>Ga0182742_1004956_pt1 | contig 11614 bp, 10 predicted proteins | sample eDN5th37CBELigMG_FD_128880 | JGI IMG/M metagenome (GOLD analysis project Ga0182742, IMG submission 128880) | Enriched Miracle-Growth compost microbial communities from Emeryville, California, USA - eDNA 5th pass 37_C BE-Lig MG (version 2)... ... | reverse complement strand
TTATATCCAAGATTTCCATGTAAATACTCAGTAACAAGCTTTATTTTAAATTCCTCACTATATTTGACCATAAAAACACCCCCAAAAGTTAGTTTTATACTCTAACTTTTGGGGGTCGGTACCTTATCCCTCTTTTTTCATTCTGTGATTTTTACCAGGTATTATCTATAAAACTAAATCCGTTGTAATTAAGGTGTGAAGAACTAAGATAATCATAAGGTTTAATAATTGATGGTGTTACCCAAGTTGATATTTGAGAAGCAGGATTGAATACTTTAAAAGTTTTTCCTGCTTTATAGTATGAATACCATACTAATTCACTACAATAAGTTTTACTTATATTTGTAGGACCTGTAGTTACAGAATACGGTATGTTTTTATTTTGAAAATAATATTTTGCCTTTGAAGCAGCAAATTGTCCTAAAGTACTTGAATTTGGTCTAATAACTTTAGATTCTGCATATCTACTATGCCAACCTGATTCACTAATAGTCTTTGGATATGGTTCACTTGACCAACCAGAAGTATGTAAGATAGTTGTTGCATCAATATATATACCTATATGTCCTGTAACTCCCTTACTACTAGTACTTCTAGTGATAATAATATCTCCAGGTTTATTGTTTATTGCAGCTTTTGTTGATGTGGCAGTTGTTACTAATGATACTGAACTTAAAATAAAAGTAAAAATGACAATTAGTTGTAGCATTTTTTTCATTAATAATTTCCTCCTTATATATTATTTAATTTTTTACAATAATTAAATAATAACAATTGAATTAGGTTAAATCTATAAAAAAATGAAAAAATTGGATATTTTTACACTATTTTGTAGTATTTAAACAAAATAGTAATGGTAGCGTCATAGAAATGCGTACGCAAAAGTAATAAAAGAGGATCTGTTAATAAAAATGACAAAAAACCTCATTTTTAGTATGTTAATCTATTGGTTTCTAAAGCTTGTATATTCTATAAAAATCTAGTTAACATAAATCTACTTTTCGGAAGTAAGCCAAAAAGCCAAACCTAGTCATATCAAGGGTTTGGCTCTTGTTCGTTTTTTATCGTTTATGCATGATTTTATACAACCTAGTTATAGCAAGGCTTTATAGACATATCACACCACTATAACACTACTATTTTTTGTATAAAATCTAGGTTTTATAATAAAACCGCTTCACTTATGAGAAAAGAGCTTAAAAATTTCATTCAAACATAAGAAACGGCTACAATTGCGTTAAAAATCGGCTATATGATTTTAACAACAATCTTTACGAAAACAGCCTTTTAGTTAAATAACGGCATTTTCTAGACCTTCCACAGAACCATTCTGTAGGAGATACATTTTATGATAGAGTCCTTTTAACGCAAGTAACTCTTGATGGGTCCCTCTTTCGACAATTTCCCCTTGATGTAGGACAAGGATGAGGTCTGCATCTTGAATCGTTGACAGTCGGTGCGCAATCGCAATCGTTGTTCGCCCTTTGCGCATTTTCGCCAACGCTGTTTGAATCGCTTCCTCTGTCTCTGTATCAATATTCGCTGTTGCCTCATCTAAAATAAGAACCTTCGGATTCATCGCAATCGTACGCGCAAAAGCAATCAATTGCCGCTGTCCACTCGAGAAGGTTGAACCACGCTCAACCACTTGGTGATCCAATCCATCCTCTAACTTCGAAATGAAGGCGTCCGCCTGAACAAATTTAGCTGCTGCCTCCACTTCCTCATCGGTAATGTCTTGATTATGAAGACGAATATTATCCTTCACTGTTCCGTAAAACAAAAACGGATCCTGAAGCACAAGGCCCATTCGTTCCCGAAGTTCATGAATCGGAAAGTCTTTAATCGAAACTCCGTCAATGACAATTTCCCCACGATCATATTCATAGAACCTCATCAATAGATTAATAATCGAGCTTTTCCCGCTCCCCGTATGTCCAACAAGCGCAACGGTCTGCCCAGGATAAGCTGTAAACTCAATATTTTTTAAAACATCCCGTTTGCCATCGTACGAAAAGCTTAGATCGCGAACTTCTATTTTTCCTTCTTTTACCTTGTTTTCATTCACAAGTGGTTGTTTCGGCGCCACATCTTCCTCATCTAGAAGTCTAAAGACCCTTGAAGCGGCCACAATCGCTTGTTGATACATTGATAACCGTTGCATGATTTGGTTGACTGGCTCGAAAAAGCGATCAAGATAATTAATAAACGCGTATAGAACCCCAATTTCCACTGGATTTTCAAACGAACTGATTCCAAAATAACTTAACACAATGATGAGCGCCACAATATAAACGAGATCGATTGCGGGTCGCAACAACAAACCATCCGCTTTTATGTTCCGCATGCCCGCTTGGTAGTGTTTCTCGTTGATCTCCCCAAACTCTTCTCTCAAGCGCTTTTCCTGACGAAAAACTTGGATAATGGACATCCCTTGTAAAGATTCACTTAACTTGGCGTTCAACTGACTCAAACGCTCGCGCATATCTAAATAAAACTTAGAGCTCAACCTACGGTAAATCACCATGATGATAAAAATCAACGGCATCACGACTAAGCAGAATAATGCGAGTTTTGCGTTCAGAATGAACATCGCTGTTAAAATTCCCACAAGCAAGAAGCCACTCTGAATAAAAGTCGCAATCACGAACACGAACATATCCTTAATTGCTTCAGTATCATTCGTTACCCTAGAAACAATCGATCCAGCTGGCGTGCGGTCAAAGAACCTGAGTCCAAGCGACTGGACTTTACTGAACACGTCGACACGCAGTTGCTGAATGATTTTAAGGGCGACTTCTTGGAATTTATATAGTTGAAAATACGAGACAAATACATTTAATATTTGGATTCCCATATAAGCACTTCCCAGGATAAGCAATGGCTCAAAAGGGAAATGTCCAAGCGTTAAATAGTCATCAATAAAGATTTTAATTAAGATAGGCCCCAGTACGTCCCCAAGTGTTGTTAATGCCAATAGAAAAAAAGCAAACAAAATGGGCTTTAAATGGGGTCTTGTATAGACCAATAACCTTTTCAATACGGTTCGTTGTTGTTTTGAATTTAACGCTGTCATTTTCTCATCCATTGTCTACCCTCCTAACTCAACAAGCTCTTCAAGCTGCTGACGCAGATACATATCTTTGTACCATCCATCCTGACTCATGAGTTGCTCATGCGTCCCACGCTCGACTATATTTCCGTCATCTAAAACAAGGATTAAATCGGCGTGCTCGATTGCACTAAGGCGATGAGCCGTGATTAGTGTAGTTTTGCCTTCTCGATTCTCTTTCAGTGCTTGAAGAATTTCCTCTTCTGTTTTCGCATCAACGGCTGAAAGGGAATCGTCTAAAATTAGAATTTCTGGATTTAATAGAATCGCTCTCGCAATCGAAATTCGTTGTTTTTGTCCTCCTGATAAGGAGACTCCACGCTCGCCGACTACGGTTTCATACCCATCGGTAAAATCAAGAATATCATCATGAATTTGAGCAATTCTTGATGCTTCATAAATCTGTTCCCGGGAAATATTCGGATCCGCAAAGGCGATGTTTTCAGCAACGGTTGCCGAAAATAAAAAATGATCTTGAGGGACATAGCCCATCGCCTCTCTTAACTTATCAAGTTGGTAATCCTTTATTGATTTCCCGCCAATCCTAATGTCCCCTTCATATCCTTCAAATTCTCGAATCAGCAGTTTTAAAAGGGACGTTTTTCCGGCACCTGTTTTCCCAACAATTCCAAGAGTAGCTCCTTTTGGTAAGGTAAACTGCACGTGTTCGATTTGGTTTTCCTGTTCTCCCGGATAGGCAAACTTTTTAATCTCATAAACAAGATCGCCTCTTGGTACTGTGTTTATTGCTCCTTCTCGGTCTTGAATTTCCACTTTCTCATTTAATAGAGTGTTCACACGATCTAGAGAAGCACGCCCACGTTCAACAATATTAAATAAATGACCAAAGGCAAGCATCGGCCAAATTAATAAGCCTAAATAGGTGGTAAACGAAACAAGCTCCCCTATCGTCATTTCACCAGCCATGACATACCTTGAACCGAAAACAATCGATAAAAAGTAAGAAATCCCAACAATGATGGAGATTGTTGGATCAAATAAAGAGTCCACTTTTGCGACTGAAATATTCTTCTTAACCACATCTTTAGAAAGGTTATCGAAATCTTCAATATCCTCTTTTTCTTGTCCAAACGTCTTAATCACCTTGATCCCAGAAATACTTTCCTGAGATTTATCATTTAATCTTGAAAAAGCTTCTTGAGCTTTATGGAAACGTTTATGAAGCATTCCTCCGTACCAGCCAGTGAGAATCGCCATCAGCGGCATTGGCAACAAACAGATTAACGTTAACTTCCAACTAATGGTCGTTGCCATTGCAATTACGACGAATCCCCCCGTTGCAAGAGAGTCCACAAAAGTCAATACACCGACTCCTGCCGTTTGCTGAATGGCTTGTAAGTCATTGGTCGCATGGGCCATTAAGTCCCCTGTCCTCCGCTTCTGATAAAAGTTCGGGGACATCTTTGTAAAATGCTGATATAAGCGATTTCTCAGTATCTTCGCTAATTTCACCGACGATCCAAATATCATGATTCTCCAGAAATAGCGAAGTACATACATCCCTATTCCAGCCAAGATTAAGACCACAACCCACATGAGAAGCCCATCCCCAGTTAAGCTCCCCCTTTCAATCTCATCTACGACCATTCCAATTACCCGAGGTGGAACGAGTTGCAGAAAAGCAACAAAAAGAAGCGTTAAAATTCCAATTATGTACGCTTTCTTTTCCGCTTTAAAAAACCACATCAAATCAAAGAATACTTTCATTATTCTCTCCCCCAACCGCGAGTCTCTGTCTTCAGCGCCTAATCATTTTATCAAATGTTCATAAAATAGAAAAGATTAATGTTATTTATTGGGATTGGCAAGTATTAAGAAAGCTAATGGGATTATCGTTGAGCTTTTAAAGCCCATCATCCTATCGATTGCTGTAAACCGAACTTTAAGTTCCAATACTCGTAAAAAAGTCCATGTACAAAGAAAAAACACTCAGATACGAGTGTTTTTCCTTTGATTCAGTCGAGCAATTAGTTTGCGTGACTTCGTTGTCTATTGATTTTCAGCTTGCTTATCTAATTCGGCCTGATACTCAGCCGCTTTTTCTTCTGCTTCACTTTTCACCGTATCAATGTCTTCAGCTAATTCATCTGGGACGTAGGATGCTCTGCCTAAATATTGAGCAACGACATTGTAGTCTGTCACCATATCATTATAATTCTTATCATTTGTTGTCGCATCAACATAATCCTTCGTTTGAATTTCTTCGTACTTCCTTAGTGCAGAAGCAAGGTAGTAGAAATTCTTTTGTGAATCTGTTTTAAGTGACACAGATTCAGCAATCACACCGTCATAATCTTTGTCTAGTAGCATTTTTGTAAACTTTTCATCTTCTTCTGTGATTTCTCTATCTTCTTTAGCTGCATTAGTAGATTCTTCAGTTGTTTCATTCTTTTCTGTAGCATCTTGGTTCTCCGCATTTTCACTTGTTCCACAAGCTGTTAAAGTTAGTAATAAAAGAATCAATAAAAGACCGAATTTTTTCATGTCAATTTCCCCTTTAGGATCATTTTCTCTTCTAGTATGTAACAATTTGACAAGGTTCATGCCGATCGAAAAATGGGAATTATCTCATTAATCTCTCAATAGCGTGAAAAAACCACTTTTCCTTGGTATATACCAAAGATAAAGTGGTTTTTCCTAATAAAAGAAAACTTGTACAGAACCATTTTACAAATCTGATGGTCCTGATCTATTGTTCACTAGTATTAAAGCATTTTAATAGCGCTTTATTACTGTTTACCTTGTTGTTTGTTCATTGCTGACATCATTTGGTTAATCTTTTTCTGAGATGGCTTCATTCCCATTTGCATCATCATCACTTTTAACATCTGTTCGTTAATTGGTGGATTTTTCTTCAAGTAGTCCATCATATACTTACGTGCAATGAAAAATCCTAGTGCTACACCAGCGATTAGAGCTAGTATACCTACTAGAACATAAGTCCACATACTTTTTTCCTCCTTCATGTTGTCTACCATACAGTGTACTCGACCAAACGTAATTATACAATATTCGCGAGCATTTTTCTCTATTTTAGACAAATTTTCTTTCTTTGATCGGCTTAAGCCAACCAAAACGACTGCTCTCAAGATCAACAGCCATGAAAGAGGATTCAATTTTACGTAATACTTCAAAAAAGATGGTCTCAACCTCTAAACTACCATCGGATTCAAGAACCAACTTGCGATCATTCACTACTTTTAACAAAGCGGTACCACGAAATTTATTCGTCTGAAGAACGTAGGTCCCTTGTTTCACTTCAAAACCTTTATGTTTCGATAAATGTTGATAAAGGAGTTGATGAATCCTTAACACCGGTAAAGGTTTTGTAACATATTCAATTTGTTTGGAAATAATGGATTTTAATTCTCCATCTGCTAAATGATAATCTCGAAACAGTTGATAAAACATACGCTCTCTACCCACATAATGTCTAGCAATTTCATCTTTGATTAAATAAAGTTGATAGGACCTCATTAAGTCCCCTCCTCTTTAGACAAGCTTTATTCCATTATAAGAAATTCCAGCTTCATTGATTGTCTAAAGGTGGAGAGAAAACGCACTAATTTTGTCAAATTACAGAATTCTTGCTTTTCCTTCATATTTACTGGGATAAATTGACCCTTTTCCACATGAATGCGATAAAGTTCGGGCATGCTATTTCTAACAACATTCGGGCACTCTCGAAAGGCAGGGTAGTAGGGATGGAAGAAAAAACGAACATTCGACTCACAGCAGCAGAAATGTCAGGGTTATGGACAGAATATATTAATGATACATTAGGTTTGTGTGTAAACAAATACTTTCTTGAGAAGGTAGAGGACGATGAAATCCGCCCAATCATTGAAACTTCTTTGCGATATTTTGAGGAAAACATTAATGCTTTAGAGAAGATTTTTAATAAAGACCAATTTCCGATCCCACAGGGTTTTACCGAAAAGGATGTTAACGTTAATGCTCCTAAGTTATTCTCAGATACTTTTATGGTTATGTATTTAAGGCATATGTCCATTTTAACTATGGCTGCTAGCAGTGCTGCTTTAGGGCTTGTGACTAGACCGGATGTGGTCGAGTTTCACAAAAAGATGTTAGAAAAATCGGTTAAGATGCAGGACTTAACAAGGGATATCCAGCTTAAACAAGGAACATACGTAAGGCCCCCTTATATCTCGATTCCGGATAAAGTTGATTTTGTTGAACAGCAACAATGGTTAGCAGGTTTCTTCGGCAAGAAGCGTTCGCTTTCGTCAGTCGAAATTACGCACTTATTCCTAAATATCCAAACAAATCACATTGGAAAAGCATTGATCACTGGTCTTGCCCAAATTGCAGAAAGTGAAGAAGTAAAGCAATTGCTGCTAAAGGGCAAAAAAATGTCCCAAAAACATATCGAAATCTTTGGTAAATACTTATTGGATGAAGACCTTCCTGCCCCAATGGGATGGGATACGGCTATCACCGATATTACATCCAAAGTATTTTCTGATAAACTGATTGTGTTTCACGTTTCCGGCATGATCGCTGCCGGCATTGGAAATTATGGCGCTGCCATGGCAGCAAGCCCAAGGAGAGACATAGGTTTCCGCTATGCTTCCTTAATTCCTGAAATTAGTTTATATGCGGAAGACTGCGCTAACCTGATGATTAAAAATGGTTGGTTGGAGGAACCTCCCCAAACAGATGACCGTGAAGGACTCATTAATGGCGAACCGCTGCCAGATTAATATAGAAAACGACTCGTTGATTTAATCGAGTCGTTTTTTTGTTTTGGATGATAAAAACTCAACTACAGATAAATACATAAATGGTTTGAACTTACCGTTCCTAAATCCAAAAAAAGAATGGAGAAAGCTGCCTCCATTCTTGATTATTTTAGTTTTCTAATAAAGCTTTCACACGAGATACAACATTTTCAACAGAGAAGCCGTATTCTTGCATGATTTTTTCACCAGGAGCTGAAGCACCAAATGTATCAATTGCAAGTACTTCGCCTTCATCCCCAACATAACGGTGCCATCCTAAAGAAGAGCCCATTTCGATGCCAAGACGTTTCTTCACTGATTTTGGAATAACAGATTGTTTGTATTCCTTCGGTTGTTGTTCAAAGCGATCCCAAGATGGCATACTGACAACAGAAACTTGGATCCCTTCGTTGGCTAATGCTTCTTGAGCTTTTACCGCTAATCCTACTTCTGATCCAGATGCAAGCAATAAAGCTTGTGGGTTCTCAACTGGAGAAATCACATATGCTCCCCGAGATACACCTTCATAAGCATTCTTGTCTGTATCTTTGATTGTAGGAAGGTTTTGACGAGTTAACACCAAAGCAGTTGGCTTATCTTTTGATTCAACTGCTACTCTCCAAGCTGCAGCCGTTTCATTTCCATCTGCTGGACGGATAACTCCAAGATTTGGCATTGCACGTAATGCAGCAAGTTGTTCTACAGGCTCATGTGTAGGACCATCTTCACCAACCGCGATACTGTCATGTGTGAACACATACGTAACCGGAAGTCCCATTAATGCTGCAAGACGAATCGCTGGGCGTAAATAATCAGAGAACACGAAGAATGTTCCACCGAAAATTTTCACTCCGCCGTGAAGAGCCATCCCGTTCATTGCGGCACCCATTGCAAATTCACGTACACCAAACCAGATATTTCGTCCTTCATAAGAACCTGGGAAGTAGTCACCTGATCCTTTGATCATGGTTTTGTTTGATCCTGCTAAGTCAGCTGAACCACCAACGAAGAAAGGAACTGCTTTTGCAACCGCATTTAGAGCCTCAGCAGAAGAAGCACGGCTGGCTAAGCTCTTACCTTCTTCATAAACAGGAAGTTCATTTTCCCATCCTTCAGGTAGCTCTCCTTTTGCAGCTGCTTCAAATTGAGCCGCTAATTCAGGATATTCAGCTTTATATTTGTTAAAGAGTTCATTCCACTCTTGTTCTGAAGACTGTCCTTTTTCCACAATTTGTTTTTCAAAGTTTTCGTAAACTTCTTGTGGTACGTGGAAATCTTCTTCAAATGTCCACTTATAAGCTTCTTTTGTTAATTTCAACTCATCTGCACCAAGTGGAGCACCGTGTACATCAGATTTACCTGATAGGTTTGGAGATCCGTAACCAATGATGGTTTTTACTTCGATTAAAGTTGGACGATCCAAATCGCTCTTTGCTTCTTCAAGAGCTTTCGCAATTTCTTCAAGGTTGTTTCCATCTTCAACACGGATGTATTGCCATCCATAAGCTTTGAAACGACCTTCTACACTTTCAGAGAAAGATTTATCTAAATCTCCATCAAGAGAAATATCATTGGAATCGTACATAACCACTAAGCGACCAAGTTTTAGATGGGCTGCTAAAGAAGCGGCTTCTGCTGAAACACCCTCCATTAGGTCACCATCTCCACAAATGCTATATGTAAAGTGATTCACAATTTCGTATTGATCTTTATTATATACCGCTGCTAGATGGCGCTCTGCCATTGCCATTCCAACTGCCATCGCAACACCTTGACCTAGAGGTCCAGTTGTAGCTTCAACACCTACTGTATGACCAAACTCTGGATGTCCTGGAGTTTTACTTCCCCATTGACGGAACTCCTTGATGTCATCCATTGTTAAGCCATAGCCTGATAAATGAAGTAAACTATATAACAACATGGAGCCATGACCAGCGGATAAAACAAAACGGTCACGGTTTAACCAATCAGGATTTTTAGGATTATGATTCATAAAACGAGTCCAAAGTGTGTATGCCATTGGAGCTGCGCCCATAGGCATTCCTGGATGCCCAGAGTTTGCTTTCTCAATTGCGTCAATCGATAGGGTACGAATTGAATCGATGGACAGTGTATCAATTTTATCGAACATTAGATACATCCTTTCTTAGTAAACTACATACAATCTTAATATTATAGTGGTTGTCTTATTTATTCAACAAATCACACATAAAAAAATAGAAAAAATTTGCCGAACACTCTCTTATTTTCCCGAAAAAAGTCTGTTCTATGTACGTTTATAGGGATTATGTACTTTTCATGAATGTTTCAAAAAATAAGGAAAATGCAAGCGCCTTACTCCATTTCAAGGAAAAAATTGGTAAAAAAAGAGAGCCAAGGTAGGTTTGACTCCTAACCTTCGACTCTCTATAGAATTAATGTAGATTTTTTTTATCTCTCTTTTGTGCTTCTTTTAACTTTTTTGGTGTTACATCATTTCCAAGAGGATCTACAATCGTAACACCTTTCAATGTATTCACCATTGACGATCTGAACGTTCGCAAATACTCTGCACGAAGTGCGGATTGTTCCTTCGCCTCTTCTTGTGTAAGACCGGTTGTTTTGGACTTGTTGGCTAACTCATTAATTCTTGCAAGTTTATCCTTAGAAAGCATTAAAAAGCTCCTTTATTAAAAAGTTTACATAGAAGCTATTTTACGGGATATCGTCCTGTTTTACAAGATTTGCGCACTGCGTCTAGTTTTCAGGGAATAGATTTAGAGACGGTCTTTGTTTAACTGTGGTGCTTTATCTATCCGCTGTTCTTTCTCTTCGACATACTCTTGATATCGTCGATGTACCGTCGCCTTCGAGACTTCGTACCCAAACCCCCTCAAAGTAGCAGCTATTTCAGCAAAGGTCAACCCATTTTCCCTTAGTCTAACAATCTCGGATATCGGAGCATTTTTCTTTTCACGGCCAGCATGCTTGCCTTGCTTTTTTAGGTTTTTTTGTGGTTGATAGCCCTGTTTTATTGCCCGTTGCATCCCACGCTTAATCTTTATGTTATGTATTTTTCTCTGATACTCTTCCACCATGGATACAATCTGTAAAACCATTGTATCGGATTCGGATAATTGTAATTCACCATGATGAGAGACACTATATAATTTTGCTCCTTCTTTTACAATACAGTGAAGCAAAGCAATTTTAGCATTCCCGCGACCAAGACGTGTTTCATCCTGGATGAGAACAGCTTGTACATCTTCTTCTTTAATGATTGTTAATAAATCCAAGATTCCATCTCGTTCTAAATCGAAGCCACTGGCCTGCTCTCTAATAATTCGAACAATCTCCATACCCTTTCGATTTGCAAGAGCTACTAGTTCTTCTTCTTGGCGAGCAAGAGAAGTTTCCTGCGTATCCTTTTTAGTACTAACTCTGCAGTATATAACTGCTTTCATATTCTCACCCATTCTAATCTAAACTTGCATATTGTGTTGAATCCAGTTTTTTACCAGTAATCGGTACAATTAATTGATCCCCAGCAAAAATCTTCCCACCAATAATTCCATTCTCTTTCTCGACCCATGCTACAAACTCTTGATGTGTAAGATTATGCTCATCGGAATACGCCTCTGCCAATTCCCATAGACTTGCACCAGCTTCAACTGTTACTGTTATGTAATCTTGCTTTCCTATTTTAAGTCCATTTGCTAATACTAAGGTTAACGTAAGACATGTAGCAACAAATAAAATT
>Ga0182742_1004952_pt1 | contig 11620 bp, 8 predicted proteins | sample eDN5th37CBELigMG_FD_128880 | JGI IMG/M metagenome (GOLD analysis project Ga0182742, IMG submission 128880) | Enriched Miracle-Growth compost microbial communities from Emeryville, California, USA - eDNA 5th pass 37_C BE-Lig MG (version 2)... ... | reverse complement strand
CGCGCAGGTAGCGCTGCGGGTCGCGGCCCATGCCCACACCGGCGGGTGTGCCGGTGAAGATCACGTCGCCCGGGTACAGGGTGACGTTGCGCGACAGCTCGGCGACCAGCGCGGGGACGGAGAAGATCATCTCCCGCGTGCGGCCCTTCTGGACCTCCTCGCCGTCGATCGCGCATCCCAGTTCCAGATCGTCCGGGTCGGCGAACTCGTCGGGGGTGACGAGCCACGGACCCTGCGGAGCGAAGCCGGGATACGACTTGGCGAGACCGAACTGGGGCGCCGGTCCGCGCATCTGGGCGACGCGTTCGGAGATGTCCTGCCCCGCCGTCAGGCCCGCGACGTACGACCAGGCGTCTGCTGCGTCGACGTTGCGTGCCTCCCGACCGATGACGGCGACGAGTTCGATCTCCCAGTCGACGTTGCCGCCGTCCGGAATCGTGACCTCGGAGTCGGGGCCGGTGAACGCCGAGACGTACTTGGTGAACACCGGGGGCAGATGTGTGGGGGCCTCGAAGCCCGATTCGGCGGCGTGGTCGTCGTAGTTCAACCCGACCGCGAAGACCTGACGGGGCGCAGGGGAGGGGGCACCGAGCCGGGCACGGTCGATCGAAGCGTTGTCGGTGACGTCTGCGTCCGCCGCCCACGCCCGCACCTCGTCCCACGACTCGTAGATCGAGGCGAGCTCGGGTCCGAACCGGCCGTCGGACGCGGTGGCGATGTCGACGGCCTGCTCGTTGCCGGAGTCACCGACGACGAGGACGGCACGGTTGTCGAGGTTGGCGATGCGCATGGATTTCTCCTCGAGGGACTGGAGGGCGTTACGGGGCGCCGGGCCCGAACAGTGCGGACAGGTCGATTCGATCATTCGAGGTCAGGATCGCGCGCACTCGGGACAGCGAGGCGTCGGCGGATTCCCCGAGACCTGCATGTCGCAAGTTCGCCACGAACTTGGCGTCGACGTCGGCGCGCCCGGCGGGCACGCCACGAGGGTCACCCCACGGATGGTCGATACGGTCCGCGTGGGTCCGTCCGTCGTCCGCCCGTATCTCGAGATGCGCCGCGGTCAAGGGGAACGATGACTCGGCTGCAGGTCGGAGACGGACGAGGTGCGCGAGTCGGAGAACCTCCGGGTCGTTGCGGAACGGGTCGTCGAAGTGGGCGGGCACCGGTCGTCCTCGCACCAACGCGTTCGCAGTCTGGAACCGGAAGCCGAACAGGGCCGCCGGCCGGGACACCTCCGCGTCCTCCACCGGGAGGTCCAGGGGCGAGCCGATGTGGTGCGGATGGACGGTGAGAGTGATCTCCCGAACGGTGCCCGGATCGGCGACCTCGCGGAGATTCCTGGCGACGTCGATCGGACCGTGTGTGAATCGACAACCCGGATAAGGCTTGACGATCCGGTCCCCGAAGTACACCTCACCGAGACCGACCGTCACCGAGGACTCGTCGGGGAGTCCTGTGCCGTATGTGCGGAACAGGCCGAAGCGGCCGTCCAGCGCACCGTCGCCACCTGCATAACCGTGCCGGACCAGATCGGCGGCCTCGATACCGTCGCGCGCGGCGAGTCCTTGCACGAAGGTGAACGCATCACTGTGCTCGTCGATGGCCTGGAAGGTTCCCGACACCTGCTGGAGCACCAGTCCCCATGCTCGCACCAGTTCGTCCGCACTCAGGTTCCACAGCCGCGCGGCGACGACGGCCGAGGCGAACCGGTTGATGAGCCCGGGGTTGTCCCATCCGGTCCCGGGGACGAATTCGAGTGCTCTGCTGATCCGTGCTGCCACGTCGTCGGCCACGATGAGGGCTTCGAGCATCGTCCGTGCCGAAGCGCCGCAGTCCTCGGCCAGGGCGACGGCCACGGGTACGGTCGTCTCCGAGATATGGGACCAGATCGGTGACGCCCCGTCGAAGGGGGTCAGGGGGCCGAAGTCGTAGGCCCGGGCAAGAAGTGCATTGGCGTAGGCCGCCGAGGCAGGCCCGACCTTTCCTTCCTCGAGCGCGACGGAGGACCGGCCGGGTGCGGAGTTCCGGGTGACGAGTGCTGCGGCCCGGCGGGTCGAATCGACTCGTGTGCCGGCGATCATGCAGCCCAGCGTGTCCACGACCCGATCGAGAAGGTACCGATCGTGCGGAGACTCGAAGGCGGCATCCGGGGTCGCTTCGATGGCATGGGACGCCAGGGTGCGTGCGAGATTCATGGTGGAGGATCTCCTGATGTCTCTGCGAGCGAGCGGTGCCGCGGCGCATGCCGACGGCCCCGCTCACTCGTGGGGGATCCCTACTTGGAGACCAGATCGTTCGGCGCAGCGACGGGCCCGTCGCTCGCGGACTCCTCACGTTGCTGGATCCGGCCCAGAGTGACGATGCAGATCGTGCCGACCGCCAGCGGGACCGCCATCAGGTAGAAGAGGTTGCCCGCGGTCCAGCCGCTCTCGAGCAGGAAACCGGTGCCGATCGGGGAGACGATCGAGACCAGGCGGCCGACGCCGACCATCCAGCCGACACCGGTGCCGCGCAGCGAGGCGGGGTAGACCGTCGGGCCCACGGCGTAGAAGCCGGCGACCGAGCCGACCGCGACGATGCCGAGGAAGATGCCGAGGGTGATCGCGAGCCATCCGACTCCGAAGGCCGCGCCGTAGACGGCGTAACCGATGGCGCCGAGACCGAGGGTGGTCATGAGGATGTTGCGGGGGATCCACCGGAACGCGGCGGCCGCGAACAGGAGGCTGCCGATGATGCCGCCGAGGTTGAGGACGGTGCCGACCGTGGTGCCGCTCTGCACGTCGCCGGTGGATTCGGCGACCAGCTTGGGGATCCACGAGTTCGCGAAGTAGTAGGCGGCCATCAGGCAGGCGTAGGCGAGCCACAGGGCGAGCGTCTTGATGCCGGTGGTGCCGGTGAAGATGGCGCCGAGCCGGGCGTTGTGACGGTCTGCGGGGGTCTGCTCGGGCAGTTCCTTCAGCGCCGGATGCCCCATCTTGCCGAGCATCGAGTTGATGCGTTCGAGGGCGTTCTTCGGACGGCGTGCGACGAGGAAGTCGATCGACTCGGGCAGTGCGGCCCACGCGAGGACGAGCAACACCACGCTCAGCACGGTGCCGACGACGAACAGGTTCTTCCAGTCGGCGGGATCGAACAGGCCGGCCACGACACCGGCGAGAGCGGCACCGATGGGGAAGCCGGTGGCATAGATGCCGACGACGGTGCCGCGGCGCTTCTCCGAGGCGAACTCGGAGACGTACGCGTTGAGCTGCGACATGGCACCGATACCGAGCCCGGTGATCACACGGGCGACGATCATCGTGGCGACGTTGGGGCTGATCACCGCGAGCACCATGCCCACCACGACCATGCTCATCGACACGATGGTCAGCGTGCGACGCCCGTAGCGGTCACCGAACGGGCTGAACAGGATCGCGCCGGCGGCCATGCCGAAGAGGCTGCCGCTGAGAACGATTCCGAGGGTGCCGGAGCTGACGCCCCATTCGTCCGACATCGGCTTCGCGGCGAACGACATCACCGCGATCTCGAATCCGTCGAGAATGATCAATGCGAGTGCTATGGCGATCGCACGGATCTGCAGGGGAGTCATCTTCGACGCCCTGATATCAGCCAACACATCCATCGTTAGGTTCCTTCACTTTGGTCGCGCTCGAGGAGCGAAGCTCCGAGCTGAGACGACACCACGCCAGGTGGCGGCAGTCACATAGTGCAGTGGGGGTCCGTTGTGATCACAGTCACCGGTGCCACTGGGTGGCATCGTCGGCCGGTGTGCCGCAACGGGATCCCGTCGGCTGCCGCAGGGCGATCTCGACGACCGCCGCCGACTGCTCGATTCGATGGATGTAATCGAGTATGTCTGCGCCCGAAGTGCTCTCGGGAAGCCTCGACAAGCGCAGGACCATGACGACATTACCCTCCGGGTCGTGGACGGGCACGGAGAGCTGGAGCGGCGTGTACGTCGCCACGGGATCGATCTCCGCCGGTTCGTGGTGCGCGGACATCCGCTGCAGGGCGTCGATGAGTCTCTGTTCGTGCTCCGGCGTACGGTCCGGCGTGCTGAAGGCATCGACGAGTTCGTCGAGCGTGTGGGTGTCGACCTCGCCCGAGAGGGTCACCGACCATCCGCGTTCCTGGACGCGTTGCAGCTGGAGCTCCGCCGCCTCTCGGATCTCCGGCGACCGGCGCGGCACGCGGTCGAGCCAGTCCTCGCTCGACGGGGCGCCGCGGTGGCCGACCATGAGGGAACCGAGCGGCGGGACGAACGGCAGACGGGTGCCGGGCATCGTCGAGTGACTTGCACCGTCGGCGCTCGCCGTTGCCACGAAAGCGAATTCGTCACCGAGCGGGGCGAGTAGGCTGACCTCCACGCCGAGTTCGGTGGCGAGGAGCTCCATTTCCTGACGTCCGCACTCCGCCGTGCGGATGGCGGCGGCGAGGGAGCGGTAGTCCGAGGCCATCAACGATCCCGGCGTGAACCGGCCGTAGCCCCGCTGGAAGAACAACAGCGGCAGGCAGTTCCGCTCGGTCGCTAGTTCCCGCACCGCGCCGAGGACGAAGTAGTGGTCACCGGCGTCGAGCACGTCCGACCACTCGCATTCGATCCACGCCGTCGTTCCCTCGAGAATCGGTGCACCGGTGGGGGACTCGTGCCAGTCGACGCCCTCGAACTTGTTCTCCCGCCGCATGAACGCCCCACACACGTGTTCCTGGTCGGCGGCCATGATGTTGACGCAGAAGGTACGCGACTCGCGCAGTGCGGCGAAGGTGTACGACGACTTCATCGGCATGAACGACACCAACGGTGGGTCCATCGACACCGAGTTGAACGTCCCGACCACCATGCCGAGCGGCGTGCCGTCGGCTGCGCGTCCGGTGACGATGGCGACGCCGGTGGGGTAGCTGCCCAGGACGTGCCGCATGTGCTGGGGGTCGATCGGCGCGGCGACCGGAAGGTCGGCGAGCGTGGTTGCTTCAGACATCTGACGTAGTCCTTTCGGCGACCGGCGTCCTTTCGGGGACCGGCGTGGACGGAACGGGGACGATCTCGGCGGGATCGTCGAGACGGGACAGTCGCAGGCCGCGCGGTCCGAAACGCAGGACCACCGCCGCGACGACCAGCAGCAGCGCGGCGAGCCCGACGGTGGACCGCAGGCCGATCAGGTCGGCGGCCGCGCCCTGCAGAGCAGCGCCGAGGGCCACCGAACCGGTGTAGACCATCACGCTGACCGACAGCACCCGCCCCCGGATGTGGTCGGTGACGAGCACCTGCACGGTGCTCTGCCCGATGGTGAGGGAGAGGAGGAAGAAGACGCCCACGCCGACGGTGGCGGCGGTGGCCGTGACCGTCGTCGGGGCGATGGCGAAGAGTGCCAGCGTGATTCCGAAGCCGATGAAGGCGACGAGGGCGATGGTCGACCGGCCGACGCGGCGCAGGGCGCCTCCCAGCAGCGGGATGCCGGCCATGGTGCCGATGCCGAGTCCCAGGTTGAGGGCGGCCAGACCCAGCTCACCGCTGTCGAAGACATCCTCGGAGAACGTGATCACGTGCTGGAAGATCGGCATCCCCAGAGTGCCTGTTACGAGGACGACGGTCACCGCGGTGAGCACCCCCGGGGTGGATCGGGTGTAGCGCAGTCCTTCGACGAAGCGCCCGCTCTTCCTGCTGCCCCGAGCGGCGGGGGCGGGGGCGTTGACGGGTTTCGCGACGATCAGCGCCACGACGACGGAGAGCACCATGACGAAGGTGACCGCGAATGCGACCGCCGGTCCCCACCAGTACAGGACGACACCGGCCACTGCGGGTCCGAACGATCGCGCGAGGTTGAACTGGATCGTGTTCAGTGACGCGGCGGAGGCGAGCGAAGCGCGCGGCGCGTAGTCGTTGGTCAGTGCCTGCCAGCTCGGCATCGACACGCCCTGCCCGATGCCGGTGAGCGCAGCGAGGCCGAGCAGCAGCCACGGCGAGTGCCATTCGGCGAGCCAGCACACGCAGATGGCCAGGGCCACCAGGGAACGCATCAGCTGCATCCACAACACGAGCAACCGCCGGTCGACCCGGTCGGCGAGCGCACCCGCGTAGGGGCCGAGCACCATGATCGGAACGAACTGCGCCGCGGTGGCGAGACCGACCCACGCGGCCGAACCCGTGATCTGGAAGAGCACGAACGGAACGGCCAGCGATTGGAACCACCCACCGGTGTTGGTGAGGAAGGCGCCGGTCAGGAAGACCACGAAGCCGCGGTGCCGCAGCGCTTCGAACATGGTGTGCGCGTCCTTTCCTCCGGTACGGGACCGGAATGACGAGGAGGCGCGACCGGGTTCCGGCCGCGCCTCCCGACCGTTGATCAGCTGTAGAGGCGGGCGGAGCGCTCGCGGGCGCCGGCGCGGTCCTCGTCGCTGAGCAGGAAGGCTGCCGCCGCCGGATTGCCCATCTCGAGGTTCGCCGCGGTCGCGGCGGCGAAGTCGGTGTTCTGGGTGAAGTGCTGGCGGGCCACGATCAGGTCGCGGTAGATGCGCGAGAGCGGGTTGGCCTCGTGCACGACACTGGCCGACATCGACGGCATGAGCTGCTGCGGGACGTTCAGCGCGGCCTCTGCGGTGCGTGCCATGTCGTAGATGCCGCGGGCGGCTTCGAGATCGCCGGGGATCTCGAAGTTCTCGGCCTGCTCGAAGCCCTTGCGCAGCCACCGCAGAGCGGTCTCCTGCTGATCGGACAGCCGCACACGCACGTCGTTCATGCGCAGCAGCTCCACGCGGTCCTCGCTGAGCTTCTGGTTGTCGAAGCGGCGGGTGAACTTCTTCAGCTGGGCGACGTACTCGTCGTAGAAGGCCCAGGCGGCACCGAGGGCGGGCGCACCGGCGACGAGGTTGTAGAGGTAGCCCTGCGGGATCCGGTAGAGCGGGTTGACGTTCTGCTTCAGGCCGGGACCTGCCTGAGCGAGCAGGATCTGGCGGTCGAGCACGCGATGCGCCGGCACGAAGACGTTCTTCAGCGCGACCGAGCGCGAACCGGTGCCGCGCATGCCGAGCACGAACCAGTCGTCGATGATCTCGGCCTCGGACAGCGGCACGACGAAGTTGTGCATGATCGGCTTGCCGTCGACCTCGACCGATGCGCCGAGGATCACCCACTGGGCGTGCGTGATGCCCGAGGAGGACTTCCATGAACCGTCGAGGATGTAGCCGCCCTCGACCGGCGTCGCCTTGCCGTGCGGCGCGTAGGACGAGGAGAGCAGCGTGGTCGGATCGTCGAGGAACAGCTCGTCCTGGAGCTGTTCGGTCATGTGAGAGACCTCCCAGCTGTGGACACCGAGCAGCATGAGGACCCAGCCGGTCGAGGTGCAGGACTTCGACACCTCGATGACCGCCTCGACGAAGTCGGCCGGGTGGGCCTCCTCGCCGCCGTACCGCGCGGGCTGCAGTGCCCGGGTCAGGCCGCAGTCGATCATCGCCTGCACGGCCTCGGGAGCCACCGTGCGCTGCTGATCGTTCTGGACGGCGTACTCGGCGACGATCGGGGCGATCTGCCGGGCGCGCTCGACGAGGGAGAGACCGGTGGTGGTGACGGGGGGTTCGGCGTAGGTGGTCATCGGGGTGCTCCTTGGTACGAGAGTGGGCGAAGAGGTATCGGGGTCAGCGTGCGGACAGGGCGTCGGCGGGCACGTCGACCAGATCGGGACGGGGGGCGCGGCGGGTCGAGATGCCGGCGGCCTGCGCGGTCTCCCAGGAGACCTTGCCGTCGCGGAAGAACTCGAGGAAGACCTGGTTGTGCAGCTCGGGACGGTCGGTCTGGCCCTGGTGGCCGGTGTTCTCCGGGTAGAAGAACTGCACCTTCGGCAGTGCGTCCTCCTGCAGGTGGGCGGCCTCCACGGCGTAGAGCACGTCCTTGTCGCCGAACATCGCGATGCCCGGGATGGAGATCCGGTCGAGCCGGCCCGTGGTGGTGAGGCGGAGCAGCTCGTCGGGGTCGGTCGGGCGCAGGACCCGGCCCATGTTGGCGTCGTAGTACTCCTGGTTGCGGTTCGCGGCGGCGGTGCGCATGGTGACCAGTTCGTCGGTGACGCCGGACGGGTCGACGACCATCGACTCGATCATCGCGCGCATCATCGTCTCGGAACCGTCGTAGGTGCCGCCGCTGCCGGGCAGCGGTCCGTTCTTGGCCCGGTTGTCCACCGCGCGCATCTCGTCACGGGTGACCAGGTCGCCGATCATGCCGGCGATCACCGCGAAGCGCTCGACCCGTTCCGGGTGTGCGACAACGTAATTGACGGTGTTCTGGCAACCCATCGAGTTGCCGCCGAGGCAGAAGGTGTCGAGGGCGACGGCGTTGACGAAGTCCTGCAGGAAGTCGACCTGGCCGCCCTGCCCGTACGCGTAGAAGCGTCCGGGATCCTCCGTCAGGCCGAAGCCGGGGAAGTCGGGGCAGTAGACGCGGAAGCCGTGGGCGCCGAGAAAGGGTGCCATGTAACGGAATCCGGCCGAACCGGAGCTACCGGGGATGCCACCGTGAAGCAGGACGACGGCGGGACCGCTCTCGCCCGAGGTCGAGTAGTGGGCCTTGACGCCCGTCTGCAGCCGGACGTAGCGGCTGAGCAGTCCCGGAACGTGAATCTCCTGGTCGTCGGTCAACGACACGGTGTCCTCCTCGATGTTGCGTGCATCACGTCGTGAGCAGCAGTGTGTGACGGGTTCTCGGATAGGGGCCATCGCGAGGTGCCACTGTTCGGCACCGGCGTCCGGTCCTCACCGGACGCGCTCGACGGGCGGTCCGTCAGCCGACTCGCTGATGTCCCCAGAAGTGCGCCGCGTTCCACCGGCCCGGAACCCAGGTGTCCTCGTCGATCTCGAGACCGCCGTAGCCGTACTCCATCTCCCAGCCGGACGGCGTCTTGACGTAGTACGAGATCATCTCGTCGTTGGTGTGCTTGCCGAGCGTGGCGCCCAGCGGCGCGGCCCCCTCGAGGATCCGGTCGTAGGCGCGTCCGACCGTGTCGAGGTTGTCGACCTGCACCATGAGGTGGCCGAGGCGCGGGCCGAAGCCGGGACGGTGGGCGAAGGCCACCGAGTGATGGCGGGGATTGCAGTGCAGGAAGGTACCCGGGTCCGGGCCGATGTCGATGTAGTCGCTCAGACCGAGACCGAGGATGTCCATGTACAGCTCGCGGAACGGAGCCGACTCGCTGACCGCGAACATCACGTGGCCGATGCCCATGCCCTCGGTGACGAAGCGCGCGCCGGTCGGGGAGACGAACGGCGTCGACTCCCGGTGCTGGCCGTAGTAGACCTCGATGCCGTGGCCGTCCGGGTCGGTGAAGGCCAGGTAGTCGGTCACCTGGCGGTAGGCGGCCTCCTCGGCGCTCGCGCGGTGGGTGGAGTAGCCGTGGTCGATCAGCGCCTTCTCGAGGGCTTCGATGTCCTCGGGTCCGCGGACCTCCCAGCCGACGGCGTCGATGTGCTCGACCTCGCCGCGGTGCAGGTCGATGCGCCAGGACCGCTCGTCGAGGCGGAGCTTGAGCCTGTCCTCGGTGTGCTCCACGATCTGCATTCCGTGGACGTCCGCAGCGAAGACCTTCCAGGCTTCGATGTCCCTCACGGTCGCGACCAGGTAACCGAATGCGCGGACCCGTCCCATCTTTCCTCCTGATTGCCTGCGTCCTGTGGACCGACCACCTGCCGCTCGGGGCGGGGTCGTGTCCGGCGATGGATGACAGAGTGGCCCCGGTCACGGCCGGGTGGCACGGATCGTGTGCCACGGCGTGAAACCGTCACGCGGTTCCGTCAGGTGGCACGGCCGGATTGCGCGGGCAGGCCGTGTGGTCTGCACCATGGTCGCCATGACCGCACTCTCGCCGGCCCCGGCACCGTGGGACGAAGCCCCCAAGCAGAGGGCACTGGGCACGGTCGCGAACATGCTGTTCAACGCCGGACTGACCGGGCGTCCGGCCCGAGCCGCCGACGAACTGCTCGCGCCCTACGCCGAACAGGGCGCCGAGGACGTGGCCGTCACCAATTTCCGGCGCGGAACCGACGAAGGGTGCCGGGTCGCGGGCCGCGCGGTGACCGTGGTCGACACCCCTCCCGGTGAGGTGGCGGTCGGCGGCTACTACTTCGGCGGTGCGGTGCATGCCACCGGCACCGGGATCCCCGATACGCTCCTGGTCCGTCCGCGGGTCTCCGCGACGCTCGCGCTGCGCGTCGGTCGACGTATCGACCGGCCGGACGTGACGGTCGCAGAGGTCCTCGGTGCCGTGGAAGGCGTGCACGCGGCGCTGGTCGTCGCCTGCCCCCGGGTCGGCGAGCCCACAGGGTCGACAGTCCTCGAGTGCATCGCCGACAACGCGCATGCCGGGCACGTCGTCGTCTCCGACACGTGGATCACGCCGTCCGGCGCCGACCCGACCGGAACCCTCCTCGACGTCGAGGTGGGCGGTGCCACGGCTCTGCACCGGCCGCACCCGTCCGCCTCGCTGCACCTGGTCGCGGCGCTGCGCCGAGCGATCGCGCTGTTCGGGCCGGTGTCCGTCGGAGAGGTGCTCGTCCTCCCATCGACCGGTCCGGCGCTCGAACTCGGTCCGGGAGCGACTGCGGTGTTGCGTTCACAGGTGTTCGGGACGGTGACGGTCGAGCGGGCGAAGGGGGAGTACGAGGACGGCTTCGAACCCCTGACCCACGCGCACGGCCGGTAGAGGTGACCTCCCCGTGGTGCCGGGGGATGTGGTTGACTTCGACACCTGGGGGTGACCGTTGTCATAGGTGAAAGGCAGTGAACCGTGAGTTCCGGAAACCCTCAGGAATCGGCCGTCAACGTCAAGCCGAGCATCGCCGTCGGCCGTGCGCTCTCGCTGCTCGACGCCTTCCTCGACGCCGGGCACACCATGAGCCTGACCGAACTGGCCCAGCTCACCTCGCTGCCGAAATCGACGGCCTTCCGGATCCTCGGGCAGCTGACCGCCAGTGGCCACGTCATCCGCAACGGCAACCAGTACCGCCTCGGCATCAAGATGTTCGAGCTGGGCAACCACTTCGTCCACAGCCGCCCGACCGGGCTCAAGGAGGTCGCCGCACCCCTGCTCGGCGACCTGTTCCTGCACGTCGGGGCCACAGTGGGACTGTCCGTCCTCGAATCGTGGGACGTCATCCTCATCGACCAGATCACGAGTTCGCGCAGCCGGATCGTCACGCCCGTCGTCGGAGGCCGGGCCCCGGCTCTGAGCACCGCGTCGGGCAAGGCCCTCGTCGCCTTCCTCGACACCGAGAACCGTGAGAGGGCGGTCGCCCACCACGTCCGGCAGGAGCCGTCCTCGAGCCGTACCGTCCGGCACGCGGGCCGGTTGCGTTCGCAGCTCGCCGAGGTGCGCGAGAACGGTCATTCGTGGGCATGCGACGAATTCAGCATGGGGATGAGCGCGGTCGCCTCGCCGGTGCTCGTCAACGGCCGGCCGATCGCCGCGGTGAGCGTCTCGGCGGCGACGGGCCGGTTCGACAGGGCGAAGGCCGCAGCAGCCGTCCTGCGCACCTCCCGACTGATCGCCACGCAGTTCATCCGGGCCCGCGAGCTCGCGCAGGACTACAGCACTTCGGAGCTGCAGTGGGACATCGAGGACGAGTTCGACCGGGT
>Ga0182742_1004950_pt1 | contig 11622 bp, 9 predicted proteins | sample eDN5th37CBELigMG_FD_128880 | JGI IMG/M metagenome (GOLD analysis project Ga0182742, IMG submission 128880) | Enriched Miracle-Growth compost microbial communities from Emeryville, California, USA - eDNA 5th pass 37_C BE-Lig MG (version 2)... ... | reverse complement strand
CGCCGTCATCCGCGACGTCTTGTAGTACGTCGTGTCGATCCCCTCGAACCGGTAGCTCATGTCGGCGCGGATCGTCGCCCGGTCGCCCTCGATCTCGGTCGCGTCGGCGGTCAGCCGCACGCGGGCGAGCGGGAGCGCTTTCGCGGCGGCGATCTGGCGCTTGTCGCGCTTGGCCTGCCCGCCGGTGGAGGTGGCCAGGAAGGCGTCGGCGTCGCGTTGCGTCAGCGCCTCGGCGCGGGTGGCCAGCAGCTGCTGGAGCTGCTCGGTGGGGCCGGGCGTCGCGGTCGCCTTCGGTTTGCTCTCCCCCGGCTGGCCGGCGGCGGGCGGGGCGCTCGGCTTGCCGCTGCACCCGGCGAGCGCGAGCGCCGCCAGGACCACGGTTGCCGCCCGCGCGCGCACGCGTCAGAGGAACGCCGAGCCCGGCAGCTCGGCGTCCCGGCCGGTCAGCCAGCGCAGCACGGAGGCGCCCACGTCGGCGAACGGCCCGTCGTGGCGGCGGCCGCCGTGACCCTCGAAGCGGGCCAGCAGCGGCGCGTGCTCGCGCGTGTGGTCGGTGCCGGGCGTGGTCGGGTCGCAGCCGTGGTCGGCGGTGATCACGAGCAGGTCGCGCGCCGGGTCCAGCCGCTCGAGCCAGCGCCCGATCTCGGCGTCGATCGCCTTCAGCGCGTTGTGGAAGCCCTCGACGTCCCCGCGGTGCCCGAAGACCTGGTCGGTCTCGACGAGGTTCGTGAACACGAAGCCGCCGTCGAGCTCGTCGATCAGCTCCGCCGTGGCCGCCAGCGCGGCGGCGTTGGTCGCGCCCTTGTGCGAGACGTCCACGCCGACGCCGTCGAACACCTGCCCGATCTTGCCCACGGTGTGGACGGGCACCCCGTCGGCCTGCAGCTCCTGCATGTAGGAGCGGCCGGGCGGCGGCAGCGCGAAGTCACGGCGCCCCTCGGTGCGCTCGAACGCGCCGGGCTTGCCGCGGAACGGCCGCGCGATCACCCGGCCGACGGCGTGCTCGCCGGTCATGATCTCCCGCGCCGCCGCGCAGATCGAGTACAGCTCGGCCGGCGGCACCTGGTCGACATGGCCGGCGATCTGCAGCACCGAGTCCGCCGACGTGTAGACGATCAGGTCACCCGTCGCCAGGTGACGCTCGCCGTAGTCCTCGATCACCGCCGTGCCGCTGTACGGGCGGTTGCACAGCACGCCGCGCCCGCTGGCGTCGTGCAGCTGGTCGACGACGTCCTCCGGGAACCCGTCCGGATAGGTGCGCAGCGGCACGGGCGTGACGACGCCCATCAGCTCCCAGTGGCCCGTGATCGTGTCCTTGCCCGGCCCGAGCGGGTGCAGGCGGCCGTGAACCACGCGCTCCGGCGAGGACGCGACCCCGGCCAGCGGCATGATGTCGCCGAGCCCCAGCCGCTCGAGGTTCGGGACCTCGAGCCCGCCGGACGCCTCCGCGACGTGGCCGAGCGTGTTGGCCCCGGCGTCGCCATAGTCCGCCGAGTCCGGCAGCTCGCCGGCGCCGCAGGCGTCGATCACGATCACGAAGGCGCGCTTCACCGCGCGGATTCTCGCAGCCGGCGAGCGGGCGCGGGCGGCAGCGCCCGGCGCGCCGCGATCGCGCGCCGTGTCAGCCACCCCGGCCGGGCGGGCTCAGCGGACCTTCGCGCGCGGGTGGGCGTCGAAGTAGACGTCGCGCAGCCGGTCCGCAGACAGGTGCGTGTAGAGCTGCGTGGTGGCGATGTCGGCGTGGCCCAGCATCTCCTGCAGCGAGCGCAGGTCGCAGCCGCCGGCGAGCAGGTGCGTCGCGAACGTGTGCCGCAGCGTGTGCGGGCTCATCCGGTCCGCGAGCCCCGCGCTCTCCGCGTGGCGCTGGACGATCTTGTACAGCCCCTGGCGCGTCAGGCCGGCGCCGCGGTGGTTGACGAACAGGCGGGGCTCGAGCCGGTCGCCGACGAGCTTCGGGCGCCCGCGCGAGAGGTAGGCGTTGACGGCGCGGGTGGCGGCCGAGCCGACTGGGACGATCCGCTCCTTGGAGCCCTTGCCGCGGGCGCGCAGGATCCCGGCCTCGAGGTCGAGGTCGCTCAGCTCGAGGTCGATCGCCTCCGACGCGCGCAGCCCGCACGCGTACATCAGCTCCAACAGCGCGCGGTCGCGCAGCGCGGGCGGCTCGGTGCCGCGCGGCTGCTCGAGCAGCTTGGCCACCTCGTCGCGCGAGAGCACCTCCGGCAGGCGGCGGCTCTGCTTCGGCGCGCGCAGGTTCGCCGTCGGGTCGGCCTCGATCAGGCCCTGCCGGCGCAGATGGCGGTGAAACGACCGCAGGCACGCGACCTTGCGCTGCAGCGTCGCGGGCGCGACCGGCGGCTTCTCACCGTCGCCGGCGGCCAGCGACGAGACGAACCCGGCGAGGTCGGAGTGCGTGACCGCGAGCGCATCGCGCCCGCCCAGGTACGCGCCGTACTGCAGCAGGTCCGAGCGGTACGCCTCCAGGGTGTTGCGCGAGAGCCCGCGCTCGAACTCCAGGTACGCGAGGAAGTCGAGCACGAGGTGCTCGAACGGCTCGGAAGCGGCGGGCGCGGGCGAAGCGTCGATGACGGCCATCGCGGGACCCGTTCGTCGTCCGCCCGATGACCCCTCTCGGGTGCAAGGGAGCGTGCGCGGCGCGATCGGGCGCAGCAAGGGCGGCGCGGGCGACGCTCGGCGGCGCGGCCAAGCCGCGGGCGCAGCAGGGGCGGCGCGGCGAGGCCGCGGGCGGGCCGCGCCGTGCTCGCGGCGCCCACCGGGCGCCGCGGGCGCGCGCCCCTCGCGCCGCGGCTACGAGCGGGCCAGGCGGTCGCGGAGGCGGTACAGGGCGACCAGCGTCTTGGAGTCCTTGGTCTCGGTGAGGATCGCGTCGAGGTCGGAGAGCGGGCGGGTCTCGATCTCGATGCGCTCGTTCTCCTCGACCTCGGGGTGCTCGTCGACGTCGGAGATGCCCGTGGCGAGGTAGAGGTGGATCTCCTCGTCGGCGAAGCCGGGCGAGGTGAAGAAGCTGCCGAGCGACTCCCACCCGGTGGCCTGCTTGCCGATCTCCTCGGCAAGCTCGCGCTTGGCGGTGGCGAGGGGGTCCTCGCCCTCGACGTCGATCTTGCCGGCCGGGATCTCGAGCATGTCCGGGAGCTCGACCGCCTCGCGGGGCTGGCGGACGAACCAGAGGCGGTCCTGGTCGTCCAGGACGACGACGCCGACGGCACCCGGGTGGCGGACGAGCTCGCGGGAGGCCTCCTCCCCGTCCTCGTAGCGGAAGCGGTCGCGGGTGACGGAGATGAACTTGCCGTCGTAGACGAGCTCGGAGCCGAGGCGCTCGAAGCTGGAGCTCATGCCACCGCCGCCTCGTCGATCAGGGTGAACGCGACGTCGAGCATCGAGTCCAGGGCGGCGACCGAGACGCGCTCGGTCGGCTCGTGGTTGTGCTCGGTGCCGTTGGCGATGTTGATCGTGGGGATGCCGGCCGCCTCGAGCACGTTCGCGTCCGACGCGCCGCCGGTGGCGATCCGGCGCGGCTCGTAGCCGTGCGCGCGCAGCGCGGCCTCGGCGGCGACGACCGCTGGCGAGGACGGCTTGGAGCGGTAGCCGACGACCTGCTTCTCGGTGATCACGTCGACGTCGCACTCGCCGTGGCTGGCGCCGTCGTGCAGCGCGTCGATCATCTTTGACAGCACCTCCTCGGCCTGGTCGGGGTCCACGGAACGCACCTCGGCCAGCAGCCGCGCGCGCTCGGGGACGACGTTGGTGGACTCGACGCCGCCCTGCAGGTAGCCGAGGTTGGCCGTCGTCTGGTCGTCGATGCGTCCGTGCGGCATCGCCGCCGCGGCGTGCGCCGCGGCGAGGATCGCCGAGCGGCCGGCCTCGGGCCGGATGCCGGCGTGCGCGGACTTGCCGTGGAACTCGGCCTCGACGCGGTACAGCGTCGGCGAGGCGGTCACGATCTCCCCGATCGGCGTGGCATGGTCGAACACGTACCCGAACTCGGCGCGCAGCTTCGACGTGTCGAAGCGCTTGGCGCCCTGCAGCCCGACCTCCTCGGCGACCGTGAACAGCAGCTCGAGCCCGACCGGCGAGCCCTCGACGGAGCAGCGGCGGGCGACCTCGAGGATCATCGCCACCGCGGACTTGTTGTCAGCGCCGAGGATGCCGTCGTTCGCGTTCTCCCAGCCGTCGTCGACCAGCACGGGCTCGACGGGCGCCGTCGGCGGCACCGTGTCGAGGTGCGCGCACAGCAGGATCGTGCGCTCCGAGCGCCCGCGGACGCGCGAGAAGAGGTTGCCCGCATCGTCGCGCTCGACCTCGAGCCCCATCGCGCGCAGCTCGGCCTCGACCCGGTCCGCGCAGGCCGCCTCCTCCCAGGAGGGGCTGAGGATGCGGCACAGCTCGGCGAAGGTCTCGGCCTGCCGCGCCTTCTCGGCCTCGCTCGCGGGCCTCACGCCGCGACACCTCGGGCGGTGACGCGAGCGGGGCCGGCGGTGGCGCGCGCTCGCGCGGCGGGGCGCGCGGTGGCGCACGCTCGCGGGGTGGGGCGCGCGGTGACGCGCGCTCGCGGGGTGGGGCGCGCGGTGACGCGCGCTCGCGCGGTGGGGCGCGCGGTGACGCGGCCCCGCGATGTGGGGCGCGCGGCGGCGCGCCCGCGCGGGGTGTGGCGTCGGGCGGTGGGGCGTGCGGGGGCGTGCCCCCGCGGGGTGGCGGGGGCCGTGCTCGCCGGGGTCACCGGGTGGGTGCCGGCTCCTCGGCGCCGACCTCCTCGGGCCGCTGCTCGATCGCGCGCTGGAGCGCGGCGGCCACGAAGTCGCGGAACAGGGGCGCGGGGCGCTCGGGCCGCGACTTGAACTCCGGGTGGTACTGGGAGGCGACGAAGAACGGGTGGTCGGGGATCTCGATGATCTCGACCAGCCGCTCGTCGGGCGAGGTGCCCGAGCAGACCAGGCCGGCCGCTTCGAGGCGCTTGCGCAGGAAGTTGTTGACCTCGTAACGGTGGCGGTGGCGCTCGTAGATGACCGCCTCGCCGTAGATCTCGCGGGCGCGGGTGTTCGGGTGCAGCTTCACCGGGTCGGCGCCCAGGCGCATCGTGCCGCCCATGTCCGCGACCTCCTTCTGCTCGGGCAGGAGGTCGATCACCGGGTACGGGGTCTCGGGGTCGAACTCGGTCGAGTTCGCGCCGTCCATGCCGACGACATGGCGCGCGAAGTCCGCCACCGCCATCTGCATGCCCAGGCAGATCCCGAGGAACGGGATCTTCTGCTCGCGCGCGATCCGCGCGGCGGTGATCTTGCCCTCGATCCCGCGCACGCCGAAGCCGCCCGGGATCAGGATCCCGTCCGCGACGTGCAGGCGCGCCCGCACCTCGCCGTCGTCGAGCGTCTCGGAGTCCACCCAGTCGATCTCGATCCCGCGGCCGAGCTGGAAGCCCGAGTGCCGCAGGGCCTCGACCACCGACAGGTACGCGTCCTCGAGCTGGACGTACTTGCCGACCAGCGCGATCTTGACCGGCGGGTGGCTCTGGGCCTCGGTCGCCTGGCGCACGAGCCGCTCCCAGCCCGAGAGCTCGGGCTCGGCGGCCTCGAGGCCGAAGTGGTCGAGGATGAAGTCGTCCACGCCCTCGGCGCGGTAGTAGAGCGGGATCTTGTAGATGTTGTCCACGTCACGGCCCGAGACGATCGCCTCGGGCGGCAGCGACGCGAACAGCGCGATCTTCTTGCGCACGTCGGCCGGCAGCCCGCCCTCGGAGCGGCAGATCAGCATGTCCGGGGCGATACCGATGCGTCGCAGCTCGTTGACCGAGTGCTGGGTGGGCTTGGTCTTGAGCTCTCCCGCGTGCCCGATGTAGGGCACCAGCGTGAGGTGGATGAACATGACGTTCCGCCGCCCGACGTCGACGGGGAACTGCCGGATCGCCTCCAGGAAGGGCAGCGACTCGATGTCGCCCACCGTGCCGCCGATCTCCGTGATCACGACGTCGACGTCCTGGGTCTCGCCGATCAGCCGGATCCGGTGCTTGATCTCGTCCGTGATGTGCGGGACGACCTGCACGGTGCCGCCGAGGTAGTCGCCGCGGCGCTCCTTGCGGATCACGGAGTTGTAGACCGCGCCCGCGGTGACGTTCGAGGCCCGGGACGTGTTGGAGTCCGTGTAGCGCTCGTAGTGGCCGAGATCGAGGTCGGTCTCCGCGCCGTCCTCGGTGACGAACACCTCGCCGTGCTGGAACGGCGACATCGTCCCCGGGTCGATGTTGATGTAGGGGTCGAACTTCTGCAGGGCGACCTTCAGCCCGCGCGAGACGAGGATGCGGCCGATCGACGCGGCGGCGATGCCCTTCCCGAGAGAAGAGACCACTCCCCCGGTGACGAAGATGTAGCGGGTTCGTGGCCTGGGTTCGGGCATGCGTTCTCCTTGAAGCTCTCGCCAAGGAGGATAGAGCGGCATCCGGCGGCGAGGGGTCATCTCAGGCAGCCTTCAGCAGTTCCTTGGCGTGGCGGCGGGCAGCGGTGTCCTCGCGATCGGCGCCGAGCATGCGGACGAGCTCGCCCACCACGTCGTTCTTGCGCAGCTGGGTCACCGTCGTGCGGGCGGTCTCGCCCGACGTGTCCTTGACGATCGTGAAGTGGCGGTCGGCGAGCGAGGCGATCTGCGGCAGGTGCGTGATGCAGATGACCTGGCGCCCCGCCGCCAGCTCGCGCAGCTGCTCGCCGACGGCGCGCGCGGTCTGGCCGCCGATCCCGGCGTCGACCTCGTCGAAGACCAGCGTCGCCGGGCCCGCCTCGGCCGCGACGCCCATCAGCGCGAGCATCACGCGCGAGAGCTCGCCGCCCGAGGCGGTCTCGCGCAGCGGGCCGGCCGGCACGCCCGGGTTCGGCGCGATCAGGAACTCGACGTCGTCCGCGCCCGTCGGCCCGAAGCCGTCCTCGCGCGGCCGCAGCGCGGCCGTGAACTCGGCGCCCTCCATCGCCAGCGCGGCCAGCCGCTCGACCACCGCGCGCGCCAGCGCCTTGCCGGCCTTGTCGCGGGCCGCGCGCAACTCGTCCGCGCGCTTGCCGAGCTCGGCGCGGGCGGCCTCGAGCTCGCGCTCGGCCTCCTCGATCGCCTCCTCGACACCCGTGAGCTCCGCGTGCCGCGCGCGGCAGGCCGCGGCGTGCTCGAGCACCGCGGCGATCGAGCCGCCGTGCTTGCGCTTGAGCCGGTCCAGCAGCGCGAGCCGCTCCTCGACCTCGTCCAGCCGCCCGGGCGCGGCTTCCACGCCCTCGGCGTAGCGGTGCAGCTCGTGCACGAGGTCCTCGGCCTCGAGCGAGAGCGCGCGCACCCGCGCCGCCAGCGCGTCCAGCTCGCCGTCCACGCCCCCGGCGCCCTCGAGTGCGGCGGCCGCCGACGCCAGCGCCAGCGACGCGCCGCCGCCGTCCTCGGCGTCCCCGGCCAGCGCGCCGACCCCCGCGGCCGCCGCGGAGCGCAGCGCGTCCAGGTGGCGCAGGCGGGCACGCTCGGCCTCGAGCGCGGCCTCCTCCTCTTCGCTCGGGTCCGCGCGGTCGATCTCCGCCAGCTCCCACTCGAGCAGGTCCAGCTCGCGCTCGCGCGCGCCGGCGCGCTCGCGCAGCTCGGCCACCCGGGCCGCCAGCGCCCGCTCGCGCCCGTAGACCTCCCGGTAGCGCTCGCGGAGCCCGGCCTGGGCGGGGCCCGCGAACCCGTCGAGGATCTCCAGCTGCGACGAGGTGAGCATGAGCTTGCGGTGCTCGTGCTGGCCGTAGAACGACAGCAGCGCCGCGCCCGCGTCCCGCAGATCGGCCGCCGTCGCGCTGCGGCCGCCGACGTACGCGCGCGTGCGCCCCTCCGCGCTCACGCGGCGCGCCAGCACGAGCTCCTCGGCGTCGGCCGCCAGCTTGTCCCCCAGCAGCTCGCGGACTTCGTCGGGGAGCGCGAACACCCCCTCGACGTAGGCCTCGGCGGCGCCGGGCCGGACGATCCCCGAGCGTGGCTTGCCGCCGAGCAGCAGGTCCAGCGCGTGCGCGAGCACCGTCTTGCCCGCGCCCGTCTCCCCCGTGAGCACGTTCAAGCCCGGGCCGAGGCAGAGCTCGGCCCGTTCGATCAGCAGCAGGTTCTCGACGCGGAGTTCGTGGAGCACGCACAGGGGTCTATCAGCAGGACCCGACGGAATCGTGCGAACACACGTTCCCGCGCGCGAAATTTCACAGAGTCGTGACGATTCAGCGCGCGAGGCGCCCGAAACGCTCGCGCAGGCGGTGGTAGAAGGACGCGCCCGGGATCTGGGCCAGGGTCCCGCGCGTGAGGCCGAACGCGATGTGGATGTCCTCGCCCGGCGGCAGCTCGAGCGTCGGCCGCCCGTCCACGTGTACCTCGACCGGCTCCTCGCGCGAGGCGTTGTTGATCGTCAGCTCGTCGCTCGGCGCGACGACCAGCGCGCGCGCCGTCAGCGAGTGCGGAGCGATGAAGGAGACGACGTAGCCCTCGACGCCCCAGGCCAGGACCGGTCCGCCGTTGGCCAGGTTGTAGCCCGTCGATCCCTGCGGGGTCGCGATCACCAGGCCGTCGCAGCGCACGCGGCCGATCTCCTCGCCCGCGAGCGCGTACGCGAGGTCCGCGACCCGCAGCCCGGCCTTGCGGTGGACGCTGATGTCGTTGAGCGCGCTCCACGTTCCGTCGGGGCGCCCGACGGAGATCGTGGGCAGCTCGATCGTGTCGAACTCGCCCGCGAACGCGCGCGCGAAGTCCTCCTCGAGCCCGTTCGGGTCGATCGTGGCCAGGAAGCCGACCTCGCCGTAGTTGACCGCGAAGACGGGGACGCCGGTGCCCGCGTAGCGGCGCAGCGCGGTCAGGATCGTGCCGTCGCCGCCGAGGACCACGCAGAGGTCGAGCTCGTCGGGCAGCTCGGGCACGAACTCGACGAACGGGCCCGGCTCGACGCCGTGCTTGGCGGCCTCGTCCGGGGTGAACAGCAGCGTGACGCGCCGGCTGCGCGCGACCGCCATCAGCTGCTGCACCGCCGCCGTCGTGTCCGCCGGGCGCCGGTGCGTGATGACCGCGGCGCGCTTCACCACGCCTCGACCTCGTCCACCGCCCCGGCGCGGCTGCCCTCGGCCAGCCACAGGAACGTCTCGCGGTTGCCCGACGGCCCCTCGAGCGCCGACGGCGCGCTGCCCATCACCGCCGCGCCGAGCGCGCGGGCGGCGTCGGCGACGGAGGCGACCGCCTCGTGGCGCAGCGCCGGGTCGCGCACCACGCCGCCCTTGCCGATCCGCTCGCGGCCGACCTCGAACTGCGGCTTGACCATCGCCAGGCAGTCGAACGCGCCGGCGGCGCAGGCGAGCACGGCGGGCAGGACCTTCGTGAGCGAGATGAACGAGACGTCGATGACGACCAGGCCGGGCGCGTACGGGAGCTGCTCGGGCGTCAGCGCGCGGGCGTTGGCGCGCTCGATCACGGTCACGCGCGGGTCCTCGCGCAGGCGGTAGTCGAGCTCGCCGTAGGCGACGTCGAGCGCGACGACGTGGGCCGCGCCTCGCTGCAGCAGGCAGTCCGTGAAGCCGCCCGTGGACGCGCCCACGTCCAGCGCCTGGCGGCCGGCGACGTCGATCCCGAGCGCGTCGAGCGCGTTCGCGAGCTTGACGCCGCCGCGCGAGACGTACGGCGGCGGGCCTTCGACGGCGAGCTCGATCTCGGGGTCGACGAGCTGGCCGGGCTTCTCGGCGCGGCGGCGGCCCGGCCCGAGGTGGACCTGTCCCGCCAGCACGGCGGCCGCGGCGCGCGTGCGGGACTCGAACAGGCCGCGCTCCGCCAGCAGGGAGTCCAGGCGCACGCGGGGCACGGCCTGAAAGGTACCGGGCCAACCCTCAAGCCTTCGCCTCCCGCGGCCGATTGAGGGGGCGTGATCCGTCCTGCCCTCGTCGCCACGCTCGGCCTGCTCGCGCTCCCCGCGAGCGCATCGGCCCAGCTTCCGCCGCTGGACTACGCCGGCCCGACCGCCTCGATCTCGCGCGGTCAGCCGTTGACCTTCGCCGTTCGCACCCCCGCCCCCGCCGGCAGCGTCGTCGTGCGCGTCTCCGGTACCGACGAAGTCGACGCCGACGGCCTGCTGACCGGGCCCGAGGGGACCTGGCTCGACGAGACCGCCACGCCCACCGGCGACGGCCTGCAGGTCTGGAGCGTCCCCGCCGACTCCGTGCTGCGCCAGCGGCCCGGGCACTACTTCTGGCAGGCGTACCTGACCGGCGAGGCCGCGGAGGGCGCCGAGGAGCCGATCGGGCCCGTGCAGGAGCTCACCGTGCGGCTGCCGGCCGCCGATCGCGGCCGCGGCAAGCTCCATCCGCGCTTCGGCAAGCGCACCCGCGGCATCTCGTTCTACCTGTCCACGGAGGGCTTCCCGGACACCGTGTCCGGCGCGCGCTTCCGCAAGCTGGCCAAGACCACCGCGGCGCGCTGGGGCCTGAAGGCGCTGCGCTGGACGAGCGTGCGCGCCGGCGTCCAGGACGGCTACAACGTCGCCGGGTTCTCCTCAGCGATCCCGGGCGGCGTGCTCGGGGTGCAGACGGACTACGTCCAGGGCGGCCGCGTGATCGAGCGCGACCTCGAGCTCAACGCGGACGAGAACTGGGCGCAGGGCCCGGGCTATCCGGCGCTGGACGAGGTCGACCTCGAGAGCGTGCTGCTGCACGAGCTGGGGCACATGGCGGGCAACAAGCGCCACAAGTCCCGCTGCAGCAACTCGCCGATGATCGTGGCGCTGGGCGCCGGCGAGTGGTGGCGCGGGCCGCGCGACCGCTGGGTCGGCGACTGCCGCGCCCGGGCCGCTTCGGTCCGGCAGACGTTCGTGCACCGGGTCATCCGGGTCGACTGAGCGTCACCTTGCGGGTCGCGGTGTAGGCCGCGCCGCTCGCGGGCGTGACCGTGATCCGCACGGTCAGCGCGAGCCGGCCGCGCCGCAGCGCCTTGCGGCCGCGCGCGTTGAGCCGGACGGCGAAGGACCTGCGGCCTGCCGCGACGGTCTTCGTGCTGCGGCCGAGGCGCCTGCCGCCCCGGCGCAGCTCGACGGTGAGCCGCGCGCGGGCGGCGAGGATGATCGAGCCGCGGACGGCGCGGCCGCGCTGGCGGCGCGCGACCGTGGGACGGCTCGCCGCCGGGGTTTGCGGCGTGGTCTGCTCCGGGCTCGGAACGGTGGCCGGCGGTGGCTGGCCCGGGGGTGAGCCGAGCGTCGGGGTCGGCGTCGCGGTGCGGGTGGGCGTGGGCGTCGGCGCCGCCCGGACGATCACGCGGCCGGCCATCTCCGGGTGGAAGTCGCAGACGAACGCGTACTCGTCTGCGGCGGCGAAGGTGCAGGTCGCCGTCCAGGGCGCGTTGGCCGGCCGCTCGGGCAGCGCCGGCTCGCAGCCGGCGGGCTCGGGGCCGGTGAAGGCGACGTTGTGGCGCTCGGTGCCCTCGGGGTAGCTGAACGTCACGGCCTCGCCGGGAGCGATCGTGATCGTGGTCCCGCCCGTGGCGGGGTTCGTGAACGCGTAGTCGGACGCGACGATGGTTCCGTCCGCGCCGCCGGAGGCGTACGCGGGGACGGCGACGAGGGCCGCCGCCAGCAGCAGGGCGAGCCGGTGCATCTCGTGG
>Ga0182742_1004949_pt1 | contig 11623 bp, 6 predicted proteins | sample eDN5th37CBELigMG_FD_128880 | JGI IMG/M metagenome (GOLD analysis project Ga0182742, IMG submission 128880) | Enriched Miracle-Growth compost microbial communities from Emeryville, California, USA - eDNA 5th pass 37_C BE-Lig MG (version 2)... ... | reverse complement strand
TTTTTGTATTCAAATTTAATTTTACGAGTAGTGATAACAATTTTTAACAGGATAAATGAAGACTTAAGTGAACATATTTTACAAGTAATTAGTTAATTTAATTGAAAATCAAAGTTTTGAGCTCGTATGAATATTAGTAAAACTATATTGACTCACTTTTTGTATTTGTTTTGGAGCTACATCGGTATTAATAGCCAATGTAACTGCATCCGAAATGTGTTTAACAAAGTGAAAACTAAAATAGTGAAAAATTCGAAAATGAAAAAAATTTACCTCACATTATCCCTAACTTCCTCTGGAATTTCATTAATATCTTTTTTATTTCCCTCTGATAGAATTACTCTAAATTATAGATTATTTTTCTTTCAAATCTTGTTATTTTACCTTTTAATTCCATGAGAATATGCCGCTAAACATTTTTCTTTGACTCCTCCTACTGGCAAAATTGTTCCACTAAGGGTTATCTCACCAGTCATCGCGACATCATTCCTTACATTTTTGTCAGTAAGCAATGAAATCTAAGCAATATTAAAACATTTTTTTAACTTCCTTTACCAAAGCCATTGCGATAGTGATTCCAGCCGACGGACCATCTTTAGGGATAGCAGCAGCTGGGCAATGGACATGAATGTCATATTTATCAAATGAAAAATCATATTTAATTGCTTTAACTGTATCTGAGGAATTCTTTGAAAGATTACCGTTTGCAAGCAGATATACTAACTCGGGATGAGCTTTGATCCATCCAATTGCAGTCATTACTGATTCTTTCATCACTTCTCCAAGGTGGCCTGTAATCTCAATCTTTCCAGTACCAAGAGATTTAGCCGCTTCAATTAGCAAAACCCTTCCTCCAACACTTGTCCAGGCTAATCCAATAGCAATTCCAGGTTGGTCAATTCTTTGGCCAATTTCATTATCATTAGTTTTGGGTCCGAGAACCTCCTCAACAAATTCTTGAGTTACTTCAATTGTTGGAAAATGGACACAACCAATCGTATTGAAATTTTCCAGTTCAACAGCTCCTTTTTGAAATTTCAAATAATCGAAAGCCACACGTCTACAAATGGTCCCAACCATTCTTTCAAGATTACGGACACCTGGCTCGCTTGTGTAATTGCTAATTATAAACTCTAGTGTTTCTGTAGGGAATCTAAGATGATTTTTTTCTATTCCATTTTCTTCAATTTGTTTTGGGACAAGATAATCTTGTGCAATTTTGGTCTTTTCATAGATTGTATATCCTGATAACGAGATAACTTCCATTCTATCAAGCAAAGGAAGAGGGATTGTCTCTAAGCTATTCACAATTAGAGAAATCAATATACCCATTTTTACCTATTTGCAGTTGCTACAAAGAGAATATTTGAAAGGTCAAATGAAGTTCCCAAATAATGATCTTTAAATGAATTGTTTTGGTTTGGATCTAAAACTTCCAACAAAGCAGCTGATGGATCTCCCAAATTACTATTATGCCCTATTTTATCGATTTCATCAAGTAATATGACTGGATTATTGGTTTTGCATTTTAATAATGCTTGTAAAAATGTTCCAGGCATAGCTCCAACATAAGTTCTTCTATGCCCTCTTATTTCAGCTTCATCTCTAACTCCTCCCAAAGCAATACGTTCAAACTTTCGCCCCAAAGAGTCTGCAATTGATTTTCCCAAGGAGGTTTTTCCAACTCCTGGAGGACCATGCAGACAAATTATAGTTCCTTTTGAATCCTTTTTCAAAATTTTCACTGCTAAAAATTCTAAAATTCTTTCTTTAATTTTCTCAAGCCCTGCATGACTCTCTTCTAAGACTTTCTCCGCCATACTAATGTTATTGGATTCAGGACTTTTTTTGTTCCATGGCAAGCTCACCACAGTGTCAAGATACTTCTTTTGAACATAGTAATCAGAACTGTGAGAATCTAACTGTTTCAGTCTTCTCAACTCCTGTATAGCTAAATCATAAGCCTCAGAAGGAAGTCCAATCTTTGAGATTTTAGCCTCAAGTGCTTCAATTTCTTGGATTCCATCGCCTTGTGAATTATCATCTAAAACTTTACTTAGGTTGTCTTTTTTAGGAGTTAAGGGTGATTCATCTGGTGATTTATCATCAGAATTTGGATATCCGGTCTCACTTAATTTGAGCTCTTGTTCAAGGATGGTAATTAACTTTGTAATTCTGTCTCGAATGTTCTCGATTTCTAGAAGCTTACACTTTTCCTCATCATTAACCTTGAGGTAAGAAGCGACAATATAATGTAATTTTGTAAGATTGTTTTCAGATCGAATGAGATCAAGTTTTGCTCTGTATTTTAGTTGGTTCTTGCATACTAATTCAATATATTTATAAGATAAGTCTTTAAGCCTCGATGCAACTCCATTTTTAAAGAACAAATCTTCCTTTGTCAGAGAAATTTCATCAGGCAATAACTCAACCTCTGCAGATAATGCTTGTACTTTAGGTAAAAATGACCTCAACTTAAATTTTTTCATAGCAGCCCCTCTGATCATTTTGTACTGCCTTGAATCTCCATTCACAGTCTCAGTGACTTCATCTGTTACTTTGATTATAATGCCAATATCTGTTAGATAAGAAAGAATGCTAAATTTGCGAGATGAGTCTTTTTGGAAACAAATGCCCAATGTAGTTCCAAGAAGATTTTTTTCTAAAAGACAGTTAAACAAAACTCATGAAAGAAAAATACTGAATAAGCTTGAGGTTGAAGGAATAAATAGTTGGATTGTTTGATGAGGAAAGACAATTCCATTTATTGGAACAACTTGAAGAACAGTTTTTGCCAACATACCGGGAATCTTATTGTTCAATTGGCTCTATAAAGTTATTAATATTTTATTATAGGTTTAAAAGTAATATTTGAACAGATAATTTAGTGAAATAGGAGGTTATTTTGACGAATATGGACAAAATAAGACTTAATCCGAATATTCCAAAATAATGATGACTATTATCTTGGTTTAATAAGAAAAAACATAATAAATTTTCTTTTAATTTGAAATTAGATACAAAAATGAGGTATCACCTTCAGGTAAGGAAATAGAGATAAGTTTAGAACAATTGAAAAATTGCTTGTGCTCAATAAAAATTTTTGTATTATTAGAAACTCAACTTGTTCCCGGCTTGTTGCTTTTATTCAAACTAACAATTAAATTATTAGTTCGTTTTTATTTGTTTAATTGTGAGTTTTTTATTATTTTTTGTTTCTTACAAAGAAAAATCTCCTAAGAGCTTAGAATCCAAATCAGACAAAATAGATTATCAACCTAACTATCTTTCATCTTGAAAAATAGCTGATCCAATCCTTTAGTTTCGAAAACAATGGTCAATAACCCTTCAAAAGATTGATGGGTGTCTCAGTTTAAATTGAGTTTCCAAATTTAAGAAATTAGGGGAATATTTTTAGGTAAGGTAAACTTGAAAAATAAAATTTATAATCGTAGATTTTGAGCAAATTAACCAAGGTATTATTTAGATTGTTATTCTATAGGAAAAGAAAGTCCAAGGGTTTTAATCAATGAATATTCCTCTATTGTATCCCTTATGTCAAATGAAAAAAGTTAAAATTTCCGCCTCTTAGAAAACCTCGGTTTTATTTGTATCAGAAAATAATAATCAACAAGTTCCAAAACTCCAAGTTAAAAAATGTTTAAACACATATGAAACTCGGTAATTAAAAGTTCTTTTTGAATTTTTTTTAAATGATTTTATAAGTAAAGATCTCAAAAATAACTGGGAATTATCTTAAGATTTTATCAAGTTTCAGATTTGGCTTGCAGTTGAGCTGAACGGAAACGAGGCAAAAGAAATTATGTTGAATAGAAAGTTTTTTGAATAAATTAAAATTTTAGCCTTCTCCTCCAAGTTACGTTCCTTTCCCTCCAAAAGGAAAAAATTTCTAAAGGCACGAAATTATAAATTATGTAAAGAGATTTTGGCGCAAGCCTAAGAATTCTAATCTGATTTTTTTATCATTGGATTCTAAACATAAATGAAGAAAGCTTTTTAAGATAAATTAACCTTTGCTCAAAAACAAAAAGTGTTAAGATTTAGATAATGATTCTTCAGTGCACTAATAATTTATATTCCTTTTTTTTATTACGTTAATTGTTCATATAAATATACCTTGAACTTTTTGTTGATTTTTCCTCTTCTAATATATATAAGCAAGAAAAAATCAAAGTATTCGTTAAATAAAGTAAAGGTGCAGATATTTATTTTAAAGAGTTTTTCAGGACTTCATAAATCCAGTTTTTTTACAATAATTTTCATTTGCTCTTCGGTTGACTACAATATAATATGGCAAGTCGAAACCTTAGAACCCATTTCTACGAAAATGAAGATTACTTCAATACACAGTCCTTGAAAGACTCAATTCCAAGGCATGACAGTTATTATTCTCCTTCTGTAACTTTCTTTAAGTATGAGTTCTCAATATTCTAGGCAGCATCCTTCAAAACACCGACAAAGCTTACTCCAAAATCAATACTTAGAGAATCTTTGACATCTGGTTCCAAAAGAAAAAAGAACATCCAAATAAATGAAGCTTTAAATGAAACGAGAAAAATCTCTACGAAAAGCGGATATAACGATTATTATCTAGAAAAACGCCCGAAAATAAGGGATCCCAAGGATAGAGATCAATTTGGACAACGATCTAATGCGACTATAGGAGGGCCTTTAGATGGTCGTTATGGAACAAGAAGTCAAAGTCCGTCAATAAGAAGTTTGGAACAGAGAACTTTTGAAAAGAAAAACTATGATATATATACTCCATTCGACTCTGAAAAACAATCAAAGGAGACACAATATAAAGCAACTTCATTTGACACAAATGTAAATATGGTTGATATTTCTAGAGAAGGACTTTCCGAAATACAAAAAGCGTATGTGAGGAAAATGCAAAGGGAAAGAGAATTAGAACTTTATTCAGAAATGTTATCTAAGCCAAATTCTGATCTTGATAGAAATGATTTTATGAGCAGATCCAATCCTGAATTTTATCAATCTTTTCAAAAAAAGAACGACCACGAACATAGAAATAACTTTTTGTATTCAAATGAAGGAAAATTCAATGCTCCAAGCTTAGATTCAGATGGAACCAGGAGCCTTGCAAACTTTCCCAACCTTGATCATATAGAGGACAAAATTTATGAACTTGAGAAAAACCTTGACTTGTATTCAAGAAAACTTAGAGCGAGTATAGAAAGGCAGAAAGATCATTTAATGAAAGATGAATATGGAAATAAAGGTTATGAAGAGCTGGGAAATTCTATAAAAATATCAAAGAAGAAAAAGCTTCGTGAAGATAAAACTCTTTTGAATTCAAAAAAAGAGGATATCATCAGGGGCAAAGGTTCCAAAAATTACTCAGAATATTCAAGAGACCAGGAAAAAAGTAATTTATCAAGTTCAAAAAAAAGTTCCGTAATAAGGCAATACAGAAAACCTAATGAGACACACACTCAACAACTCGAAATGAAAAGAGAACTAGAACATCTCAAGTAAATTTTAATATTTTGCCTTATTTAGGATAATATTAGAGAAGAGAATGAAAAATTGAAGAAAAAGATACAAAAAGGAAAAAATAATAAAAATTCTACAAATAATCAAACCAGCAAACAAGATATAAAAAATGTTTTGGAAAAGGAGAAAGAATTGCTAAAAGTGATTGATAATATAAGAAATAAATTACATAAGTCAATCATGAGGGAAAGTTCAATCGAACAAAAATCTTATCGGTAACTATTTCTTCACATAAATGAATATCTTGTATAGAGAATCACGCCGAGCATCTTCCAAGAATAGCGAAAGAATTGAAAGACTTGCGAAACCAAAAAAACAATACGAGGTGAACAAACCAAAAGATGTCAATTCAGAGCGAGTCCATATGGTCAGAGAAGCCTATGGGTAATAAACTCATATAATAACTTATTTATGTGAATAGAGCGAAAAAACTGGAAAGAGAGAATGCTTCTATTTTGAATCAAGGCCTATCGACAAGTTATAGTGGATTCCATTGGAATGCAGACCAAACTTTGAAAATTAGTAAGAATCTATATTAATAAGATAAATAATGGTAATTTTCTAAAATTTTCGATTGTTATCTCCATATATTTTTGGATAATTTTGTCTCTTTTCGTGATTTGTTATATTAAATATCTTTGGAAGCAGAAGAGCTCATTATTTGAATGTTTTTATTTTTCGTTTTGATCCTTTTTTTTTCTGAATCTAACCTTGAGGAGTTTTTTTTTTGCTTTTTTTTGTTGAAAGAAATGATCGAATTATAGATGTAATTTTACATCCTAATAAGAAAAGGAAATACAATTTCTTTTTTTTGTATCTTATAAAACCTGATGAAATTTTACAATTTTCTTTTCAATTTAGCCAAAATTTAAATTCAAACATAAAAAAGGTCCACACAGATTATTATGGCTTCGACTATTTCTTCAGCTTATGGCTATGATGTTCCAAGAAGTAGAACTCCTTCTTCAAAAATTTATTTTATAAGGTCCAATCAGAACAAAGTTGAATCTTGCAGAGACTGTTCATGATACTTCTCCTAGAGAGCAGATTTCAAATAATACAAAACAAGCTCTTGAATTAAAGGAATCAATCTCTCAGTTTGCGACTAAAATAAAATATATTTACTCTCTTTCCGAACAAATCCAAGGAATAGAGGCCAATTCTTCTCCACCTTTTAAGTGAAATCGGAAAGAATAAGTAATGTAATTTTTTTAAGGTGGCTTGTCAAAGCAAATTATTTTCTGCGAAATGGGCTCCTTTTTACAGATAATGACATTAAAAATATTTTACAAAAAAAAGGACAACAAAGAAATGCTCACAGAAGCGATTTAAAATTTGTAGCATATCAAGAAACTTCTGATTATCTTGCATTTGTGAATAATAACAACAAAATCTACCTGACCAAAGCTGGTACTTTAGGTAACCTATTTTTTGTGGAATAATATTGAGAAACTTATCAGATGTCTTCCAATCTTTTGATATTATGGGCACAATTCAATCAATTGATTTTCATCCATATAAAAGGCTTTGGATAGCAATTGCTACAAGGTAAAATAAAAAATTTTCATTTTCCAAAACTTGTCTAGAAACCAAGTCAAAATATTACACCCAGAGAACTACGAAGAAACCTTCCTTTCGTTATTAAATCCACGTAATATCGTTATTATATTGTTGTTATATCTTAATAGAGAATAGAGAAACTCATTCGAGTCTTTCAAAATTAGAACGATTTTTAACTCTAAATATTACTTGTACTTCAGTAGAGTTTTCTCCAGATGGGAGGTAAAAAGAGAAAGATTAAATTGTTAAAGCAAGTTTGAAGGTATTTGGCAATGTCTAATGAGCATTCGAGCATAATAAATTTATGGGACTTTGAATTCAAAAGACTTCGCACACATTTAGAGTTCGGAGCAGTTTTCAATAAAATAAAATGGAGCCCAGACGGCGCTTATTTAGCAGCATCTTGTGACAAGTACTCAAGCTTTTCTTTTTCATTTTCATAAAATTATAGAACTCGAACATTGTATATATTCGAAGTTTCAACATGGCAAAAACAAAAATGGTCTCTTAAAGCTCCAATCAATGTAAATCGAGAAAAATAAATAATGAAATAATGATTGTCAGCAAATGGCTTGGAGTCATGATGCAAACAGACTCTTTATCTTTTTGAAGGAAACTTCGGAAATAAGAGAAATTATTGATGTGCAACTTGAAAAATGTAAGACGGCTTATGAAAGAAGAGAAGTTGAATTTAGAATGGTTCGAACATACAGAGTTAATATTGAAGAGTAAGAACATTAATTTATTTGGAACTTTAATTGGATAAAGTCACAGACAACTTCAAATGTTCACATTTTGCTTTGAACCAGATAAATTAAGATATGCATATGTTGAATCAAAAGAAGTATACATTTTTAAAGTTAAGCTTATTATTCTTAGAATCATGAAGTGACAAAGCTTGGCACTTTAGGCGAGATAAACGACGAAAAAATTTGTGAAATCGTTGAGGGAAGAAGGCCAGTCAAAAGTTTCTTTTTTATCATAAAAAGTGGAAAACTGTATGATCAAAAACAACCCATTATTTATAAGGTTTGAAAATTTTACTCAGTATTATAATTTGCTAGTGTTATTCGAAAGACGAAATCGAGAATATTAACCTATAACTGCAACATCTCAGAAGCTTTATGACTTGAGTTTGTATTATTAAGAGTGATGTTCTTTTATAATTAAGTTAATATTCACGAGTAATCTTGTGTCAAGTTATGTGATGAAAGTCTTTTGAGCTTGAAGTTTGCGTTTTGAAAAGAATTGATCTGGAAATTTATAATTGATTATAATACATATATATTTAACCCAACTCCCTTTTGATTGTTTATCTCATTTAAAACACATATGCCAATATTAACAATAATTTATAAAGATTACAATAACTAAAAATATTAGAATAAAAGCTTTATTTTTTTGAATATTAAATTTAATTTCTTGAACTCTCTTCAAAATCTCAACCAAACTCTCCAAAGGAGATTTGGCTCAACTAATTCTTGTAATCAAGAATTTTGCATGTTTTGGGGAAATTTCTTCAATTTTATTTAATGTCTGGATGGATCAAAACCGGCTTTTTATCTTTTAATTTAACTAGGTATGAAAGTTTGAGGAATATAGTGGATTGGCATGTTATGAAAATTTTTATTTTGGGTTTTTAGAGTTTCAAGTGATGGAGTTGTCTTCTTAATTTTAGTTATTTTTTTGGATGTTGGACTTAACATCCAATTATCAAGTTTTCTATCGAAATCATTCAGGTAAAATTGAAATTCTTCGAGTTGAGCTGAAAACGACTGTATAAACTGTGTCTGAGGATCATTATTTATCTCACATGGAATGTTTTCATCATCTTCAATCAATATAACACTTGGTTTTCTTTTATAGATATTAAACGCTGGTATATCTCTACTTGAATCACGAGAAGGAGGATGAGCTGTTTGATTAAAGGAGGTCCGTTTCTCAAAATTGTTAAAATTTGGAGAGTTTTTTTGGTTGATGTTATTTTCTTTGGGTTTAGAACCCCAATTCGAAGAAACAGATCTCTCAAAAATTGAGAAAGGGCCAAGTAAATTTTCATTTTCGGAGTGACTTTTGAAATCATCAAAGATATTGAACGAATAATGACCATTTGATGAAAATTGTTCAGTCAACAAATTTGAGAAATTTGGCTTTGGGCTGGAAGGATTCTCAAAAATATTTGAAAATGTATTTTTTTTAGCCATATTATTTCCTTGTGCAAATGGAGAATTTTTAGAAAACTCTTCGGGTTCATCTTTCAATATATCCCATAAAACATCGAAAGCTGATTTATTGGTCCCTTGAAAACCCTTAGTAAAAAATATATTCTTGTTTTGGCCAAAGCCCTGATTCTCAGTTATTTGTTTATATTCCTTATGTCCAAATTTATCATAAAGTCTCCTTTGGGCAGGATCTATTAAGACAGAATAGGCTTCTCGAATTTCACTAAATTTTGATGTTGCATCTTCTTTATGATGATGTTTATCCTACAAAATCAGGACTAATAAATTAAGTGGAATCTTACCGGATGCCATTGAAGAGCTAGGTTATAATACATTTTCTTGACTTCTTGAGGCTTGCAGTCTTTTTTCAAGCCAAGAATATCATAATAATCTTTTTTTGTCATTTTTTTATGAATTTTTTTTCAGAAAAATGGTGAGTAAATTTGTAGATAAAATTATATAATATTTCTGATTTCTTCGTTTAAAAATCAGTGGCTTATTCTAAGAAAGTTCTTGATTAAATTTAACTCAGCCAGAATAAAGTAAAGATGATCCAAACATATCTCTAAAGGTTTGCAGCATTCAAAAAAATCAGAAAACAGTTCATCTGTCATTTGCTGCCCAAAATTGACTGAATAAAAAAGATCAAACTTGAATCCTTTGAGTAAAAAGCTTCTAAACTGAAGCCTGAAGACCATTTTCAATTATTTATTCACTTGGAATATTAAAAGAAACAGCGATTTTTTAGATCTTTTTTGTATAAATTGAAGAATGAATTGAGGAGAAAATAATATTCAAGAAGCCTTTCCATTTTGTACTTGGCTTCATACCAAATATTAGAGAAAATTTACTTCAAATAAAAATTCTAGAAAGTTCATTAAAATTTCTAGAATTTACTATTTATTGGTTTGATTCTAGACTAAACAAGAGTATATTTTGCGATATTTAAGTCTTCGAATGGTAATTTAATATGTTGTAAAGAATTCAAAGGAAAGAAATAGTAGATTCTAATTTTAATCAAATGTAAAATTCTAAGGATATAGTGCTTTTTATGCACTCTACATTTGACAAATATCAAAGTTTTAGTCTTGGCATGAAATGACTCTTGAAAGGGTTAGAAATGTATATCACCGCTAAAGTAATGCTTTACAAATAAGAGTAAGAGATAACAGGAAGATGGAAGTGCTTAACAAATACTTCTTTGATATTATCTTTGACATAAAAACCACCATCCAAGTTTTTATCCATTTCTTTATTTGCTTTAGTTGTTATTCGCACGATTCTTATTTATTTTTCCTCAGCTCAGGTTTTGAATGCGTTTTGGCTTCTTTAGGGACATTTAATAATTTTTTGGATTTCTTGTAATTTATTACATTTTTATTTTGAAACATAAAAAAATTGTTATATCCAGATTTATAATTTTCTTCTTAAAATCCCGCAAGTTTTTTTTTTAATATAATACCTTAACCGTTAGACTTATTTTAAGCACTCTCATTATTTTTTTTTTATTAATTTATTATTTCCAAGTATTTCCTAAGTGTGTTCTTTCTTCTATAACTCTAGCATTTCAAATCTGAGTGAACTATTTATATTTGAAACTTCTCATCTTTGAGATTTAACTGCAATCTTAATTCGAGAATCATAGTTTTCCATAAACTTCTTCTTTATTTAATTATCACATGAGTCTTACAAAGTTAATTACGAAAATATGTTGAGTCAGTATGAACATCCTTTTGAAATTTTGTTTTCATTCCAAAGAATTATCTTCATAATAATGGAAAATTTTGTTATTATCGTTACAATAAAAATGAATCAAGAATCTAGATTATTCTTCTTATCAAAAGGTTTTAGGTATATCCTGCCAAATATCGCTAACTCCGTCAATCCCACCAAAAAGAGTTAGCGCTTTATACCCTCTACTTTTTAGATGAAAGGCAGCTCTTGCACTCATTAATCCATTCTCACATAAACATATGATATGTCTATCCTTTGGAAGCTTTTCTAAATTCGAAACTTCAGTAGTTAATGCATGAAGTGAAATATTTATTTTGGGTATTTCAACTCCCTTTTCATTTTGAGATGGAATATCAGCATAGGAAATTTCATCATAATCACGGACATCAAGGACAACAAATGGAACTTTTTCATTATTCGAAAGAGAGTTAACTGCGTTGATAAATTCAACATTTAAAAGTTGAACTTTTTCTGCATAGATCCAGGGCTTTGAAGAAAAAAACGCTTTTGGATGTACAGGAAAGAGTTGAAGAAAAGTAGGAGCTTTCTTGAAATATCTAAACATCTTT
>Ga0182742_1004948_pt1 | contig 11624 bp, 8 predicted proteins | sample eDN5th37CBELigMG_FD_128880 | JGI IMG/M metagenome (GOLD analysis project Ga0182742, IMG submission 128880) | Enriched Miracle-Growth compost microbial communities from Emeryville, California, USA - eDNA 5th pass 37_C BE-Lig MG (version 2)... ... | reverse complement strand
TGGCGGAGGGGCTTTTTTGTTGTTGGACCAAACTGGAGCGCGGGAGCGTGCTGCCGCGTCCAACTCGCGACGGAGGCCCAATCGAGCCGCGCGGCCGGTCAGAGCGGCGGCAAGCCGCCGCGCGTCAGATCGGGCCTTCCCGATTCGCGGCGAGCCTGGGAACGGGAATCGTCCTCGACGCACACGCGGTCGGTTTCAACGGAATGGACCGTCTTGACTCGCGCGGGGGTGGCGACGCGCTCGAACCAGGCCGCCGGGCCGTATGGATTTCGATTAGCCACCGCGACGAGACCGTGCTCGACCGCGTTGTGATGGACGTGGTGGTTGAGCCTTGCGGTCGGGGCGTGAAGCCCGGGAAGCCTCGCGGGGGGATCAGGTTGCATGGCCGTCACCGCGCCAAACGCGCCTCGGCAGCCCGCCGCGCTCCAGATTTGGATCATCTGGAGCAGCGCGGAAGCCCGACGCGGGTCGGAAAGCGCGGCGGCGAGGCGCCGCGCTCCGGGGCGGGTCTCCTGGGAGCGCGGCGGGTCTTTGGAAGGAATCTCAGCCGCGTTTGTCCATCGGGATGTAATCGGTCTGGTTGGGGCCGATGTAGATTTGGCGGGGGCGGGCGATGCGGGCCTTGGGATCGTCGTGCTGTTCCTTCCACTGGGCGATCCAGCCGGGCATCCGACCGATGGCGAACATCACGGTGAACATGTTGGTGGGGATGCCGATGGCCCGCATGATGATGCCGCTGTAGAAGTCGACGTTGGGATAGAGCTTGCGGTCGACGAAGTACGAGTCCTTAAGCGCCATCTCCTCGAGCTTTCGGGCGACGTCGAGCAGCGGGTCCTTGACGCCGAGCCGCGCCAGGACCTTGTCGGCGGCCTGCTTGAGGATCCGGGCGCGGGGGTCGAAGTTCTTGTAGACCCGGTGGCCGAAGCCCATCAGCCGGAAGCCGCTGGTCCCCTCCTTGGCCATCTTGATCACGTCGGCCGGGCTGTGGCCCCCCTTGTGGATCTGTTCGAGCATCTGGAGGACCGCCACGTTGGCCCCGCCGTGCAGCGGTCCCCAAAGCGCGCCGACGGCCGCGGCGCAGGAGGCGTACAGATTGGCCTGGCTGGAGCCGACGGTTCGGACCGTCGAGGTGCTGCAATTCTGCTCGTGGTCGGCGTGCAGGAGCAGGATCAGGTTCAGGGCGTCGACGACGTCGGGCGAGGCGAGATGCTGCTCGTACGGCATCGAGAACATCATGTGGAGGAAGTTGGCGACGTAGGAGAGCTCGGGATCGGGATAGATGAACGGCAGCCCCTGGGAGCTGCGGTAGGAGTAGGCGGCGATGGTGCGCACCTTGCTGATCAGCCGCGCGGCGTCCTCCTTGAATTTCTCGTCGGGGTCCAGGTCCTCGTCGGCCGAGTCGGGGAAGCAGGCGACGGCGTTGACCATGGCCGAGAGAATCGCCATCGGGGGGGCGTTGACCAGGAAGCCCTCGAAGTGGTGCTTGAACGACTCGTGCAGGGGGGAGTTGCGGCTGAGCCGCTCGCGGAAGGCCTCAAGCTCGTCCTGCTTGGGGAGCCGGCCGAAGATCAAGAGCCAGGCGACCTCGGTGAAGGTCGACTCCTTGGCCAGCTGCTCAATGGGGATGCCGCGGTAACGGAGGATCCCGTTCTCGCCGTCGATGAAGGTGATGGCGCTTGAGCAGGACCCGGTGTTGCCGTATCCGGGGTCGAGGGTGATCAGGCCCGTTTCCGACCGGAGGAGAGAGATGTCGAGCCCCAGCTCACCCTCCGTACCCTCCACGACCGGCAGCTCGATCGTCTGATTATTGAACGTCAGGGTCGCGGTCCGCGCCATCGCCTCATTCTCCACATCTACGGCCAAGTCTCATCGTGCGTCATCGAAATCGCCAACACCCCATTGTACCTTCGGTTTCGCAAGAGGGAATCATGCGTCGGCGTCGACCGGATTCGTGGTTCGGGTTTGCGCGCGTTGATCGTAAATGCCGGGTTATCCGAGGGTTGTGAAATGGGAGGGCCGTCGGCGATCACACTTTACATTTCGGCCGGCGAAGGAAAGAATAGAGGTTTGCTCGAATTCCCGAGCGGAGGTTTCCGAAGGAGGGCGCCAAGCCGTGCATGAAGAGGCGATCCGCAAGGCCGACGTGTTGATTGCCGCGCTGGGCTACATGCGCAAGTTCCACGGCCGGTTCATCGTGATCAAGGTCGGCGGGTCGGTGATGGAGGACGCCGAGTCGCTGCGGGCTCTGCTGGTTGACGTCGTCTTCATGCAGACCGTCGGGATGCGGCCGGTCGTGGTGCATGGCGGGGGCAAGGCCATCACCCGGGCGATGGAGAACTCCGGACTGACGCCGCGATGGGTTCAGGGACGGCGGTACACCGACGAGGCGACCCTCGACATCGTGGCCCGCGTCTTGACCGAGGAGATCAGCGCCGACATCGAGCGCCACATCAACAAGTTCGGCGGTCGCGCCTCGAGCCTCAACCACCGCACCCATCAGTGTCTTTACGGGCGCAAGCTCTCGCTGACCGGCGACGACGGCCAACCGATCGACCTGGGGCGGGTTGGCGAGGTGATCGAGGTGGACGTTCCGCCGATCGAGAACCTCTGCCTGGCCGGAGTCGTCCCGGTGCTGCCGTCGCTGGCCGAGGATGAGGACGTGGAGGACGAGAAGCTGCTGAACGTCAACGCCGACACGGCCGCCGCCGCCGTCGCCCAGGCCCTCCGCGCCGACAAGCTCGTCTTCCTGACCGACACGCCGGGAATCCTTCTCGACCGCAACGATCCCGAGAGCCTGATCACGGGGCTAACCCCCGAGGAATGCCGGGATCTGATCGGCCGCGGCGTCATCGACAAGGGAATGATCCCCAAGGTTGAGGCCTGCCTCAGCAGCCTGGAGGCGGGGGTCCGCAAGACCCACATCATCGACGGCCGGCTGAGTCATTCGCTGCTTTTGGAGATCTTCACCGAGACCGGCGTGGGGACCGAGATCGTCGACGCCGCCCACCCCGATAGGACGCTTCCCCCCGGCCGCCGCGCCGTGCTCGTCCGCTAGCCGGCCCGCCGCCGTCCGGCCCCTTGGTTCCATCCCTTTTGCCTTCGCGTCTCCTGGTTCTCGCGGGTCCCGCGCTCGTGGAGCCTTTCCATTCCGGAGTTCGTCCCTTGGCTCACGCTACGTCATCGCATCAAAGTTCACGGGAGACCATCGCCCAGTTCGACCGCTACGTCGCTCCCAACTACAGGCGCTATCCGGTCTCGCTGGTCCGGGGCGAGGGCTCTTGGATCTGGGACGCGGAGGGAAATCGTTACCTCGATTTCTTCCCCGGCTGGGGCTGCAACCTGATCGGCCACTGCCCGCCGCGCGTCGTCGAGGCCGTCCGCGAGCAGGTTGGCGAGCTCATCCACGTGCCGAACACCTGGTACATGGAGGCCCAGGGGGCCTTCGCCCAGGCGCTTTCGGAGCGGAGCTTCGGCGGCCAGTGCTTCTTCTGCAACAGCGGGGCCGAGGCCAACGAAGCGGCGATCAAGCTGGCCCGGGCCTTCGGCCACTCCAAGGGACGCCACAAGATCGTCACGACCGAAGGGGGCTTTCACGGCCGGACCCTCGCCGCGCTGACGGCCACCGCCCAGCCCAAGTATCACGAGGGCTTCGAGCCGATGGTCCCCGGCTTCGTCTACATCAAGTACGACGACCTGGACGCCGCCGCGGCGGCCATCGACGACCAGACGGCCGCGATCCTGGTTGAGCCGATCCAGGGGGAGGGGGGGATCAAGATCCCGTCGCCCGATTACCTGGCCGGTCTGCGGCGGATCTGCGACGAGCGCGGCGCGCTCTTGATGCTCGACGAGGTGCAGACCGGGATGGGCCGGACGGGCGCCTGGTTCGCCTATCAACACGCCGGGATCGAGCCCGACGCGCTCACGTGCGCGAAGGCCCTGGCCGGCGGCGTCGCGGCCGGGGTGCTGATCGCCAAGCCCGAGGTGATCCAGGTCTTCAAGCCCGGCATGCACGCCTCGACCTTCGGAGGCAACCCGATCGCCTGCCGGGCCGGTTTGGCGACGGTCGCCACCATCGAGGAGGACGGTCTACTGGAGCGCGGCAAGGCCATCGGCGAGCGGTTCCGCGCCCGGTTCGAGGCCCTCCGCGCGGAGCTTCCCGAGAAGGTTCGCGACATCCGGATCCTCGGCACGATGATCGGCCTGGAGCTGACTTTCGACGCTTCGAAGATCGTCGCCGAGTGCCTCGCGCGGCGGCTGCTCGTCAACGCCACGCACGGGACCGTTGTGCGGCTTTTGCCCGCCTTGACCATCAGCGACGACCAGATCGATCAGGGGTGCGCCATCCTGGCCGATGTTTTGCGGGAGGCGGCGCTCTGAAAAACTCCAACGACCGCAACGTTTCGCCTCGCCCGGCCAAGCCCGTCGCGACGGCGGAGAAACCCGGACCCCGCCACTTCGTGGACCTGCGCGCGACCACCGCCGACGAGGCCCGCGCCCTGCTTGAGCGCGCCCTGGCGCTGAAGACCGACCGGAGGGCGCTGGGGAGGACGCCGCCGCTTCAGGGGCGGACGCTGGGCCTGGTCTTCGAGAAGCCGTCGCTCCGCACGCGGGTCAGCTTCGAGGCGGCCTTCACCCGGCTGGGGGGGAGCTCGATCTTCCTCCGGGGCAAGGACGTGGGGATGGGGGTTCGCGAGAGCGTCGCCGATTTCGCCCGCGTCGTTAGCCAGTACATCGACGTTCTGGCCGTCCGAACCTTCGCCCACGCGAAGCTCGAGGAGCTGGCCCGGCACGCCTCGATCCCGATCGTCAACGCCCTCTCCGACGACGCGCACCCTTGCCAGGCGATGGCCGACATGCTGACGCTGCTGGAGCTGAAGGGGCGGCTCGACGGGCTGAAGCTCGCCTTCGTCGGCGACGGCAACAACGTGGCGATGTCGCTGGCGCGGGCCTCGGCCCTGATGGGGGTCGATTTCGTTCTGGCCTGCCCGCGCGGCTATGAGTACCCCGACGAGTTCAAGACCGACTTCGCCCGCCAGTTTCCCGGCGCGGAGCCGCGGATCGAGCACGATCCCAAGGCCGCCGTCGACGACGCCGACGCCGTCTACACCGACGTTTGGGCCAGCATGGGGCAGGAGAGCGAGGCCGACCAAAGGCGGGAGATCTTCGCCCCGTTCCAGGTCGACGACGAACTGATGGCCACCGCCCGCGGCGACGCCGTCTTCCTCCACTGCCTCCCGGCGCACCGGGGCGAGGAGGTCTCCTCCGGCGTGCTCGACGGCCCCCAAAGCCGGGTCTTCCTTCAAGCGGCCAATCGGATGTACTTCCAGATGGCGCTCTTGGAATGGCTCGTGGGCGGGTCGGTCGACTGAGGGCTCGCGCCCGCATGGCCATTCGAGTGATTATATCCTCGGGGGGCGGGCATTCCTGCCCGCCTTAATTTTTTGATGTTGGTTTCTGGGCGGACAGGAATGCCCGCCCCCCGAGGAGAGGATTCGTACTTTCGAAACGATGAGGACGCATCAACGATGACGCGCGCGACGGGACGGCGGGACGATGAGCTTCGGCCCGTCGAGATCGTTCGAGGGTTCGTGGCCAACAGCGCCGGCAGCGCGCTGTATCGCTCCGGGGCGACGGCCGTTCTGGTGACGGCGCAGCTTTCGGAAACGGTGCCGCCGTTTCTGGAGGGGAAGGGCGTGGGCTGGCTGACGGCCGAGTACGCGATGCTCCCCGGCAGCGTTCCCAACCGCGCGCAGCGCCGAACCGACGGCCGCGCGACCGAGATCCAGCGCTTGATCGGCCGAAGCCTGCGGGCCGTCGTCGACCGCGCGGCGCTGGGGCCGTGGACGATCCACGTGGACTGCGACGTGATCAACGCCGACGGTGGTACGCGAACGGCCGCCATCACCGGCGCCTTCGTGGCCGTCGCCGACGCCCTGAGCCGTCGCTTCGGCGACCGCGCCGGAACGATCCTCCGCGACTCCGTCGCCGCCGTCAGCGCCGGGATCGTGAGCGGCCGGCCCATGCTCGACCTCGACTATTCGGAGGACTCGACGGCCGAGGTCGACGTGAACGTCGTTCGCCTGGGCGGCGGCGGGCTCGTCGAGGTGCAGGGGACCGGCGAGGGGGGCGTTTTCTCTCGCGCCCAGCTAACCGAAATCCTCGACCTGGCCGAAGCCGGCATCGACCAGCTCGGCCGGCTCCAGAAGTCGGTTCTCGGAGACGCCTGGCCCTGGCCCGGCTGACCGGACGCCGCCTCGAGACCCGCGGTCCGCGGCGGCTCCTGGTTTTCCTCTGGAAACGCCGGGATCGCTCTGGGCGGGTTCGGAGACTTTTGCTAAAGTCCCGCGCATGTGTTGCCGGAGGGCCCTCTCTTCTCCCACGCTCATTGACCTTGGGCGGGGCCCGGCGGCATCCAGGCTTCCAGCGGGACGCCGACGCGCGTGGGTTCTCCACGTCCCGGCTCCCTCGATGATCCAATCAAGGAGGGGGATCGTCCATCATGAAAACGTCGATCGCCACGATGGCGCTTCTCGGCTCCCTGACGGCGGGGGGAACCGCCCTGGCGCAAGTCGCCGGCCCGGCCGCGAACGCCCCGGCCCCGACGCAAGCGGCGGCGCCCGGGTCGGATTCGGACCCGAACGCGCCGCCGCCGGTCCAGGTGATCCCGGAGCCCACGCCCGCGGACGAGCTCAAACCGCCGACCATCGCCTTGCCCACCGACCCGATCGAGCCGTACCTCCTGACCAAGGAGAACGGGCCGTTCATGGTGTTGGCCAAGGTTTTCCGCGGCCCCGACTCGCAGAAGTTGGCGCTGGCGTTGGCCAAGGAACTGCGCGAGGAGTACGGCCTTCCCGCCTACATCCTCCGCTCCAAGGACTGGCCGGGTCGGAGCAACATCCGGGGCGTCCCCCCCACGGCCGACCCCCAGGTTGTTCAGGCCAACATCACCACGCCGGAGAAGATCCGGACGTATGACGAGGCGGCCGTTCTGGTCGGCAACGAAAAGACCGAGGCGGGCTCCGTGGCGCTGCATCACAAGGTCAAGAAGATCCGCCCCAAGTGCCTCGACGGCATCTCGTCGATCTTCCCCTGGCGCGAGGGGCTCAGCAAGGCGATCCGAACGACCAACCCGTATATCCCGGCTCAGCGGCTGTTCCCGCAAAAGCGCGATCATCTGATCGTGCAAATGAACGGCGGCGAGCGGAGCATCGTCAACTGCCCGGGGCAGTACACGCTCCAGGTGGCCCAGTTCACCGGGCGGGCGACCTTCAACGAGAATGACGAGAACTTCCGCGGCGTGATGTCCCTGCGGAACAGCCCGCTGCGCACCGCCGCCGACGACGCCGAGCGGATGGCCGCCATCCTGGCCAAGGACAAGGACGTGCAGAAGCTCGGGCAGCCGGTTTACGTCTATCACGACCGGACCTCCAGCCGGGTGTACGTCGGCTCCTTCCAGACCCCCAACGATCCCCAGGCCGTCGCGGTTCGCGACGCGCTCTTGAGGCTGGCGATTCCCTTGATGGACTCGAACTCGCGCGGCAAGAACCACCTCGACACGATGATCGCCCCGGCGGGCGTGCTCACCGACGTGGGGGTCATCAAGGCGAACTTCGAAGAATGAGCCAGCCGAGCGCGAGGGGAAGAGGCGCCGGCCTCTTCGCGCCTCGCGCGTCGTCGAGGAAAATAAGTCGTCGCCGGTTCCTCCCCGCTCGGGGAGGGCTGGACGGCGACTTCGCGTCGTTTATCGTTCGCGTCTCCGCGCGAGCCCGTGACCTTGCCGCAAGAGAACGAGTTGACCACCGGCCATGAGCGACCCGAATCCGACCCAGCCGTCCCTGCTTCCTTTGATCCTGGGGTCGCGCAACCTCAAGAAGTGCGCCGAGATGGCCGCGTTGATCGCCCCACCCTGGGAGCGGCGGCCCTGGATGGATCTCGTCGCCATCGACTCGCTGAAGTCTCATCCCGACTGCCCAGAGGTGGTGGAGGACGCCGAGACGTTCGCCGGCAACGCCCGCAAGAAGGCGTCGGAGACGGCCTTGGCCCTCGGGCGTTGGGTGCTCGCCGATGACTCGGGGCTGAGCGTCGACGCCCTCAAAGGCGCGCCGGGGGTCCACTCGGCCCGGTACGCCGGGGAGCCGAGCGACGACGAGGCCAACAACCGGAAGCTCCTGGAGGCGCTGGCCGACGTTCCCGACGACCGCCGGGGCGCGGAGTTCCGTTGCGTCCTGGCGCTGGCGGACCCCGAGGGCAAGATCCGACTTGAGGCCGAGGGCGTCTGTCGCGGGCGGATCATCCACGAGCCGCGGGGTCCGGGCGGGTTCGGATATGATCCACTCTTTTTGATCCCCGAATACCACAAGACCTTCGGCGAGCTTAGCCCCCTGGTGAAGCATCAGTTGAGCCATCGCTCGCGGGCGTTCGCCCGCCTTCGGCCCGGTCTGGAGCGGCTGGTGTTGGAGCTGGCTCGGGGTTAGCCGGCCGGGGCCCGCGCCGCGGTTCGATGCGATTGGAATTGAAAAACGAAACGTCCTCCCGAGGAAGACCCCGGGAGGACGTTCGTCGTTTCAGGGAGGGCCGAAGGATTGACCTGAAACGGTGGCTGGATCAAGCCAGTTCGGGTTGATTCCCGCCTCAATGGTGAAACAGTCGGCGGCCCTTGGCGAAAAGCGGGTGCTTGGCGTCGCAGGCGTCGCAGGCCGGCAGCGTGGTCATCGGCAGGCTGGTCGCCTGGGGCGAGGCCAGCACGCTCTGAGCCGACGGCAGCACGGCTTGCGGCGAGGGAGCGACGGCCTGGGCCGACGGCAGGACGGCGCAGGTGACCATGACGGGCACCTTCACGCAGACCTCAACCGGGACCTGTCGGCAGATGGTTCGCGGGACGCAGACGGTCTTGGTCGCGGCCACCTGTCGCTGAACCGTGACCGGCTCTTGCACGACCTTGGTCTCGACCACCTGGTTGCAGGTCGTGTAGGGGACCTTGCGGACGCAGGTGACCTGTTGCATCTCGCAAACGGTGACGGGGACCGTCTTGACCCGCTGCTCGGTCACGGTCTCGCAGATCACCTGGGGAACCCGCTTGACGCGCTGTTCGGTGACGACGCGGCACGTCGTGACCGGAACCTGGCGGGTCCGGGTTTCCGCGACCATCCGGCAGGTGGTGACGGGCACCTGCTTCGCCACGGTCTCGGTGACGGTCCGGCAGATGGTGATCGGCACCCGCTTGACGCAGGTTTGGGGAACCATCTTCGTGATGGTGACCGGCACCTGCTTGGCGCGGACCTGGCGAACCATCTTCGTGACCGTGTAGGGAACCGTCTTGAAGCACTTCTCCGCGACGTAGGACGTGACCGTGTACGGCTCTTTCCGGTACTCGGTCTTGGCGCACATCTTGGTCACGCTCACCGGCACGCACCGGGTGGCGACGCGCGGCTGCATCGTGCAGACGGTGTAGGGGACCGTCTTGGTCCGGGTCTCCTGCACGGTGCGGCAGACGGTGACCGGAACCTGCTTGACGACCTCCTTGGCCACGTAGTCGCAAACCGTGACGGGCACCTGCCTGGACTGGACCTCGGTGACGGTGCGGCAAACGGTGACGGGCACCTGCTTGACGACCTCCTCGGCGACCATCCGGCACGTCGTGACCGGCACCTGCTCGGTCACGGTGACGGGAACCGTCTTGCAGACCGTAACCGGAACCTGCTTGCGAACCGTTTGGGTCTCATAGACCGTGCACTCGACGTTCTCGACGACCGTTTGCGGAACGTAGGTCGTCTTCTCGCACCAGGTTCCGGGGGTTTCGACCAGGCAGCCGTTGACGCAAACCGTCTTGCCGGGGACGAAGTACCTCTGAACGACCGGGACGCAGACGGTCTTGGAGACCTGCTTGACGATCGTTCGGGGAACCCGAATCGTCTCGCAGACGTCGCGCATGACCGTCTCGGTCACGTTCTGGTGGACCGTCTTGGCGACCGTCTTCATGACGGTCTCCTGAACCGGGCGGCAGACGGTGTAGCGGCACTCCTTCATGACGGTTTCGCGAACCGGGCGGGAGACCGTGTAGGTCTGGGTCCGATACTCGGTTCGCTTCACCGGCACTTGAACCGTGTAGCGGCACTCCTTCATGACGGTCTCGCGAACCGGGCGGGAGACCGTGTAGGCCACCTGCTTGTAGGCCGTCTGGCGCACCGGCACCATCTGGGTGAACTGCTGGGTCTGCATCACCGTCTGGCGCACCGGCACCTGGACCGTGTACGGCACGGTTCGGTAGGCGGTCTTCTGGACGGGACGCGAAACCGTGTAGGCCACCTTCTTGTACGCCGTCTCCTGGACCGGGACGCAGATCGTCTCGTTGACCGTCTTCATGACGGTTTCCTGGACCGGGCGGCAGACCGTGTAGGTGACGTCCTTGAACGACGTCTCCCGGACGGGACGACTCACCGTGTAGTACTTGGTGTGCATCGTCGTCTCGCGCACGGGACGGCTCACCGTGTAGGCGCGGGTCTCATAGCGCGTTTCCCGCACCGTCCGGTTCACCGTGTAGGCGACGTCCTTCCAGACGGTCCGGCTGACGGGCCGCTGAACCGTGTACGGGACCTGCTGGTGAACCGTCCTGTAGACCGGGCGGTTGACCGTGTAGGTCTCGTCGCGGACATGATTCTGGATGACGTTTCGAACGGTCTGAATGGTCCTGGGGCGCATGACCGTCTCGCAGACGGTTTGCGTGTACGGGACCTGTTGCGTCTCATAGACGGTCTCTTGCACATTGCGCAGCACCGTCTGACGCTGGAGTTGATACTCGACGTGCCCGCCGCATTCCTGGGGCACGGGGCAATTGCGTAGCGAGGCGCCACCTGCGTAGCTGGCCTCCGCCGGGCGCGCGGCGGCCCCAAGCCCCAATCCTAGGGCCATCAGGGCGAGCCACGGTAGTTTTCTCAACATTGGACGCTCCACGATACACTCCCGACTGACTTCGGCGCTCATTCGGCCCTCACGCCTTGAGGCTCCGCCTCTTCGGGTCGCGCGGCCTCCAACCACACTTAGTGTTCGTCTCGCCCGACCCCCTCCCTTCAGGAAGTTCTCTAAATTCTCCAACGGACCAAAGCTCCCAAACCGCACGAATCGCCCAGGAGCTACGTCGTCGCCCCAGATATCCCGGACTTTCGCTGCAATCGGTAGGTCACGCATTGTTGGTGTGTTCGGGCGCGAAGCGGAAAGTCGACGCGAACCTCGGTTTCGACGCCCGCGTCTTGGGGTGGGCGCGGCTGGTCGATGGCGGCCATTGAGGGTATCCTGCGGGAGGGGGAGGCGAGGCGCCTCCCTGGTGGAAGCGGATCGTCGGGGAGGTTGCGGTCTCATGAGCGATTCAGCGCCGATCATTGTTCCCAAGGGGTTTCGGGCCGCGGCGGTGAAGTCGGGAGTCAAGCCTTCCGGCTCGTTGGACCTGGCGCTTCTGGTGGCCGACGGACCCCGGTCGGCGGCCGGGACGTTCACGACCAACCGGGTGTGCGCCGCGCCGGTGCGCTGGAGCCGGCGCCATGTCCCCGCCGACGACGCGCGCGCGGTGGTGATCAACGCGGGCAACGCCAACGCCGCGACGGGGGCGCAAGGGGAGGAGAACGTCCGAC
>Ga0182742_1004947_pt1 | contig 11624 bp, 16 predicted proteins | sample eDN5th37CBELigMG_FD_128880 | JGI IMG/M metagenome (GOLD analysis project Ga0182742, IMG submission 128880) | Enriched Miracle-Growth compost microbial communities from Emeryville, California, USA - eDNA 5th pass 37_C BE-Lig MG (version 2)... ... | reverse complement strand
ACGAGGATCCCGTCACCGAGATCACCAACGCCCCGCTCGCCACAAGCGAGCGGGGCGTTCTCATCACTACATCGTCATCAACACCGATGACGCCGACATCGTCATCTTCAGCGACGGCCAACACCACGGTCGCCACAACCGACGGCCATCGAATCGACGTCGCCAACCCGAAGCATCTGGGCCGCAAACTACGCAAGCTGCGCCGATTGGAGCGGGAGAAAGCCCGCCGGCAGAAAGGATCAGCCAACAGGGCCAAGGCCAGGCGCAAGGTCGCCATCGCTCACAATCAGGTCGCCCGTGCGCGGCGGGACTATCACCACAAGCAGGCTTTGGCGCTGGTTCGCGAGAATCAAGTGATCCACGTCGAAGACCTCAACATCGCTGGGATGGTCCGCAACCGCCGACTCGCCCGCGTAATCAGCGATGCCGGGTGGGGGCAGTTCGTGAAGATCATCGGCGAGAAAGCCGACCACTACGGGCGCACAGTGCACGCGGTGTCGCGGTGGTTGGCGTCGAGCAAAACGTGCTCAACACCGGGGTGTGGGCATGTGCTCGACGAATTGCCGCTGCAGATCCGCATGTGGGTGTGCCCGGCATGCCAGGTGCCCCACGACCGCGACTTCAACGCCGCCAAGGTCATTCTCGCTGCCGGGCGGGCAGAGAGACTAAACGCCTGTGGAGCCCGTGTAAGACCGCAACTCGTTGCGGCAGTGGGCGTTGAAACAGGAAGCTCCCCAACAGCGGCGTAAGCCGCCAGCGGGAATCCCCGGACTTCAGTCCGGGGAGCACGTCAAGCGATACGGACCTAGCTCGTGCGCCCGTTGGCGCACACCGCCGGATACGGCGGCTCCGACCAGCTCCCATCACCGTTGCGGCGCAACGGAACACCGCCGGCCACCATCACCTCGGCGCTCATATCACCCGCGCCGGCACCCGATGCCGCACTGTCGCCCACCTCCCGCACCCTCCCACAATCATTGGGTGGATTTAGCCACCCGCACTGGGGTAGGCTCAACACAACAGGTCTACCTCATCGACCCGAAGGAACCCACCCATGCCCGCCACCGCGACCGGCGCCAAGTCCAGCTCCGACCCCGACACCTCGGTGGCCCAACGCGTCCTGCCCATCGTCGGGGCCAACATCGTGGCCCGCCGCGAAAAACTGGGCATGTCGCAGCGGGCACTGGCCGAGAAGGCCGGTGCCGACCGGGTGTTTCTGCGCCACGTCGAGCAGGGCAACCGCGCGGCCACCCTCGTCTTCCTCGCCAAACTCGCCGACGCCCTCGACACCACCATCGAAAAGCTCACCCGCGGCGTCTGACAGCGATGTCGGAGCCTGGTGGTAAAGATCGACCATGGACAGCAGCACACCCACCCGCCGGCACCAAGTGCCGCACACCCCGGTGCGCTACGTCCACCGGATAGAAGGAGCGGTGCCGCCATGAACCCGTTCGACTACAACCCACCCGATTCCCGGCAGGCCGCCCCCGCCAGCGACGAGGTGTACGTCGCAGCGGTCAAGCCGCACGCCGCCGTCTCCCCGTCCGACCGGCAGCCCTTGGCCCGAGTCCGCTACACCAACGGCCAGACCTTCGTCGGGCACCACCTGCTGCGCCACATCGACCTGCACCGCGAGACCGGCCGGCCCGTGGACTACTGGCTGGCGATCGACCGGCTTGCACGCCAGGTTGTCAGCCAGATCGACACCCTGGTCAGCCAGCGCACCATCCGCCAGGTCGTCTGCTTCAGCGAGCTGCGCTACCAGATCGACGTCGACACCGGGTGGTCACCCGAGGTCGACGCCCTCCCCACCGAGGACTGGGCCGCGGTGCAGTGGCGCGTCACCGACATCCTGCGAACCGGTTAGCTGCCCGGGCCGGGATCTTCGCCCGCTCAACGCCGGCACACCTTTTGCTACCTTGTCCGCACATCCGCGCCGACAGCGCCGTCCAGCCGCCCGCAGGCAATCCCGTCGGTGGTGTGAGGGGCGGTCTGCACCCAGGCCCGCCGCGCCCGGCGCCGAATGACACGCTGCTTTGCGGGCCGTGCCCCGATCCTCACACGTGCGCATGGACGAGACCAGCTGCCGAAAGGCGGTGCGCCGCTGAGGCAGGCCCCGCCCTTCGGCGCGGCGTGGGTCAATCAGAACAGGGATTCGCTGTTGGCCTGCGCCCAGAGGGTCTCGAACGACGGGCGCTGCTTGTCGTCGACCACCGCCGGAGCGACGACGAAGAAGTGCTCACAGTTCGCCGCCGCGGCAAGCCGATGCCGCACGATACGGTCAGCGCCGACGTCGCGACGTCCAGGCAGTTCGGCCAGGTGGGCATTCATGTCGGCTTGTGACCCGCACGCCAGGCGGCGCACCGACCGCGCCGTGACGCCCTTACGGCCCTCGCGGCCAGCCGGGGTGACCCGGCGCACCTCGTAGACTGCGAACTCGGTCTCATCCATCAACCGCTGGAAGGCCACCTCAACCTCGACCAGCCCGGCCTCGGAAATCATCTGGGCCACACTGCCTCCCGCGATGAGGGTCTGGCGTTCGTTGAGTCGACGCGACACCGCCTCCATGAACATCGCCTTCGCGCCGGCCAGCGGCTCCTCGCGGTAGCGCTGCACCATGTTGGCCCGGCCCGCCGCCGTCGACATGGCATAGACGCAGAACGTGCAGCAACTTTTGGACCAGGACGTGCCCAGCTTGGCCCGCACATACTCAGCACAGGCCTGACGATCCATCCCCAGCTCAATCAACGGATACCACCCTGTACGCCGCGCGTTGTTGTACAGCCGGTCCTTGTCGGCCCGGCGCTGCTCACCGGCCTCGAAACCGATGACGTGCCGGTAGGCCTGGCCGCCGGTGACCCTGCTGATCACCGGATCGAGCGCCCATCCCTTGGCGTGAACCGAGCACTTGCGGGCTCCGCCGAGCTGGGGAACCGTTCCAGCAGTGATCATTTCGGTCGACAGACGGTAGGCACCGTCGATGTGCAGCCGCTGCGGACAGGTCGAATCGTCCAGGATCACCACACCGTCCCCACTGGTCGTGGTGGTCCGCTCCGACCGCGCACATTGGATGTAACGAATCCCAAGGCGGCGAAAGATCGGCAAGATGTAGGTCTCGACATCGCGTGCAGTCGACGCGAATTCGTCACCGGTCATCGCGGTCACGACCACCATGTCGGCCAGGTCGAAGTCCCGCGTCTGCGGCTCGGTCAACCACCGCAGCAACAGGCACGTGCTGTCCAACCCAAGCCCGTAGGACACGACCACTGACGGCCGCCGAGCGCCGTCGTCGATCCCAGGAAGCTCCAATTCCGTTGAGCCCGTGCCGGACATCGGTACCTCCAAACTCTCTTACTGGGTGGCTTTAGCCTACCATCTATGGTAGGCTAAAGCCACCCAGTAAGAGAGGATCGGCAGCCCCCATGACCGCTTCCATCGAACGCCACACCGGAACGCTGACCACCGGCGACGTGCCCGACCTGCGTTGCTACGACGTGATTCTGGTCAATTCCAGCGCTGGAAAGGACTCCCAGGCCAGCCTCGACGTGGTGGTCCACGCCGCCCGCCAGGCCGAAGTGCTGCACCGCGTCGTCGTGGTCCACGCCGATCTGGGCGAGGCCGAATGGGACGGGGTGCCCGAACTCGCCGCCGAGCACGCCGCCCACTACGGCCTGCGATTCGAACTGGCCCGACGCGAACGCGACGGAGCCCTCTACACGATCCTGGACCACGTTCAGCAGCGCGGAATGTGGCCCAGCGCCTCCCAGCGGTGGTGCACATCGGATTTCAAACGCGGCCCGATTCGCAAGGTGATGACCAAGCTGGTCGCCGAACTGCGCGACAGCGGCCAGATCACCGGGCGCCCCGTGCACCTGCTCAACGTCATGGGCCTTCGCGCAGAGGAGAGCAGCGCCCGCGCCCGCCGACTCGCCTACTCCCCCAACACCGCCGCCTCCAACGGACGCCGCCGCGTCGATGACTGGTATCCCATCCACCACTGGTCCACCACCCAGGTCTGGGAGCGCATCCGCGCCGCCGGCACCCGCCCACACCGCGCCTACATCGACGGCATGTCGCGCCTGTCGTGCAGGTTCTGCGTCCTGGCCTCCCGCGCCGACCTGGTGTGCTCAGCCCGCCTGAACCCCGAGCTGGCCCGCCGCTACGCCCAGGTCGAGGCCGAGACTGGGCACCGCTTCCGCGCCGACCTGTCGATGGCCGACATCGTCGCCGAATCCCAAGCAGGCCAGCAGGGCGCATTCATCGCGCTTGCTGACCTGCACCCCCTCGGGGCATGACCGCCCAGGCCAGTCAGGAGCCGACCATGACCGCCAACATCATTCACCCCGTGCAGGGGCGAGATCCCCACGCCGGCCGCCGCGTCGCGGTCTACAGAAACCTCCACAAAGGTGCCTGGTCGATCAAAGCGCTCGACGGCCCGCACAAGGGCACGGTCGTCGCCCACGCCCAGGTCGTCGGCCTGCTCGACTGCGCCATGCACGTGCGGATCGCCGCCCAGCAGCGTATCGCCGCTGGCGCTGCCCGCGAGGTCCACGCCTGGATCGTCGGCCGCCTCAGCGAGGTCACCCTCGACCAGCCCACCCGCCTCGTGTACCGCCCGCACGAACGGCCCGAGTTCTACCTGGCCATCACCGGCCGCCCCGTGCACACCGCCGCAGCAGTCCTGTTCACCGACCACGCCTACGTCAACGCGGCCTGAAAACCCCTGGAAGGAGCCTGCCATGACCACCCCCGCCCCAGTCCTGCCCACCATCCCCGGCGACGCCCTGTGCGAGCTGCTCAACGCCTACTTCGTCGCCCGCGACGACCTCTACGAAGCCGAAGCCGCCGGGGCCGACGACATCAGCCGCGCCATCAGCCGACAGGCCGTCATCGACCTGGCCGACGAACTGGTCGCCCACTTCGTCCCCGACATCGCCGCCCGCTGCGCCCTGACCGGCGAAGACCCCGCCGACCTTGCCTACACCGGGCCCGCGCTGCCCCGCCCAGGCGAGGCCATCTCAGCCATCCAGCCCGGCGTCGGCCGCCTCGCCGGCACCGTCGAGGCCGTCACCGACCGCGGGGTCCTCGTGCAGTGGCGGCACACCAACCTGCTGCCCATCACCTACCCCCGCCGCCAGGTCGTGCCCACCGCATTGGGATGGCACATCCGCCGCACCTGAGACCACACCGACCGCCCCAACATACCCAAATCCCCATCCGCACAAAGGAACCCACCATGACCGTCTCCGACCGCTTCGCCGACAGCGTGCGCTACCACTTCAGCAACCCGCCACAAGACTGGACCGTCCGCAAGCTCGACACCCGCCGCTGGGCGATCGTCAACAGCGCCGACGACGTCATCAGCACCCACCCCACCCGCACCGCCGCCGAGCAGAACCGAACCGCCGGCCCCTACGTGCGGATCTGGACCGACCGCACCGCCTGGTACCTGGGCACCAGCACCGACCCACGCTGCCGCGCCCTCACCCCCGAAGAACTCCGCATCATCGCCACCGTGCTCATCGACCTCGACCACCCCGACGCCCCCGCCGCCTGCCACCGAGCCTGGCCCGACGCCGAGTTCTGCGACCTGTGCGACCTGCCCCTACGCGGACCCAACCGGCTCTGCCCTCGCTGCGATCACTGCTCCACCGACGGCTGCACCAACCCGCTCGACGACGGGGAAGGCTTCGACGGCTACTGCGGAGACTGCGCCGACCGCCGCGACCACCTCTACACCACCTGACCCACCAGCGCCCGGGCTGGCACCGTGCCGCACGTATACGCCTGGCCGCACCTCGCCCAACGTCAACCACCCCGTCAGCCCAGCCCGGCCCGGCCTGACGGTGAAGGGCCGTGCTGCACCCAGGCCAAGCCGACAAGCGTCCACCAGCCACCACCGCCGACGCAGCCCCACAACGCAAGCACAGGAGGAGAAATGACCGACGACATCGTGGCCCGCGCCAAGGCGGCCCTGCACGCAGTGACCTACGGCCCGTGGGAGATCGACGAACGGTACCCGATCATCTGGCTCGGTGACTTCACTCCGGGATTCCGCATCGAGAGCCACGACAAGGCAGAGGAGAACGCGAGGTTCGTCGTTGAGGCACGCACGCTCGTTCCTGAGATGGTCGCCGAGATCGAAGCATTGAGAGCAGCGGTGGCCAGGTTGACCGTCAACCCCGTTCGCCACGATGAGGCCTCCACGCCCCGCCTGCCGAAGCGTGTCTCAGCGCGAGTCACGCGCAGTCGCCGCACGCCCCTGTCATTCCGTGGACTGTTCCAAAAAGGTTGATACGCAGCGGATTCGTCGACGCTAATGGGTGCCGATCCCCTCCCGTAAGTGGTAGGCTATAGGCATCCACCCCGTCGAGAGGAGCCACCGATGTCGGAGCCGCAGTCGATCACCACCCGCGCTGTGCCCGCCTACCGCTACCGCGAGCGGCAGCTGTGCCCGCCGTGTACCCAGGCGGCGATCCTGCCGATCACCGAAGGCGCAGAGTACGACGACACCGAACACGTGCTCGACGTCGTTGCTCAGGACCGCGGCATCGACCGCACCGCAGTGACCAGCGACGCCTTCCCAACACCGATTCCAGCCGTCGAAGCCCTCAGCCAGACCTGCGGTGAGTGCGACTCGACGCTGCTGGACAGCGACTACTGGACGCTCTACCACGCAGCCCTCGACACCATCGCCGCCGAGGCCGACACCGTCGACACGCTCATCGCAGTGCTCAACCACTTCTACCGGCCCCAGGCTGGCGCGGCGTTCCACCCCGGCGGCGCCGACCGCGACCTGTGGAACGTCCTGCGATGGGAGCGCAGCGACTGGACGACAGCCTGGTCCAAAGCCAACTACTGGTACGCGATGCGCGACAGCCAGGGCAACACCTTCACCTACACCGAAGGCGACATCGACCGGGGCTCCAAACCGTGAACGACATCCACGCCAGCCACCTCAACAACCAGGACGGAGGAACCGCGATGACCATCACCCTCTACACCAAGCCCGGATGCGTGCAATGCCGCGCCACCGCCCGTCAGTTCGACAAAGCCGACGTGCGCATCGACACCATCGACGTCTCCGTCGACACCGCAGCCGCACAACTCCTCGAGGACCTCGGCTACCGCAGCGTGCCCGTGGTCATCGCAAACGGGCAGTCGTGGGCCGGACACCGGCCCGACCGCATCGACGCGGTGATCCGCCAGACGGCAGAGGCGATGTCATGCCCGCGACTCTGAGCGAGGAACAGCGCCACCTGATCGCCTTCGTCGCACGGACCAACGGAACCATGCTGCTGGAGGCCATGATCGACGACCACGCAATGCAAGCTCTGCTCGCCCGGGCCGGAGGGGCCACGGCCCCAACCGCCCCCGACGGCGCCCCGGACTGGATGACCAGCTACTGGACCGTCGCAGACAAATTCGTCAGCCCCGGCCGCGACAAGATGCGCGTCAAAGTCACCGCCGCCCAGGTCCGCAAGCTCGGCCGCAGCCTGCCCGCAGGCCTGCACGCCGAGATTCGCCAATGCCTCGACGCCCACGGTGCCGAGCGCGAGCGCACCCGCGAATGGTGCTACTGCCCCTACGCGCACACCGCCCCCAACGCTCACAGCGGGCCCTGCGCCCGCCACCACCCCAGCGCCGACGAGGACGCCGAGCACCGCCACCGCGCCGCCGAACTGCGCACCTGGTCGCAAACACTGCTGCGCCAAGCCCTGTACCCCGCCGCCGGCGTCCAGCTCGACCTGTTCGCCACCCTGCGCTGACAACCTTCCTGCCGACCAAAGGACACCGCGATGACACCCACCCCCGCACGCACGCACACCATCGTCGAAATCGACCAAGGCACCGCCACGCCCATCACCTTCGACCTCGGCACCGCAAACGAGTACGGCGACTTCGACGCCGCCGCATACGCAGGCAACCTCTATCTGAGCATCAACGGACGCCTCTACGGGTCGCTCTACATCCGCCACGACGCCGCAGCCGGTCACCCCACCATCACACTCGGCCAGTACGACCCGGCCACACAGCAGTGGGAGCCACGCAACGAGATCGGGCCCGAGCTGCAAGGCGAGACCTGCTGACCCCCTGAACAACAGCCACCGCGCGGCCACCCCGAAACACACTGCGCCACAGGGTGACGCCGCCATAGCTGGTTGCCTATAGCCACCCATTCATGGTAGGCTATAGGCACCCACTCAGGAAGAAGGGACCGGCGATGAGCACCTGCACCTGCCACTCGATCCGCGAAGGCCACGGCGGAATCACCTACACCCTGCACATCCTCGGCGTCCTGTGCGACCACTGCGAAGGCGCCATCGCCGACGCCCAAGCCCAGGCCGACGCCGACGCCATGACCACCGCCGAACAGATCGCCGCCCGCTGGGACTACGCCCGCCGCTACTGCCTTCCCCGCCGACGCCCCGGAGCCCCCATTGCCTCCGACGCAGCCCCGTTTTGACCCACCCACCCCGACCCGCTCCAGAAACCCCCTCGAGAAAGGCCCGTCCAGATGACCCTCACCCTCACCGACCTGTTCTGCGGAGCCGGTGGAAGCTCCACAGGCGCAATAGCGTTCGGCAACGTCACGGTCAAGACAGCCGCCAATCACTGGGCAAAAGCCATCGAGACCCACAGCCTCAACCATCCCGACGCAGACCACATCCAGGCCGACCTCTCCCAGATCGACCCCCGGTACTTCCCCAACACCGACCTGCTGTGGGCCAGCCCGAGCTGCACCAAGCACAGCATCGCCCAAGGCAAGAAGCGCCAGGATGCCCAGCCCGACCTGTTCGGCGAGACGCTGCCCGAGGAGGCCGCCGAACGCTCCCGCGCCACCATGTGGGATGTCGTCCGCTTCGCCGAGTACCACCAATACATCGCGGTCATCGTCGAGAACGTTGTCGACGTGGTGTTCTGGCCGCCGTTCCAGGCGTGGCGCATGGCGATGGAATCCATCGGCTACACCGGGCAGCTCGTCTACCTCAACAGCATGCACGCCCAGCTTTTCGGGCCCGGCGCCCCGCAGTCCCGCGACCGCTTCTACGCGGTATTCACCCGCACCGCAGACCCCCGCCCCGATGTGTCGCGGCTGGTGTCCCCACACGCGGTCTGCCCCGAGTGCGGCCCGATCCGTGCGATGCAGGTCTTCAAGCGTCAGGACCGCCCCAAGTGGGGCAAGTACCGCTCCCAGTACGTCTACCGGTGCCCTAACACCACCTGCCGCAACCAGATCGTGGAGCCGCTGTTCCGGCCCGCCGCCGAGATCATCGACTGGTCGCTGACCGGCACCCGCATCGGCGACCGCACGCGCCCGCTGGCCGACAAGACAATGGCCCGCATCGCCGCCGGAATCGAACGGTTCTGGACCCCGATGCTGGTCCCAGTCGAGGGACGCGACGGCAAGACCGCCGTTCCCGTCGATCAGCCCGCCCGCACCATGACGACCCGCAACGAGACCGGCCTGCTGGTCCCGACCGGCGGCACCTGGCGCACCGAGGCCATCCCCACCAGCGAGCCGATCCCGACCCGCACCACCCGCGAGAACGACGGCATCGCCTTCCCCGCCTTCGTCGCCGAACTGCGCGGCGGATCCAGCGACGCCCGCGCGGTGTCCGAGCCGCTGGCCACCGTCACCGCCTCCGGCAACCACCACGGCCTGGTCTACGCCGACCGCACCCGCCCCCTCATCACGAGCTTCTACGGATCCGGCGGCAACAGCACCGTCGACCATCCGCTGCCCACAGTCACCACCCTCGAACGACACGGATTGCTCAACCGCGGCCCGGTCCCCACACCGCCGCCGGTCATCGACATCAACGATGTCTACTTCCGGATGCTGGAGCCCCGCGAGATCACCGCCGCGATGGACTTCCCCAGCCACTACCGCATGGTCGGCACCAGGCGCGAGCAGGTGCGGCTGGCAGGCAACGCCGTCACCCCGCCCGCCGCCCGCGACCTCGTGGGCCTGGTCATCGAAACCGTCACCGGCGAAACGCTGCAACCCGTCGGCTGAAGCCACCCGGTGGGGGTGCTCCCCCCACCCCCACCGGGTCCGCCGCCCCATACCCCCGACTACCGACAGGACCGAAGGACCACCGCCAATGAAGTACTTCTATCTCGGAACGAGTGAGGTGCGCTGGCTCGGCCAGGCCAACGTCCCGCTGTTCATCTCCCATCGCCGATTGGCGACCCGCAAGAGCTTCCCGCGTGCGCTCACCGGATGGGCACTCGATTCCGGTGGCTTCACCGAACTGTCGATGTACGGCCAATGGCGCACCACCGCCCGCGACTACAACACCGCGGTCTGGCGCTACGACCAAGAGATCGGGAACCTCGAATGGGCCTCGCCCGGCGACTGGATGTGCGAACCCGAACAACTCGCCCGCACCGGGCTCAGCGTGCGCGAGCACCAGCGCCGCACCATCGCCAACTTCCAACAACTGCAAGACCTCTGGCCCGGCCCCGACTTCGACGTGCCCTACGTGCCGGTCCTACAGGGATGGTCAGCTGACGACTATCGGCGATGCGTTGACATGTACTACGCCGCCGGCGTCGATCTGTCGCAGTGCTTCCTCGTCGGCGTCGGCACCATGTGCCGCCGCCAGGCCAGCGCCGAGATCGACGTCATCCTGTCGACCATCCAGCGCCACGACCCCGAGATCCCACTCCACGCCTACGGGCTGAAGCTTTCCGGTCTCAAGCGCTACGGCCACAGAGTCCTCAGCGCCGATTCCATGGCGTGGAGCTGGGCAGCGCGAATGAGCGATCCGCTGCCCGGCCACACCCACGCCTCGTGCAACAACTGCCTGCCTTACGCCCTGTCCTGGCGCCAACGCATCCTCACCGTGCGCCCCTCAGGACAGATGAGCTTGTTCGATGCGGCTTGACGCCTACCCCTATTGTGCGGCGGCCGTCGCCCTGGCGGGCGCCGGATGCCCGCCTGACGGCGAGCGCGTCCGTAGCCCCTCACCCTCACCCGTCAGCAGGGGTGCCCAGCCTAATCGGCCGTGGGCCGAGTGACCTTTTCGGCCCAATCAAGCTCGCTCCCGCTCGCGGGCCGAAAACCCCGCTGCGCCCGGCGCGGACTCTCCGGGGTTGACCCCCACCCCTCGACCGATTGGCCGCACCCCAGCGCTAACCGGCGCACCGCATCACCAACCCGAACGGAGCACACGTCATGACCAACATCGCCAGCGCCACCACGGACCCGTCGAACAACACCGCCCACGACCTGACCAACCATCCCGGCGCGCCGCGATCGTGCACCCGGCCGCCCACAGCACCCGCCTGTCACTGGCCCTGGCCCGCGCCGACATCCACACCGCCATCAACGCCGTCGACGACCACCGCCGCCGCCAATACGCGCTGGCCGCCCGCGACTACGCCGCCGAGGTCCTCTGCGATCCCACCTCAACACCCTCGGAAATGCAGTACGCCGGCTACTACTTCGCCGACGCCGAAGCGATCATCGCCCAAACCAGCGCAGATCCCGACGCCTAATGGGTGTTGATCGGCGTGCCTCGAACGGATAACCGTCCAGCGCGGGGACGCTGATCACCGAGCCGCTGGCCGGTGAGCACTCCTGCCGCCTGGAACGATGGTCGATTTCTAGGGTT
>Ga0182742_1004946_pt1 | contig 11625 bp, 11 predicted proteins | sample eDN5th37CBELigMG_FD_128880 | JGI IMG/M metagenome (GOLD analysis project Ga0182742, IMG submission 128880) | Enriched Miracle-Growth compost microbial communities from Emeryville, California, USA - eDNA 5th pass 37_C BE-Lig MG (version 2)... ... | reverse complement strand
ACAAGAGCTTGATAGAAGAAGAAATTATTGAAGAAGATAGTAGAAACTCTGAAACAAAAGGAATCGATGTTAATGTTATTGTGCATTTCCAGAATATGTTTGTTGCTTTTCAAGCTGCATTGGAGAATGCAGTGGAACTTCACCTTGAATTTTGGAGAGAACTTCTTGAGAATAATCCAGGAATTTATAAGCTTCAAAGTCTGGGTTCTATGATTACTCATTCAGTAGAAGAGATTGGAGACCGTTATAAAAAGCTGAATGATATCAATCCTAACCATATAAAAATGCTTCAAAGTTATGGTCATTTTTTGAAGAATATTGTCAATGACGATGTGGAAGGACAAAGAGTATTGGAAAAAGCTGACTATGTTATAAAATCCTCTGTTGTAAACAAGCAGTTTATAGAGAATGATCGCTTGAAATATGGTGAAAATTCCAATACCTGTATTATCACAGTCAGTGGAAATCAAAACAAAATGGGAATTATCAAAAACCTTAATAATGAAATCACTAGAATTCTGGGTTTCTCTAAAGCTGACCTAATTGGACAAAATGTGAGTAGAATCATTCCAAAATATCTCGCAGAAATTCACGACAGTCTTATGAAAAATTACTTTGAAACTTCTGAATCAAAGGTGATAGGGATAGAAAGACTTGTATTCCCCTTAACAAAGAAAGGTTACGTCGTGCCATGTACCCTTATGATAAAGGTCCTTCCCGATCTTACTAATGGTGTGAGAATGGTTGGATTTTTAAATGAAATAGAAAATGAAAATAACTTCACTAAAAACGCTGAATTTGAAGCTGAAGAAAAAGTTCATTATATCGTTTATAGTGGAGACACAGGCGCTATTCATGGATTTACTCAGTCTTGTAAAAAGGAGTTTGGTCTTCCTTCAAGCCTTGTTTACGGAGCTGCTGCTACAAATGACTTTACAATGGATGTGATTTTCCCTGAGCTTTTAAGTCACAATATTGAGGATTTGAAAAATCCCTCAGGAGTTGTTACCGTTCTTGATACATCAACATTACAACAAGAGTATTTATTAGCTCATACAGAAACTGATAGGAGTGAGTATGAAGAGGAACAATACGAAGAGTAAATAATATTTAACAAAGGACATTATTTTAAATCTTTAATAGCGAGGAAATGGAAGAGAAGAGATTTAGAAAGACAAATGTAAGAGCTGTGATAGTTGAGGATTCTGTTTATCAGAATATTAGCACAAGAGTATTGAAGTTCACGGAATTAATTGATGACAAAGACATAAGGAAGATAACTTCAGTCAGAAACGACAATGAGGTTAAGGAGGATAAGAACAATGTCAGCGACCAAATCGGACAATGTGAGCTTTATTTCTCTTAATTTTTCTTAAAAAGTTCTAGCTAAAGAAGAAGATGTTGAAGAAAAAATTGGCCACGAGGAAAATAATGTGAGTGTCAGTGACAAGGATTCTAATCCTTCTGTTGGTAATGGATATTTCCTTTTATACCTTTACCTAATAATTACAGCTGATGCCGCAGGCGAAGAATTAAAGCAATTGAAAGATTTTAAAGCCTTGATTTCCGAGAAAACTGAACCAAAATCGATTAAAACATTATCAAGAGCAATGATTTTACTTCATTTAATTATTGTTGCTCTTACTTGTAACAAGATTTTTCCCATAAAAGATCTAATCTTTCTTAGGCGTCGAACTTAGTTATCAGTTAAACCAAAGCAGAGCTTTCGAAGATGGACTCGATTCGCTTGTTCAAGCTTACAATAGACATAATATTCTCTCCAACATCAATTATAATTCTCGTTTGTTGTATCTTCTTGCAAAATATCAACTCGATTTTTCAACAACTCCTTATGAAAGTAATCAATGGCCTATTAGAGCAAATGTAATTTTTATTCCCATAAAATTTTATTTATTTCCTTTTAGTTGACGGATCTCATTGCATCCCTTACAAGCGTACAATTTAACATTATGAAGGCAACAGAGGTCTTAGAAAGCGATGGAGTTTCAACATATGACTCACAAACTGTTTGGCTTGAGACAAAGTTAGACAATGGAAATAAAAATGACTCCAGGATTTACACTGACGCAATTTTCCAATACGTTACTTCTGCCTCTGCAGTCAGAAACGCCTCCCTTGCAACTTTAGTCGACGTTACACACCAAGATTACAAAAGCTTCTTCTATGTTGTGAAGAATGGTCTTGGTCCTTTAAGAGATGGTTCAGAAAAAGAGGCTGAAATCTTTTACAATTATTATGTCGATAAAACAAATAGCTATAATACTCTTTTCCTTGTTATTATGATTGTTGGTATAATTGTCTTGATTATATCAGAACTTATCCTCATTCCAATTGTCTTCTCGGTCCACAAGACAAATAATCGTGTCTTATCTCTCTTTGGTTACATTCCCACCAATGAAATCGATGAACTTGCTGCTAAATGTGAAGAATACATGGAAAAATACCTCGAAGACCATAAAGAACGTCGTGATTATTCCTTTGAAGCCAGTGATGACGAGCAAGTAGAACTTTCCAATAGAGTCGATAATGTCGAAAGCAGCTATTTAGAAGTGAGCCAACATCAAGACCTTGGTGGCGGAAACGACGTCAGTCAAAATATCAGCATTAATCTCGATGTAAGTGAGAAGATCCGAGGCAACCCAATGACATTATTCAATAATGGTAAGACAGACCCACTAAAAGACAGTCTTCAAGTTCCTGCTCAATTAGCTGCAAATAATGCTAAGCAAAATGTTAATGGAAAAAATGGTGTCCCTTCTTCATCCGTCGCATTAAGTCAAGAGAAATCTCATGTTAGTCTCGCAACTAGCAATTTGGATCCTTTATTATACAGTAAACAGCTGGGTGAAAGGAATCCTAACCACGGCAGAGAGGAAGAAAAGAAGAAGGATGACGCGGAATTAGAAGCTGAATTGGCTTATACAAAATCACAGAAACTTTTGAACTCAAAAGATAATAGAAGAAGTAAGGTCATGATTCAGTTTATTGGACTAGCTTGCTTGTTTGGTGTGTATTTCTTGATTAGTTATCTATGGGTTGAGAAAGCCTTCATTAATAACACGAAGAAAAATCTACAACATTTGAAATTGTCAGCACAAAGAATGTCCGAAATCCGTTATTTACTTGTTTTTACACTTGAAGAAATCGCAGAAGCGAATGAAGCAGAAGTTTATGATTTTGTTAGTAAGTTATTGTTAGTTAATTAATCAGTAACATTTTTTTTTTAGACATGCCTTATGTGGATTTGAGAGACTTATACAAGAATCTTACCCAGAGCCATACAAAAGAAATCACAGATCCCTCAAACCTTGCGCTTGATGGAATTTTTGACAGTTACTTAAACTTATTCAGAAGCTATACTAATAATGATGTTTGTAATATCTACTTTGGACCTTTGGGAGAACAAAATAGTAAAAGCTCAACTTTAGCTTGTCTAATATTATAATAGAATGTGTTGCTGAAGCAAGTGGACTGTTTTTGACGAACGGTTTAACACAAGCAATTACGACACTCTCCTTGAAAACCAGCGACACTGTTGGAGATTTTACCTCTAAACTTGGTACAATAAATACAAATGACCCAGCTGCACTAAATACGACACAGATGGAATACCTGAATTCTGATAAATTAACCGATGCAAGTAACAAACTTTGTATCAAGTTTTTTGTTAATACTTTGTTTAGTGTCTGGTATAGAATACATTATGCCACCTCTGGAATATATGCTCACAGAATTCGAGGGAAAGTATCAAGATTATCTTTCACAATCCAAGAAAACACAGATAATTAAGTTTGTTGTTTATTTGTGTTTCTGCTTGCTCGTTTTTATTCTCCTTTGGCTGCCTTATAGAAAGAATCTCAGTGACAAAATTTTCAGAACAAAGGGAATGTTGAATATGATCCCAATGGAAATCATAACAAAGAATGAAAATCTTAAAGCACTGTTCTTGGCTGGAGATATCTTACAAGGTGTGAAGTAACTGACAAGTTTTACCTGAAGATTTTAAAGATTTTTTTCTCTTGCAAACGTTTTTATGTGATTTTATGTGAAGATTTTAATTGTTAAGCGTCGACACTTTTTAGCGTAATTAACTTTTCATAATTGCAAAGATTGTTTGATTTTTATGGAAGTTATAAATTCATTTGTTTTTTAAGAAACTATAAATATTTAATTAACATGGGATTTCTTTGGCTAATAAACTTAATTCTCTCATTTCCTATAGAGGAAAAAAAATTCTGCTCTGTTTTATCAAAGTAAACATTTAAATCATTCCAAATTCCCAAGAAAAAGAGGAAAAATTTTGTCTGTCACTTACCAACAATTAATAGAAATAAAATAAAAAATTAAAAAAAAATAAAAAATAATCAGAGACCTTTTGTCATAGATAAGCTTTTACTCTAAATGTAGAAAAAGTTTGTAAACTTCCAATATAGCGTCTCTATAGACTCGGTGTGTTATATAATTACACTATGGACGAAACGGCCAAGTATACAGAATTCACATATATTACTTATTCTTCTAAGAGTCGTCTTCAGGAAGCTCAACGTCCTATTTTCATATTTAAATAAAATATAAACGAACACTTACGTCTCCATCCAAGAACACGTCTTCATTTATTTTCACATCTTCCTCTTTCTTCTTACTCTTCTTCTATAATTATTAAAAATTTAATTCCTTTATAAATATTATACCTTCTTCTTCTTAGCTTCCTCGGATTGGCCTTCTTTATTTTCAATTCCATCTTCTCATTTAAGAAAAAAATTACACTTATTTAAATGTTTACCTTGATTAAGCGAAATTTTCTCAGTTTGTCCGTTTTCCACATTTTCCTTTTCTTCTTCTTCCTCATCTTCTTCATTGATTCCATCTTCTTCTTGTTTCTCTTCCTCTTCTTCAATGATTTCTTCTGCATATTCTTCATCTCCAAGAGCTTCAGCATCATCTTGGAACAAGCTAAAAAATATTAGCAAAACTATTAAACGATAATACGAACCTTGGATCGTAAGTGAACAAGGCTCTTCCACTCAAAACATTTGTTCCTTTTCCTCCAGCTTTCTTAGCTTCATCAACTCGCTTCTGTTCAATTTCTTTTTCTCTCTTTAATCTCTTCTCTTCTTTCCATTTCAAGAATCTCTCAAGGGTGACAGGGGTTCCTCCAGTAAGCAGAGCTCTTTCTCTTTCCAATTCTTCTTCGAGAATTGTTACCTCTTTCTTTCCTTCTACTGGAATATCCCTCTTTAAAGTATATCCTTGAGGAAGAGCATGTTTATACATACATTTCATTCCATTTGGACAAACCCATCTCCATCCATACTTTCCAGCCTCAACAGAATCCAAAAAGAATTTACAAATCTTATCAGTCTTGTCTTTATTAGCATTCCACTCGTCTAAATCATCATCTACAGCTCCTTCACCTCTTCTACTGAAGATTTGCTCTCTTTGGTCTGTATATAAATCTATTTCCTCATACTTATCATCCTCAACTTCTTCAATCTCGGGTTCTTCTTCGATTTCTTGTGTCTTCTTTACGGATTTGAACAATGAAGCCAACAAAGCCTTCTTTTCCTCTTCCTTCTTCTTTGCTTGTTTTTCAGCAAATTCGTCCGCTAATCTCTTGGATTCTCCGCCCTAATCGATAAATAATGTGAGGAGGAATGATTTTACTTTGCCATCTATCTTTTTTACTTGAGCAGCGACACTCTTGACATAGCTTTGAGATGTTTAGATAGATACAAAGGAAATTCCTTACTTTTGCACAGTTTTTGATTTGTTTTTGTTCTTGAGACCAAAAGTTTTATCCTCGATAACTTTCTCTTGGCGTTTTTGTTCGGTCTTCTTGCTGGGTTGTTGTTTGGGAGGCATAGTGATTTCTCAATTAACTCACAAAAAAATGCAAATTAAATTTATTATTTTTTAAATTTTGGCTTAAGATCTCTTTAGTCGTCCGCACACATCTAATTCTTTTATGCATAACCGATGTTCAATCAAAATTCATCAACAGAATTGCTTTATAAAAATCTTTGTAAATTATTCTTTTTTCTGTCAACCAAACTCTTTATTTGCATAAATTGTTCTCCTTGAGTGGACTTCATCCTTTTTACATATGTAAAAACATCTGGAGCTCTAGAGAGTTCTTATTGTGGAAGATATTTAAAAATGGGTGAAACTTCTCGAAATTAAATTTGATTTGATAGTTTTTAACAAATTTAATAAAGTGATTTAAAATTATGGAAAAATTGATAAACAAAAGAAAACTTTTTATTTCAAGAACTTTTAGTGAAAAAAACAGTTAGAGTCAAGATCATAAATAAAGTATTGAAATATAAGGACAAAATAGATTAATTTTTTTTTTCAAGTCGCATTAAATAAACAAATTTTAAAGACGTTCTAAAAGACTTGAAAGTGTCTTAAATTAAAAATCAAAATTGAAGGAACTTTAAAAAACTTTTGTTCGAATTAAAAACAATCAAAAAGATTTTATTCTGTTTTGTAATGATTTTTCTCGTTCTTAACTTTTTGAATAAAAAGAGAAAGAAAATTCTTAAAACATTTTCTACAATTTATTATATAATTAAAATAGAATATAAGCAAAAGCTTATTTCATGACATACTCCTCAAGCATTTATTCTCAATTCAGCAAAAATTTACAAGTAAATGACACAATTTACAAATCTAATTTTGAGTAGACATTTCTTTACTTTAGGTTAAGTTATTTACACATTTAATATAGTAAGGAATTGTTTTAAATAATTAAGGAAGTTGAGAACTTTCTATTTCTTAAAGACTCTTCATTTCCGATATTGAATAGCTCTAAATTACACTTATTTGATAATTTTCCCTGCTCTTGAAGGGATTTTTTGTTCGCTTTCTTCAATCTATGCGATTTTATTTCCCAAAGCCTTATCTAATTCTCATAAAAAGAGCTTTTTTGTTCACAAATTTAACAACTTCTCCTCTAGCAGCGTTTCCTTGGTCGCTTTTATTAACAACAGAGAAACTCTTTTCTTGCCAATCTCCATCAATCGTTGTTCTGCACATTGGACACTCTGTTTTATTTTTTCCACCATACCACATTGTGCAACAATCATCACAGAAACTATGCTATTTTCATTATTAATAATCTTAACATATTTTTTTACTAAACAAGGTAAAATAACGTCAAAAGGTTTTTCAAAGCAAATAGCACAAAGGTTCTCATCATCTTTTATTGAGGATTTTCTTGTAGTTTCTTCATTAGTTTCCTCACCAGGAGAAACCTCAGTTTTCTTGGCATTCTCGGAGTTGAGTGAGAGAATGCTGTATGTAATAACACGATCATAAAAGTCATAAAATTCTTTCAAACTCAAAATAACAGTCTCGGATTTCCCTATTTTCTTCTATATAACTCTTATTCAAATTTCAATAGATAAATGCTACAATTTCCAGTTCAAAATCAGCCTCTTTACTAAATTGGTATTTTATTGTTGCAAGAAGTTTTTGAGAAGGGTTTTTGATTCTCACCCGAAGTTTACAACCAAACTCTAAGACAAAGTTTTTATTACTATATAAAAATTCAGTAAAACACAAACGGGAAAAGTTCTTTACCTGAAAATGTCGTTCAAGTTTTTCAAATCCGAAGTAATATCCTTGAAAGATTTTAATTCTTTTGATTTGGGTGATCCTGATGGTGAATTTCCCATTTTTATTTGAGAATGATATAGACAATTGCTTATTTCTAAAGTTTACACTTAATAAGTTTAATTTTCCAAAGTCTGAATAAATTTAGTTCAACACAAAAATAATCAGAAAAGGCATATTTGGTGAGATAAAATAATCAATATCAATTGAGAATTCTCTGTGTCTAAACTGAGTCCTCAGCCACAAGGAACTGATCTGAATTTATAATATTAGAAATTTTTCTTAGTGAAAACATTTGTTTTATGTAGACTTTACTTTCTTTCGTGGTGTTTTCAATTTTATTAGATTATCGGATGAATTCAGTTTACAGTATCAACCTTTATTTCGAATAAAAACTACTGACGAAACTCAATAAAAACAAAGAAATTATTCGAATAAAATATTTATAGGTAATTTAAATTGTTTAAAAAGCTTTTGGGAGACGTTCCAAGAGGGAAAAGTAAAAGAAAAAGCTTATCTAACCCAAGAACCTCAAATGACTTAAAAATTATGAGTTCTAATAAAGATTTAAGTAAAACATTAGGCATAGAAAAACTAACAACGTATGAAGGTTACTAGGTGATTAAAAAAACGAGTAGAGTGGTAAGCTATGATACAAGCGATTCTGTCTTCTATGTGAAATATATACTCATTTTACAGACAATAAATACATGAGAAGCTTATAGAAAGACATGTTTATTGTATATTTTAGTCTCAATAATTCTCTTTGCTTTATTTGACTGGATCTTTTGTCTCTTAACAAATTGGAGAAGATACATATTCTTTGATAATTTATCTATTTTTCTTTTCGTTTTAAAATTCTTTGCGTTACCATTACCTTTAAGTGGTATTTATTGTCCAACTTGATATGCAAGGAACATCCTTTTTAAGAGGCTTGCACACTTGTATTCCTTTTTTTCTTCAAGATTATCAATCTTTTCTATATATTCATGTACTTTACAAGTACATGGTTTCAAGGCTTCAAAGTACGCCGCCATAAAAGCATTCTAAAAATTTAGTACGTTTTCTCTTTATTTCTAACCTTAATTTCTTTGATGCGGAATGTGCTTCTACCAACATTATTCTGAGAAGAGACTGGATCTTGAATGATGATTCTGGGATTATTAAAAGAGGGCTATGATCATAAAATTTTTCATTGAAATTAATTTTTACTTGTTGAGTCTTTATCATGTTCATAAGGTTGGCTTCATTTAAATGATAATTTGTAATCTCTCCATTCTTTAAAATTCTTTCTGGATTTACAACATATTGTGAATAGTAGTCATATTCAAATCCATATGACTGCAAAAATGAAAGGAGGAGTTCTCCTAGATTATAATTTTCACTCGAATAAGAGGTTCGCTCCTAAATATTGAGTTAATATCATTTATAAAGTTTTATTACCGATTCTTTCCTCTGTAACAAGAAAACTACCATAAGCAAAAGTCCATAAGAGCTCAATCCTCCCTAAAAAAAATTTAAAACCACTTATTCAATGAACACAATTCTACTGAATATGTTTGGTTTAAGCCTAAGGTATTTATTAAATGCTTCAATACTAATGAAAGTGGTCGCAGAGGAGGATATTTGACAAGATATTCTTTTACAAGATTCACACAAGAAAGTTCATTATGTCTGAAATCTTTTATTGTAATATCGAATTTCTGCTGGAGATAAGCATTAGTGCAGACAACCTTTAGCAATGGAACTGCAGTGTTTTTTATTGTTTTTACTTCTGCGATCCACTCTTTTTCCTTTAAAAGTTATAATAATTATTTTCTAAACAAAATATCTTACTTTCAAAGTGGACTCTAAAAGCTCCAATATACTATAGGCAGCCTCTGCTTGAGGGATCTTTACTACAAGATCAATATCAGACCATGGAAGCCATAGTCCAGTTGCAAACGAGCCATATATAATACACTATTTATTATTAAATAATCCCTTTGACAAATTCTGTACCTCTGCATCTGGAACTAACTCCATCATCGAAGTTTGTATCATATTGAGAAGAGACTCTAAGACAGCTTGATTTTCTTTAAAATAAGAATCAACAGCTTTTTCAAAGCTGACGATTTCTTCATTAAGAACGCTTGAAATGTGGTCTGTCTTTAAAGCTGATGAATTTGTTTGAGTCTCAAAAAGAATCTCTTCCATTGTTGAAGAAGAAAAGTCATGTAATACTAAGAAAATTTTTTTAATGCTGGTTTTTAAAAAGAGATAATTACATCCATGTGTTGAACACGCTTGACTTTGATGGCCATCGAAAACGAAATCTGGATTAATTTGTTTAATTGAGGCTTGAAGTTCCTCGTTGAGAGTTATTAACTTTTGTAAAGTCTCATCTTTTTCTTTTAAAAATTCCTATACAGTTATTCGGAAAATATAATATCTAGAAATTACTTCAAGCCCTTTTGTTGTTAATGTTGTTGCCTCAATCAATGCTTTTAATTCAGTGTTCTCAGTTTTCTAAAAAACTTAAAGAAAATAGTGAAAAAGCCTTACAGCATTTTCCAATTCTCTTTTACATTCTTTAGCTGATTTTACTGTCGAATTTAGCTTAAAATATAAACTCATTTAACACATAATGCTTACTTTATCTTTAAGACCAATGTTTTCCTGTTGAACTTGATTATTTGCATGTAATGGAATATTCCTCTGCCCATTATTAGGCAAAGGTGGATGTTGTTGATTGAAATAAATTTGATTTGGTTGCATTTTATAAGGCATGCCAGAATTCATCATCATATTCTGTCCTTCCTGAAACCCTTTAAACATTTTTGTTAATGGATCGTTATGTCCTCCTTTTCCTTGAAAATGTTGAGGAGGATTAAAGAAAAAGACATTCTGGCCGCCTCCATTATTGAGCATAATAGGCATCTCATTATACGATTGCTCCCTATTTTGAAACTGATTAAATGCATAAAGTGGATTCTCATTATTGTTGTCACTATGAATAATTTGATAATTCTTCTCCTGTCCTATTTTGTCTGGGAAATTTGGATTGTTCTTATGTATGTTATTTTTGCCATTACTGTACTGAAGGTTTGTTTGAGGAGAACTTAGGTTCTCAGTGAAGTTCCTTTTCATTTGATTTTGTGGCCTCAAGTTATTATTGTAATTTATATTATGCATTGGGGGACTATTTTGTACATCAAATCCTTGATCAACCCCATTATTATATTGAGGGACATAATCAGTATTATAAACTTCATTATTTTGAAAAGGCGGCTTATTGGAGAAATTTTTTGATTTACGTTTTTGCTGTTTATTGAAATTTTTATCACTATTCAAATAAGGTTGTGAATTTTGAAAATCTCTATTGAAAACTTGATGATTGTTCATAAAATAAGGACCAGATGCCTCATTATTTCCAATAGAACTTGAACTTATCGTTTTCTCTTGAATATCAGGAGAAAAACGCTGCATATGAAGACTTGATGCCAAATTATTTTGCGAGTGGGTTGATATTGATTCATTATCAGAAACCATGTCAGAATGTGCTGAAGTTATTGATGTTCTAGAAACTCCTGAATCCTCTCTTTTTCTTTGATTATCTTGATTTCTATTTATATATTGAGAATTTTTCTCTGAATATTTATTAGGATCGTCACTATGATGGTTCAAAACAGTTAGAGGAGGATTTGTAGTTTTTGGTTGAAATTGTATTTCTGAATGAGCATTGCTATAAGATGTGCTAGCATTACTGTAATTATCGTCATTCCTATTAGCGAGTACAAGCGGAACGCTTGGACTCTCATTTAAGTTATTAGGATTTGTAGACGGGATAGGCACAGTATTGAAATTAAAAACCTCATGAATCTCTTGAAGATTTTCTCGACCCTTCATTTGTCCATTCCTTCCACCTTTCCCAAACTCTCCTTTTCCTTGTTCTTTCTTTCCTTTTCGAAACGAATTCTCATGATTTTTTGCCGATGACTCGGAATT
>Ga0182742_1004945_pt1 | contig 11626 bp, 11 predicted proteins | sample eDN5th37CBELigMG_FD_128880 | JGI IMG/M metagenome (GOLD analysis project Ga0182742, IMG submission 128880) | Enriched Miracle-Growth compost microbial communities from Emeryville, California, USA - eDNA 5th pass 37_C BE-Lig MG (version 2)... ... | reverse complement strand
GAATGGGGGACTTCCAAAGAGAAGCGGTCGGGGTCCGCATGGCGCGATGGCCTCGTGAGACAACACCTCCTGTCGACGTACGTTGGTTTTTGGTCGATTCTGTGTCTCGTCCGGTGGAGGCTGTTGCGGGCTGTGCACGGGCCTCGTGTGCTTGACGGTGACCCTGCAGCCCCATTATAGAGGGGCGCGAACTCCCGGCCGCGATCTTGACGGGACGTTTCTGGATTCCGAAACGAGCAAAATTCATGCGTCCCCGCCAGGGTGCGCCACAAGAGGATGTCGTGTCATGACGAGACGCTGTGAGCTGACTGGAAAGCTCCCGATGTCGGGACAGCTCCGCAGCCATGCCGAAAACAAGTCGAAGCGCACGTTCCGGCCGAACCTCTGCACGGTTTCGCTGATCAGTGACTCGCTGAAGCGGACAGTGCGGCTGAGGATCAGCGCTCACGCGCTCAAGTCCGTAGAGCACCGCGGTGGGTTGGATGCCTATCTGCTGAAGGCCCGCGACGAAGAGCTGTCTGATCGCTGCAGGCGCCTCAAGCGCGACATCCAGAAAGCCAAGGCCGGTGCTGAAGAGCAGCCCGCAGCCTAGCAGATACACCCTGGGGAGCGGCGCGAGCTAGTCTTCGGCCGCTTTCAGCGTGAACTGCAGCAGCAACGTCCGCTGCAGAAATGGATTGAAGTTGTCGTCCGAAATCACTGTGACGACCGTCTCGCCGTGCTCTCCGCGATGGACGGCGATCCCTTCCATGTTGTCGATGCGGTAGGCCATATCGGCCTGAAACAGCACCTCACCGCTCATCAACGCGCCCGGTGCGATTTCAGCGGCATTAATTAGCCGGAGCCGCATCTTCACCCCTTCCGTCCAGCGAAAACGGCGCTCGAGAACGATGAGGCCGCCATCGTCGAGGGCTGCTGCACCAGTGATATCGAAGCCGCCGATGTCGGTGAGATGCAACTTACGAGGCTCGCCGTTAAGCCAAATCCAGCCGGTATGGTGGCCGCGGTCGTCGGGCAATCGTTCGGCAAAAGCGACGATGGCGCCTTTATGGCGCCCGCCCCGTAGAACGCTCACAGACTCGAAGCCTTCATTGGACCGCATCTGGCGCGCCTCGGTGGGGAGCTTGATGTAGCTCTGCGGAGCAGAGACGCCACTGCCGCCGACGGGAAATCGGCCAATACGGTGGTTAGCCTCGAAGCCGATGAGAACCGTGCCGTTTCGCAGTGTGCCCTCAGCCAACGTGAGCGCCTCGGCATCGCGATCGCGGTTTCTCGTGAGGGGGCGACCCTGGAGGGCCCGCAAGGGTCCGAGGCGAGCATTGCGAATCGCGGCGGGACGCGAGCCGTTATAGGTGAGGTCTGCCGTGAACCACGCGCCCGTATCTGAAATGGCGAGCAGCCGGCGTCCGTCCGTATCGAGTACGAGTCCCGACAAGCCGCCGAAACCAGGATCGGAGGACGTGAGCACCAATCCGCCGCGCCAGCGAAGACGGCCGAAATCCCGGCGGTCGACATTACTGGCCTGGAGTCCGACGAGCGGCGTCGCCGTGACCTCGATCTGCTTCGTTTCGGAAACGCGCGGTTTCTGCGCGAAGGCTTGTTCAGCGGCTATGGCGAGGGCCAGAGCGACGGCGAAAACCGCAAGTGGCGCAATCGCACCCGTTCGCCGCACGTTCACCTTCGGCCGCACTGCAGTCAGACTCCGTAGGTCAGTAAATCAGTGAAGAAGCCCGCGGCGGCGCACCGGTCTCAGAGAGACTGCGCTCGGCGCCTTTTCCTCGAACAACTCGACGAGTTTGTCCGTCATCGCGCCGGCCAACTCCGATGGATCAGTGATGGTGACGGCCCGCTTGTAATAGCGCGTCACATCATGCCCGATGCCGATAGCGATGAGTTCCACCGGCGACCGGGTTTCGATCTCATGGATGACTTGGCGCAGATGCTGCTCGAGATAGGAGCCCGAGTTGACGGATAACGTCGAGTCGTCAACGGGCGCGCCGTCCGAGATCATCATCAGGATGCGCCGCTGCTCGGGGCGGGCCAGTAACCGCTGGTGAGCCCAAGCCAGAGCCTCGCCGTCAATGTTCTCCTTGAGAAGACCTTCGCGCATCATGAGCGCGAGGTTCCGCTTGGCGCGCCGCCACGGGGCGTCCGCAGCTTTGTAGATGATGTGACGGAGGTCGTTGAGACGCCCGGGGTTCGGCGGCTTGCCGGCGGCGAGCCACTGTTCGCGGGATTGTCCACCCTTCCAGGCCCGAGTCGTGAAGCCGAGGATTTCGACTTTGACCCCGCAGCGCTCGAGCGTCCTCGCCAGGATATCCGCACAGCAGGCCGCGACCATGATCGGCCGCCCGCGCATGCTGCCCGAGTTGTCGAGCACCAGGCTTACGACGGTATCGCGGAAGTCGGTGTCCCGCTCGCGCTTGAAGGACAGTGGATGCGTCGGGTCGATGATGACCCTCGGCAGCCGCGCGGGATCGAGCGTCCCCTCTTCGAGGTCGAAATCCCAGGCTCGGTTCTGTTGAGCCAGCAACCTTCTCTGCAGCCGATTAGCGAGACGGGAGACCGCGCCTGAAAGAGCCCGCAGCTCCTTGTCCAGGAACGTCCTCAGCCGCTCCAACTCGTCCGGCGTGGAGAGATCCTCGGCCGCGACTTCCTCGTCGTAGGCGCGGGTGAATATGCGGTAGCCGAACGCCTCGGGGTTATCGAGAACGGACTGGTTGGGCCGCCACGGCTCGGTCGTCTCCGCCGTCTCGTCGCCCTCCGCCTCTGCATCGAACTGGTCTGCGTCGGCAAGGTCGGTCGCGTCCTGGGACTCGCCTTCCTCTCCTTCGGCGAGTTGCTCCTCGGAGGACTGCTCCTGGCCTTCGGCACCCTCCTCACCGCGTTCAGACTGCTCGTCACCGGCCTCGGGATTCTCTTCGTTGTCGGCGTTCTCGTCGTCGGGCTCGCCCTCTGCGAAATCCTCGGTCAGTTCGAGCTGGCGGAGCACGTCGCGGAGAACGCGCCCGAATGCCTCCTGGTCCTCGCAGAGCGAGTCCATCAGGTCGAGCGACTTGCCGGCACGCTCCTCGATCCAGGGGCGCCAGACATCAACGAGCGCTGCGGCGGACTTGGGCGGCGGGAGACCGCAGAGCCGCTCGCGCACGATGAGGGAAAGCGCATCCTCAAGCGGCGCCTCCGATCGATCCGTTACCGACTCGAACCGTCCATGGGCATAAAGATCCTCGATTTTCGCAGCGAGGTTTTGCGCCATGCCGGGCATGCGGTTGGAGCCCAGGGCCTCCACGCGAGCGCGCTCGACGGCCTCGAAGACGCTCCGTGCCGGGCCAGCGCCGGGGGCAAGCCTGCGGTGGATTTTCTTGTCGTGCACCGCCGCTTCGAGAGCCAGGCTGTCCGCCCAACCCCGGATGACGGCCACTTCCCGCGGCGAGGGCACGCGTGACGGCTCCGGCAGGTGCACCGTCTTTCCGTCGAGCTCGGGCTTGCCTGCAGAATAGGCAACCTGAATCTCGCCCGTCCCCGCTATGGCACGCACGGCCAATCCGAGAACGCGCTTGAACGGCTCGGCTGGAGATTCCTTGCGCTTTGGGCCCTGGGCCATCTGTCCGAACGAAACTCCGCGACTAGCTCAGCGCGACGTTGGCGGCGCTTTCCGGTAATTCCTCGCCAAAGCAGCGCTGATAGAACTCGGCCACGAGCGGCCGCTCGAGCTCGTCGCACTTGTTGAGGAACGTCAGCCGAAAGGCGAAACCGATTTCACCGAAGATCTCGGAGTTTTCCGCCCAGGTGATGACCGTGCGCGGGCTCATGACGGTCGACAGATCGCCGTTGATGAACGCGTTTCGCGTCAGGTCGGCAACCCGTACCATGTTGGCCACGGCCTTGCGCTTCGCATCCGATTTGGCGAACGCCTTCACCTTCTGCAAGACGATGTTCACCTCATCATCGTGCGGCAGGTAGTTGAGGGTGCAGACGATGGACCACCGGTCCATCTGGCCCTGGTTGATCTGCTGCGTGCCGTGATAGAGCCCGGACGTGTCGCCCAGGCCGATGGTGTTGGTGGTCGCGAACAGGCGGAAGGCCGGATGGGGGCGGATCACTTTCGACTGGTCGAGCAGCGTCAGCTTGCCGGACACCTCGAGCACTCGCTGGATCACGAACATGACGTCGGGCCGGCCTGCGTCGTATTCGTCGAAGACGAGCGCCGTGTTAGTCTGCAGAGCCCAGGGCAGGATTCCTTCCTTGAACTCCGTCACCTGTTTGCCGTCTCTCAGCACAATCGCGTCGCGGCCGACGAGATCGATTCGGCTGACGTGGCTGTCGAGGTTGACACGCACGCAGGGCCAGTTGAGCCGGGCTGCCACCTGCTCGATGTGAGTCGATTTGCCGGTCCCGTGATAGCCCTGGATCATCACACGCCGGTTGTGCTTGAAGCCGGCGAGAATGGCGAGCGTGACCTCGCGGTTGAAGAGGTAGTCCGGATCGAGGTCCGGCACATGCTCGTTGGGGCTGGAGTACGCCGGTACTTCGAGGTCGCTGTCGATCCCGAAGACCTGGCGCACAGAAACCTTCATGTCCGGGAGGCCGGGCACCCCGGCTTGCTCTTGGGCACGCATGCTAATGATTGTTCCGATTTGGTTTTTGCTATCCCTACCCGGCACGTTTTCATCCGCACCGAATTCGCCATCTTATTGCGGCCAGCGCCGACGTCAGATCAAACGAGCCCTGCCTGTTTCAGATAGTTATAGGCTTGAATGATCTCACGCAACCTGTCCTCTGATCCCCGATGGCCACCGTTGGCATCGGGATGATGCACCTTCACGAGCGCTTTGTAGCGCGCCTTGATCTCTTCGCCGCTCGCTGTCTCCGGCAGATCAAGTGTTTGAAGCGCCTTGCGCTCCAATGGTTTCAAGCCGCGGCGATATTCCGGCTTTTTCCTCTCCTGTTCACGCCAGGAATAAAAGCTTTGCGCGCTGGCAGCCCGGCCTTCGGCAAAGCGCCGCAACTCGTCTGCGGAAAGGCCGCGTCGCTCACCGTGGTTCCAAGCGTTCAAGCCGACCTTCCACGTCGGCCGGTGGCCATAGACGGCGGCTTGCAGGTACTTCTCGACCTCGGCGTTCGACATGCCGTCGAAGTAGTTGTACGTGCTGTTGTACTGGCGGACATGCTCCGCGCAGAACGTATAGAACTCGCCCTCGCGGCCGCGACCCATCGGAGCCCGATAGCGGCCTGCGTTCGTACACCCCTTCCACTGACAGCACGGCTCATCATGCTTCGCATCACGCGCCTCTTGTTTCCGGCGGTGAATGCGGATCATGTCGAAGTATTTCGAGTCGAGCTTCATGCCGCGGGAGTATGATCTCGCGCCTCGGCTCGCACAAGCTGGTCTCATAGCGCGCATTGGCCGCGTGGCGCTCCGGCCATAGAGCTAGTGTGTTACTGTTTGTCGCCAACACGAGGCCAACACATGTCGATGGAACGATCGATCCGCGAAAAGCTGATGCTGGCGCTCGATCCGGTGCGTCTCGATGTCATCAACGAGAGTGAGCTGCACGCCGGACACCGAAGCTCACCGGGAACGGGCGAAAGTCACTTCAGAGTTCTCGTCGTCTCGGAGAAGATGCGCGGCAAATCCCGCCTCGAGCGTCACCGCATGGTCAACGAAGCGCTGGCTGACGAGCTTAAACGTGGGGTTCACGCGCTGGCGATCAAGGCCTATGCGCCGGGGGAGGACATTCTGCCCTGACGCTCGAGCGCAGCGGGCCCCCTCAGCGCTACAGCCCCTCGAGGAGGCCGCTGCGGGCGCGTTCCAGGAACGCCAGGAGCTTGCTGTCCTCGACATCGCGCGTCGCGAAGGCCTTGCCGATGTCGTTCACGAGAATGAGCGTCAGGCGGCCCCGACGCATTTTCTTGTCCTGCCGCATCAGCTCTAAAAGGCCCGGCGCGTCGGGCAGTTGATCCGAGCCGGGCACGTCCGCAAGGCGCGTCGGCAACCCCACCGCCTTGAGGTGAGCCGCAACACGCGCCGCCGTCTGCGGCCGACTCACTCCAAGCTCTTCCGACAACCGGATGGCAAGGCACATACCGATGGATACAGCTTCGCCGTGCAGCAGCCGGTCTGAATAGCCGGTTGCCGCCTCGAGCGCGTGCCCGAACGTGTGGCCGAGGTTGAGCAGCATGCGATCGCCCGTCTCGGTCTCGTCCCGCACGACGATCTCAGCCTTCATCTCGACGGAGCGCGCGATGGCTTTGGTCACGGCCGCCGTCTCGTGTCCAAACAGCGCCGGCCAATGCGACTCGAGCCAGTCGTAGAAGGCGGCGTCTCTAAGCAATCCGTACTTGGCGACTTCCGCGTAGCCCGCGCGCATCTGCCTGGGCGGCAAGCTCGTCAGAACGGACGTGTCGGCAAGGACAAGGCTCGGCTGATGAAAGGCGCCGATCAGGTTCTTGCCTTGCGGGGTATTGATCCCCGTCTTCCCCCCGACCGATGAGTCGACTTGCGCGAGGAGCGTCGTGGGAACCTGGACATATCGCACGCCGCGGCGAAGGATGCTGGCAGCGAAGCCGGCCAGATCGCCGATCACGCCCCCACCCAAGGCGATGACCGCATCGCCGCGCTCCAGCCCCATCTTCAGGAGCTCCTGGCACAGGCGATCGAGCTGCGCGAAGCATTTGGTCGACTCACCCGGTGGCAGGACCACCGAGCCCGCGTGCCTCCCGAAGGAAGGAAAGCCGTTCTCCAGCGTCTTCAGATGATGGGCCGCCACGTTTTCATCTGTCACGATCCCGCAGCGGCACGTCCCCAGTGCAGCTTCAATCAGTTCAGCCGCACGTTCGAGCAGCCCAGGACCGATGAGGACATCGTAAGCCCGGTCGCCGAGTTCGACCCGCACCCGTTGGACACTGGAGTCCGAGTCAACGGTTCCCGACGGTCTGATGCTTGTCATGGTTCCTCGGTCAGCCCGTCGTGTTGTGTTCGGAAACGGGGACGCCATCACCGTTCCGTGCCGGCGCCAGTGGCCCCTGGAGCAAGGCTTCGATGATTTCGTCGACGATCACCTCATGCGGGACCTCGCGGCTGTTGGCCACCACATCGGCCTCGGCGTAGATGGGATAGCGTTCCTGCATCAGCTCGCGCATCCGAGCTTCAGGGTCCGCCGTCTTGAGCAGCGGTCGGTTGTCGCGTCGCATGACCCGCTTCATCAGCACCGGCAGCTCGGCTTTGAGCCAGATCGAAATCCCGGTTCGCCTGATGTTCTCGCGGGTCTCCGCGTTCATGAAGGCACCACCACCGGTGGCCAGAACTTGCGGTCCGTTCGTCAAAAGACGTGCGATGACCTTCCGCTCCCCGTCCCGAAAGTGCGCTTCGCCGTGATCGGTGAAGATCTCCGAGATGGTCTTGCCAGCTGCCGTCTCGATCTCTTCATCAGCATCCACGAACGGCAGGTCGAGCCTGGCGCTGAGGCGCCGGCCGACGGAGGTCTTGCCGCAGCCCATCAGCCCGACCATGACCAGCGACCGCTTGCCGAGCGCCTTGCGAATCGCCCTGGCGCGGTCACACGCGGTGGCGCTCTGCTGCTTCACGTTCAGATCGAATCGAACCATGACTTGAGCTGGTTGGACTGCTGTTCTCGGTGATAGATGGCCGCTGACCGTCACACAAGTCACCGCCTGAGGCAAGATTGGGCAAGGTTGGCGGTGGCCTCGGGCGCTGGGCAGGGCACCCGTTGAAAACCGATCCGGTGCCGGACCAGTGCAGGACCACAGTGCCGTCACTTGGAGCGGCGATATGCATCGTGTAGGTTTCCCGACATGCCTACGCTATTTCGATTCCTTCTGGTGACGGGGGTCATCGCGGGCATTGCCTACGGTGGGCTCTACGCACTGGCTGTGTATTTCGAACCCGAGCCGCGGGAGGTCTCCCTTCCGGTGTCAGGCGTGAAGGTTCGTGAGTAGTCATTCCGGAGCCCACTGACGGGGACTTACCTTCAATGGTGGGGGGCCACGAGGGATGAACCTCAAGACCGCAGCTGCTCTCGTCTCAGCAGCGCTTTTGGGCTGCGTATGGCCGAATTTCAGCGGGGCCCTCGGGCAGGAGTGGCGGCCGTTTGACGATCGTTTTCCGCCTTGGGGCACGCGGCCCGAGAGGAGGGCCGCGCCACCGCCAGCTCCGTCCGCGCCGGAGTATCCGCAGCCTGAATATCGCCCACCGGCAGCCCCTGCCGCACCGCGGCGCGCCCCTCCGATGCCGCCGCAGTATGAACCGCCGTATGACCGGCAGCAGCCACGCACTCAGATTGCCCCTCTCACTGCGCCAGTTGAACGGTCCGAGCTTCCGCCGGTCATGGCGAGCGACGGGTCCGGCCTGCCGTTCGAGGTGTGGTCCGGAATAGACGCCGCCAAGGTTGGAGAGCTGTTGGCCGGGCTGGAGCTGCCGCCGCAGTCCCACGCTCTCGCCGTTCTTTGGCGCCGGCTGATAACGGCCCGTGCCTCCGGCGAACTCGAGGCCATCCGAGCGGAAGCCCTTTACAGGTCCGGCCTGATGAAAGAGCTGGGCGAGTTGCTGACTGCACCGGGGCAGGGGGCGGGCGGTCCGGTAATGACGGCCCTCGCGGCGCGCTATGAGATTGCGGTGGGGCAGCGGGACTCCGGCTGCAGCAAGGTTCGGGACGCGGTGGGACGCAAAAAGGAGCTGCCGAAACCGTTGGCCGGCGAAATGCTCGTCCTTGCCGGCTATTGCGGGGCAGCAGCCGGCGACAATTCGGCGGCGTCCCTTGCGGAGGAGCTGGCGCGCGAGGAAGGGGTCAGGGACCCCGGCCTGCTTGCCGCTTTGCAGGCGATCGCGGCGAAGCGCCCGGCGAAGATGCCGGCACGCGGTCAGATCACCCCGACTCACTTCCGCCTTCTGGAGCTTGCCGGACCGGTGGACCCTCAAGTCGTCGCGGAAAATGGAACTGCGGCACTCTTGGGTGGCCTTGTGCTCGACCAAAGGGCCGATCCAAATCTGCGCCTTGCGGCTGCCGAAGCTGCCGCCCGCCTCGATGTCATCACGCCAGAGACTCTGGCTGATGTTTACCGCGCTCAGCCTTTTCAGCCCGACGAGCTCGCCAACCCGCTTGCCCCCACTGTGGAGCCGCTTCGTCGACGCGCGCAGCTGTTCCTGGCGGCTGAGCGTGAGCGGCAACCGGTGCGTCGGGCGCGCTCGCTTCGTGCATTCCTGGACGAAGCGCGGCAGTCGGGCTTCTACATGCACGCTCTCACCTTGGCCGCTCCACTCGCGACCTCACTTCCGAAGAACGGCGATCTCGCCTGGTTCGCGGAGACGGGGATCGAGACCGCCTTGGTTTCCGGCGATCATCAGGACGCGCGGGCTTGGTCCTCAGTTGCCGATTTCGGCCGTGGTTCCGGCAGGTTTGAGCATTGGCTCGCGCTCGCGGATATCGCAGATACCGATTGGCGCGGGCGCCGCGGCGCATCTCTGCCAGCCGTCGAGGTGCTGGCGCTGCAAGGCAGCTTCAGCGCTCCTCTCCTGCATCGCCTTGCGACGGTTCTCGACGCCTTGGACTATCAGGTTCCGATGGAGCTCTGGCGCGTTGCCAGCAGCACGCCACAGCCGAACGATGGTCACTTGCCGGAGACGGGTGTCTTGACCGAACTCCAGGAGGCCTCCGATCGGAAGGAGTCCGCGCGTACCATCCTGCTCGTCATGAGGGCCCTGGGACCCAAGGGCGGCGAGGGCGCGCACATCATCGCGCTCGGCGATGCCATCCGCGCGCTCAAGCGGGTCGGGCTCGAAGGGGACGCGCGCCGGATCGGCCTCGAGGCGCTGTTTAGTGCCTGGCCACGCTCGGCAAGCCACTAGCGGAGCGGAGATGTCTTGCAACGGTCCGGCAATCGACGCCTTCATCGAGATGCTCGCTGCTGAACGCGGTGCCGCGGCCAACACGCTGGAAGCCTACCGCCGCGATCTGGAGCATTTCGCCGGGTTTCTTTCCGCCCACGGCCAATCGATCGCAGGTGCCCGCGCTTCCGACATTTCCGGCTATCTGCGGGCGTTGGCAGCGGAGGGGTTGGCGGCATCGTCCCGAGCGCGGCGGCTTTCTGCCTTGCGGCAGCTCTATAAGTTCCTCGTGGCGGAAGGGCGCGTCGCCGAAGATCCTGTCGTCGGCATTCAGGGACCGAAGATCGGCCAGGCGTTGCCGAAAACTTTGTCCGTCGCCGAAGTGGACCGCCTGATCGACACGGCCCGCGCCCGGATCGACGCCACGACCGGGCGCGATCGTTTCATTGCGGTTCGCCTCTACTGCCTGCTCGAGATGCTCTACGCGACGGGGATGCGTGTTTCAGAGCTCGTCTCTCTGCCGCGCTCCGTGCTGCAGGGCGACTCTCGCGTGCTCACCATCCGGGGGAAGGGCGGTCGGGAGCGGCTGGTCCCGCTCAACGCGGCCGCTCGGGCAGCGCTCGACCGCTACTTGGCGCTGGGCCATGACGGGGAGGACGGCCTTGCGCCTATGGCGAGAACGCGATGGCTGTTTCCATCCAAGAGTGCCGAGGGCCACCTCACCCGGCAGCGCCTTGGACAGGAGCTGAAAGAACTCGCCATTGCAGCCGGTATCGACCCCCGGAGAGTAAGTCCTCACGTCCTGCGACATGCCTTCGCAAGTCATCTACTGGATCGTGGCGCCGATCTGCGCTCCGTTCAGAAGCTTCTGGGGCACGCAGATATTTCGACCACCCAAATCTATACACATGTCCTCGAGGAACGTTTGCGCCGCCTCGTCCTCGATCATCATCCTCTTGCCCGCGCGAAGCTCGGTTGAGCTGCCTTAATTCTGAGAAACGACTTGGCTCCAAATGAGAAGAGGTGCGGCGGATCACGGCGGATCGCCCCTCAATTCTTGACTTTGGTGCCAGACCCTGGCGATTGTGCCGGCCAAATGCCAGCCGACCGCCGATATGGCGCCGGTTCAACCCAGGTCACCCATGAATCGTCAGCCCATCAAGACGTATATCGAGTTCGAGAAGCCGATCGCCGAGCTTGAAAGCAAGCTCGCGGAACTCAAGGCACTGAGCGACGGCGACAATGCAGTCTCTCTATCCGAGGAGATCGCCACCCTCGAAGAGAAGGCGCAGCAAATCCTGGCTGACACCTATGCCAAGCTCACTCCTTGGCAGAAGACGCAGGTCGCGCGCCACCCGGAGCGGCCACATACGCTCGATTTCATCAAGGAGCTGATCGACGATTTCACGCCGCTGGCGGGCGACCGCTACTTTGCGGAAGACCAGGCCATCGTCGGGGGCATCGGGGAGTTTCGCAATCGCTCCGTCATCGTCCTGGGTCATGAGAAGGGCTCTGATACGGAGAGCCGCATTCGGCACAATTTCGGAATGGCGCGTCCGGAAGGTTATCGCAAGGCCGTGAGGTTGATGGAGATGGCCGACCGTTTCGGGCTGCCGGTCATCACGTTCATCGACACGGCGGGCGCCTACCCCGGCATTGGCGCCGAGGAGCGGGGGCAGGCCGAGGCCATCGCGCGGTCGACGGACTGCTGCCTTTCGCTCGGCGTGCCGATCATTTCCGTCGTCATCGGAGAGGGTGGATCCGGCGGCGCCGTGGCGATCG
>Ga0182742_1004942_pt1 | contig 11629 bp, 6 predicted proteins | sample eDN5th37CBELigMG_FD_128880 | JGI IMG/M metagenome (GOLD analysis project Ga0182742, IMG submission 128880) | Enriched Miracle-Growth compost microbial communities from Emeryville, California, USA - eDNA 5th pass 37_C BE-Lig MG (version 2)... ... | reverse complement strand
TTTTTTTCTCTCAATATGAAGATGAAAAATTCTGAAATGAGAGCTTTTAGCCAAATTTTCAAGTAAATAAAGGGCTTTAACAGGATAAAAACCTTTGCTGTATTAAGTCTAAAAGCACATTCAAAAAAAAAAAGAGAAAAACTTTATTCAGTTATTATTAGCTTCTGGTATAGAAATATAAACATTCACACCCCATCTCCAAGAAGATAAGTGACCAGGACGATTAATCCCAAGAAAAGACTCCCTTGAGGTAAAAAGCTCAATTCAAACTTTTGTTGAATATCCTCCATTCTTTACTAGCTTCAACATTCTATTCAAATTGAATTCTCGTTAAAGAAGAAAAAATAGAAAAGGAATTAGCCATTTTGTTAATAAAAGAGAATTCGGTCTCAAGCTAGGTTTGCTGAGCTAAAGAAACTATAAATCACAATTATTTCTAATCCTATTTCTTTCATAATGAATTATGAACTTTAATTAGCAGTTTTTCCAATTCTAGATCATTGATGATAAATAATAAAATAAACAACAAAAATTGAATTCCCCTGTTAAATTATTTTATTTTATCGATTCACTTTTTATCAAAAGATAACTTTGAGTCCTTTGAAATATTTTCTATGAGTTCCTCAAGCAAACAAAAAAATTGTAAAAGTTTTGCTTTTTTTGTCGAAAAATTTCATTTGAATTTCAAGATCTTTCTGAAAAATTAAAATTTTGGCCAGGTTAAACACTTTTTCCAAGTTGGAGAGGTAAACCAGAAAAGGAGCGAGCAAATTCTTTACAAAATCAATGAAAGGATCTTTATAATAACTTCTGTCCTTTCAATAAATCGTTAAAATCAGTGGAAGAATAACGTTTGTTCAAAAATTTCGGTTTGTGTTAATTTTTTAATTAAAATCAAATTCAACTTTTATATTTATTTCTAAAATATTAGTTTTTCCCCCTCAAATTTAATTTCGATTATTCATCATAACATTATGACGTGTAATTTTTTTATATGACATCAAGCATTTAATAAAACCAATTTTCAAAATTAAAAACAACTCATCATAAACAAAAACCTTTCTATTCTTTTATAATTTTGTAGTATCAAGAGTCGTAAAATCAAAGGAATGTAGCATCATATTCAATTTTAGCATTCTTTACAAAACTTCCAACAAAGATGAAACTAAAAAATATACAATGATGTCACTCTAAGAACAAGCAAAGACGCGAATTTCGTCATTTTTTTTTTGTTCTGTTTAGCATCTCAAATTAATTTGTTTCATCTCTTATTTATTTAAACTTCTTAAACTAGAAAAAGATTTAGAGTCAATGAATATAATTGTACCCAAAAATTATTACATTGATCCTGGTCCTCAGATATACTCATATATTCCTTAAAAGTTATAGAGTATAAATATTATGCTAAGTAACAGCTTAACATATTTATATATTTATTTAGAAAAAGTTTTCTCCTCCAAAATCAAGATTTGATTTTGTTAAAAAGTGTAATATTATTTTCAAGAAAATTTAGGAAGGAAATACTTGAATTGTTTTTTTGAATAATTATACTTATAATTTTCCCAAGAAGATAAATTATATTAATTATAAAGAGCTATTTATAAGAAGAATAACCAGATAAATTTAAAACCATCATAAGAATATATATTTATAGAACCGAACTCTTCAAAGTTTCTCATATAACTTCAACTCAAATATTGAGTTTATGTTTTCAATAATGAACGCATTTAAACAAATAATTAACAGGTATCAATCCTTCTACCAGGATCATATATTAAAGGAAGTTTGGTATCAATTTGTAATTTTTTGAAGACAGGCCTCTTTTTTATCGTATTAATTTCGCATTTGTATTTCATCTCAAAGATCATGCCCAATTTATCCAAAACAGGCCCTTTGTACCATTTTGACTCCTTAATTTCCTTGATTGTTAATCTTTTCAAAGGATTTTCATGCATCATTCCATTTAGTAAATGAATAAATTCCTCGCTAAAAAACGAGTTATTTTTCTTCCCCAGAGCCTTCATCTTCCAAAAGTGTTTGTTATTTTTCATAAAAGTCAAATAAGAGCGATGATCCTGACACTCAGGATCAATGATCTTCTCAACAAATGGAAATTCCTTAGCTTTGAAAGCAAACAAAACAACTCCTGCTGAAAAGACATCAGCAGCTGTAAAATGGGTACACTTCCCTTTTAGTATCTCAGGAGACCTGTAGGAAACTGTTCCTCCGGATTGGACAATTTTATCTGTTAGCACTTGCGATTGATCAAAATCAATAATTTTAAGTTGATAATCCGCACCCAGCATAATATTTTCAAGCTTAAGGTCGAGATGAGCCACTCCTTTAGAATGAATGTATTCAAGGCCAGCGATTAATTGATGAAAATATGTTCTAATAAGAAGGTCGCTATTAAGGTAACCCTTTGTAACGATATCAAAGAAGTCTCCGTGTTTTGCAAACTCTGTGGCGATTGCAAAGTACTCTTCATCACAACAAATTAAAGGAGTGCATTTGATAATATTTGGATGATTCAATTTAAACAAAATCTTTTCTCTCTTGTAATGAGTGATTCCGTAAAAGTTTCTTGGAAATAGCTTGAGAGCATACACCTGATGATTTGAAGAAGAATAGACTTGGAGCACTGTGACCTTTTCATTGTTTAAAGCTTTGATACGGATAAGTCCTTCTTTCGAACCTGGTCGGCTCAGAAATACTACAGGTATCTCCATAATTATTTTGAAAAATGTGTGAAATTTTTTATTAAATATCTTATGACCATAAGAATTTAATAGCTGGGAAACACGTTATTAAATATTAACAAGGAATATAGCGCGGGTTCAAACCGATTCTGATGGTTTAAAATTATTTAAGAAAGCTTTTTATTTAAAAAGTTTATCTCCATCCAGGTTTTATTAAAATAAAAAATTTTGAATAAATTTGTGTTGATAATTTTTTTTTAATCGAGTGAATAAAACTTCATTAGCTTTATTCTTTCATTGGGGCTTGACTGAGAAGATAATACATCAGAATTTTATGAGATTGAGAAATATTCTCTTTCTCCTACGAAATCATTGCCATTTAAATAAAAATTCAAGAAAAGGATTTTTGAGCTTTTTATGTTCTATGGACAATTACTAGTATTTTATAAATCTTTCTAGCTTTTGCTCACTTTACGAGCAACCATTTTTATTTTAAACACCAAAATTATTTGGACGGTCTTTTCTGTGTTTATATGATGATGAAAGCCATTATAAAATGAATTACCGGTAGGTTTCCCAGAGCCCGGTCCCCAAAATTAATTTTAATTTGGGAAAAAGAAAATTGAGAATGGTTTCAAAATCTAACAAATCATTGTTCATTCCTTCAGGAGAGTTTTTTTATTATTGGCTTAGTGGTTCTCTGAGTTTAATTAAAATTTAGAGAAAGTTGCTTCCTAGTTTATGTGAGTTTAAATCAATTTTTCCCTCTTAGAAATTTGTTCAACCTTTTCATTTCATTCCAAAAAATAGGCAAACTAGGTTTTAGGTTCAAATGGAACACATTTATTTATCCAAGCTTATGCGTTTAGGATTGGGAAAAACAGGATAGGTTCTATTGAATATATTTTTAAAAAGTGAATAAATCCTTGAAAATTTTCATGAAAACGAGTATTCAAAAGATTTTTTCCTTCCCTTTAGATAAAAAACTAAGTCCTAGCCTTCAAACTGTCCAAATCATGCATAAAAACTTTCCTAACCTAATTAATGACAAGAAAAATTCTAAAAAAAAAGAGATCGACTTAGCTTTATTGCATGAAACCAATACTGCATTATGAGGGAATATCAAAGGTTTCCTTAGTCTATCTTTCAAGAGGAAAAAGTTGAGAGAAGCCCAATCTCCATGGCAAATGAGTAAGTATGGGATATGAACCATTTTTTAAGAGTTCGGAGAATTATTTTTCTCCTAAGCCCGGATTACAACCTAAAGAACACAACTAAAATGAACGTAGTTAGCTAAAGTTAAGACTTGGTTACGAATTCTAAAACAAGGAAGCTAAGTGGAAAAATTGAGTTTTCTCCTATTTACAAATAAAAAATAGCTAGGCAAATAATCTCCAAAAATAGAATTTCTTACTCTTTTTTCATTTGAATTTTCTCTTTGATTGTATCATAAAAAAAATAAATTGAAAATAAAAAAGGACTTGAATCAAGAAGAAGAACGAAAGCTTCTTTGAAGGACACAAAAAAAACGATTATCAAAATGTAATTGATGTTGCTGTTTTTGTTTTCTAAACGATAAGCATATCAGGCTTTATACATAAATTAATAATAAAATTATTGTATCTTCAATCATATCCAAGACACAAAATCTTTCCGAATGATTCAGCTTTTTTTACTCCTAACAACTCTTCTCTTTACCTATGCTTCCATTGAAAAGAAGTCTTTCTTCGAAATAAAAGCCCCCAAAAACGGAGAAATCCCTTTATCCGTCGACGTCTTTGGCTTTTACTTTCTCGCTGATTTGGTCCAGGAGTCATCTCAAGCTATCAAAGCTCAAACTAGAGCTTTAATATTCCCTTCTCTTTCATCAAGCCAAACTTTGCTTGTTAGCGACAAATGTCTCTCATTTGTCGAATATGATTGTTCCAAATATGAATGTACTCCATATCCTGAAGAAAAAACCGATATTACCCATCAATACTTTGAAGGAGAAGGATATCATGCGGAATTACCTCTTATCTTGGACCATAGTAATTGGGTATTAAATAATAAAGCTGCTATTGCTACATCTTGTTCTGGATTTGATTTCTATGGAGGAAATATGCATGGAGTTCTTGGGTTAGGACATGAAGGAAACTCAGGAGCAAACTTCATAGGCTCTCAAGTCTTTTCTATTTACTTGAGACAGAACGGAAGCGAGGGAACACTACTCTTCCATTGGAATTCAAGCTATGCACAGTCCGAAACTCCTCTTGTTACCTTGAAATCTGATGAGAATTGGCATGTGAACTCTATAAATGAGATCACTGTTGGAAATGGTACTCTTCAAGTAGAAGACTTGGAGTTAATTTTTGATCTGACCGGAGTTGGTCTTGGACTTCCTAAGGCTGTTTTTGATCAAGTTTTGGCTACATTGAAAGAAGTCTATAATATCAACTGCACTTCGCATAGTTTCAATCCAGTTTGTGGCTATTCTGGCTATATAAAAGGCTTCCCTTCTCTTGCTTTTAAGACAGCAACAGGGGAAAAATTAGTTCTTCCTCCCCAAGCTTATTTACAAGATGGACATAATGAAACTATCCAAGGACCAAACGTCACTTTATCTTTCAGAGCTCTTTCCTCAGAGTTGGAGGAACTTTCATATGTTACTCCTTCTTATGATAAGACTATAATCATTGGCTCTCAAATTATGCGCAACTTTTACATTAAATTTGATGCAGCTAATAAAGCAATTTCTGTTTATGATGCAAAGCACTTCAGCTCTTCTTCGCAGTTTTTGAATTATGTGGCTATCTTTCTAATACTCGCTGTGGCAGCTGTTGCGATTTGCTTGATACTTAGTGGATCTAAGAAGAAAATGAGAAAAGAGAGTCATCCACTTATGGTAAATGAAGAGGAACAATAGAAATTTTTGTTGTGTTTAATGTAATGAGTATTTACAATATCTAATATAATTCATACAATCAAGTTTTCTATAATAAACTATGGACATTTTTTGATAATTAAACGATTATCTGATAAGGAAAAACCTTAGAAACCTTGACTGATTATCAAAAGAAAAATTAAGGCAAAAATTTTGTTTATTTAACGATATTATACAATCCTCGACGCTTAGCAAATGGCTAAAGCCTGGTCAAAACTCCCTTCATTTGAAAGAAAGAAACTAAATAACTATAACAAATAACTCAAAATTTTATTTGTATCATCGAATTTCATAAAAAATTACTCTAGCAAGGGAAACTCTAGACTATTTGGAGTATATTTAGGCTTCGTTCCCGCTTGAGATAGCCTCATTTTATTTTAAAACAGAAATTAACGATGATTGATCTTGCGTTGGATTGGAGTGCGATAGATAAAACAAAAATAGAAATATCACTTATCAAATTTGTTGGCAACGCTAAATTAAACTGTTTAAGGCAAGTTCTTTTTCCTTTATTTTCTTCCATATTTTTCGTTGTTAATCCTGAAAAACTCCTTGATAAGAGACAAGCACACCTTTTTCGTGAACATTCGAAAAATGAATTTTCCTGTAAAAGACCTAAAAGTCTATAAATCAAACAAGGTGATTTATTTTCCGTATAAATTATAAAACTTATTTCATATTTTTGTTGGCACTCTTTATAAAATAATAAATTAAAATGATACAATAAAACTATAGAACTCTAATTGTGGAATTACACATAAATAACTTTTGAATAAATCAAACTCGAAAACTTGAAAAAGGTGGTTTTGTTAACATGTATCGATTCTTCTTCCAGGATCATGAATCAAAGGAAGTTTAGTATCAATTTGCAACTTTTTAAAAATTGGTCTTTTTTTAGTAGTGGCTTCACATTTTAATTTCATCTCAAATACAAGGCCCAGTTTATCAAGAACAGGGCCTTGATACCATTTTGATTCTTTAATATTTTTTATTGTAAATCTTTTCTGAGGATTCTCATGTAACATTCCATTCACCAAACTAATGAATTCCTCACTATAGAAAAATTTGTCTTTTTTTGCGTATCCTTTCATTCTCCAGAAGTTTCTGTTATTTTTGGCAAAGGTTAAGTATGACCTACTATCTTTATACTCATTATCCACAATCTTTTCTACAAAAGGGAATTCTCTAGCTTTGAAAGCATATAAAATAATCCCTGCGGAAAAGATATCCGCAGCTGTAAAATTGGTGGAATTTCCATTGATAATCTCAGGAGCTCTATAAGCAATCGTTCCTCCTGATGTAAGGGTTTTATCTGTGATCATTTGTGATTGATCGAAATCAATTATTTTTAGTTGAAAATCTGTCCCTAGCATTAAATTTTCTAGTTTCAAATCTAAATGAGCGACCCCTTGGGAATGAATATATTCTAAGCCTTCAATTAATTGATGGAAATAAGTGCGAATTAAGATTTCACTCTCCAAGAAACCCTTTGTTACGAGATCAAAGAAGTCGCCATATTTTGCGAATTCGGTTAAGGTTGTAAAGAATCGCTCGTCACAACAAATCATGGGAATTCGCTTTATGATGTTTGCATGATTCAATTTGAACAAGAGCTTCTCTTTACGATATTGCGAGGATCCATAAGAATTCTTTGGGAAGAGCTTCAATGCGTAGGTTTGTTGATTTGAGGAACAATACACTTGTAAGACAGTGAGTTTCCCATCACTCAGGGTTTTAACAACTGTAAGAAATTCTTTGTAAGGAAGACGGTTTGTAAAAACGACTGGAATTTCCATAAAAATCAAAGCAATCTCCCGAGAAAAAAGTTATATTGAGTTTTATTAATTTACTTTAGTACATAGAGTGATTTATTTCGACAGATTATGTTATATGATTTTATCACCTATATTTATATTTAATTAAATTTCAATGGCATTAAACTAATTTAGGAACTTCGCGATTGATAGTTTCTGTTTTATCGCAAATTAACTAAATTTTAGTTTTCTCAACTGACTACTTTTCTCCCCAATCAAGATTTTCATCTCTTTTCATAGCAAAACCTCCTGAATTCTCTTTACCTTTGATGAAAGGGGTCAGGGAAATGGGATATGAAAGGGAATTACTTGGAGGATTAATAATAGAAAGCTAAGAATATTGTCTAACTTAACAGAATTATCGAGTGGCTTTAATCTCTTTTGCTGAAAATCTGTAGATGAAATTTGTACCAAAGTCTTTCAAAGAGAACGAAATTCCTTTTATCTTGAATAAGTGGAGCTTATGATATGAAAAGTCTTTGATCTTTCTTATTTACACAGATTTACAGTAATCAACATAAATGTACTATGGCTAAAATACTTCTCGTTTACAATAACCAATCACAAGGTAAAATCTAATTCCAAGAGCTAATGAAAATTTTCCTTCATTGTAATGGGGTTTTTGAAAAAAAAAAATTTATTCTTATTTTAGGAGAAAATTAAATCCTAAAGTTTCTTTATTTTCTAAACCGTAATTGATTTAGGACTTATAAAAATGTTTTCTAAGAGATTTAAATGGCCTCAGTTTCAAATTTCAAAGTCAAGTTCTCTTTATAAACTCGAATTTTCAGATTCGTAAGACAAGACTTTAGTGTAATGAGAAAAAATGGTTGGAAAGTGTTAAAAGAAAAAGAAGAGCTTCTAGTAAAGCACTAAAAAAACTAACTTCTACTGAAAGTGTTAAATTAATGCTTATTTTTAAAGCTTAAGCCTTATGTTATGGATTTAAATAACATATATTTTGTAAAAATCCATAAATCGATATTTTATTCGAATATACTTTTAGTTCCAAATCAAACTAATCCATAAAGCAGATTGACTTATTAGTGATCTTCTAACAAACTTTCCAGAACAAATACATGTTCATTGAAAGAGGACGCTGAAAAACTACTTCCTATGAAAATAAATAAAAAAATGAGAGTTTTCCAAGCATTTTTCTGGGATTGGACCCTCCATGAACGGCAATTTAGTCATCAGCATATATTAATATTCTATGAGACTTTTCTTCTGCTAAAAAAAGTTATTCAGACTTTTGGTGAGATTAGATTTTGATATTATTTTTTATATTTATTAATATCATTGAATCAGAAACTCTCAACGCTGATGCCCTTTTTGCCGAGGCTAAATTAAAAATTGGGTTTTTGGTTCACAAAAAATATACTGTAATTATAGAGAGAGAAAAAATTAGAGAATTTAAGTTGATAACCTGTCATTTCTGGTGAACTCAATTCTTATCAAAGGTTTCTTTATTCAGAAACCTTGACAGAAAAAGGATCCTTTTTTCAATCAATAGTTTTCAATATTACATTGACTTTAACTTAAAGATTCTATATTAATAATACTGAAAACTCCATCATTTAAAAACTTACAGCGCACTTTTAGATTTTTTATCGCATTTTGATTCGAGTAATTCATCGCAAATTTGGAATAAAGTTAGTAAAAATAAAATAATGAACATATCTACGTTGCAATCTTCCAAAAAGGTTTTTCCTGTGTTAATTTTCAATTGAATAGATTTAAAAATGGGTTGAATTGCAGAGTCAAACAAAATCTTTTAGGAAGTTTACATTTTAATTAAAATTTTTGTTTTGTTTCATTAAATAATATTAAAAGCATCATAAAGGATATGATTTTGAATAAAATTCGAAACATTTTTTCATAGATACCATGGCCTTTTCGATTTTCCCTTTTATTTCAAGCCATATTTTCTAGGTAAAATTTAGAAATCTATGGCATAAGTAAAGTTGCTGTTATAAAAAAGAATACCATTTAAAGACACGATTTGTTTTGATTCATTATTAAAAAGAAAACACTTGACCTTTTCCTAATTTATTAACAGTTTTTTGAGAAACGAAGTAACATTTTATAGGAAGAAATATAAATTATTTCCTCAAGATAAAAAAAAATGAAATTGGCTTATAGAAGATGACTTTTTTTTAGAGTTAAAGTGGATCAAACTAAACCCTTCTATTGAGATCTCTTTAATTACCGAATCAAGTTGCCTAAACTTTTTTTAATTTGCACTGAGTTTATGCGCCAAACGCTACAGGATTAATCAGTGATTAAAATGAACCTATTTATAGCTTGCGTTGTGATCAGAGATAAATCGAATAAATCGGACTATAAAAAATTATCCTTTCCTTGCCTTGGATTTAGATTTTACTTCAGGAAATCTTTGAGATAAATTCCCCTTTTTAAGACTTGAAATATTGTGAATTGAAACTCCTTTTTAATTTTTTTGGCAAGGATGAGGTTTAATTTCATTTTGGCCTCTTTAGGGTCTGAAATAAGATTCAACCGCACTTGTGTGTTGTTAAATCAATCCTTGAGGCAAAAGAGGAAAAACTCTTTCCAAAAAAAAAGTGATCAAAGGTCTAATGTCATTAAATACTTACTTAAATTTCGCCTTTACAATGCAAGATCAGAATAGTTCGATTTAAGGATTAAACAGGTTTAATAAGATAAAATATGCGATATCTTATAAATCACAAATAAAATTTAGAACCTTTTGTCCTCAGATTTGGACAATAAAGACCGGCCATCTAATTATCGCTCTCCTAAAAAATAATAAAAACAATCATAAAATTGATTCAACAAAACTTTTACTTTAATCTCTTTCCACAAAATTTTTTTAATGGAATTTGAAGTCATTTTTGCTGACAGGCCCTCTACTACCGAGTCTCTTTTCTTTGTTAAACAGCTCTCCCAGCAAAAGGTGAGTGTCTATCAAGTATATTCCTACGCCAGACAGAAAAACTACGCTCTTAAAGCATTCCCTAAGACTGCTTCAGGAGCTACTCAATACAAAAAGGAAAAACTCATGTTCAATCTCAATCACCAAAATGTCATCCAGCGTTATCCTGTCAAATGTCATATGGACAATTCCTATGCAATGTTAGTCGAGTTCGCAATGTATGGAGATTTCTTTGATATTGTAACTCAAGGTCTTCTTAATACCGAAGTTCTTATTAGAACTTATTTCCATCAGCTAATTGAAGGTGTTGAATATATTCATTCCCAAGGAGTTGCACACCTAGATCTAAAATTAGATAATATTATGTTGGGAGCAGATTTTCAACTCAAAATTATTGATTTCGACCAGGCCCAACCTCTCACTGATAAATTAGTTAGTACAGCAGGAACAAGAGGCTACAGAGCTCCTGAAGTAAAAAACGGAACTTGTAGTGATCTCTCAGCTGCGGATATATTCGCAGCTGGTGTAATTTTGTTCACCTTGAAAGCGAGAGAATTCCCCTTTGGAGAAAGTGAGGACTTTTTGAGCAAAGATATTTATCATTATTCTACTTTTGTGAAAAATAACAAAAGGTTTTGGACAGGAAGAACAGAAGCGATGAAAACTAGAGGCATTTTTGACCAGGATTTTATTGAATTGGTCAATGGAATGTTGGCTAAAGATCCAAGCAAAAGGTTTAAGATTCAAGATATTAAAGAATCAACCTGGTTCAAAGGACCTGTGCTTGGGTCTCAGAGCTTAAGAGAAGAAATGAGATCAAGATGGGAATGTATGATGAAGAAATAAGTTAATTTTAAGACAGGTGGCAAAAAACTCTTTTTAAAGAGACTATAAAAGGTTAGGCAAAGTCTAACAGAGCTTTTATTTCCTCGCTTTTAGTTAAGATGAGGTTCAAGGAATGGAAAATGTGTTCCTTTGGCGAGTTCAACAAAAACTTTAATAATCTTGACTGTAAATAAAACTTTAAATTTGTATACAATTATAATTTGATACAAGCTTTTTTGTCTTAAAAGTTTAGTCTTTTATAAATAATTGTCTTTGACTGTTTTTTATTATAATTAAATAAATCATTAGTTTATCATTATAAAAAAATTTATTATATCATTAATAAAAAAATAATACTCGTTGAAATGAAAAAAACTTTCTGCAATTTCTAAGAAGAGAAAAGAGTGTAACCAATAAAATGATAATCAGAATCTTGATGATTCAAAAGAATCTA
>Ga0182742_1004941_pt1 | contig 11629 bp, 11 predicted proteins | sample eDN5th37CBELigMG_FD_128880 | JGI IMG/M metagenome (GOLD analysis project Ga0182742, IMG submission 128880) | Enriched Miracle-Growth compost microbial communities from Emeryville, California, USA - eDNA 5th pass 37_C BE-Lig MG (version 2)... ... | reverse complement strand
TAATGCCTGGTGGAAAAATCCGTTTTCAATTAATCACGACTCCTGGCTTTAACTTTGAGATCGACAAGGAAAAATATACGTATCCGAACCATGACGGTATCGACTTCTATCATCGTTATGCTGAAGATATTGCTCTATTTGCCGAAATGGGCTTTAAAACATTCCGTCTGTCTATTGCGTGGTCACGTATTTTCCCTAAAGGGGACGAGCTAGAGCCAAACGAAGAAGGTCTTGCATTCTATGACCGCGTATTCGATGAGTGCTTAAAGCATGGAATTGAACCACTTGTAACAATATCTCACTATGAAATGCCTTTATATTTAATTAAAGAGTACGGTGGTTGGAGAAACCGTGAAGTGATTGGATTCTTCGAGCGTTATGCAAAGACTTTATTTAATCGCTATAAAAACAAAGTAAAATACTGGTTAACATTCAATGAAATTAACGGAGCAACACATATGCCAATCTTTGGACTTGGGTTCTCTCCAGCTACTGAAGATGTTCGCCTACAGGAAAGCTTCCAAGGCTTACACCACCAATTTGTAGCAAGCAGCTTAGCTACAAAGGCTTGTCATGAAATTAATCCAGATGCTCAAATCGGCTGTATGTTAATTTATGCTCCTGTTTACGCATATGATTGTAATCCGGTTAATGTATTACATGCGATGAAGGAAGAGCAGATCTTTAACTATATTTGTGGAGACGTACAAGTACGTGGGGAGTATCCTGCCTTCACAAAACGCTATTTTAAAGAAAATGGCATCGAGCTTGAAATGCAGCAAGGTGATTTAGAAATTATCAAGCAATACCCAGTTGATTTCATTTCTTTCAGCTACTACATGTCTCGTACAGAAAAGAAAGAATTAACAGAGGAAGAAAAGGCAAATGGAAATATCTTTAATGGCGTGAAAAACCCATTCTTAAAAGCTAGTGACTGGGGCTGGGAAATCGACCCGACTGGTCTAAGAATTGCTTTAAATCAATTATACGATCGTTATCGTGTACCTTTATTTATCGTTGAAAACGGACTTGGTGCATACGATAAGGTTGAAGAAGATGGAAGCATCAATGACGACTATCGTATCAATTACCTTCGCGAGCATATTGAAGCGATGGGTGAAGCAATCGAAGATGGTGTAGACTTAATGGGTTACACTCCTTGGGGCTGTATCGACCTTGTAAGTGCTTCAACTGGTGAATTATCAAAGCGTTACGGCTTCATCTATGTAGACAAGCACGACGACGGAAGCGGTACACTTGATCGTAGTAAGAAGAAGTCATTCTACTGGTATAAGAATGTTATTGCTACAAACGGGCAAGAATTATAATAAATAGGAGAGCATTGGTCCATTTTTGTGGGCCAATGCTTTTTTGATGTGGATATTATGAGGTTGGCTTTCTAGCATTATGAAAACTGCGACAACACCAACACCAACGGGCCGACAATAAAGCAATAATAAGCAAAGTACTTCAGATTCCCTCTCTCCATTAACCCCATAAACCATTTTAATGAGAAATAAGATAGAAGTAACGACATCACAAACGCCACGATATAAGGTATAAGCATGTCGCCCAATTGCATGTCGCCTACTTTTAACACAATCGCCCCTAAGCTAACGGGAATATATAGAAGGAATGAGAATCGTAAGGCCGTTTCTCTTTTCATTCCTATTCCCATCGCAGCTACAATCGTAGCACCTGAGCGGCTAATTCCAGGAATCAATGCCACTGCTTGAGCCAAACCAACAATTAGGGCATCTCTGACCGTTAACCCTCGATCTCCTTTTGTTCCCTTAAGATTTCTAATCAGCCAAAGTGCTATCCCTGTCACGAGTAAAGCTCCACCAATCGGAGCAATTCCTCTGAAATAACTAGAGATCGTATCTTCTAATAGAATCCCGATCACGCCAGCAGGTATCGTACCAATTATTAAATAAACGATAAAGAGAAAATCATTCTTATCATTAGGATCTTTTTTAACTATATATTTGCTTCCGTTTTTCACTAATCTGATGAGATCGTCTCGATAAATAAGTAATACAGCCAAAAGGGATGCGAAATTCATTAATACTTCAAAGCTAAAATCTCCTTCAGCCACATCAATTCCTAAAAATTCCTGAACGAGCACCAAGTGTCCGCTAGAGGAAATAGGAATAGGTTCTGTAAAACCTTGTAGAGCTCCTAAAAATGCATATTTTAATATGATTAGTACTTCTTCCACCGACTCACTCCTTAACAAAAATTGAAAGAGGCTTGGAAAAATCCAAGCCCACATTATTATACTATTAAGCTCTTTTAATTTCCAAATATTGAATATGGTGCCCATCCTTTTTCTGGACTTTAAACACATATCCTTCTGCTTCTAGCTCCGTACCCACCTGTGCTTCCATATCCTGAGTCATGAACCATCCACCAATGGTATCCACATCGTCATTTGATAAAGTGGTTTCCAACAGATGATTCACGTCCTCGACTAACAACTTAGAATCTACAATATAGTGGTTTTCGTTCACCTTACGAATATCAGGTAATTCATCCTCATCAAACTCATCACGAATTTCCCCAACAATTTCTTCTAGAATATCTTCAACAGTGACTAATCCGGACGTTCCACCATACTCATCTATTAATATCGCAATATGTGTACGTTCCTTTTGCATTTTAACGAGTAAGTCATGAATGGGAACGGTCTCGATCACACGGATAATCGGGTTAATATGGGACTCAATCGTGAAACCGGTCTTTTTCTCTTCATCTGAAATATCAGCTGTCAACAACTCTTTTACATTAATGAAACCAACAATATTATCTTTGTCACCATTCACAACTGGGTATCTAGTATAATTTTCAGATTTTACAGTTGCTAGAATATCGGCATATGACTCATCAATAGAAATGGATACCATCTCTGTTCGAGGAACCATAATCTCTTTCGCTATTCTTTCGTCAAATTCAAATATATTGTTCATGTATTTTAGTTCGTTTTTGTTAATTTCTCCACTCTTATAACTTTCAGATAATAAAATCCTAAGTTCCTCTTCAGAGTGAGCTACTTCGTGTTCGGAAGCAGGTTTCAGACCAAACGCTCCAACCAATAAACGAGCAGAACCGTTTAAGAACCAAATAAAGGGATACATGATACGGTAGAACCAAATGATGGGTACCGCGAACATCAATGTAACTGCTTCAGCTTTTTGAATAGCCACCGTCTTAGGTGCAAGCTCACCAACAACCACATGCAAGAATGTTACTAAAGCAAAGGCAATCCCGAATGACAAAATTCCAATCAACGATTCATTTAAATGAAAATGTTCAAATACTGGATGTAATATTTTTTCAACAGTCGGCTCACCTAACCACCCTAATCCTAACGCGGTAATTGTAATCCCTAATTGACAGGCTGATAAATATTCATCTAAATGGGTCACCACTCGTTTAGCCGATACAGCACCCTTTTTTCCTTCCGCAATCAATTGGTCAATTCTCGATACACGAACCTTTACAATAGCAAACTCAGTAGCTACGAAAAACGCAGTTAAAGCAATTAATAAAGCAATTAAAAGTAAATTTATAGTTGTCAACGAACGGTCTTACAAAGTAAGACCTACACCTCCTAGTATAGTAAAACAAAAGTTTAATTAATCAATAACAAAAGGGTCTGTATTAATGAAAGACTCTCATTGGATACATTCTTTTTTACATTCTTTAAATTCTTTTGATCCAAGTGAGCCAATACATCTGTGACCTCTTTTTCCAAACCTTGAATCTTCAGTCTCAGTTCAAGAACATCGATTTCTTCTGCATCTTTTTCTACGACTATTTCTTTTATTTCTTCTAGTGACATTCCGTTCTTTTTGCATTGTTCAATATAATGCAATCGTTCTATCGCCGACTTATCATAGTAGCGGTAATTTGAAGTGGAACGCTCTACTTTTAATAGTCCTAGATTCGTATAATAATCGATGGTTCTCTTTGTAACATTTGCCATTTCCGCTAACTCACCAATTTTCAACTTCTCAGTCCCAAACGAACCCCTCCAAACCGTCACGTGATAGTTATGAAATGAATTATACAATGAGATGAAATTTATAACAACTAATACGGACGATATGGAATAAAGTTTCATAGAAAAACCCCCTACTTAGGGGGGCAAATATTTATGATTGTGCAACTGAAACCTTTCGTGCACTTGCTATCGCCTTTTTCTTTTTCATCTTTCATTCTCCTTTTCTTCGTTCTTACTATACTGTACTTGGAAACAGTGAAAATTTAATGACGAAAACAAAGTGCGTAACTTAAGTAAAAAGCGTAACCACCAAAATAGTGATTACGCCTAAAGAAAATTATAAGATTTGTGCATTCATGCTTCCTTTAAAATGTCCTAACGCCCAATCATGTCCGGCTTGATTAAAGCTAGCTACTGCCTTTTCATGTATGACAATTTTAAACCCTTTGTTATAGGCATCCACAGCTGTATGTAGCACGCAAATATCGGTGCAAACACCGACTAAGTGGACCTCTGTGATGCCGCGCTCTCTTAGCTTGATCTCTAAATCCGTCCCAGCGAAAGCACTGTAGCGAGTTTTATCCATCCAATACACCTGTTCCTTCTCAAGGTTTTGAAGATACAGCGTGTTTAACTTCCCATACAAATGCCTGCCCTCTGTTCCTTCAATATTATGAGGAGGATACAGCTCCGTTTCCGGATGATAATGATCTCCCTCTTTATGCAGGTCAATCGCGAACACCACATACTCGCCTTTTTTGATAAATTCCTCCGTAATCTTGGTGATCTCTCCTTCAATAGCGATACCAGGCTCTCCACATGGCAAAGCGCCTACAACAAAATCATTCGTATAATCGATATTGATCAAAGCTCTCTTTGTCATCGTTACACTCCTTAGGAATATGTCATACCTTCATTGTAAGTTTATTCCTCTAGCTTTGAAAGTTTAAACCCGGTGATTCCAAATATCATGGTTATAATCGGACTCAACAAACAGAAGAACGTAAAAGGAAGATATGATAAGGTCTCTACTCTTAATACTCCCGTTAAAAAGACTCCACATACACTCCAGGGAACCAGTGGATTGACTACCGTCCCTGCATCCTCTAGAATTCTAGAAAGATTTTTCCCATGTAACCCCATCTTTTTGTACCTTTCTTTAAAGGAACTTCCTGTTAAAAGGATAGATAGGTATTGTTCCCCGACTAAGAAATTGATGGTGATGGCTGTTCCTGCCGTCCACACCACAAGACTCCATACTTTATTCAACATTCCACTAATTCCTTCAAGCAAAGCTGGAAGAATTCCAAGCTTAAAAAATAATCCACCCATGGCTAATGCTAAAAGAATAAGTGAAACAGAAAACATCATGCTTTCCATCCCGCCTCTTGAGAGCATCGAATCAATTTCCTTCACTCCTGTATGGGAAGAATAGCCAGCAAATAGAGTGTTCATTAGCCCCTGAAGATGGACTTCCTTTTGTACAAATATCGTAACGAAAAGAGAAGTAGCAATGCCTGAAGCCAAGGTGATAATCGCTGGGACTTTTTTAATCGCTAACAGTGCTAACACTATAAATGGGAGTAAAGAGTACCAATGAACAAGATCATGGTCTTTCAAACTTGCTTTTAAAAGTTCTAAATCCGCAAAGTTCGCAGCAGATTCAGCTGGTGATAATAAAACAAATAATAGAAAGGATATGACAAACGCCGGGACCGTTGTCCAAGCCATATTTCTGATGTGATCAAACAAATCTACGTGAACAGTAGAAGAAGCCAATATCGTTGTATCTGATAGAGGTGACATTTTATCTCCGAAAAATGCCCCAGAAATTACGGCTCCAGCTGTTATGGCATCTGAAAGTCCCAACGCAGTGGAAACACTCATAAAGGCAACGCCGATGGTCGCCGCAGTCGTTAACGAACTTCCGATACTCATCCCAATAATAGCGGTCACCGCAAAAACAATCGCATAGAACCATTTGTCACTGACCACTTCAAGCGCCAAGTAGATAAATGTAGGAATCGTTCCACTTTCCATCCAACTACTAATTAACATCCCGATAAAAAGAAAAATAAATACCGCTCCAGCTCCTGATTTAGCTCCATTAATGATGGCCTCTTCCAACTCAATCACGGAAACTTTCTTATAAATACCGTAAAGAAACAGTCCCATGATGGCTAAAACAATGGGAATATGAGGAACTGCACCGGCAAATATAAGAGAATAACTAATTCCCCCAATCACTATCAAGGAGATAATAAAAGCTTCCATTGGTTTTATTGTTAGTACGCTGTCTTGATTCATGATGTTTTCCTCCAATAAGGGGTTTTGCGCAAAAGAAAAAAGCCCTCAAAGTCGATAGGGACAAAGGAGCTCCACGTTACCACCCTAATTCATATAAGTATAGTAGACTATCCAACTTACGGAAGTTCACTATTTTGCTTAAACGCTTTTTAGCATTAAAGTATGTTACTAATATAATAATTTACTAGGTTTCTGTCAAGAGAAAAACAAAAAGCAGTGAGTCCTATGATGACCTCACTGCTTTTTCTCATTAAACTTCTAATCGAATTCGATTTCCTGAAGGATCTGCTGCAATAAATGCACCCTTCTCCTCTGTAACTACTACGCCCATTTCATGTAATTGGGAGAGGATCTGCGCTCTCTTTTCTTCACTAGGAAACACCATCGTATAAGATTCCATGCCAACACTGTTTTCAGTAGCAGGTGGCGCACCGACACCATTCCAGGTGTTCAATCCAATATGGTGATGGTACTTACCAGTGGAAATAAATAAGGCCTGACCTCCGTATCGAGTAACAACTTCAAATCCGAGTCCCTTTGTATAAAACTCCTCTGTTTTCTGTAACTCTGATACATGAAGATGAATATGCCCCATAATCGTACCAGCTGGCATGCCGTTCCATGCTTCTCCTTCTCCCTCAGCAAGAAGGCTTTCTGCATCTAACGCAACCGTAGCCATTTCCACTTCTCCATTATTCCAACTCCAGTTAGATGCTGGTCTGTCCGCATACACTTCAATTCCATTCCCATCTGGGTCAGCTAAATAGATCGCTTCGCTGACCAAGTGATCGGATGCGCCTTGTAATGGATAACGCACCTGGAGAAAATGTTTTAATAATCTTCCTAGATCTGCACGAGTTGGTAAAAGTAAAGCGAAGTGATAAAGTCCAGTTGTTCTCCCCTGCTTCGACACGACCTCATCCGGCTGTTGAATAGAAACAAGCACGGTTTTTCCGTCAGCTGTTAGTTCGGCTGTATTGCTTGTTTGGTGTAACACCTGAAGTCCGAGAACTTCTTTGTAAAACGTAAGCGAACGTTCTAAGTTTGCTACTTTTAGGTTTACTTGGCTAACAAATGTATTTGGTTCACGATGAAATCCCATTTGTGATCTCTCCTTTATCATTCTGCTTCATGTATACTTATCATTTACTATTTATCTTTTTAAAACCATAGTTAGTAACTTACTTTATGTAAGTAATTATATTTTCATAACAAACAAACGTCAAGTAAGTATTTTATAAAAAATAATTTAATTATGAAAAAAAGGGGTTATAATAGAAGGAAGGAGTGATTGACATGGATAAATCTATTTGTCCTAGATTTGAAAAAGCGATGAGTATTTTAAGCCAAAGATGGACCGGCTTAATTATTTACCAGTTACTAGGTGGCCCACAGCGTTTTTGCAGCCTAGAATCATCCATTGGTGTCAGTGGTCGTGTGCTTTCAGAGAGGTTAAAGGATCTGGAGAATGAAGGCATTGTGAAGCGCGAAGTATTCCCAGAAACTCCTGTTCGAATTGAATATTCACTAACTGATAAGGGAGTAGCCTTGGAGCCTCTTATGAGAGATATAGAAAAATGGTCACAATCTTGGCTAGAAGCATGAAAATAAAAAGTGGTTGTAACCCGATGTTACAACCACTTTTTATTATGCATTTGGATAGATATTATTCAGTGCTACCTTCATCTCAGGCTTCACCTTAATTTTCGGACGAATCCCTTTTGCCATTTCTTCCGCCTTGTCGATTCCCTCAGCATGTCCTAATCCTAATAACGTTCCAATCGCTACAGTACCAGTACGATTGCTGCCCCCACCACAATGGAAATACACTTTCTTTCCTTCATTATAAGAAGAAATCACTTCATCAATGGCCTTTTTTACAGACTCTTCTTGGTGCTCTTCATCATCAACAATTGGCTGATGAATTCGGTTATATGGGGACTCTTCTGTTGGCGCCTCTGCGCGTAAATCATAGATCACGTCCACTTTCTCATTCTCCATGACCTCTTCAACCTGATCCGCTCCACCGATAAAAATTCGATCCTTGATTAAAGCCTGATAGTTTTTTTCACTCATCTGTGGTTTCCTCCTGTTAGCAACAATCGCTTTCGTTTCCAACAAGCACAAAAGCGGTTCGCTCTTCGTTAAGTCCTAAAACAAGATCTCCGATATGATCCTCAATATGCGGATCGATTGCTACTTGTATCTCATTAATCGTCATTACCTTATCATTTTCTTCCGGCTCATCCAGAGCCAGCCCTACCTGTGGGCGTCCTCAGCCAAAGCCCGCAAAATATACGCGGAGACCATTAGCCGCTTGTTCTGCAAAAACTTGCTTTAATTGATCACGAGCTTCATTAGTGATTTGCATCGTATTCATCCTCTCTAGTATGTTTTACTCAATGCTTTTAAGTGTTCGTAACCCGATCGTTCTTCATTCATTAATGGAACAATCGCGCATTTTTCCGATAGGTCCTCTACTTTTTGAATCCACTGCTCCTCTGCGATGGCTCGTCCCTTTAGCACCGGATCCTTTGTTTCCGTTGCATAAAGACTTTGGTTAATCACCCACCACGGAGGGACAATCTCTGCTCTTTTCAAATCCTCTTGCAAACGCTTTGCTTCCAATACCGGAGTGGCTTCTGCTAACGTCACGATCACAACCCCTGTTTCCTGAGGATTTCTTAGACGTGGCAAAAGCTTTTGAACACTCTCTGGCACTTCTCCCGTTGATCGAGAAAGCTCTTTATGATACGACTGCGCCGCATCTAATAATAGCAAGGTATGTCCAGTTGGAGCGGTATCAATGACCACTATTTCGTCCTTCGATCGATCAACCACTTCGGCAAATGCTCGAAAGACGGCAATTTCCTCTGTACAAGGTGAATTTAGATCTTCCTCTAAATAAGCAAAGCCTTCTTCATCCACGTTTTGGCCAGCAGTTGAAAGAACTTCTTTTTTATACATCTCCACCTCATGCTTTGGGTCAATTCGGCTAATGGTTAGATCGGGATATTCTTGATTTTCAAACATTAGCTCCAAATGAGCGGCCGGGTCTGTTGTCGTTATATGCACTTTATGACCTTTTTCCACTAACCCCACCGCGATGGCCGAGGCAATTGTCGTTTTCCCTACTCCCCCTTTTCCCATCGTTAAAATAACCCGGGTTTGTTGAGTAGAAAAATCCTTCACTAGTTGTTCTAAGCCGGGAAGTGTGTGTCCTTTTTCCAGCTCTCCCATTAACTGAACAGGTGGAATCGAATAATGCTTCAACAGGAGACGCAAATGCTCTAACCCTGTTAAAGAATACGAAACATATGGCAAGGAGTAGATGACTGCTTGCTTTAATTCATCTGGTAACTGACTCACCACGTTTCGTTGCTTTTTATAAAAAGCTGTAGAAACTTTATCATCAGGAAAATACGTTTGCAGGATTCCGTTAATAATTAATGCTTGATTTTGTATGCCAATTTCCTTTAGCTCCTTTGCTGCCCGGTTGGCCTCATAGAGTGATTCATCCGGTCGAGCGACAAGAACGAGCATTGTTTTAGCAGAATCGGATAATGCTTGAACCGTTTTTGCATATACATCCTTTTTCTCTCCTAGTCCTGACAACGGTCCTAAACAAGAGGCACCATGAGTACTTTCCTCTAAAAAGCCACTCCAAGCTGTTGGTAATTGAAGCAACCGGAGCGTGTGACCCGTTGGAGCTGTATCAAAAATGATATGGTCAAAGGCATCTACAATCGTTGGATCGGCTAAAAGACTGGTAAATTCATCGAACGCCGCTATTTCTACCGTACATGCTCCAGATAATTGCTCTTCCATAGTTACTACGACGGAATCGGGCAGCACCCCTCGATATGGTCCAACAACCTTTTCACGATAGGCTTTCGCTGCTTGTTCCGGATCTAAATTACAAGCAAATAAATTCTTTACCTGTGGAATTTCGGCTGGACTATTCGTGAGTTCAAGTTCTAAAACATCCTGAAGATTAGAAGCTGGATCGGTGCTGACAAGCAGAACCTTTTTTCCTTCATCCGCAAGCGCGACAGCCGTTGCACAGGCAGTCGATGATTTCCCTACCCCACCTTTACCTGTAAAAAACAGAAATGGCGTATGAACAGCCCTTTTAGGATCAAATGGTTGAAACATCACCTTACACCTTCCATCAGTTAAATTAGGTTAAGTTTACTTGTAACCTTTTTCTTCTCTAATTCGGTCATGCTGATACCAAACCACTGGGCTAAAAGTTCGTTTGATGGATAGCTTCCTGATTGACTGAATTCCCCATTGACTAACGTGATCGGTAGTGAATCTGGACCTTTTTCATGCAACAATTGGTTCACCTTTGTATTTTCAGCAAACTTACCCGGTTCACTCGCTAAGTTATACCTCTTAATGTCGAATCCTTTTTTTTCTAAAATAAACACAGAAGTGGCCATTCTTGTTAACTCTGGATCAACACTTGGTCCACACACACCTGTTGGACAGCAAAGAGCAGGATCAAAGATTTCAACTTTGGTCATTTGAAACACTCCCTCTTAATTTCATAAGCATATACTTATATACAAGGTAGAAAACACCCAGAGACGGACTCATCCCCGGGCTATATCCTTATTTGCCTGTATCAGCAAATGTTTTAATTCGATCGCCAATTTCATCACGAACACGTTGGAAAAATGCCCATTTTTCTTCGTCTGTTCCTTCTGCTTTCGCCGGATCATCAAAGCCCCAATGCTCACGCTTCACATGTGGAGGAGTCACAGGGCAATGGTCTGCTGCGTGTCCACATAGAGTGACCACTAGGTCGGCATTGTTTAAGATTTCAGGGTCAATCGTGTCAGATGTTTGATTAGAAATATCGATACCCGCTTCCTTCATTGCTTTCACTGCATTCGGGTTCAAACCGTGTGCTTCCAGTCCAGCACTTTTCACATCCCACTCTTCTCCTAAGTGTTTTTTCGCCCAGCCTTCAGCCATTTGGCTTCTGCAAGAATTTCCAGTACATAAAAAGTAGATTGTTTTTTTCGTCATGTTTTTCTTCTCCTTTTAGTGGATGATTAGTAACCAAATATATAGCCCAACCAACGTAATGAATAATGTTGGAATGGTTAGAATGATACCTGTTTTAAAATAAGTCCCCCATGAAATTTTGACTCCCTTTTGTGATAAAACATGGAGCCATAATAGTGTCGCAAGGGATCCGATCGGGGTAATTTTCGGTCCAAGATCTGAACCAATGACATTTGCATAGACGAGTGCTTCTCGAATAACTCCCGAAGTATTGGTGTCAGCAATCGCTAACGCATCAAT
>Ga0182742_1004939_pt1 | contig 11630 bp, 11 predicted proteins | sample eDN5th37CBELigMG_FD_128880 | JGI IMG/M metagenome (GOLD analysis project Ga0182742, IMG submission 128880) | Enriched Miracle-Growth compost microbial communities from Emeryville, California, USA - eDNA 5th pass 37_C BE-Lig MG (version 2)... ... | reverse complement strand
GAAACATAATCTCTGAATTCTTGATCATAATGTTTTCCCATACCTGGACACGTCCTTATAAATGATGATTGTATTATATAATAAAATCTCATTTTACGTTGTCCACTATTAAGACTAACCTCATCTTCGGACAAGGGACATAAAAAACATCGTGGTTGAGTCCGAAGTCTAGTAATTTGAATTTTTTATAAGATGAAATCCGTATTAGGAGTTAATTTATCAAATAAAAGCGTGAATTCATATGTGAATTCACGCTAAAAATGTACTGTGATTTACTGTTTGGAACCTTGGAGCGGAACCCTTAGCTCATCCATTTAAAATTAGTAGATTCGGTCACCATTAAAGATTGAGTTCTTAACGATCACATAATCAACGTGGCGGATGGAATCTAGTTTCGTTCCACCAGCATAAGAGATAGAGGACTGAAGGTCTTGTTCCATTTCTTTTAGTGTATCTTTTAATGAGCCTTTGTGCTCCACATAGATTTTCTTACCTTCAACATTCTTCTTTTCACCTTTTTGGAATTCAGAAGCTGAACCGAAGTATTCCTTAACTAACTTACCTTCGACTTCTGTTGTTTCACCTGGGGACTCTTCATGTCCTGCGAAAAGGGATCCAATCATCACCATTTTTGCACCGAAACGTATTGATTTTGCGATATCACCATGAGTACGGATACCACCGTCAGCAATAATTGGCTTAGTTGCAGCCTTCGCACACCAACGAAGTGCAGCTAGTTGCCAGCCGCCAGTTCCAAATCCAGTTTTAATTTTTGTGATACACACTTTACCAGGCCCGATTCCAACCTTTGTAGCATCAGCTCCAGCATTCTCTAGTTCTCTTACTGCTTCTGGTGTACCAACGTTACCCGCAATTACGAAGCTTTTTGGTAAATGTGCTTTAATATGTTTAATCATTTCTATAACTGAATTTGAATGTCCATGTGCAATGTCAATTGTAATAAATTCAGGTACAAGATTTTCTTCAGCAAGTTGTTCCACGAAAGTGTATTCCTCAGGCTTTACTCCAACACTGATAGAAGCAATTAAACCGCGAGATTGCATATCCTTAATAAAATCAACACGTTTTTCTGGGTTGAAACGGTGCATGATATAGAAATAGCCATTTTCAGCTAAAAATAGTGCAATGTTCTCGTCTATAATAGTCTGCATGTTTGCAGGGACAACCGGAAGTTTAAATGTGTGGCCGCCAAATTCGACTGTAGTGTCACACTCTGAACGACTGTTAACAATACATTTTGCAGGGATTAACTGAATATCTTCATAATCAAATACATTTTCCATTCAAAAAACACTCCTAAAACCGAATATTATTTTCTTGGTTGTTTAATAATGTTCGTACATTAGATAATTTACATGATTTTTAAACCGTTGTCAAAGCATTTTTAGTATTGACCTACGAAATAAGGAATAACCAAGAAAAAAAGCCTGCGTTGTTCGCAAGCTTGCACTATAAAATATCATTCAATTCTGAATCAGAATAAACGGAGATTAAGATTACAGCCTTTGTATCTCCAATGTTTTTAACGAAATGAGGGACGCTTGCATTCCAGCTGAAAGAATCTCCCTCTTCAACTATAACTGAATCTTCCCCTTGTTCAGCAAGAATTTTCCCTTGTAAGACCAAGTGGCATTCCTCCCCTTCATGGGCGTTAGGTTCTCCCATTGAAGCACCAGGTGGACATTCTACAATCATCATACGTAGCCCACCCTTAGAGGTGAGGTGTTCCACTTTTAAATTGTTAAAGGAGGTAGTTGTTCTATCATCTTTACGGATGACACGCATATGTTCTTTCTTTTCCAATAACAAGTAGGGAAGTGGAATCTCAAGAAAATCAGCGATTGTTTTTAGTGTATTTATGGATGGAGATGTATTATTGTTTTCTACATTACTAATGAATCCTTTTGATAGACCAGTGCCTTCACACATTTGGGCGATTGTGATCTTTTTTCGGTTTCGTATCGCACGAATTTTTGTACCAATATCCATATCTGTACCTCACATGTTTTCTAGTATGAAACTTAATTTAATAGTAGCAAAAAAAGTGTTGACAAGCTACTAAGTATATTGTTATCTTATAAACAACAAATATTCATATTAGAAAACAACAAGAACCGTTTAAGGTTTTTCTTTTTTTGGTCTCTCGGTTCACTAATATGAATATTTTATTTCTATAAAAATATTACTCGATTAGATTACTAATTAGTAAATAACATCCAAGGAGGGGGACATTACTTGAATTCACCATTTACCTATGAACTTCGCCATCCTACAACAATTGATCCCGATAAAAAATATCCTGCTCTATTTTTAATGCACGGTATGGGGAGCAATGAACAAGATCTTCTTTCGTTAGTAAAAGGGTTGGAGGATATTTTTTATATATTTAGTATTCGTGGGCCATTAGCACAGCCACCAGGTTATGCATTCTTTACAATTGAGGGGTATGGCAAACCGCACAGAGAGGTATTCGACAAAAGCATTGGTCAACTGAAGAATTTTCTTGACTATGCTTCGAAAAATTATTCGATTGATCAAGAAAATATATATTTATTAGGATTTAGCCAAGGTGCCATTGTTTCAATGACTTTAGGGCTCGCCTTAGGAAATCGTATTAAGGGTATTGTTGCATTGAGTGGGTATATTCCTGCCTTCGTTAAAAAGGACTATGATATACAACCCGTCGAAAACCTTTCTATCTTCATTTCTCATGGGGAAAATGATCCTGTTCTTCCTTTTGAATGGGGAGTGGAGAGTAAGGAGTTTTTTGAAAAGCAAATGGCAATTGTAAGTTTTCATTCTTATCCAGAAGGACATACCGTTTCATTACAAAATTATCGTGATTTAATTGAATGGATCACTAACATTCTAAAAAATGGGGGAAATACAAATGGAAAATAAATTTGAATTAGGTCAATTAATTATTAGAGTGGTTTTAGGTATTACGTTTTTTATTCATGGGCTAGATAAGTTCCAAGGAGGAGTTGAAAATACTGCTGGTTGGTTTGAGAGCATAGGAATTCCTGGTGTTGTGGCTTATGGTGTAGCAATTATTGAATTTGTTGGAGGACTTATGTTAGTTCTTGGCTTATTTAGTCGAATCGTTTCTATTCTTTTTGCTGTAGTCATGGTTGGAGCCATTGTGAAAGTAAAACTTGCAATAGGGTTTCTAGGAAACGGTCAGATGGCAGGTTATGAATTAGACCTAGCGTTTCTTGCAATGGCTATGATGCTCGCAATAACTGGTTCTAAGGCACTTGCTCTTGACCAATTTATTGGTAAAGGGAAAGAGAATAAGACAACTTCAGTAAACTAATTAAAAGAAGCATTACCTCCTGTGAGGTAATGCTTCTTACTTAAACTTTACATTGATTACGACAACTTCAGATCTTGTTCCAAGCCTGAGGGGAGGACCCCATGTACCGAATCCAGATGACACAATTGAATTTAACTCTTCTTTTTTCAACAAGCCGTAATCATTTTCATAAAGCAGGTTGGTTAGTAGATTTCCAGGAAATAGTTGTCCTCGATGAGTATGACCAGACAGAATTAAGTCGATTCCGCTTTTCATGGCTTCATCAAGTTCATTTGGTTGATGGTCTAACATAATCAATGGTTTTGAATGTTCAAGGTGTGCAATAAGCTCGTTTATTCCAGCGCGATCATCATCAGTATCATCATTTCTTCCTATTAGATAAAAATCATTTTCTATCATGGTAACTTCATCTGTTAAAACCTCAATCCCGTGCTTTTCCATTTCTTCGACAATTTTTTCATCATCATTACCGTAATAATCATGATTTCCAAGTGTAGCATATACTCCAAGCGGTGCCTTGATTTCCGTCATGATTTTACCCATATTCTTCTGTAAAAATGGTTCAATATGATCGTCGATTAGATCACCAGGGATTAACACGATATCTGGACTAGTTTCTTCTACTAAATGGGCGAACTTTTTAAGATGGTTTTCACCAACAATACTACCCAGGTGAAAATCTGAAGCCATTAAGATTTTCAAATTGTCCCGTTCAGAGCTTTTGTTAATCGTAACTTCATAGTTCCTCTCAACTGGACTCCATGCATAGTAAGTTCCGACACTCAAAATAAGGACATACGTAAAAATTACACCAAAGCCAATTATGCGAATACCTTTCTTTTTAAATAGGAAGAATAATAGAATTGCAATGGGCAAAAGGACGAGTCCATAGCCTGTTAATGTTAACCAATAATAACCAATTGTCTGTAAGACTGCAGAGGAAGTTGAGTAACCCACAAAAATGCTTAATGATAAAACAAGTATAACCAATATGTATGTCTTTTTATGTCGAAATGAAAATGAGTGTTCAAGCCAGTTCCATCCCATATACCCAAAAAAGAAGCACATACCACAATAAACTAAGAGAAATAGGAAAATTGCAAGAAAAAACATAGTTCGAATAGCCCTTTCCAAATAAAGTAATTTCTATTACAGTAGTATAATTGAAAGAGATTGTTTCGTCTTTCAATTTGCTCTTTTTTGTAAAGGAAAAGTGGTCATAATTTTGAAGGATCTAACGTATTTTATAAAAGTTTGTAAAAATGGTGTACAGGCTGGATTGTAAGGGGATACATAAGTTGCAAGAAAATTTCGGGGTTTTTTAGGACTCTTGACATTTTAAAGAAACGTAGTAAAGTAAGTGAATGTACCGCAAATGTAAATTTTATTACGTATGTTAATAATTTGTTCATATTTACTTGATAGAATGGTTTTTGAGTTTTCGTAGAAGAGATAATAATTTTTTTGTTTATATCGAAGGTAGGTGCAATCATGAAAAAGAACATTCTAAAACGTGGTCAAAATATCTTCACTAGCTTTTTTGGCTTTTATTTATTAGCAGTTTTTCTCCTATGGATGAAAACATTTATTTCACAATCAACTGAATTTAACTTAAATATTGATAACTCTTTACAGACATTTCTATTATTATTAAATCCACTTGGATCGGCTTTATTTTTCTTAGGTTTTTCATTTTTGGGTAAAGGGAAGAAAAGATATAGAAGACTTCTTATTATCTATTTTCTAATGTCATTCCTTTTATACGCTAATATTATGTATTACCGATTCTTTAGTGACTTTATTACATTGCCAACATTGTTTCAAACTCAAAACTTTGGAGATGTAAGTGGAAGTATTACTTCTCTTTTAAAACCATATGATTTCTTGTTCTTTGTTGACTTTTTTGTATTGGTAGCACTTATGGTCTTCAAAGTTATCAAGGTTGAAACAACAACAAGCTTGAGAGGAATTAAAGTGGCTGCATTATTCGCTTTTGCGATTTTGATTTCAGCTGTAAACCTTACTCTTGCAGAGGCTGATCGTCCACAACTTTTAACACGTGGATTTGACCGCCACTACATTGTGAAATATCTTGGTATGTACAACTATACCATTTATGATGCTGTTCAAAGCACAAAAGCTTCAACTCAAAGAGCGTTAGCAGACAGCAATGACAGTATTGAAGTGATTAACTATACGAAGGCAAACTATGCTGAACCGAATCCGGAGTATTTTGGAGTAGGTAAAGGGATGAACGTTATTTACCTTCACCTTGAATCCATGCAGAACTTTTTAATTGACTACAAGGTGAACGGGGAAGAAGTAACGCCATTTCTTAACTCACTAACTAAAGAAGAAAATACAATGTATTTTGATAATTTCTTCCATCAAACTGCTCAAGGTAAGACTGCAGATGCGGAGTTTATTCTTGAAAACTCAATGTATGGTCTACCGCAGGGTTCAGCCTTTACAACAAAAGGTATGAACACATATCAAGCGGCACCAGCAATTCTTGGTCAGCAAGGCTATACGTCAGCTGTGTTCCACGGTAACTCAGGAAGCTTCTGGAACCGTAATGAAATTTATAAGTCTTTTGGCTATAATCACTTCTTTGATTCAAGCTTTTATCAAATGAATTCAGAAGATCTTGCTGAATATGGACTTATGGATAAGCCATTTTATGAACAGTCTGCGGATTTAATAGATACATTACCGCAACCATTTTACTCAAAATTTATTACAGTAACGCATCACTATCCGTACAAAATCAGTGAAGAGGATGCAACTATTGCGCCTCATACAACAGGTGATCGTTCTGTTGATGGATATTTCCAAACTGCACGTTATGCAGATGAAGCTTTAGAGCAATTCTTCAATGACTTAAAAGAAAAAGGATTATACGATAATTCGATAATCATTATGTATGGTGATCACTATGGTATTTCGGAAAACCATAATAAAGCCATGAAGCAAGTATTAGAAAAAGAAGAAATAACTGCTTTTGATAATGCATCTCTACAGCGAGTACCATTGTTTATTCGTGTTCCAGGAATGGAAGGTGGGGTTAAGCATCAATACGGTGGTCAAATCGACCTTCTTCCAACACTTCTACACTTGCTTGGAATTGATACAAAAGAGTATGTTCAATTTGGAACTGATTTATTATCTGAACAGCATGATCAAGTAGTACCATTCCGTAATGGTGATTTCGTAAGTCCAACTATTTCATCAGTCGATGGTAAGTTTTATGATTCTACGACTGGAGTTGAAGTTGCAGAAGATCAATTAGATTCTGCAAAGAAACTTCAAGACATCGTTGAAGAAAAATTAGCCACTTCTGATAAAGTTGTAAATGGAGACTTGTTACGTTTCTATACACCACCAGGTTTTGAACCTGTTGATCGTTCAGATTACAATTATTTAATTGATGAAGAATCAGCTGAATAATAAGTAGAAGCTACCTAAGGAGTTCTTAGGTAGCTTTTTTGATGGCAAAAGGGGATTTTGGGGCAGTATAACGGATATGAGAATATGTCAATGTATTGATAATCGTAAGGAGAAGTCGTGATGAATAAGAGTAAACATTCAGGTGACAGTAGATACAAGGTTGCTAAAAAAGAGGCAGTTATTGGGATAGGACTAGCGGTTTTTAACTTCCTATGGTGGTTTGGCTTTGCATATGGTCTAGGGTCAAAGCCTGTTAAAGAGTATACATATATTTTGGGTTTGCCTAGCTGGTTTTTTTACAGTTGTGTGGTTGGTTTTTTAGTTGTTGTTATGTTAGTCATCATTCTTGTAAAAATGGTATTTAAAGAGGTACCGTTTGATGAAAACGAGGGAGGTGACTCCTTATGAATTGGGGAGTATTGATACCTTTCATAGCTTTATTAGTGATTATTTTTATTGTGGGTATATATGCAGCAGGCCGTTTAAAAGAGAGTACTGGATTTCTCCAAGATTATTTTCTTGGGAGTCGGGAGTTAGGTGGATTTGTACTTGCAATGACAATGGTCGCTACCTATGGAAGTGCCAGTAGCTTTATTGGCGGCCCTGGCGCTGCTTACACGATGGGGCTAGGATGGGTACTACTGGCGATGATACAAGTAGTTACCGGTTATTTTGTTCTTGCGGTTTTAGGGAAAAAATTTGCGATTGTTGCACGAAAAATACATGCTGTTACACTCATTGATTTTTTAAAGGAGCGATACAAATCAAAATGGGTGGTTTTGCTATCAGCAGGCAGTATAATTATCTTTTTGTTTGCGTCAATGTCCGCCCAATGGGTAGGTGGGGGAAGATTAATTGAATCGTTAACAGGTTTGTCCTATACGAGTTCATTGTTCATTTTTGCACTTTCCATTTTAATTTATGTAACGATTGGTGGATTTCGAGCTGTAGCTTTAACAGAGACGATACAAGGGATCATCATGTTTATTGGGACTTTAATCATCCTAATTGGAACAATTATCGCTGGCGGTGGTGTACCAGCGATAATGAAAGAGCTGGTATCTGAAAATCCAAGTCTCGTATCACCGTTCGGCCATGATGGCTCCCTTACTCCCTTATATTTATCATCCTTTTGGATTCTTGTAGGGATTGGAGTTGTTGGATTGCCACAAATAGCTGTCCGAGCTATGTCGTACAGGCATTCAAAGGCAATGCACCAAGCGATGATAATTGGGACCATAGTTGTTGGATTTATTATGCTTGGTATGCATTTATCAGGGGTATTCGCAAGAGCCATTATTCCGGGGGTTGACGTTCCTGATACGGTTATGCCATTGCTTGCAATGGAGGTATTACCGGCTTGGTTAGCTGGAGTTGTTCTTTCTGCACCGATGGCAGCGATTATGTCTACCGTTAACTCCTTATTATTAATCGTTGGTTCATCGATTGTAAAAGATATCTACCTGAACTACATAAAACCTGATGCATCAGATATAACAGTTAAAAGACTGAGTATGTCGGTCACAGGGTTGATTGGAATTCTTGTCTTTTTATTAGCAATCAACCCTCCTGATCTACTCATTTGGTTGAATTTGTTTGCGTTTGGTGGTCTTGAAGCAGCTTTTATCTGGCCAGTTGTACTTGGTTTATATTGGAGAAAAGGTAATAAATATGGGGCTATTTCTTCCATTCTTGTAGGAGTGGGAAGTTATATTCTAATTCATACAATCTCACCAGAACCATTTGGTATGCATTCAGTTGTCCTGCCAGTACTATTCTCCCTCATTTCGTACATTGGTGTGAGCTTACTGGTGAAGGAAAAAGACCTCGAACATTTACGTAATATGGATGCGAAATTTTATTAATCGACAAGTGTGCACTTGTCGATTTTTTTATGATGGCCGAATACAGTTCAATATGATACGATTTGAACAAAAGAAATTAGCTTAAGGGAGGTTTTACGCTTTGAAAAATTTGAAGATTGCGTCAATACCTGGGGATGGGATAGGGAAAGAAGTAGTTCCTGCAGCGATAGAGGTTTTACATACAGTAGCAGGCATACATGGTGGTTTGAAATTTGATTTTATCGAGTTTCCATATAGCTGCGAATATTATTTAGAGCATGGTGATATGATGGCACCAGATGGTCTTGAACGATTAAAGGATTTTGATGCCATATTCCTTGGGGCGGTTGGAAATGTGAAGCTTGTTCCCGATCATATTTCCCTTTGGGGGCTATTAATAAAGCTTCGTCGTGAATTTGAGCAAGTGATTAACATTCGACCTGCAAAACTTTTAAAAGGAATTCGTTCACCCCTATTTAACCCGAAGGACTTTGATTTACTTGTCGTTCGAGAAAATAGTGAAGGGGAATATAGTTCTGTTGGAGGCAGAATTTTTCAAGGAGAAGAAGAAATAGCGATTCAAAATGCAATTTTTTCAAGAAAGGCAACAGAACGGGCGATGCGCTATGCGTTTGAATTGGCGAAGAAGCGCAAACAACATGTAACCAGTGCGACCAAATCAAATGGAATTATCTATTCAATGCCATTTTGGGATGAAATATTTCAGGACGTAGCGAAGGATTATCCTGAAATTAGGACAGACTCACAGCATATTGACGCTTTAGCGGCCTTCTTTGTGACGCGTCCAGAACGGTTTGATGTTATTGTTGCAAGTAATCTTTTCGGAGATGTTTTAACAGATCTAGGTGCTGCCATTATGGGGAGTATTGGTGTTGCGCCAGCTGCGAATATTAATGTGAATGGAAAATATCCTTCGATGTTTGAGCCTGTGCACGGGTCTGCTCCAGATATCATTGGGAAAGGGATCGCAAATCCAATCGGTCAAATTTGGACAGCGAAAATGATGTTAGACCATTTTGGTGAAGAGGAACTTGGTTCGCAGTTGTTAAGTGTTATTGAGAGTGTAACAAGTGATGGCATTTACACCGCGGATATCGGTGGGACTCATTTGACGTCTGAGGTTACAACCGAGATCATTGCTAGATTAAAAGCATAATAGAAAATGTGAAAATTATTTCCTATACATAAAAAAACCCCCACGATAAATGGGGGTTAACCGCGATAAACACTATCACATGTATTTGCCTGTGGTTCGTAATAACAATGGTCTTTGAATTGTCCTGCAAATGGTTGACCGTACCAGGTAGGTGGACATGGAGCATATGGATTAAAATACCAAAGTGAATACTTTGAAGGATGCTCTCGCCAAAAAGTTAAGGTTTGCCTTGCCAATTTTCTTTCAACCTCTCTTGCGGGGTTATAGAATAGATTCCCTTTTTGTACCGCTTCAAAGGAAAAGTTTCCTCCTTGTACTTGATAAATCACGTCCCTAATTGTTCTTACATCTTTAAAATCTAAACAATCCGCTACAGCTCGATTGACAATGACGTTACCAACCATAAGCATGCCTTGGCGACCTTCGCCTTCAGCTTCTGCCCTCATCATCCTTGCTACTAAATCAACGTCTTTGTTTGTATGTTTTACTCTTGCCATTTTCCATCACCTCTACAAAAATTGTATGAAAACTGACTCAAAAGATGTCGGTTTTCAATAAATTTAACTCCAATTTCCAAACTGATACCCCACTGGTCACCAAAAATATGCTATTTTTGTTTATTGATTCAACTTCTATAAAAATAGGAAATAATGAAACTTTATTGATATTGTTATCGTAAATATGTTGAATACGATTTTTCATAAGGAGCTGCTAGAAGTGAGTGATATAAAATTAGAAAATCAATTATCCCCCGCTTTTCCCAAAATTAGAATAATATCTGAATCGATTTCGAATATTATCGGATTTTTGGTGCTGGGATTATTGTTCTGGTTGAATTATTATTTTTCCTGGCCAAATTGGGCTTTTTGGATTTTGATTGCTTTGTTCGCGTTTGCCATCCTCGGAGCGATTTGGTCATTTATTGAACCCCACTTGAATTATCGAAACTGGAGTTATCAATTTGATGATGAATACCTTCAAATGCGTTATGGAGTTCTAACGAAAGAATGGGTGACCGTGCCAATGACGAAAATCCAGTCCGTTTCGACAATTCAAGGTCCCATTCTGAAAAAATATCATGCAAGTTCCATTAAAATCGAAACAATGGGTTCATCTCATACAATACCTGCTTTGGAAGAGGGGATTGCTCTCGAATTAAGAGAGAGATTAGCAGATTATGCAAAGTTAAAGGAAGTTGATGAATAATGAAATACCACCCACTCGGTATTGGTTTCAAGATCTATCAACTAATAAAGAACAACTTCATCTTGTTGGTACTATTGTTTATTATTCAAAGAGATTCAGAGTCTTGGTACTTTGTATATGGAAGGTATGCGTTTTTAGTATTTGTTTTCTTGCGATTGCTTTACATAGTAGCTAGTTGGTTTGTGGAAAAATATGAGTGGAAAGACCGTACTTTCCTAATCCATAAAGGACTTTTTGTGAAGAATACAAGCACTATTCCGTTTTCGAGAATCCAAAACGTCACTCGAAAAACCACCTTCTTTCATAAAATTGCTGGTTTGACATCTCTTACTTTTGAAACCGCAATGGACGGAGAAGATGATTCAATCCATTTTGACGTTATATCAAAGAAACATGCCGATTTTCTAATTGACCTCGTTCAGACTGGTAAGGAGCAGGCGGGAGCGCCACAATTTAAAAATGTAAAGTCAATTCATGAAAATCATGCACTAGATGCTAAAGATGAAAAGTTAGTAGAAAAATACGATGATGTTGTACAAGCATTCGTAGAAAGTGGACAACAAAATGACTTGGAAATAAGCCGTCATGTTCATTTTTCGCCAGAAAGGAAGGACCTATG
>Ga0182742_1004938_pt1 | contig 11631 bp, 10 predicted proteins | sample eDN5th37CBELigMG_FD_128880 | JGI IMG/M metagenome (GOLD analysis project Ga0182742, IMG submission 128880) | Enriched Miracle-Growth compost microbial communities from Emeryville, California, USA - eDNA 5th pass 37_C BE-Lig MG (version 2)... ... | reverse complement strand
TAATTGGACATTTCAAACCCCTTCCTGAATTTCTACAAAATGCTTTAAAGTAAGGCGCCTCAAGAGAGAAGAGGCATTTAGGAAACCAAATCAAATGTTAGAAAATTAAGTCGGACTTATATATATATGTCCTTTTTAATATTTCGACATACACTAGTGGATATTTGACTCATCTAAGCGATATGGTCATGAAACGGGAGGAGAAAACGAGTTTTCTCCTCCCGTTTCATGACCATATCACAACCTTTCAGCGGAGCTGAAAGGCGTGTGAAAAGGACTTTTCACACGGATGAGTCAAATATCTGGCGGAAGAACCCTGTTTACTATCCATACATGATAGAAAAAGAATTCCTATGTCGATTTAATATGTTGGATTAATATATTTCAAATTTGTGTCTGTGATTAAGGAAAATCACTTTGTTATATATGAGTAGATAAGGTATCAAGCGTTGATACAAAGATTTACGTTGGTCTATTCAGTTAGAATCTATATTTATCAAGGATTCCAAAAATAAAATAAATTTATTTGTCAAATGAGTGAATGTGAAAGAATGAACAATATATGAAATAAATGGAAGGTTCATTGTAAATGCTTTCATCTAGAAGTATTATAGCCTCGTAAAGTACTTTACTAGAATTTTACATAAGTAGGGAGGATTCAGAATGTCATTTAAAAAAAGACTCTCCATAATTACTGCTCTAACACTAAGTGCTAGTTTACTAGCTGCATGTGGTACGGATGAAACAAAAGCACCAGAAGAGAATGAAGCAGCAGCATCCCAAACTCAGAAAACAGCAGTTGAAGTACCAACAGTTGTTTATCAAGGATTAGGCACTTCGCAAAATTTCCGTGAAGGACCTGGTAAAGATGCACAGGAAGTACCTGTTTACAGCTTTAACTATATTACTGCAGACGCCCTTTTTGATGCAGACGGAAGAATTCTTAACCTATATGTGGATGCATTAGAGGTTAGTACACCTAACTATGACGGGGAAACAATGCCGCATTTCTCCGGCTGGCCGTCCAAGGAAGGTTATAATATAACAGATCATGCAACAGGCCAGGTTTCAGGTGTATCTGAAAATACGGTTGAGTCTGCAAAAGCAGAAATTGATAGCTGGCAGACAAAACGTGACCGCGGTGATTCATATGGCATGAATATGATGATGGATTGGCATAAACAAATGGACTTTTATCAAAACTTCTTTAAAGGTAAAACCATTGCTGAAATCGAAGAATGGAATGCGAAATATACTTCTAATCTAAATGGAAGACCGCTTACTGAGAAGTCCGAAAAGCCTGAGGATATTGAAAAGTACAGCAAGCTGACAGATGCCGAGAAAGCGGAACTTGCTGATGTAACAACAGGAGCAACATTCAGTCTCACAGATGCGCACGGAAATATTATTGCTGCTATTAAAGATGCCTATGAAAATCGTGTGGAAGTAGACTTAACAGGTAAAAAAGAAAAAGTAAAGAAAGACGATAAAGAATCAAAAGAAATTTTTGCAGGTGCCCTTAAAGACGGTACCTATACTATAGAATATGAAAAATTTGACAGCCATGGCTACAAACCAATAATGGAGGTAAGCGTTGAAGGTGGTAAAATGGCCGCTGTTACTTATGATGAAGTAAAAGAAGATGGTTCTAAGAAATCCGAGGACAAAGATTATGGCTCTCATATGGAAATTAACCCCGCTGATGCATACGCTCAACTAACGGAAAGTGCGATTGCTAAGCAAGGTACGGCTGATGCAGTATCTGGTGCTACCGCTTCAACAGAATCTTATAACGCGCTTTTGACTTATTTCTTAGAAGAAATGGGTCCAAATGGAACTGTTTCTGGGAAAATCAAATAACCGTGGATTTACGAGGTAATCGTATAAGCGGTTACCTTATTTTTAGGCTTTGTTAATGATAATTTTTTGTTATAGGATTATACTTGAATGTAAATCATCAAAGCGGGAGAAATGAAATGAAAGAAAATTTCTATGACAAGTTGCTAAATATTCATACTCATGAAGAGCAGAAACGTTTTTATAAGTCTTTTCATTATCATCCATATGAGCCAACTCCTTATAGTGCTTTAGAAACCCTATTTAAACAATATGAATTAAAAAGCAGCGACAGAATTGTTGATTTTGGTTGTGGTAAAGGCAGATTGAACTTCTTTATTGAACATAGATTTCAAGCAACAGTTATAGGGATTGAAATGAATACGAGTTTTTTTCACGAAGCTTTGGAAAATAGGGAAGGTTATTTAAGAAAAAGAAAGAACAGCAGGGATCAAATTCATTTTCTTAATTGTTTAGCTGAGGAGTATAAGATTGATTCAAGAGATAATCGATTTTATTTTTTTAATCCGTTTTCAATTCAAATATTTAGGAAAGTCATTAATAACATTTTACTGTCAGTAGAAAAAGCAAAGCGTGATATTGATTTAATTCTATATTATCCATCAGAAGATTATATTTATTTTTTAGAAAAAGATACAGCCTTTGAATTAAAACAAGAGGTGAAATTGTCAGATTTATACGAGAATCATCCTTATGAGAGATTTTTGATTTATGGCTTAAGTTAGGATAATAGAAAAAAGGGTGTCAATTGGGACACCCTTTTTCTAACCAATAACAGCGATTATTCCTTCTTCATCGTCAAGTACAAGCTCAATGCCCGAATAGGGGTCTCTGTTTAAGAACTCATCGAGCCATAATCTTAATGCTTCAATGATGTTAATCGTAACTAGAATTTGTTTTCTCCCATTTGCATAGGCTTCTGCCGAGAAACCATAATCATCATCATACATTAATTCAATTTCAACTTCTTCTGGTTTTATCTGTTTTTTTCGAGAAATATAGACACAAAGGGCATTTACGATATCCTGCTCAGAGATGATTAGCTTCTCCATGGATTAGGATCCTCTTTTTTCTTGTTCTTTTTTAATAGGGAGAATATTTTACGTATAACCACAATAATTACGACGATGGCCAAAATGTTTACAAAAAATCCTAAAATAGAGCCTAACATACCCATATTTGCTAATAATCCGCCGAATAATAAACCAGCAAGACCGCCAAGCATCATGCCTTTCATGAAACCGCCGCTCTTTTTAGTAGGTGTTGCAGCTGATTTATTCGTTGTCTTCGTGTCATTCTTTTTATTTTGGAAAAAAGAATTGTTGTTGTTTGTGCTATTATTATTGCTGTTAAAACTTTTCTTACCTGACTTGTACTTTTTTGCCTCAACTGTTATTGTATGATCTTGGAAAACAACGTTTCCAATTGGCGAAAAGAGTAATGCCGCCGTAAGTACTGCTGTTAAAAGCTTCTTCATTTACTATTGTCCCTCCATGTGTTTGAATGAATTAGATAAAAGTGAAGTAAACTATGATATTTAAATCCGATTTACATCACCCTTATATTGTATAGTATTTACGAGTGAAAATAAAAAAAGATTCACTTTTAAGATAAAAATTATTATTGTTAAAAATTACCGTTAAATAATGGCATAGAAGGAATTGGAGATAAACCTAATCTAGTTAGTATTCTAAAATAAATGTATAATGATAGTATTATATTAACTAAAAGGCTTTGTTTATTAACGTTGTTGATTTTTGACTCATCTAAAGCTGTATGGTTAGGAAGTAACCTTTCAGCATAGCTCAAAGGCGTGAGAAATGGACATTTCTCACGGATAAGTCAAAAATCAGGTCTATCAACATTGTTAACTAACAAAGTTAATTATTAAAAAGTGGTGATGATTCATGACATCGTATATAAATCAGCCTGATGGCGTTTTTCCTTCTGTTTGTTCCTTGGATTGTCCTGATCAATGCGGTCTACTTATCCATAAAAAGGATGGAAAGATAGTAAAGGTCGAGGGTGATCCTAATCATCCAGTAACAAAAGGAAACATCTGTAATAAAGTAAGGAATATGCCTGCAAGGATTCACGATAAAAATCGTTTGAAATATCCGATGAAGAGAACAGGTGCAAAAGGAGAAGGATTATTTGAAAGAATTAGCTGGGAGGAAGCCATTCAAACCATTACCTCCCGTTGGAAAGAGCTAATTGACTCAGATGGACCGGAAAGTATTCTTCCATATAGCTTTTATGGGAATATGGGGAATCTTACTGCAGAAGGAATGGATTGCCGTTTCTTTCATCGTTTAGGTGCCACTCGGCTTGATCGAACAATATGTTCGGCAGCAGGCGGAGTTGGTTATCAATATACAATGGGTGGAAGTTACGGTATTGATCCAGAGGATACGATTCATTCGAAATTAATTATCTTCTGGGGAATTAACGCGGTAAGTACGAATATGCATCAGATTGCTTTAGCTCAGCAAGCACGGAAACAAAATGGAGCAAAGATTGTTGTGATTGATGTTCATAAAAATCAAACAGCAAAGTTTGCTGACTGGTTCATTCCGATTATTCCGGGAACAGACAGTGCGCTTGCTTTAGGAATGATGCATATTTTATATAAAGAAAATATGGTTGATAGTGCCTTCTTAGAGCAATATACAGTTGGTTATGAAGAGCTTCGTGAACATGTTGTCCAATATGATCCGGAAACCGTTTCGAAGATTACCGGTGTGCCTGTTGATGATATTTATAGGCTAGCCCGTCTGTATGGAGAAACCTCTCCTGCCTATATCCGAATTGGAAATGGCCCGCAGCATCATGATAATGGAGGAATGTGTATACGTACAATTTCCTGTCTTCCGGCCCTGACTGGACAATGGCTGGTTAAAGGTGGTGGGGCAATCAAAGGAAATTCTGGCTACTTGGCACATAATGCTCATTATCTGCAGCGTCCGGATTTACTAAAAAATAAAAAGACAAGACGAGTAAATATGAATAGGATTGGTGAAGCTTTACTTGCGCTGAATCCACCTATTAAATCCTTGTATATTTATAGCTCAAACCCTGCTGTTGTGGCACCTGAAGGCAATAAAGTAAGAAAGGGTTTGCTTCGTGAGGACCTATTTGTTGTCGTACATGATTTATTTTTAACGGAAACAGCCAAATACGCGGATATTATTTTGCCAGCGACTTCTTCCTATGAAAATACTGATTTCTATGCGTCGTATTGGCATCATTATGTCCAAATTCAACAGCCTGTTATCGAGCCGTACGGTGAGTCGAAATCAAATGTAGATGTTTTTAAAATCCTTGCAAAAGGCATGGGCTTTAATGAACCTGCATTTGAGGAAACAGAAGAGGAAATGATTACGAAATCGCTGGACGATTCAAGAAACCCATATTTAGAAGGGATTACCTATGAATCATTGGTTGAGAAGCAATATGTAAAAGCGAATATGAAACCATTGTTCCCAGGAAGACTCAAGACACCAAGCGGAAAAATTGAATTATATTCTAAGATAATGGAGAAGGCCGGTCATCCGCCGCTTCCTACCTATATACCGCTTCAAGATGAGGGGGATTTGCCATTTTTATTCGTTCCTGCACCAAACCATAACTTTTTAAATTCAACGTTCTCAAATAATGATAAACATCGCGGGCTTGAAAAAGAACCTCTTCTTCATATAAATGTAGTGGATGCTGTGGAACGAGATATTCAAGATGGAGAAATTGTAAGGGTTTGGAATCATCGTGGTGAATGCGAGTTGAAAGTTAGTGTAGGTGAGAACGTACTACCTGGAGTTGTAGCAACTCAAGGACTTTGGCAGCATTTAGATGGAACAAAACAATTGGTAAACACATTGACACCTGACCGCGTGTCAGATATGGGCGGCGGCGCTGTTTTCTTTTCAGGTCGAGTGAACATAGCAAAAAGATAATACGTTAAACGGACAGTGCTTTATGGTACTGTTCGTTTTTTTTGGTATAATCGTTAAAGATTTCTTAAGTAGAAACAATATGGGTGGAGGGTATTAAATGATTAGATTTGGTGTTATAGGAACAAATTGGATAACGGAAGCGTTGATCGAGGCAGCTTCGATGGCAGAAGATTTTGTTTTATCCGCTGTATATTCTCGTACACAGGAAAGGGCAGAGGCATTTGCTCGGAAATTTGGAGTTGAAGCAACATTTACAGATTTAGAGGAAATGGCTAAAAGTGATGTGATTGATGCTGTGTATATTGCCAGTCCGAATTCAATTCATGCGGATCAGGCGATTCTGTTAATGAAACATGGCAAGCATGTATTATGCGAAAAACCGCTCGCTTCAAATACAGCAGAAGTGCAGGCAATGATTGATACTGCAAAAGAAAACAATGTTTTATTAATGGAGGCATTAAAAATTACTTTATTGCCTAATTTTAAGGTCATTCAAGAAAATTTACATAAAATTGGTGTTGTTCGTAGATTCACAGCCAGTTACTGTCAATATAGTTCCCGTTATGATGCCTATAAAGCAGGTACGGTACTTAATGCCTTTAATCCGGCTTTTGCAAATGGTTCTATCATGGATATCGGGGTTTATTGTATTTATCCTTTAGTGGTGCTGTTTGGTAAACCGAAAAGTATAAAAGCAAATGGCTATATTCTTGAATCGGGAGTAGACGGGGAAGGAAGTATTATTTTATCGTATCCTGAAATGGAAGCAGTACTGATGTTCTCGAAAATAACGAACTCCACTATTGCCTCAGAAATCCAGGGTGAAGATGGAAACATCGTCATAGATAAGTTAAATCCAATTGAAAAGGTAGAAATACATTATCGCAATGGTGAGATTGCAGATGTTTCTCAGGACCAACAACAGCATACTATGTATTATGAAGTGGAGGAGTTTATTAAGCTTATTCAAGCAGGTACATATGAATCAAAGGTCAATTCCTATGCTAATTCTCTAATAACAGCCGAAATTATAGAAGAATCTAGAAAACAAATGGGTGTTGTATTTCCAAAATAAGCTGAAAAAATCATAAAAAATAATCACTAACAAACGTTAGTGACTATTTTTTATGGCGGCTTTAAAATCTATCTTCCATCCACTACTTCTTTAAGGATTTCATAAGAGCGTTTTTGCTTTTCCTCATCATAAATATAAGAAATAGCCATAAGTTCATCGATATGATACTGTTCTTGAAAGTTTAGCAACTGCTCTCGGATTGTATCCTTGCTGCCCATTAGAACGGCGCTCGTCATCGATTTGACCATTTGTTTTTCCATTGGACTCCAGTAATCATCTATATTCTCAATTGGTGGGCTTAGCGGCATGGAAGAGCTTCTGACCACATTTAAGAAGAACAAGTCTAGTGATGTGGCTAAGTAGTCAGCTTCTTCATTTGTTTCTGCTGCAATCACGTTCAAACATACCATCATATATGGTTTATCGAGATATTGGGAAGGCTGGAATTTTTCCCGGTAAATGGAAATGGCGGCTCCCATCTGCTGCGGTGCAAAATGGGAAGCAAATACATAAGGTAATCCCAATTTAGCAGCTAAATAGGCTGAGTCTGTTGATGAGCCTAGAATATAGATAGGAACATGGGTGCCGACACCTGGGTGAGCTTTTACATAGCTTTGACTTTCTTCTGGTCCGAAATAAGTAAGCAATGACTGAACGTCATCAGGGAATGTATAGACAGATTCATGTCCATTGCTTCTTCTTAATGCATTGGCAGTCATCATATCCGTACCAGGTGCTCGGCCAAGTCCTAACTCCACACGATTAGGATAAATAGTTGCCATTGTTCCAAATTGTTCAGCTACTACTAATGGTGCATGATTGGGAAGCATAATCCCTCCGGAGCCAACAGGAATTCGTTCTGTATGCTCTAATGTATGTTTAATTAGAATGGAGGTTGCAGAACTTACGAGTGTTGGTGCATTATGGTGTTCTGCAATCCAATATCTAGTATAGCCCATTTTTTCAGCTGCACGGGCAAGGTCAACCATAGATTCAATTGCTTGTTTAGCATGTTGACCTTTGCGAATGGGTACAAGGTTTAAGATGGAAACAGGGATATTTATATTTACCAAATGATTCATCCTTTCTTATTAGATGCTCTATAATCATAACAATTATCGTAGAGGATACAAAACAAGATGCCTAACGTATTCTTTTATCAGTATTTTTTGAAAAAACTGGCAAGTGCATATATCACCTTTGATTATTGTTTTTCTGATATACTAAAGAACGGTAAGAGTATCTAACATAAAACCTATGTATATAGTTATATCTTGCAAATATAAATGGATAGGTGGAAGAAAAAATGGAGCAAAAACCATATAGAGTATTGTTGTACTATATGTATGTACCAATTGAAAATCCTGAGGAGTTTACAAGGGAACATACAAGCCTTTGCCAGGGGCTGGGGTTAAAAGGAAGAATTATTATTGCGGCTGAGGGAATCAACGGAACCGTTTCCGGAACAATGGCGCAAACTAATCAATATATTGAAACAATGAGGAAAGATCCACGTTTTGCTGATATGATATTTAAAATAGATGATGCAGAAGAACATGCTTTTCCAAAGTTGAAGGTTCGTCATCGAAAGGAACTAGTCACTCTTCGATTAGAGGATGATGTCAACCCAAATGAACTGACGGGTAAACATTTAAGCCCGAAAGAATTTTTCGAGGCAATAAATGATGAAAATACCGTACTTCTTGATGCAAGAAATGACTATGAGTTTGATTTAGGTCATTTTAGAGGGGCTATCAGACCGGATGTACAGAATTTCCGCGATTTGCCAGATTGGGTTCGTGAGAATAAAGATTTATTAGAGGATAAAAAAATTGTTACGTATTGTACGGGAGGAATTCGCTGTGAAAAATTCTCCGGTTGGCTATTGAAAGAAGGTTTCCAGGACGTTTCCCAACTGGGCGGTGGAATTGTAACATACGGAAAGGATCCGGAAGTTCAAGGCGAGCTTTGGGATGGACAGCTTTATGTGTTCGATGAAAGAATCGGTGTCCCTGTTAATCAAAAAGAGCATGTCGTTGTCGGACGCGATTACTTTACAGGAGAGCCATGCGAGCGTTACGTGAACTGTGCGAATCCGGAATGTAATAAAAAAATCCTTTGCTCTGAGGAAAATGAGCATAAGTATTTGCGCAGCTGTTCTTCAGAATGCCGCACACACCCGCGAAATCGATATATTGCTGAACATGGTTTGACAGAAAAAGAAGTTGAGGAAAGACTTTTAAGAATGGCAGATTAAAGAATAGATAAAAAAGGAGCGTCCTATCTATTTGGATAGGACACTCCTTTTTTATCGGGGTTCATTTTTTAGAATATTGAAACTTACTAAGTTTAATCGTTAGTAATATTAACAGGATTGGATTATACTAATTAAGTTTACAGAGTAGCAGATAGTTGGAAAGAAGGATTATAGATAATGGAAAAAATATCTAAATTAAAGGCAGCCATAGCCATAGCTTTTGTTGTGCTTATTTGGGGATTATGCTGGCCAATCTATAAAACAGCGTTAGAATACACTCCGCCATTCCTGTTTGCGGGCATGCGTACGTTATTAGGTGGAATATTGTTGGCAATCGTTCTCTTTCCTAAACGGAGCAGTATTCAGTGGAAGAAAACATGGCCAGTTTATATGATTTCTGCCCTGTTTAATATTATTATATTTAATGGAGTTCAAACATATGGTTTACAATATTTGCCTTCCGGTTTATTTTCAGTCATCGTTTATTTGCAGCCAGTACTTGTTGTGCTCCTTGCTTGGGTGTGGCTGAAAGAGTCGTTGTCACTAATAAAGATAGTTGGAATGATTATAGGCTTTCTTGGTGTAGTGGTTGTGAGTCTTGATGGTATATCCGGTAATATTTCTTTTTATGGCATTCTTTTAGCTTTTTTAACGGGGACCGGCTGGGCTGTCGGTGTTGTATATGTAAAAAAAACAAGCAGTCTAGTAGATGGATTATGGCTGGTGGCTCTTCAAAATATAATTGGTGGAATCTTCTTATGCAGTATAGGTCTTAGTACGGAGAGTTTGTCAAGTATAATCTGGAATATCCCTTATGTATCTAGTTTAATGTTTGGTGCCATTTTAGGAGTAACAGGAGCAACAGCTGTTTATTTTAAATTAATGAATTCAGGTGAGTCTAGTAAAGTAAGCTCGTTCACTTTTCTTGTCCCGCTGATTTCGGTGGGGATAGGAACGTTATTCCTAGGCGAGCCTTTCACCATCACGCTTCTTTTAGGCTTGTTACTCATTTTGCTCAGCCTATTTATGATTAACCGTAAAGGATCTCCAAAAAGACAGAAAAACATTGTTGAAGAACTGGATCAGGTGGAAAATTATTAATATAGTATTCATATTCATTTTAGAGAAAGAAGGTTGACAGGTTGACCAGGTTAGATATGAACTCACCTTTATTAGAAAAACTGATTACATATCGTCGAGAGTTGCACGAGCATCCGGAATTATCGATGAAGGAATATGAAACGACTAGACGAATCCGCAAATGGTTGAAGGAAGCAGGAATCCCTTTATTAGATTATCAGTTGGAGGTTGGGGTTGTTGCAGAAATTAAAGGAAACCAGCCAGGACCTATTATTGCTTTAAGGGCAGATATTGATGCCCTGCCAATTAAAGAGGAAACAGGTTTGCCGTTCACTTCGAAAAATGAGGGAGTCATGCATGCGTGCGGGCATGATTTTCACACGGCTTCCATCATTGGTGCCGCCATTCTTCTGCAGGAACGGCGAAACGAGTTAAAAGGAAAGGTACGAATCATTTTTCAGCCGGCAGAGGAAATTGCACAGGGCGCTGTATTTGTTGAAAAAGCTGGTGTACTAGATGGGGTCGAAGCCATTTTTGGGATGCATAATAAACCAGATTTACCTGTAGGGACAATTGGAGTTCGTGAAGGAGCACTGATGGCGAGTGTGGACCGGTTTGAGATTGAGATTAATGGTGTTGGCGGTCACGCAGGAATTCCAAACAACACGATTGATCCCATTGTAGTTACCGGTCAAATGATTTCAGCGCTGCAGACAATTGTCAGCCGTAATCTTAGTTCCTTCCACAATGCCGTCATCAGCATAACGAGAGTTCATGCAGGAAACACATGGAATGTTATTCCTGAAAAAGCAGAGCTTGAGGGAACCGTTCGAACCTTTCAAAATGAAGCACGGCAGGTTATACCAGATTTAATGAAGCGTACAGTTGAAGGGATTGCTGGTGCTTATGGCGCAAAAGCTGATTTTCATTGGTATCCATATATGCCTGTTGTAGATAATTCTCCGATGTTTACTAAGATTGCGTCGGAAACAGCTCGGGAGCTTGGGTATGAGGTTGTAGAAGCGGCTCAGAGCCAGGCTGGAGAGGATTTTGCTTTTTATCAGACAAAGCTCCCTGGACTTTTTGTTTGGATGGGTGTTGATGGACCGAAAGAATGGCATCATCCTGCGTTTACTCTAAAAGAAGAGGCTCTTTTAGTGGCAGCTGATTATTTTACTAATCTTACTATTAATGTACTGAATCAATGGGAAAGATAGCGAACAGCGTGCTGTTTGCTATTTTTTTTGATTACTATGATTAATGTCTAATCGTATAATCGGAGGATAATCTATATGTCCGACTTAATTTTCTAACATTTGATTTGGTTTCCTAAATGCCTCTCCTCTCTTGAGGCGCCTTACTTTAAAGCATTTTGTAGAAATTCAGGAAGGGGTTTGAAATGTCCAATTATT
>Ga0182742_1004936_pt1 | contig 11635 bp, 6 predicted proteins | sample eDN5th37CBELigMG_FD_128880 | JGI IMG/M metagenome (GOLD analysis project Ga0182742, IMG submission 128880) | Enriched Miracle-Growth compost microbial communities from Emeryville, California, USA - eDNA 5th pass 37_C BE-Lig MG (version 2)... ... | reverse complement strand
CCGTAATCACCACCGATTGCTCGTTCAGCGGTCGCATAGTCGCCCCTCCCTCGTCGAGAAAATCCGCGAACCAGCGCGAATTTCAGAAGCGAGATGAACGAGCAATTCCGATGCCGGGCATGGCGACTCGTCTCCTCCTTACTGGGGACGTCGTCCAAAGCCATCCCTCAGGGTTCGACGACGGCGGCGAAGAGGGGGCTAACGGCGTGTCGGAGATCGGCCTCCCGCTCGCGGACGCCGGGGGGGCGCAACGACGCAACGAGTTCGGCCTCGGCGCCTCTGAGCCTCTCGATCAGGTGACTGGCAGGGGCGGGCCGAAATCGGGTTCCCGAGGCGAAGAGGCTCCGAAGCAACCGAGCCTTCGCGTCGCCTTGGAGGTGAACGGGGGCCTCGTCTTCGGCGACGAGACAAACCCAAAGCGAACAGCCGTGCTCGTCCCAGGTCGTCACTCTCTTTCGCAAGGTTTGGCGAAGCAGGACGAGTACTCCGAACGGCGTCGGCACCGGGGGCGGTTGATCCGACGGCCAGCGGAGTCGAGCCGCCCCCGCCGGGGCGGATGAGAGCGCCAGCCGCCGCAGAGCCTCGGCGACGGCGGGAATATTCATGCCCAGCGAGCCGGCCTCCGCGCCATTGCAGCCCGTCACGGGCGCTCCGTCGTTGTCCCCGCAAAGTCGCGGCGAGCCGTCGTCCAGGATCATCACGTTCGCTTGATCCTCAAGCGGCTCGGCGCGACCGTCCACCTCGGCGAACCGCCGCGTCTGGAAGCCCTCGGCGGGGCGGGCTCCGGCGAACTCGCGGAGGAAGTCGCCAAGGTCGCTCCATGAAGCCAGGCCGGGGTCTTGGCGGCGCAGGTTTCGTTGCTGCTCAGCGAATCGGCCGTGGAAACTCGTCCAGGCCTCGTAACCGGCCCGAACGAGCTTGGCCATTTGATCTTGCTCGTCGGCGCCCAGGGGAGCGAGGGCGCGTTTCGCCAAGATCTCCATCAACTCTTCAGGGGGCACCAGGCACATGACGCGGGAAAAGAGCCGTTCAAACCGCTCCGGCTCGACCATCGTTTCGGCGATCAGCCGCAGGCGATCGCGAGCCACTGCGTAGGCGTCGGCCTCGCGACTATCCTTGACCACCAGCGTGTCGACGAGGATCGTTCGACGAGAGCCGAAGCGGTGAACGCGGCCGACCCGCTGCTCCATCTCCATGGGGTTCCAGGGAACATCCAGATGCACGAGCCGGCGGGCAACCTGAAGGTTGATCCCCTCCCCCCCGGCGCGCGAAGAGACGAGAAACCGGGGGCCGTCGGCACGGCGGAATCGATCAAGCTCGCGCCGCCTTTGGGCGTCATCCTGCCCTCCGAGGATTAGGGCCGGCCGCTCGCCGGTGGTTCGCTCCAGGAACGAGGCGAGCGCCGTGACCGTCTCGATCGGCTGGGCGAAGAGGACCACCTTCTCATCACCGGCTTGGTCGAGAATCCGCGCGCGCACGACGCTCCATTTCTCGTCGGCCGAGCCCCGGAGCACGGCGAGCCCAGCTCGCAGAAGGGCCTCCAGCTCCGCGCCGCATCGGTCGTCGCGGTCGTCGCGGTCCTCATCGAACTCTTCGATGTCCTCAACGTCGGCGTCGCGGCGTTGCCGGTCGATCTCGCGGCGGATTCGCTCCAACAAGCGGTCAAGCGGCTCGTCGGCGGGGCCGAGCCGGTACGGGCGCAGCGCCGCCAGGGCATCTCGAAAGACTCCGCCGCTTGTGTCGAGGTCGGAGCGAACCGCCTGGCGGACCAGGTATCCCAGCCCCGCCTGGGGGCTGGAGGCGGCCCATTGCAGGGCCTGAGCGCATCGCCAACCGACGGCCCGCCGCTTCGCCTCGGAGGAAGACCGGCCCGACGGCGCGCTAAAGAAGTCGTGAATGCGCTCGATCCAGTCCCGGTACTCCGGGCCCAGATCGATGAGGATCGGCTCGTTTACTTGGCGGCGCGGGAACAACGGGCGATCGAACCAGTCGCGAACGTCATCCTTAGTCCGAAAGATCACCCGCCCGGCCAGCGTTTCGGCGGGTTCGTCCGGCCGCTTGAGGAGGTTCAACAGGTTCTCGAACCGCGCGGGGTTGCCCTGATGCGGCGTGCCGCTTAAGAACATCACGCGGCCGTCATCGCGTTGGCGTTCGATGAGCCTTTGGACAAGTTTGAATTTTTGCCTGGCGTCGCCGCCTCCACGCGCCCAGTCGGAGAGGTGGTGGCACTCATCGACGATCAGCAGGTCCCAAGGGGGCGAGGCGACGATCCGGTCAAAGTGGCGCTCATGGACCGCCCGATGAATGCTGGCGATGATCTTGGAGTCGCCGAGGTTGGCGTCGGAATCGTCGGCCGACCACTGGCGGAAGTGCAACTCCAACCGGTCGAACTCTTGGCGGACATTGGAAACCAGCCGGGCCGGCGCGAGGTAAAGGACGCGCAGATCGGGCCGGGCTTCGAGCAGTTCCTTGACGATCAGGCCGGCCTCGACAGTCTTGCCTAGACCAACCTCATCGGCGATCAAGACCCGCGACATCCCAGGCGCGTCGAGAACATGGCGAACCAGACTGATTTGATGAGCCAGTGTGTTGACGGCTCGGGCGTCAAGTCGGCGCTGAGGGTCTTCGCAGACCAGATAATGCGCCCATAAGCGGGCGATGGCCCGCCGTGACCGGGATGACCAGCTCTCATCCCCGGTCGGCTCCTCGGCGAGCCGCTCGGCCGGACTGAGCAGACGTCGGACGGAGCGGGCGTCGACCGACTGCTCGACCGTCGGCGGGGCCTGGCTCGCCTCGTCTCCCCAAAACCGTCGAGGTGGGCCGGCCAAATGAAACGCCCGAAGGCCGAAGTCGTCGACCTCCTGGAAGACGACGCGCGGCAGGTCCTCGCCGAGCTTCGCCACAATCCATTCGTTTTTGCTCATGCGAGTGCCTCCTCCGGCCGCGCGGTCGGGTCGGGCGCGGCGGCGAAGACCGAGTCGACGGCTTCCAAGATCCGTCCTCTTCGCTCCTCGTCTTCGGGCTGGTCCGACCGGAGGAGCGAGTCGAGCACCGCTTTTTCGACGGTCTTCAGGGGATCGTTGGTTTGCCTCAAGACGGTCTGAACCTCCTCGAGAACCTCGTCGCAGCGCTCCTTAAGAATGGCGACCGCCTTGTCGCGCGCCACTCGCGAAACCTGTTCCGCAAGCTCGCCGAACAGCTCGATCGTCCGCCTCTTCATGCCAAGTCCCGAGTGCAAACCTTGATCGACGAACTTCCCGCACTCTCGTCGAATCAAGCCCTCAATCCCTTTGATCAGGTCGCGGTTGACCCGCTCGCGCAGCTCGTTGACCTTGACGTTGCCGACCGATTTCAGGCCCCTCATGTCGGCCTCGACGGCACCGCGCCTCGCCTCGACTAGACGTTTTTATGAAAATGGTCCTCTTGCTCCTTCGCCCACGCGGCGACCTCGTCGACGAGCTGAATGCAGGCGTTGGCGTACCGCGTCGTCTCGCCGCGAATTTTCTGGAGGACTTGCCGTCCCCATGCCTCGGCGACGGGCGACTCAAACCGCAACGCGAAATCGTTCGGCAGATTGATGTGCCTGGCCCCGTAATGGATGCCGCCCTTGGAGACCGCCGCCTTAAGCGTGCTGTGGTGGGCGTCCTCGAGGCCTCTCAGGTAGGCCCGGATTTCCTTTCGCGCCTCCTCCCTCGCATGGTCCACCAGGCGTTGGATGGTCTCAGAAAGGGTTTCCTTGAAGAAATTCCTCAGGGCGCCCCGGCGCTGGAGAAACTCCTCGCGCCGGGGCTTCAGAAAAACCAGGAACTCCTCCTTGAGCCGTCCGGCCTCCAAGCTGGCGCGGCTCTCCTCCTCCGAGTGGGCTCGGACGACCTCGAGCGTCCCGACGAGCTTCGCCTCGAAGGCGGCGCACGCCTCGTCGACGCGCTTCGCCTCGGCGGCCCGTCGACGCTCCGCCAGCCTACGCAAGCTCTCCAGCAGGCGGGGAACGTTGCTCTGTTCCGGGTTGGCCAGAAAAGATCGATCCTCCTCGTCGTTAATCAGGGCGCGGCGGAATTCGATCGCGGAGAGGGGATGGACCTCCAGCCGCTCGACAAGTTGATTGATGACCGTCTTCTGGCCCTCGCGAATCTCAAGCGCTGCCCACGCCTTTTCCAACTGCGGTCGCAATTGTTCCCGTACGGCGGCCTCGGCCGTCCGACAAATCTCCGCGAAACACTCGGGCTTCTTCCTGGCGGACGGTCCGAGCTCGGCCCGCTCCTCCGCCCAGCGGGTCACCGCGCTGTCGTCGACGCGGGTGACGGCCACCATAAGCGGAATGGGGTCCAACTCGGGATCTTCAATGCTGTAGAGCAGCCGGTTGAGGAAGCCGCTGGAGTGGAGCAACTGAGCGTCGGCCTCTGTCAACCCGCTCTTGCCGACGACCAGAACAACCACACGGGCGCGCTCGCGGATCCATTCCTGGGTGACGTTTCGATAAACATCGTCGGCGATTCCGACGCCCGGAAGATCCACCAGTGCGACATGATCGGGCAGCGTCGTCGAATCCCAAACAACCTCCAATTTCTGGATCAAGGGAGCGAGGAATCCCGAAGCATGGTCCTTGAGTTCAGCCTTGAAATCCCAATCGCTGGGCGAGTCGGCTCTCCTCGCGCGGAGGCGATCCGAGCGGGCCAGCACCAGTGCGGCTTGAACCCTGACGAGGCGAGCTTCGTCCTCCGCCCGGGGTTCGGTCCCCCACTTGCGGCACATTCCCATCGCCGTCCGTAGGCCATCGGCCAGGTAGGCTGGCGGGTCGTCTCCGTCCTGCTTTCCGGTGATTATCAACCGAGCCTGTTTGATGTATTCCGAGGTTTTGCTCTGGGATTCGGAATCGCCGCTGCCCGCGAAGCCCCGAATCTCATCGCGGATTTCGGCGTCGTCGCGTTCGGCCGTCGCGGGGGCGGGTTCTGGCTCTTGGTCGGGGGCGATGCTTCGTTCCAGGACGAAAAGCACTTTGTTTAATTTCTTCGGGGGGTGGTACTGGGCCTCGAACCTCGGCTCCGCCCCCTTGCGGACGGTCAGGGCCTGAGCGGTCAGGGGACCGATGCCTCCCGAGGGAAGAACCATCTCTCCGCCGGCGATAAGGGCGTTGATCAGCGTACTTTTGCCGACGCCCGAGACGCCGAGGAAACACACGGCGAGCTCCTCGTCGCGAGACTCCCGGGTCGTCCTCAATCGCTCCAAATCCGCGTCGAAATCCACGAGGCGATTCGGCTCCTCCTGCTCCAGGAGGGGGCGGACATGATTCGTGTACCAATCCGCCAATTCGTCAGCGTAATCACCCAACGGATTCCTCATGACTCTCGACTCCCAAAACCGGGCGAATCGAACCACAATCCCCCTAACGCCCCCCAACCATGGTCGCATCAACGACGAGCAGCAATCAAGTACCGAACTATTTTGTTCCTGATAATCAACGTCAACGCGGATGTCACCGCAAGCCATCCGCAAAAGCTCGCCCGACCGCAACGCCCGCCTCACTCGCCGAGCCACGCCTCGCGGTGGGCTTTTTGGGCTTCGGAGGGGGACGGGAGGGCCTCCAGGGACCAGTCGCGCGCGGGCTCCTGGCCGAAGATGGCGTCCAGGCGCTGGAAGCGGTCGCGGCGGGCGATGAGGATGGAGACTTTCTCGCCGGGGCGGAAGTAGTCCATCCGCTTCGACCACTGGCCGGCGGGGATCCGGTCTTCGCCGACGCCCAGAATCTCGTCGCCGACGTTGAAGCCGGCCTCGTAACCGGGGGTTTCGCGCTTAACCTGGCTGACGATCAAGCGGCCGTCCTCGTTCTTGGTGACAAGGCCGAGCCACGCCTTCGCCGGCTTCTTGGAATCGGCGGCCTTGCGGCTTTTGGCCTTTTCCTTGTCCTTGGAGAAGCGGAGGCCGAACCAGTCGAGGGCCTCGGTGTAATCAAGTTCGTCGGTCGTTCGGATCGCCTGGTCAAAGAAGGCGGATAGGTCGGTCCCGGCGACCTCGGAGGCGAGGGCCTCGAACTCCTCGGCGGTGAAGCCGGTCGCGCCCGAGTACCGCGGGTAGGCGGCCCGCATCACGTCGTCGAGGCTTTTGGCGCCGTCGGTGGCCTTGCGGATCTTGGCGTCGAGCAGGAAGGCGACGACCGCCCCCTTGACGTAGTAGCTGATTCCCGTGTTGGGCGTGTTCTCGTCGCGACGGTAGAGCTTGATCCAGGTGTCGAGCGACGAGTCGGCCAGCGGCTGGACGAGCCGGCCGTGGGTCGTTTGCAACCGCTCCACCTCGCTGAGCGTCTTGTCGTCGCCGCCGAAGCTCGGCGGGTCGCCGGCCAGGAACTCGGCCGCGGTGCACAGGCCCGCTCGGCGGACGAACATCCGGTCATAATAAGCGGTGATCCCCTCGGCGATCCAGAGGCTGGGGGTGTACACCTCGTTCTCGTAGTCGAACGGACCCAGCTCCACCGGCCGGAGCCGCTTGACGTTCCAGACGTGGAAGAACTCGTGGCTCACCAGGTTCAGCCAGCCGAGATAGCTGGGGCGGGTCCGCGTGGCCCAGCGGCTGGCCATCAGGACCGTCGAGTTCTTGTGCTCCAGGCCGCCGCCGGACTCGCCCAGGATGTTGAAGAAGACGTACCGATCGTACGGCAGGAAGCCCCAAAAATCCTTTTGCGTCCGGACGATCGCCTCCACGTCCTTCGCTGATCGGGGACCATCCCAAAGCTCCCCCTCCCCCTCGTTGACCAGTAGATGGGGAACGCCGTCGACGGAGAACTCGTAGACGGCGGGGTTGCCGGCGTAGATGGGGCCGTCGACCAGCTCGTCGAAGTCGGCGGCGAGAAAGTGGTTGGGCCTGCCGCCGGGGGCGTCGGGAAGGCCCGCGATGACCCGCTTCCAGCCCGGGGCCGGGTCGACGGTCACTTCGTGGGGCCGGGCCACGCCGTCGGCCAGGGTGACGAACGTCGCGGCCCCGTTGAGCAGGGCGAACGAGGCGTCGATCCAGTTCATCTGCACCGACATCGTCCGGCCGTAAACCCGGTACTCGACCCGGATTTCGTCGGCGCCGCCGGTCTCTACGCGCCAGCGGTTCTTGCGGGTCTTGCTCACCGCGAGGTTCTTGCCCTCGGGGGTTTTGGCAGTGAGGGCGTCGATGCTCTTGGCGTACTCGCGGACCAGGTACGACCCCGGCGTCCAGACCGGCATCATCAGCTCGACCTCGGCTTGCCCGGAGGTCGGAACCCGCGCCTCCACCTCGACGTAGTGCGTTTGAGGGGCGGGGAAACTTACGAAATAGCGGATCGCGTCGACCGACCGATCCCCAGCCTGAGCAAGCGTCGTCATGAGGCACCCGAAAAACAAGGTGAAGAAATTCAAACAAAGACGGTTCATGCCGACCTCCGCGGATGGTTCCCTAAATCGGCGGGCGATCGCGCCGAAAGCCGCGATTCTAAGCCCTTTGGATCCGGGAGGAAACCCGCGCCAACCCGCCGGGGCGACAAGCCGGGGAGCAACCCTGGAGAATGTGGCGAAACCCCGTCCCGACTCGTCGGGGTCGGCTATAGTTGAATCGTGTCGCGGCGCGCTTGGCCGCGGCGCGGAAAGACACAACTTGGATCCGGCACCCTTTGAGATGAGGAACGCTCCACCGATGAGAGCATCATTGATCGCCCTGGGCGTGGCCGTCGGCCTCGCGGTTCCGTCTTTTGAAGCGGTGGCCCAGCAGCCGGCCGGAGTGCCCGGGGCGTCGGCCCTTCCCGCCGCGCCGGAGGGTCTTCAAGGGGTTCAGAGCGCCATCCAGGGCGCTTTGCCGGGCGAAGCGATCGTCTCGCCGGCTTATCCCTATCCCACCGCGCCGGTGGCTGGCTCGGCCCCGATCCTCGACGGCGATTTGGCGACGCCCCCCCATCCCTACAGCTATTACGTCACGTTCCCGGCCCCCGCGCGGACGTATGTGGAATACGGCGCGATGGACCAATTCCCGTTCCAGGGCCAGCTTTACGGCAGTCCCGGCGACCGCTGGTCGTGGACCGGCATGATGGGCAGCCGCGCCGCGGGGCTGGACCGGTATTATTACCAGTTGTTGCCGTAAACGCCGATGCGCGACTGAATATCCGCGGGGTTCAACTCTGGGGCGTCATCTCTCCGGGGGGCGGACATTCTTGTCCGCCCTAAAACCAACACACCAGCATGGTTAGGGCGGACAAGAATGTCCGCCCCCCGAAGGCAATCGCCTCGTGGCCTCCAGTCCACCCATTTTCATGGGTTCGGATGTCGGAATTCGACATGAGGGCTGCCCCCCGTGTTGGGAGCCACCCGCGGGCGGATAGCCCGCGGCACCTTAAAAATCAGGTGTCCGTGGTGCTAGAACTCCCTCAGGCGTGCTGCTACCGCGGCTCTCGCGAAAACCTTTCGGCCGATCATCTCCTTCCCACGAAACGGGGAGGGCCGAACACGGGCGACAACCTTGTTTGGGCCTGTCGCTCGTGCAATAGCTCAAAAGGCGCTCGCGACGCTCTCGAATGGCTGGCGGGTCGAGACCAATTCCCGCCGATTCCGCTCTTGCGGCGTTACCTCAGGCTCTCCATCGAAATCAGTCGGGGAAGCGACCTGATGAAAGCGCCGCTTTCCATGGTTCCCGAACTTCCGTTTTCCGTGTCGGGCATTCCCAGGGCATACCCCGCGCCCGCCCAGTTGCGACTATGGGTGGTCGATTTGCCCTGGTGTCACTCCGCCGCTTCGCCCCAGCGCTCCTTTAGCGCCCGGGCCAGGGCGATCCATTGGTCGACCTCCAGGGCCTCGGCGCGGAGGGCGCCGTCGATCTTCAGAGATTCGAGCAACGGGGGGATCTCGTCCTTCGGCCATCGCTCGCGGCCCAGGTCGGCCAGGACGCGCCTTAAATTCTTGCGGCGGTGGAGGAAGACGTCGCGAACGAGTCGGTGGAACCATTTCAGATCGCCGACCGCCGCGCGCTTGGCCGGGTCGGGGCGGATGACCACGACGGCCGAATCGACCTTGGGGCGGGGCCAGAAGACAGAGGGCGGAAGCACGCGGGCGATTTCGATCTCGGCCAGCGCCTGAATCAAGACCGAGAGCGCCCCGCGCGATGGCGAGCCCGCCGGCGCCATCATCCGTTCGCCCAGCTCCTTTTGGATGGTCACGACCAGAAGCGCCGGGCGGTGGGCGTCGTCGACCAGCAGGTTCAGGATCAGCGGGGTGGCGACGTTGTAGGGAAGGTTCGCCACCAGTTTGAACGGCCGCTCCCCCCCCTCGCGGGCCTCGTCGAGCGCCTCAAGCGCCCGGGGCTCGACCTTGTGCTTGCCGGCCAGGGCGTCGAGGTTCAGGATCCGGACGTTGCCCACTCCGGCGGTCGCCTCGCCCGCCAGTTGGGCCATCCCCGAGTCAAGCTCCACCGCCACCACCCGCGCCCCGCGGTCGGCCATCAAACTCGTGAGCGCCCCCGCGCCCGGGCCAACCTCCAAAACCACGTCGTCGGGACCAACCTCGGCCAACTCGATGATCAGGTCGTGGATGTTCAGGTCGATCAAAAAGTTCTGCCCCAACCGATGCCGGGGCGAGAGCCCATGCCGGGAGAACAGGCCCCGGAGATACGACTGAGTTTGACGGGCTGGAGGCATGGGGAGAGATATCCAAAAATCCAAATACAAGAGCCGCCGCCAATCATCCTTCTCCCCCCGGGAGAAGGTGGCCGGAGGAACGCCGACGAAATAGCTTTCCGGAATGGAACCACGGAGGCACAGAGGCCACGGAGAGGGAATTCAGAGGGAAACGTTCATGGATTGCGGTGTCGGGGAGGGTCGGATCGCTCCTGGACCTCTCTCTGTGTCCTCTGTGTCTCGGTGGTTCCTGGTCCTCGTTCCATGGTTTCGGCAAGTTAATTCGGCATCGCGCCAACGGCCGGATGAGGGGGAAATCCACCGGCCTCTGGTCGCGCCCCCCTCATCCGCCCCCTTGGGGCGTCTTCTCCCGCCAGGGGAGAAGGGACCATCCGCCTCGCTTCTACCGCGCTTGACCCAGCAACTTCTGAACATGCTTGGCCAGCATGTCGGTTTCGATGTTCACGCGGTCGCCGGGCTTCAGGAGGCCGAGGGTCGTTTCGGCGAGGGTGATGGGGATGAGCATGACCGAGAAGCCGTCGGGCTCCACGTCCACCAGGGTCAGGCTGACGCCGTCGACGGCGATGGAGCCCTTGGGAACCATCAGGGGCGTCCAGGCCGGGTCGAGGTTGAAGGCCAGGAACTCCCAATCGCCCTCGCGCCTGCGTTCGCGGAGGGTCGCCGTGTCGTCGATGTGCCCCTGGACGAAATGGCCGCCGAGGCGGTCGCCGATCCTCGCGGCGCGCTCCAGGTTCACGCGGTCGCCGGCTCGCTTGGCGCCCAGGTTCGTCCGCAAAAGCGTCTCGGGCCCGGCCTGAAGCTCGAACCGCTCGCCCTGGGTCGCGACGACCGACAGGCAGCAGCCGTTGACGGCCACGCTCTCGCCCATTGAAAGGGGCTCGGCGAGCCCCTCCCAAACCAGGGTCAACCGCCGCCCCGCGCCCTCGTCGTCCACCCGCTCGATCCGTCCGACCGCCTCGACCAATCCCGTGAACACGTCGCCTCCCCCTTGTTCGTCCCGCGATTCAACAACCTATGGTAGCAGGGCGACCCCCGCGATAGAATCGGACCCATCGCGCCCTCGCGCGGAATTTCCAGATCAGATCGGATCAGGCGACTCGAAAGGGGAGGCTCGTCTCATGACGCCAGCGCTGAACCGCCGCGACTTCCTGGCCCAAGCGTCCACCGCCGCCGCCCTCGCCGCGACGGCGGGATCGGCCCTGGCCGCCGGGGCCAAAAACGCGCTTCCGGCCGGCCCGACCGCCCGCGTGGTTTTGGGCAAGACGGGCATCGAAACCTCGCTGATCGGCATGGGGACCGGCACCATCGGCGGGGGCCAGGCCAGCAACCAAACCAAGCTGGGGGTCAAGGGCTTCACCCGGGTCGTCCGCCACGCGCTGGACCAGGGCATCACCTTCTTCGACGTCGCCGACCAGTACGGCTCGCACGTCTTCTTGCGCGAGGCGCTCAAGGGCGTCCCCCGCGAGAAGTACACGATCATGACCAAGACCCACGCCACCGACGCCATCACCGCGCGCAACCACCTGGATCGGTACAAGCTGGAGCTGGGCGTCGACTACATCGACATCCTGCTCTTGCACTGCATGACCAAGAGCGAGTGGACCGCCGACCACACCGGGGCGATGGAGGAGCTGATGAAGGCCAAGGAGGACGGCTCCATCCGCGCCCACGGCACCAGCTGCCACGGCATGGACCCGTTGCGGACCTCGGCCAAAACCCCGTTCGTCGAGGTCGACCTGGCCCGGATCAACCCCGAGGGGCTGATCATGGACGACAAGAAGCCCGACGAGGTCGCCTCGGTCCTGGAGGAGATGCACTCCGCCGGCAAGGGGGTCGTCGGCATGAAGATCCTCGGCGAGGGCCGCATCACCACCCCCGACCGGATCGACGCCTCCCTCCGCTACGTCCTCGGCCTGGGAACCGTCAACGCCTTCATCATCGGCTTCGAGAAGACCGAGCACGTCGACGACATCATCAAGCGAACCGGCGACGCCCTGG
>Ga0182742_1004935_pt1 | contig 11636 bp, 6 predicted proteins | sample eDN5th37CBELigMG_FD_128880 | JGI IMG/M metagenome (GOLD analysis project Ga0182742, IMG submission 128880) | Enriched Miracle-Growth compost microbial communities from Emeryville, California, USA - eDNA 5th pass 37_C BE-Lig MG (version 2)... ... | reverse complement strand
AGCTCGAGGAGCTCGGCGTCGTCGACCTGGTCGACCTTGTTGAGGAACACGACGATCGCCGGAACGCCGACCTGACGGGCGAGCAGGATGTGTTCGCGCGTCTGCGGCATCGGGCCGTCGGCAGCCGACACGACGAGGATCGCGCCGTCCATCTGGGCAGCACCGGTGATCATGTTCTTGACGTAGTCGGCGTGGCCGGGGCAGTCGACGTGGGCATAGTGACGGTTGGCCGTCTCGTATTCGACGTGTGCCGTCGAAATCGTGATGCCGCGGGCCTTTTCTTCCGGAGCAGCGTCGATCTGGTCATACGCCTTGAACTCGCCGAAGTACTTGGTGATCGCTGCAGTCGTCGACGTCTTGCCATGGTCAACGTGGCCGATCGTGCCGATGTTTACGTGAGGCTTGGTGCGCTCAAACTTACCTTTTGCCATTTCCGGCTCTCCATTCCTGATCCCCGAAGGGAAATTCGTTCAAAACTTTGAGGGGTGCACCCCGATCACTTCTGACCGGAGTACTTTGCCTGGATTTCCTGTGCGACGTTCGACGGAACCGGTGCATAGTGGTCGAAGACCATCGAATACTGGGCGCGGCCCTGCGACATGGAGCGCAGGTTGTCGACGTACTTGAACATGTTCGCCAGCGGAACGTGAGCGGAGATCACGACGGCGATGCCGCGGGATTCCTGGCCCTGGATCTGGCCGCGACGGGAGTTCAGGTCGCCGATGACGTCGCCGACATAGTCTTCCGGCGTCACGACTTCGACCTTCATCATCGGCTCCAGCAGCTGGGCGCCGGCTTCGCGGGATGCTTCACGGAAGCAGGCGCGCGAGGCGATTTCGAAGGCGAGGACCGAGGAGTCGACGTCGTGGAAGGCGCCGTCGATGAGCGTCGCCTTGACGCCGAGCATCGGGAAGCCTGCGAGCGGACCCGAGGACAGGACGCTTTCGATACCCTTCTGGACGCCCGGGATGTATTCCTTCGGAACAGCACCGCCGACGATCTTGGATTCGAATGCGAAATCCTCGCCTTCCGGGTTCGGTTCGAACACGAGCTTGACGCGCGCGAACTGGCCGGTACCACCGGTCTGCTTCTTGTGCGTATAGTCCTTCTCGGTCTTGCGCGTGATGGTCTCGCGGTAGGCGACCTGCGGGGCGCCGACATTCGCTTCGACCTTGAACTCACGACGCATGCGGTCGACGATGATGTCGAGGTGAAGTTCGCCCATGCCCGCGATGATCGTCTGGCCGGATTCCTCGTCGGTCTTGACGCGGAAGGACGGGTCTTCGGCGGCCAGGCGGTTGAGCGCGAGGCCCATCTTCTCCTGGTCGTTCTTCGTCTTCGGCTCGATGGCGATCTGGATGACCGGCTCGGGGAATTCCATGCGCTCGAGGATGACCGGCTTCAGAGGATCGCAGAGCGTATCGCCCGTCGTCGTGTCCTTGAGTCCTGCGAGAGCAACGATGTCGCCTGCATAGGCTTCTTCGATGTCTTCACGCGAGTTGGAGTGCATCTGCAGCATGCGGCCGACGCGTTCGCGCTTTTCCTTGACCGTGTTCATCACCGACGTGCCCTTTTCGAGCTTGCCGGAATAGATGCGGGCGAAGGTGAGCGAGCCGACGAAGGGGTCGTTCATGATCTTGAACGCCAGCATGGAGAGCGGCTCGGCATCATCGGGATGACGCTCGATCTCGGCTTCGGTCTTGACATCGATGCCCTTGATGGCCGGGATATCGACCGGCGACGGCAGGAAGTCGACAACGGCGTCGAGAAGCGGCTGAACGCCCTTGTTCTTGAACGCGGTGCCGCAATAGACCGGGTGGAACTTCACGTCGATCGTGCCGCGACGAACCAGCTCACGGATCTTGTCGTTGTCCGGATAGTTGCCTTCGAGATAGGCTTCCATCGCCGCTTCGTCGATCTCGACGACGGTTTCGATGAGCTTTTCGCGGTATTCCTCGGCCTTGGCCTTGAGGTCGGCCGGGATTTCGACGACGTCCCACTGGGCGCCGAGCGATTCGTCGCGCCAGATCAGGGCATTCATCTCGATCAGGTCGATAACGCCCTGGAAGTCGCTTTCAGCGCCGATCGGCAGCTGCATGGCGACCGGGATCGCACCGAGGCGCGACTTGATCATGTCCAGGCAGCGGTAGAAATCGGCGCCGGTCTTGTCCATCTTGTTGCAGAAGATCATGCGCGGAACATGATACTTCTCGGCCTGGCGCCAGACGGTTTCCGTCTGCGGCTCCACGCCGGCGTTGGAATCGAGCAGCGCGATGGCGCCGTCGAGAACGCGCAGCGAACGCTCGACTTCGATGGTGAAGTCGACGTGGCCGGGGGTGTCGATGATGTTGAAGCGGCGCGTCTTGCCGTCACGGCCCTTCCAGAAGGTCGTGGTCGCGGCGGACGTGATGGTGATGCCGCGTTCCTGCTCCTGCTCCATCCAGTCCATGGTGGAGGCGCCGTCGTGCGTCTCGCCCATCTTGTGGGACTTGCCGGTGTAATAGAGGATACGCTCGGTCGTCGTGGTCTTGCCGGCGTCGATATGCGCCATGATACCGAAATTACGGTAGTCTTCGATTTTATATTCGCGAGCCATTAACGGACTCCTTTGGAGACGTCTAGTTTCGGTTACCAGCGGTAGTGCGAGAATGCACGGTTGGCGTCTGCCATCTTGTGCGTGTCTTCGCGCTTCTTCACTGCGCTGCCGCGATTGTTCGCTGCGTCCATGAGTTCGCCGGAAAGGCGCTCGACCATGGTCGTCTCGTTACGCTTGCGGGCAGCTGCGATCAGCCAGCGGATGGCCAGAGCCTGACGACGCTCCGGACGGACATCGACCGGAACCTGGTAGGTCGCACCGCCGACGCGGCGCGAGCGCACTTCGACGTGCGGCGCGACGTTGTCGAGAGCCGAATGGAAGACCGTCACCGGATCCTGCTTGGCCTTGCCCTGCACGACATCGAAGGCGCCGTAAACGATCGTTTCGGCGACGGACTTCTTGCCGTCCAGCATGATGGCGTTCATGAACTTGGTGACCACGAGGTCGCCGAACTTCGGGTCCGGGTTGATCTCGCGCTTTTCTGCTCTATGGCGACGGGACATACTTTTCGTCTTTCTTCAAAAGGGTCTGACCAGCGAAATGGCGCCGGTTACTGTGTTATTTCGGACGCTTCGCGCCGTACTTGGAGCGGCGCTGCTTGCGGTTCTTGACGCCCTGGGTGTCGAGAACGCCGCGGATGATGTGGTAGCGCACGCCCGGAAGGTCCTTCACGCGGCCGCCACGGATCATGACGACGGAGTGTTCCTGCAGGTTGTGGCCTTCGCCCGGGATATAGCCGATGACTTCGAAGCCATTGGTCAGGCGGATCTTGGCGACCTTACGCAGAGCCGAGTTCGGCTTCTTCGGGGTCGTCGTGTAAACGCGGGTGCAAACACCGCGCTTCTGGGGGTTTTCCTGCAGAGCAGGAACCTTGTTGCGCTTTACCGACGCCTGGCGCGGCTTGCGGATCAACTGGTTTACGGTAGGCATAGAACCATCCCTTGCAATCGTGTCTCGTTACCCTTGCGGGCGGATACATGGCCACACGCGTGTTCATGCGCAATAAAAGGCCGATCCGCTTGAAGCAGATGGCCTCGGTAGGCAGAGGACGCGATATCACCGCGTCATGCGTGCAGCATTCATGTTCTCAACGTGCGTCGAGCCCTGTTTGAGGCGAACTTCAGAACGAGTCGTTCCGAACCAGCCAGCCTCACATAGGCTCTGATGGCGTGCGGAATACTGGCTAAAGGGCGAAAGGTCAAGGGGCGGCGCGAAGAATCCGGATGCCGAATGGCTGGCCTGCCTGAAAAGCAGGGCTTTTGACGCCGCCACGGAAGCGCTTTTCGGCGCGCAGGCAATGGCCCGTGAAGATTAAGATCAGGTGAAGATGGAATCAATGGGAAATGCGGCGGAGCCGGTGAAGAGCGATTCCCGCACAGGGCTTTTGGCGGATGCCGCGATTTTACGTTTGGGGCCTGCCGCCCTACCCTTTATAGAACGTGCATCACCGACCCGAAAGGAGCCCGCCATGGCGGCCAATGCCGACAACGACAACAACACGCTCGACGATCCGATGGTCTTCATCATCATCGGCAAGGCCTATGAGCGCGAGGGCGAGGAAGGTATCGACATCCACGTCATGCTGCGTGCTCCCGATGACGACAGCGCGGTGCGCGAAGCGCTGAACGCGCTGTCGGAAGAAGGTTTCCTCGAGGCCGATCTCGACCAGATCGGCACGCTCACGGGCCCGCCGGAAGACGAGCCGCATGCCTCGGCCTATCAAGGCGCGCTCGAGGGTGAGGTGGCGATCATCCGGTTCGCCTGATGATCGCCCTCCCGCTTACTTGATCTCGCCGCTGGGCAGAGGCGTATCGTCCGTCTCTGCCGGCAGCACCGGATAGACCACGTCGGGCATCCGCCCTTCCAGCGTGCCGAGGAAGGCGACGATGCGGTCCACGTCGGCATCCGCAAGATCCTCGCCGAGCTGCGAGGTGCCCATGATCGCCACGGCCTGCTTGAGATTCCAAACCTTGCCCGAATGAAAATACGGCGCCGTCAGCGTGACGTTGCGCAGCGGTGCGGCACGGAAGACGTAGGAATCGTCCGCCGTCGCCGTCACGGCGAAGCGGCCCTTGTCGTTTTCCGGCAGGACCTCCGCGCCCGGCTTCTCGATGAGACCGAACGGATAGTAGCCGTTGCCGCCGAGATTGATGCCGCTGTGGCACGAGGCGCAGCCCTTGTCGATGAAGAGCGCCAGGCCCTCCTTCTGCTCCGCCGTCATCGCCCCGTCGTCACCATTGAGATAGGCGTCAAAAGGCGCGGGCGTGATCAGGGTCGCTTCGAAGGCCTCGATCGCCTTCGCCATGTTGTCGAACGACACGGGATCGTCTTCCCCGGGGAACGCCGCCTTGAACCACTCGACATATTTCGGCATCGATTTCAGCGTCGCGACGACCTGATTGGGTGTGTTCGCCATCTCGACGCCGGCCTGGATAGGGCCTTTTGCCTGCGCCTTCAGGTCTTCCGCCCGTCCGTCCCAGAACTGGGCTTCGTTGAAGACGGCATTCAATGCCGTCGGCGAATTGCGCGGCCCCTTCTGCCAGCCGTGACCGATCGAGGTCTCCAGGTTGTCGTCACCCCCCGTCGCCAGGTTGTGACAGGAATTGCACGAGAAGACACCCGATGCCGACAGGCGCGGATCGAAGAACAGCGCCTTGCCGAGATTGATCTTCTCCGGTGTGATGGGATTGTCGCTGACCGCCGGATAGGTCGACGGCAAGGGCTTGAAGATGTCGAGCGCCGTCGCACGCAGATCGGCCGGAACCGGATCGGCGGCGAGCGCAGCGGTCGCGATGACCGATGCAGCGACAGTCGCCAGCAGGAATTTCATGGCTACCTCCATTCGGTGGGATACGAATGGACTTTAGAACCGCTCCAATCTGCTTGATTGCGCCAGATCAAACCGCCCTGCCCTGTCCTTGCGCAAAAACAAAAAGCCGCCCGAAATATTTCGGGCGGCTTTTTCATTCGTCAAAAGCGGCAGCTTATTCGGCTGCTGCACCCTCGCCGCCGGCGAGGTCCGCCAGCATCGGGGTGGCGACGCCGGCGCCGGTCGACTTGCGGCGCTCGTCGAGGATCATCTCGTCGCGAGCCGTCGCGATGCGGCGGATCTGGGTCATGGTGCCGCCGGTGCCGGCCGGGATCAGGCGGCCGACGATGACGTTCTCCTTGAGGCCCTGCAGGCCGTCGGTCTTGCCGGCGATCGCCGCTTCCGTGAGGACCTTGGTGGTCTCCTGGAACGAGGCGGCCGAAATGAAGGACGGCGTCTGCAGCGAGGCCTTGGTGATGCCGAGCAGGACCGGATCGCCGAATGCCGGCTTCTTGCCTTCCTCGATCAGGCCGTCGTTGACGTCTTCCAGCTCGATCCGGTCGACATTGTCGCCGACGATGTAGGTCGAATCGCCCGCATCCGTGATCTCGACCTTCTGCAGCATCTGGCGAACGATCACCTCTATGTGCTTGTCGTTGATCACGACGCCCTGCAACCGGTAGACTTCCTGGATTTCGTTCACGAGGTAGGAGGCCAGAGCCTCCACGCCCTTGATCGCCAGGATGTCGTGCGGCGCCGGGTTGCCGTCGAGGATGTAATCGCCCTTCTCGATATAGTCGCCGTCCTGAAGATGGAAGGGCTTGCCCTTCGGGATCAGGTACTCGACCGGCTCGACACCGTCTTCCGCCGGCTCGATCATCACGCGACGCTTGTTCTTGTAGTCGCGGCCGAAGCGGACCGTACCATCGATCTCCGCGATGATGGCGTGATCCTTCGGACGACGGGCCTCGAACAGTTCGGCAACGCGCGGCAGACCGCCTGTGATGTCCTTGGTCTTGGCGCTTTCCAGCGGCGAGCGGGCAAGAACGTCACCCTGGGAGACCTTCTGGCCCGGCTCGACCGAGAGGATCGCGTCGACCGAGAGCATGAAGCGGGCTTCGCCACCGCGGGACAGTTTTGCGACAGCGCCGTTCTTGTCCTTGATGACGATGGCCGGCTTCAGGTCCGAACCGCGCGGCGTCGAGCGCCAGTCGATGACCGAACGCTTGGTGATGCCGGTGGATTCGTCCGTGGTTTCCAGCACCGAGATACCGTCGACCACGTCCTCGAAGTGAACCGTACCTTCCACTTCCGTCATCATCGGACGGGTGTAGGGGTCCCACTCGGCGAGACGCTGGCCGCGCTTCACCTTGTCGCCGTCGTCGACGAAGATCTTCGAACCGTAGGCGACACGCTGGGCGGAGCGTTCCACGCCGCGCTCGTCGAGGATGGTGATCGCCATGTTGCGGCCCATCGCCACGAGTGCGCCATCGGAATTGCGCAGCATGTTGCGGTTCTTGATCTGCACCGTGCCTTCATACGACGCTTCCAGGAACGACTGGTCGACCACGGTCGCCGTGCCGCCCAGATGGAAGGTACGCATGGTAAGCTGGGTGCCCGGCTCGCCGATCGACTGTGCCGCGATGACGCCGACGGCCTCGCCCATGTTGACGGGCGTGCCGCGTGCAAGGTCGCGACCGTAGCAGACGCCGCACACGCCGGTCTGGATCTCGCAGGTCAGCGCCGAACGGATACGGATCGACTGGATGCCGGCCTTTTCGATCTCCACGACGTCGGCTTCGAGGATCATCTTGCCCGCATCGACGATGCGCTCGCCCGTCACCGGATGATCGATGTCGTCGAGAGCCGTACGGCCGAGGACGCGCGTGCCGATGGAGGCCACGACCTGACCGGCATCGACGATCGCTGTCATGGTGAGGCCCTTGTCGGTGCCGCAGTCGACATGCGTGACGATGCAATCCTGCGCGACGTCGACGAGACGGCGGGTCAGGTAACCGGAGTTCGCGGTCTTCAGGGCGGTGTCTGCGAGACCCTTGCGGGCGCCGTGCGTCGAGTTGAAGTACTCGTTCACGGTCAGGCCTTCCTTGAAGTTCGAGATGATCGGCGTTTCGATGATCTCGCCCGAGGGCTTGGCCATGAGGCCGCGCATACCGCCGAGCTGGCGCATCTGGTTCGGAGAACCGCGGGCGCCGGAGTGGGACATCATGTAGATCGCGTTCATCGGCTTCTGGCGGCCGGTCTCGGGGTCGAACTCGACGGCCTTGATGCGGGCCATCATGTCTTCCGCGACCTTTTCGGTGGCCTTGCCCCAGGCGTCGACGACCTTGTTGTACTTTTCGCCCTGGGTGATCAGGCCGTCATTGTACTGCTGTTCGTATTCCTTGACGAGATTTTCAGTGTCGCCGACGATCTTCGCCTTGGAATCCGGGATCACCATGTCGTCCTTGCCGAACGAGATGCCGGCGCGGCAGGCATGGCTGAAGCCGAGCTGCATGATGCGGTCGCAGAAGATGACCGTGTCCTTCTGACCGCAATGACGGTAGACCGTGTCGATCATCTTGGAGATGTTCTTCTTGGTCATTTCCTGGTTGCAGATGTCGAACGGGATGTTGCCGTTCTTCGGCAGCAGTTCGCCGATGATCATGCGGCCGGGCGTCGTTTCGTAGATCTTGCTGTAGGCTTTGCCTTCAGCGTCGACCGACTTGTAACGACCCTTGATCTTGGCGTGCAGCGTCACGACCTTGCTTTCGAGCGCATGGTGCAGTTCGCCCATGTCGGAGAAGGCCATGCCTTCGCCCGGCTCGTTCTGGTTCATGATCGACAGGTAGTAGAGGCCAAGAACCATGTCCTGCGAGGGAACGATGATCGGTGCGCCGTTCGCCGGATGCAGGATGTTGTTCGTCGACATCATCAGCACGCGCGCTTCCAGCTGGGCTTCCAGCGAGAGCGGAACGTGGACGGCCATCTGGTCGCCGTCGAAGTCGGCATTGAAGGCCGTGCAGACGAGCGGGTGCAGCTGGATCGCCTTGCCTTCGACCAGGATCGGTTCGAAGGCCTGGATGCCCAGGCGGTGCAGCGTCGGCGCGCGGTTCAGCAGCACCGGATGCTCGCGGATGACCTCGTCGAGGATATCCCAGACTTCCGGCTTTTCCTTTTCGACCAGCTTCTTGGCCTGCTTGACGGTCGAGGAGAAACCCTTGGCGTCGAGGCGGGCGTAGATGAACGGCTTGAACAGTTCGAGCGCCATCTTCTTCGGCAGGCCGCACTGGTGCAGCTTCAGTTCCGGGCCGGTCACGATGACCGAACGGCCGGAATAGTCGACGCGCTTGCCGAGCAGGTTCTGGCGGAAGCGGCCCTGCTTGCCCTTGAGCATGTCGGACAGCGACTTCAGCGGACGCTTGTTGGCGCCGGTGATGACGCGGCCGCGGCGGCCGTTGTCGAACAGGGCGTCAACCGATTCCTGAAGCATGCGCTTCTCGTTGCGGATGATGATGCCCGGCGCGCGCAGCTCGATGAGGCGCTTCAGACGGTTGTTGCGGTTGATGACGCGGCGGTAGAGGTCGTTGAGGTCCGACGTCGCGAAACGGCCGCCGTCCAGCGGGACGAGCGGGCGCAGGTCCGGCGGGATCACCGGAACGACCTTCATGATCATCCATTCCGGACGGTTGCCGCTCTCCATGAAGTTCTCGACGATCTTCAGGCGCTTCATCAGCTTCTTCTGCTTCAGCTCCGACGTGGTATCCGCCAGATCCGAGCGAAGGTCGCCAGCGATCTTTTCCAGATTCATCGAGGCGAGCATCTCGTAGATGGCCTCGGCGCCGATCATCGCCGTGAACTGGTCTTCACCATATTCATCGACGGCGATCATGTATTCTTCTTCGGAAAGAAGCTGGTTTTCCTTGAGCGCGGTGAGGCCCGGCTCCGTCACGATGTAGTTCTCGAAATAGAGAACGCGCTCGACATCCTTCAACGTCATGTCGAGGAGCGTCGCGATGCGGGACGGCAGCGACTTCAGGAACCAGATATGGGCGACGGGCGCGGCGAGTTCGATATGGCCCATGCGCTCGCGGCGAACGCGCGACAGCGTGACTTCGACGCCGCACTTTTCGCAGATGATGCCCTTGTACTTCATGCGCTTGTACTTGCCGCACAGGCACTCGTAGTCCTTGATCGGGCCGAAGATGCGCGCGCAGAAGAGACCGTCGCGTTCCGGCTTGAACGTGCGGTAGTTGATGGTTTCCGGCTTCTTGATCTCGCCGTACGACCAGGACAGGATCTTTTCCGGAGACGCGATCGAAATGCGGATGGAGTCGAACGTCTGCGCAGGCACCTGCGGGTTGAAAAGGTTCATGACCTCTTGGTTCATGCCTATCTCCTTCGTGGGCCGATGGCCCTCATTTGTCTGACGCAATTCCGGACGGAAAACCGCTGCACACTTTTCCTGGAATTGCTCCTAGCAGCCAATTGCGGCGATACCCGGATGCCGCAAGACTGCCCGAAACGGATGAGCCGCCCCTGCCCTGACGACGGACGGTGGCGGAAACGGTGCGCGCCTTTGCGGCGCGCACCTTTATCAAGACTTTATTCCGCGGCGTCCGGAAGCTGGCCGGCTTCCGCGTTCGGGTCGACCTTGGAGTTCTCCAGTTCGACCGACAGGCCGAGCGAGCGCATTTCCTTGACGAGAACGTTGAAGCTCTCCGGAATGCCCGCCTCGAACGTGTCGTCGCCACGCACGATCGCTTCGTAGACCTTGGTGCGGCCCGCCACGTCGTCCGACTTCACGGTCAGCATTTCCTGCAGCGTGTAGGCGGCGCCGTAGGCTTCGAGCGCCCAGACTTCCATTTCCCCGAAGCGCTGACCGCCGAACTGCGCCTTGCCGCCCAGCGGCTGCTGGGTAACGAGCGAGTACGGGCCGATCGAGCGAGCGTGGATCTTGTCGTCGACAAGGTGGTTCAGCTTGATCATGTACATGTAGCCGACGGTGACCTTGCGGTCGAAGGCTTCACCCGTACGGCCGTCGTAGAGAACCGACTGGCCGGAGGAGTTGAGGCCCGCGCGCTCCAGCATGCTGGCAACGTCCGGCTCATGCGCACCGTCGAAGACCGGCGTTGCGATGGACACACCCTTGCGGGACTGCTCGGCGAGCTTGACGAGGGCGTCGTCGTCGAAATGGGCGACTTCGTCCTTGGCTTCGCTCTCGTAGACTTCCGTCAGCTCGCGCTTCAGGTCCGAGATGTCCATGGTCTTGCGATACTCGTCGAGCAGGTCGCCGATCTTCTTGCCCATGCCGGCGCAAGCCCAGGCAAGGTGCGTTTCGAGGATCTGGCCGACGTTCATGCGCGAAGGCACGCCCAGCGGGTTCAAGCAGATGTCGACATGCGTGCCGTCTTCGAGGAATGGCATATCCTCGATCGGCAGGATGCGCGAGACCACGCCCTTGTTGCCGTGACGGCCGGCCATCTTGTCGCCCGGCTGGATCTTGCGCTTCACGGCGACGAAGACTTTTACCATCTTCATGACGCCCGGAGGCATTTCGTCGCCGCGCTGGACCTTTTCGACCTTGTCCATGAAGCGCTGTTCGAGGCGCGACTTGGATTCATCGTACTGGCCGCGGAGCGCTTCGATCTCGCCCTGGACCTTCTCGTCCTCGACGGCGAACATCCACCACTGCGAGCGGGGATATTCGGAGATCACGGCGTTCGAAAGCTCGGTGCCCTTCTTGAAGGCCTTCGGGCCGGCAACGGCGACGTGGCCACGCAGCATGTCGGTCAGACGACCGTAGACGTTGCGGTCGAGGATCGCCTGCTCGTCGTCACGGTCCTTGGCGAGACGCTCGATCTCCTCGCGCTCTATCGCCATCGCGCGTTCGTCCTTCTCCACCCCATGGCGGTTGAAGACGCGAACTTCGACGACCGTGCCGAAGGTGCCGGGCGGCATGCGCATGGAGGTGTCGCGAACGTCGGAGGCCTTTTCACCGAAGATGGCGCGCAGGAGCTTTTCTTCCGGCGTCATCGGGCTTTCGCCCTTCGGGGTGATCTTGCCGACCAGGATGTCGCCCGGCTGAACCTCTGCACCGATATAGACGATACCGGCTTCGTCGAGGTTCTTCAGCGCTTCTTCCGAAACGTTCGGAATGTCGCGCGTGATTTCTTCCGGGCCGAGCTTCGTGTCGCGGGCCATGACTTCGAATTCCTCGATGTGGATCGAGGT
>Ga0182742_1004934_pt1 | contig 11638 bp, 9 predicted proteins | sample eDN5th37CBELigMG_FD_128880 | JGI IMG/M metagenome (GOLD analysis project Ga0182742, IMG submission 128880) | Enriched Miracle-Growth compost microbial communities from Emeryville, California, USA - eDNA 5th pass 37_C BE-Lig MG (version 2)... ... | reverse complement strand
TTCGTCTGGGCCGGCGATGCCAGGCAGGCCGGGCAGTTCACCCATGGCTACGGATCGCGCTGGCTGCCCGCCTCCCTGCTGGCGCAGGACCGGCAGGGGCGACTCTGCGATGGCCTCCTCGCGGCATCGCGGCACTGGCCGGTCACGTTGCACTTCAACAAGGGCCTGGCCGGCGCGCCGGCCGAGGCGATCGCCGCCGCCGGCGACACGGCCATCCACCCATCAGCCCTGGAGGCCTTCGCCCTGGCGATCAGCGCCGCGGAAGGGCCGCCGGCCTTCCCCGGCCTGCCGGGCCGGGAGCCGGACCTGCCGGCGGCGCGCCGCCGCGCCGCCGCTGTCGCCGCGGCAATGGAGGAGATCCGGGAGCTGGCGCCGGATGCGGGATCTTATGTCGCGGAGGACAATTTCTTCGAGGCCGATTGGCAGGATGCCCATTGGGGGCCGAATTATCCGCGGCTGCTGGCGGTGAAGGAACGATACGACCCCGCCGGCCTCTTCTTCGTCCATCACGGCGTGGGCTCCGAAGGGTGGAGCGCCGACGGCTTCACGAGACTGCGGTGACGGGCGCGCGCCTGATCCGGCTGATGACGAAGCCGCTGCGCGGCAGGGTCGGCATGCGCGACAGGTCGATGCGCAGATCCTGTTCCGGCACCTCGTAGCGCATGCCGGCGGTCAGCAGCCGCACGGCCCGCTTCATCAGCTCGATCGTCACCCACTCGCCGGCGCAGCGGTGGTTGAGGTGGTGGTCACCGCCGCCCTGGGGGATGAGGCCAAAGGCGCTGTGGTCCCAGGCGCGGAAGCGGTCCGGCCGGAATGTCTCCGGCTCCTTCCAGATCCGGCTGTCATGGCCGGTGCCGTAGAGGTCGAGCAGCACCCAGTCGCCCCTGGCGAAGCGATGGCCGCGCCATTCGAATCCCTCCAGCGCCCGGCCCGCGACCAGGGGGAAGAAGGGGTAGAAGCGGCGCACCTCCTGCACGAAGCATTCCAGCTCCTCCGCCTCGCCATCGAGCAGCCGGCGGCGCCATTCCGGGTGCTCGTGCAGCGCCAGGGCGGCGAAGGTCACGAAGCGGGCGACGGCCACGGTGGGCCGCAGCAGGTTGAGCAATTCCACCGCCACCACCGCCGTGCGCAGCAGCCCGCCCCGCGGATCCGGCTGCCGGGCGAAGAGCTGGAGGGCGCTTCCGTCCGGGGCGTTCAGCCTGCCATGGCGCAGCGCCCTCACCACCCGGCGCAGCCATCGCTCGGTCCGCCGGCGGAGCAGCGTGGCATGACAGTTCCGCGGGCCGATCTTGCCGGCATTGTCGATCATGGCGCCAAGCTCGCGCGTTCGCTGCGCCACCTCGGCGTCCGGCAGCGGGATGCCGGCCCAGCGGCAGACGGCGCGGCAGAGGATGGCCCGCACCTCGTCATGCAGCACCACCCGCTCCATGCCTTCCCAGCGGGGGAAGCACATCTGCCATTCGTCGGCCATCGCATCCGCCAGGCGCGCGATGCTCTCCGGCGTCATCAGCGCCATGAACATCCGCTTGCGCGCCTGATGCGCCTCGCCATCCAGTGTGGCGACGCTGCCCTTGTCCTGCAGCAGCCGCAGCACAGAGGCGGGGAGGGCGCCGCGGCGGGTGAAGCGGCCGGGCGCGTAGAAGACCCGGGCGGCCTCCTCGCCCTGCATGCAGACCGCCTTCCGCAGCATCAGCCGCGTTTCGAAAATATCGGTGCCGTAGCGGCGACAGCGGTTCGGGATGAAGGCATAGCCTTCCGAGAGCAGCGCCAGGGTGCTGTCCGGGGCGCTGTCACGGGGTAGTTGCGGCATGGAACCTCCGGCGCGCTTCGCATGGCACCGGAGCCTCAATGGGCCAGGCGGGCGCGGGTTCTGCCAGGGCGGCGAGGGTCAGGCTACTGCCGCCTTGCGCACCTCCTCGCGGATCTCGGCCATCAGCTGCGCCTTGAGCCGGCCGAATTCGGGTGTGGTCTTCACCGTCCACTCGCGCGGATAGGGCAGGGGGATGGGAAGCTCCGCCTTGATGCGGCCGGGGCGGGCGGACATGACCAGGACGCGGTTCGCCAGGAACACCGCCTCGTCGATGTCATGCGTGACGAAGAGGACGGTCTTGCGGTCCGCTTCCCAGATCTCCAGCAGCAGTTCCTGCATCAGCTCGCGGGTCTGATGGTCCAGCGCGCCGAAGGGCTCGTCCAGCAGCAGGATCTCGGGATCATTGGCCAGGGCACGGGCGAGGGCGGTGCGCTGCTGCATCCCGCCGGAGAGCTGGCGCGGCCAGTGGTTTTCGAAGCCGCGCAAGCCGGTGCGGGCGATGAAGCGGGCGGCGATCTCCTGCTGCTGCGCTTCCGGCAGGCCACGCTCCCGCAGGCCGAAGCGGATGTTCTGCTCCACCGTCAGCCAGGGGAAGAGAGTGTAGGACTGGAACACCATGCCCCGGTCAGGGCCGGGGCCGGTCACGGGGCGGGCATTGAGCGTCACGCTGCCATCCGTGGGCCGGTCCAACCCGGCGACGATGCGCAGCAGCGTGGACTTGCCGCAGCCGGAGGGGCCGAGGATGGCCACGAACTCGCCGGGCGCCACGGTGACGTCGGTGGGCTGCAGCGCCAGGGTGGGGCCGGCCCGCCCCTGGCCGGGGAAGGTCCGGGTGACGCCCCGGATGCGGAGCTCGCGCTCGCTCACAGCGTGGCCCAGGGGAAGAGGCGGCGGTTCAGCGCCTTGAAGAGCACATCCGTCACCAGCCCGATCAGGCCGATAACCACGATGCCGAAGATCATCTGCCCGGTGTCCAGCAGCCTTTGGCTGTCCATGATCATGTGCCCGATGCCGCTGGTGGCGCCGATCAGCTCTGCCACGATCACATAGGTCCAGGCCCAGCCCAGGACCAGGCGCAGCGTTTCCGCGATCTGCGGCGCCGCGGCGGGGATCACCACCCGGCGCAGGATGGAGAGGCGACGGGAGCCGAGGGTATAGGCAGCCTCCACCAGATCCAGCCGCGTGCTGCCAGCGATCACCGTCACCATGATGACGAGCTGGAAGAAGCTGCCGATGAAAATGACGGCGAGCTTCTGCGCTTCTCCCACACCGGCCCAGAGGATCAGCAGCGGAATGAAGGCCGAGGCCGGCAGGTAGCGGGCGAAGGAGAAGAAGGGCTCGAAGAAGGCCTCCACCGGCTTGAAGGCGCCCATGAGCAGGCCGAGCGGCACACCGAGCAGGGCTGCGATCAGAAAGCCGCCGACGACGCGCCAGATGGTGATGGCGATATCGCCGAGGAAGCCGAATTCCGTCAGCAGCGCCCAGCCCGCCGCCAGGGTCCGGTCCGGCGAGGCCAGGAACAGCGGCGGCACCAGCCCCGACCAGGTGCAAAGCCCCCAGCCCACGACGAACAGGGCGAAGAAGCTGGCGCCGAGCACGGCCCGTACCCCGGCGGGGATGGGCTTCAGCGGTTCCATGGCCAGGCGGGGGAGGTGCAGGCGCATGCCGCCTTCCTAACCTGCCCACCGTGCCCGGCAAGGGGTGGCCGCACCGACCCGGGCGGCGCGCGCGCGATTGCCGGGGCGACCTTCGGACCCGTGCGGCCCTTCGGCGGCCGGAGGGGCTTGCAAGTTGCCGGTTCCGATACAGACCTCCGTGCCCGAAGGCGTTTCGGTCATCGGGGCCGCTCAGCTCAGGAAGCGGGTGTCCAGCACCTTGGAGAGGTCAACATTCTGCCGGACCACGCCTGAGTCCTTCTGCACCTCCAGAGCCTTGCGCTGGAATTCGAGCAGGCCGCTGCGGACGTATTCCTGGTTCTTCGCTTGGTCCAGCCATTCGATGTACTGGGCACTGGCCTTGAACTGCTCCCTGGTCTGGTTGACCCTGCGGCCCATGATTTCAAAGCTGCGGTCGGGTTCGCGCTTGATCATCTCAACCGCATCGAACCAGGACTTTACCACCCGGCGCACCGCTTCCGGATTGGCCTGGATGAAGGCGGGCTGGAAGGCGAGGGTGTCCACGATGCAGGGATAATCCAGCGTCGTCGCCAGAATCCGCCCCTGATCGGCCCCGAGCGCGCGGACCTGGGAGAGATAGGGCTCATAGGTTGCGCAGGCATCGAACTGGCCGGCGACGAAGGACTGGGCGGCCGGCTGCGGAGCAAGCGTCGCCGTGCGGACGTCGCGGACCGACATGCCGTTCTCGTGCAGCATGTAGGCCAGCATGAAGTAGGGCGAGGTGCCGGGACCATCCACCGCCACCGTCTTGCCCTTCAGGTCGGACCAGCCCTTGATGGCGGGCCGCACCGCCACCCCGTCCCCGCCATGGCTGCGGTCCAGCACCAGCACCTGCACCAGCGGGATGGTGCTGGCCCAGAGGATCATGGTGTCAACTGTGGTGACCACGCAGTTCAGCCCGCCTGAGGCCAGGGCCAGGTTGCGCTCCCGCTGCGGGACGAAGCGCGTCTCGACATCGACGCCATTCGCCTTGAACAACCCGGCCTGCTCGGCCAGGGTGAGGGGCGCGAAGCCGGTCCAGCCGGACATGCCAATGGTGATCTTCGGGAAGGATTGCTGAGCGCGCGCCACCAGGGGTACGGCGAGCGTGCCGGCGGCGCCGGCCACGAAGCTGCGGCGAAGCATGGTTCCGGTAGTCTCCTCGCGGGCGGCCTGCCCGGCTCCGGGGACACTATCGGAGGGCTGCGGCGGCGCAAGGAAATCCTGCGCCGCAACGAGTCCTGCGTTCAGATGTCCGGATTCATCGTGGCGCTGTGGCCGAAGGGGCGGCTGTCCCGCAGGTCGGTCCCGCTCTGGGTCGTGTCCTTATCCGCCGGCTGGGCGCCGCCGGCCTCGCAGCAGGCCTTGATGCCGTTGAGGGTCCGGTCCAGGGCCTGGCGCATCACCTCCTCCGGCGAGCCGCCCTGCTCCTCGACGCGCTTGAGCGCCTTGTCCTCCGGCGCCAGGTGCAGGCGGAGATCGACGGTGCAGCGGTCGCCCTCGCCGCTGACGCGCAACTCGCCCCGGTAGTCCAGGCGGCTATCGGAGTCCCAGTTCAGCCGGCGGGTCTCGGGATCGGCGCGGAAGGCGCCGGTGGAGTGGTAGTGGTGGCCGTGCGACTCGCCCTCGATGGCCACATGGTCCGGCCCCTGCGGCCCCGCCTGCTGCACGGTGGGCAGGTAGAGCGGCATGTTGCGGATATCGGAGAGAAAGGCGAAGACCTCCGCCGCGGGGCGGTTGATCTCGATCCGGCCGGTGTAGTCGCCCATGGTCGCACCCTCCCGATGATAGAAGGGATGAACGTTCCGGGCCGCAGGGGGGTTGCGGGGCGCCGCCTCAGCCGCGCGACAGGTAGAGATAGCCGAGCTGGCCCTTGAGCCTGGCCAAGCAAGCTTTCGAAGTGAACGGAGGGATGCTCCCGATGTTAATCCTCTTTTGAGCATCATTCGTGGAGCGTCCTACCGTTACTTTCGCATTAAGCGCGAACGCCAATTGGAACGGCGTGCTTAGCCGCGCACTGCTACGATGCGACAGAGATGCGGGTCGTCTCCCTTGACTGCAGACAAGCCGAAACCTTCGACGTGATGAATGATGCGTAAGCCAGTTGTCTCTAGCTTTCTGATGAGGTGCTCAGGGGCAATATAGCGACGATAATGACTTCCGCCCTCTAGCCTTTCGTGTGCAGAAATGGGTTCGCCATAGGTCATGCGCGGATCGTTTATGGTGCGGAATTCGGCAGCCACATAAATCTGATCACCATCGAGATTAGCAATCAGATTAAGAAAATCGTCCTCGACGGGCTCCGGGATAGCATGGAAAAAGAAGCGCGCATATAGGACTAACGGAACATTGCCGACGTTTGGCGTTGGAAGATGGCGGTTACAGCCCACAACAAAATGCGCGAAGTCTACATTGGTTAGGCCGTGCCGGGCCGCGGCTGCACGTGCGAGTTCAAGAGCAGCCTCGGACTGATCAAGTCCAAGGACATAATGACCCTTCGATGCAAAGAATATACTGTCGCGCCCATTGCCGCATGCAATATCTACGATCCGCATTGGTACTGCACCTAGCAGCCCCGCGATAAATTGGGCAAAGTCGGATGGTTGATCAGGTGCGGAGCAGGAATGGGCATAATAGGCGTCCCAGTACTCCACTGTTCCCTGGACAGGTAGCTCTTGAGTTGCAAGTGCTTGGTGTTGTGTGTTGTGGATCAAGGCTGTCTGCTCCGAGTGCGTTGCTGTCTTGCTAGCTTGCAGGACCAGTGACATACAGGCGGAAGGCGCGGATGCATGCGGTCCCCGAGGCGTTTGGGGGCTGGATCACACGAAACTCAAAAGGTTTGCCGGCAAGAGGGCCTGGAACTTCGAACGGCACCTGGGCAGTCAAGCCACGTTCAAATCCAAGCCGCACTAGCGAGTTACTGCCTTGGTCGGTATCAATTCCAAGCATAAATTCGCCTTCAGCTGAAGCTTGGATATCCACTTCCAAGACAAACCGACCCTTGCCTAGACGTTGATAAGGTCCGTAGAAGAGATGCCGGACCTTTGAATCTAACGCAACTTCTGCGAAGTTCTCGTGTAACTTCCATTCGCCCGAACGTCTGAACTTCGGAAAGCCGCGCCTAACGTAATCGATGAGCAATTCGGGCGCGCGCCGGCGTTCGCTGAAGCGCTTGCCGTTCCGCCAGAGGAAATCAGTAATTGCATCTATTATGCGTTGTGCGGCTTGACCATCGCGAGGCCCGAAGGCGAGATCAGCCCAATGCTTACGTTGCGCGCTGAACGCATTGGGGTAGGCAAGCGCGGATGCAACCGCCTCTTGGACCGTATTAAGGTCGCAAACCGGGCCATAGTCCAGCCGTGGCCGATCAGGTAACATTCGAGCCAGCAGAAAATCGGGATCGCTGGGATTATCGAGTAGTACTGCCGGGGTGTCGATCGCGCAGAGTTCGAAGCCGATACCAGAAGTGTCGGTTACCACGCAATCCAGAGCCACAAGATGGTCTATGCGTGAAAGGGATTGATTTGGTCTAAAACGGAGCTCCTCCACTTCGCTTTTGTCGGTTTCGAGCGAATGATGAAGGACAATTACATTGTACCGACCTTCCAATGCCGCTTCAGCTTCGCGCAGCCGATGATTGCGCTGTGGATGTGGCAGGGTTCCCTTGTGTCGGAAGGTTGGGCAGTAGCCAATAATCGGTCGCTCATCGAAGCCATAGACCTCTCGTACCCGTTGGCGAATGCTATCACGCGCCTCAGCATGACGAAGCAACAGGTCGATCTTGGGCGACCCAACGCCGTACGCTACTTCAGTTCCGGCTCGAACAGTGTCACGAACGGCATGCCAAAGTGCTTCTGATGGAAGAATAATTAGGTCTGCAGGGAGATTGTAACTTACCCATTTCGCAAGACCTAGAGCATGCGGCACGAAAATGCGCGGTGATGGACAGGCGCACAGGCCAGCATCTTGGACGGAAATATAAGCATCGGCATCGTAACGCCCAACGAAACGAAGCGCCGTGCTTACGAAATGGCGACGGAGACGTGATTCATCTATCAGAGGAGTAAGGAGGAAGTTGTATTGTTCCTCATCATAAATAAAATGAAAATGCATTACCTGTCCCCGTAGCAGCCTGCCGTAGGGCAAGCTCGAACCCGCTACAGAGAACGTTACGAAAAGCTCGATGGGATTGCAACCTTAGATCCAAAATTCGAGGCAAATATTCAATCAGATTGCCTGTTTGGAAGACGTTGGAGCTTGGAGCGGCGTCGGCTTCCCCGGTTGCCCTTGGCCGAGTCATACCCCCCACCGCCCGGACCCAGCGGCTTCGGCTTCCAGTCCTGGCGCCGCGCATGCCCGTCCGGGCGGAGCGGTGTCGCCTCCCGCAGGCTGCGTCCTGCTAGGTTGGGCTCCAGCCCCAGTTCCAGCCCCTCCAGCCGCTTGATCTCGTCGCGCAGCCGGGCGGCCTCCTCGAATTCCAGGTCGGCGGCGGCGGCGCGCATGCGCTCCTCCAGCTCCGCTATGGTGGCGCGCAGGTCCTTGCCGACGAATTCCGCCGCGGCCGAGCCCTCCACCGCCTCCACGGTGACGTAGTCCTGCTCGTAGACGCTCTGCAGCACATCGGCGATGTCGCGCCGAATGCTCTGCGGCGTGATGCCGTGCTCGGCATTCCATGCCATCTGCTTGGCGCGGCGGCGCTCCGTCTCCTCGATGGCGCGGCGCAGGCTGTCGGTCATGCGGTCGGCATAGAGAATCACCCGCCCCTCCGCATTGCGCGCGGCGCGGCCGATGGTCTGGATCAGGGAGGTAGTGCTGCGCAGGAACCCCTCCTTGTCTGCATCCAGGATCGCCACCAGGACGCATTCGGGGATGTCGAGGCCCTCGCGCAGCAGGTTGATACCCACCAGCACGTCGAACACGCCCTTGCGCAGGTCGCGGATAATCTCGATGCGCTCCAGCGTATCCACATCCGAATGCAGATAGCGGACCTTGATGCCGGCCTCGGTCATGTATTCGGTCAGGTCCTCGGCCATGCGCTTGGTCAGGGTCGTGACCAGCACGCGGCCGCCGCGCTTCACAGCCTCGCGGCACTCGGCCAGCAGGTCGTCCACCTGGCCTTCCACGGGGCGCACGATGGTGACCGGGTCCACCAGTCCGGTCTGGCGGATCACCTGCTCGACGCAGACGCCGCCGGTGCGTTCCATTTCCCAGGAGCCGGGAGTGGCGCTGACGAAGATCGTCTCCGGCCGGTAGGCGTCCCACTCCTCGAATTTCAGCGGCCGGTTGTCCACGCAGGAAGGCAGACGGAAGCCGTAGTCGCTCAGGATGGATTTCCGAGCGAAGTCGCCGCGGTACATGCCGCCGATCTGCGGTACGGTCACGTGGCTCTCATCCACGATCAGCAGCGCGTTTTCCGGCAGGTATTCGAACAGGGTGGGCGGCGGCTCTCCCGGGTTCCGGCCGGTCAGGTAGCGGCTGTAATTCTCGATGCCCTTGCAGGAGCCTGTGGTCTCCAGCATCTCGATGTCGAAGATGGTGCGCTGCTGCAAGCGCTGCGCTTCCAGCAGCTTGCCCTCGGCCTCCAGCTCCGCCAGGCGCGTCTTCAGTTCCGCCTTGATCTGGGCGATTGCCTGCTGAAGGGTCGGGCGCGGCGTGACATAGTGGCTGTTGGCGTAGATCGAGACGCGCTCCATTTCCGCCGTTACCTCGCCGGTCAGCGGGTCGAATTCGCGGATCGCGTCCACCTCGTCGCCGAACAGGCTGATACGCCAGGCCCGGTCCTCCAGGTGGGATGGCCAGATATCCACCGTCTCGCCACGGATGCGGAAGGTGCCGCGGGCGAAGAAGCTGTCGTTACGGCGATATTGCTGCTCCACCAGCCCCTTCACCAGCGCGTCGCGCTCGATCCGCCCGCCGAGCTCCAGCTTCACCACCATGCGCGAATAGGTCTCGACCGAGCCGATGCCGTAGATGCAGGAGACGGAGGCGACGATCACCACATCGTTCCGCTCCAGCAGCGCCTGGGTGGCGGAATGGCGCATGCGGTCGATCTGCTCGTTGATCTGCGCGTCCTTCTCTATGTAGGTGTCGGTGCGCGGGACATAGGCTTCCGGCTGGTAGTAGTCGTAGTAGGAGACGAAGTACTCCACCGCGTTGTCGGGGAAGAAGCTCTTCATCTCGCCGTACAACTGGGCCGCCAGGGTCTTGTTCGGCGCCAGGATCAGGGTCGGGCGCTGCACCGCCTCGATCACCTTGGCCATGGTGAAGGTCTTGCCGGAGCCGGTGACGCCCAGCAGCACCTGGTCGCGCTCATGCGCTTCCAGCCCCGCGACCAATTCCTTGATCGCCTGCGGCTGGTCGCCATTCGGCTCGAAGGGGGAGACGACCTTCAGGCGGCGCTCCGGCGGCGGGGCAGGGCGCTTGGGCGGGAAGAACAGGACGGGGGAGAGCTGGTTCATCGCATCCATAAATTGGTCCGGGCCCCGCCGCCGTCGAGCGTCGGTGGGCGCAGGACGGCCATGCTGCCATGGGCCAAAGGCAACGGCCCGGGAAATCCGCAATATGTTGCCATATTGCAATATGATCGGCCCGGTGTGGACGCCCTGCGGCATGCCGGGGCGGGGCACCCGGTTGCAGCCCAACTTGCCCCCGGTGCCGGCCCCGGCACAGGGCTACGGTGGCAAATTCCGGCATTGGTGCTGCGGTTGGCCGGCGATGCCGGGACGCCATGCCCGGAGGCGGCACCGTCCCCGTTGGCGCGCGGCAGGCGACGGTGGAACAGACCGCCCCGCCGCGGCCGGATGCGGAGCCGCCCTCACCCGGCCGCTATCTGCGGCTGTCGGTCTCCGATACTGGCAGGGGGCACCGGGCTTGGCCTTTCCCTGGCGCGCCGCGCATTCCCAGCCAGGCCGGCGAGGGCGCTAGCCTGACCCTGTATCTCCGTGAGGCCACCGCCCCCTGCCGGCTAGTGATGCCGGCGCGAGTTGAGTAGGCTGGCGACGATCCAGGTGGCCGCGACCGCGATGCCGATCGCCACCAGCGGCCGCGCCCGCGTCGCGGAGCGCAACTGGTCGGCCATATCGAGCGCCATGTCCCGCCCTTCCCGCGCATAGTCACCGGCAGCATGGGCGGCGTCCGAGGCGGCCGGGGCAATGCGCCGCTCCACCAGATCCTCCAGTTGCGACCAGAGGCGACGCAATTCGCCGTGCGTGTCCTCGCCGCGCTCGCGCAGCCGGCGGCCGGCATAGCGGGCCTCATTCACCCCGCGGCGAAGCCGGCGGCGGGCATAGCGCCCGTAATCCTCGGCTGTGTCGCGTGCCTCATCGGCTTGCCTGCCGAGGCTGGAGAGGAATCCGTGACCCATACAGTCATCTCCTGCATCGCGTTGCGCAGGATCAACGGGCGGGAACGGTCCCGGTTCGCCGGCCCGCTCTCGCCCGGCATGGCGTGGCGGGGCTATGGTCGGGCGCTCCGCCCCCAGATTTGACGGAGCCGCCGCGTGCCATCCCTATCCGCAACCTCAGACGCCATGCGGCCGGAGGCCGCGGTCATCGGTGCTGGCCCGGCCGGGCTGATGGCGGCCGAGGTGCTGGCGCGGGGCGGGGCGGCGGTGACTGTGCTGGACCACATGCCCTCGGTCGGCCGCAAGCTGCTGATCGCCGGGCGCGGCGGGCTGAACCTGACCCATTCCGAACCCCTGCCACGCTTTCTGGAGCGCTACGGCGCGGCGCGGGACCGCCTGGCCCCCGCCATCCTGGCCTTCCCGCCGGAGGCACTGACCGAATGGTGCCATGGCCTCGGGCAGGAGACCTTCATCGGTTCCAGCGGCCGGGTCTTCCCGCGGACGCTGAAGGCCTCGCCGCTGCTGCGGGCCTGGCTGGCTCGGCTCGGGGCGCTCGGCGTGGCGATCCGCACCCGGCATCGTTGGCAGGGCTGGGATGGGGAGGGCACGCTGGTCTTCGAGACGCCCGAGGGTTCCCTGCGCCTGCGCCCGGCGGCGGTGGTGCTGGCCCTGGGCGGGGCCTCCTGGCCGCGGCTCGGCTCGGACGGGGCGTGGCCGGCCTTGCTGCCGGGCATCGGCGTGGCGCCGCTGCGGCCGGCCAATTGCGGCTTCGCCATCGCCTGGTCCGACCTGTTCCGCCGTCGCTTCGAGGGCCAGCCGCTGAAGCGCATC
>Ga0182742_1004933_pt1 | contig 11639 bp, 11 predicted proteins | sample eDN5th37CBELigMG_FD_128880 | JGI IMG/M metagenome (GOLD analysis project Ga0182742, IMG submission 128880) | Enriched Miracle-Growth compost microbial communities from Emeryville, California, USA - eDNA 5th pass 37_C BE-Lig MG (version 2)... ... | reverse complement strand
CGAGCTTCCGTCTCAAAGGCCGACTCCAGGCCCTCCGCCAACCCGGCGACGCCCACGCTGGATGAGCCCTCGACCGACATTTTTCGATGGCGATCCACCGACATTTTTCGGTGGCTATTGACACCGGGCGCTAGTTCGGCTACGTCTTCGCCTTCGCTTAGCTCGCCGGAAGGGGACTGTGGGCTCGATCGCTAACCGCCGATCGCGGTCTCGTCGATGAAGTGCTCGCGAATGGCGTCGAAGAGCGCGTCGGCGGTAGGTGGTGTGAACGGCGGGGACTTAGCGAGGCAGATCAGGTCGTATGGCATTGAACTCCTGAACTCACGCCACGGCAGGGCACGGAAGGGGATGCGAGGCTCGTTGGTTACTGGTTTGGGCCTCTGCCAGCGACAGAGTTCGGCGATCTGGTCGCGGGTCAGCGGCGCGAGCTGCAGATGATCGGCGCTGGGGTCGAATCGCTCCATGACGAGCGGCATGATGTCGTCTTCGTGGTAGTCGTTGAACACGAAGTCCAGCTCGCCCAGCCACCGACAGGCGGCAGCGAAGGCGAGGTAATTGCCGTCTTCGAGGGCCTCGCCGGGAGCCCGCCGGTCCTGTGGCTCACGGAACATCAGTTCTCCGGTGAGGTGCATCCAGCCGCAGTCTCCGACCCCGAGGTCGGCGTGCGCGTCGACATGTGTGACATGAAAGGGAGCGGTTAGCGCGCCGGCGTCGAGGCCGTCGCGCCACCGCCCGTGAGAACGACGGCTTGCGCTGGCCCCGGCGCGACGGTGGGAATTCCAGCCAATGTCGCAACAGATGAACGGTTGAACCCTAGATGGGATGGGGACCATTCGCGCCCTTGCCGTTAAGAGATCTCTATTTCTGAGCGGACTTCTCCGAAGAAGCGTGCTGGATGTAGAAGCTGAGTCGATGGGATCAGAGGCGGGGAGGGTGCATCAGGCGTTGACGAGCGCGGTCTGGAACAGCTCGGCGGGACGGTTCCAGCCGAGTGTCTTGCGCGGCCGCAGGTTGAGCTCGCGGGCGACGCTGTGGATTTGCTCGGCGGTGTGGACGCTGAGGTCGGTGCCCTTGGGGAAGTAATCGCGCAGCAGCCCGTTGGCGTTCTCGTTGCTGCCGCGTTGCCAGGGCGCGTGCGCGTCGCAGAAGAACACGGGCGTGCCGACACGGGCGGTGATCTGCTGATGCAGCGCGAGCTCCTTGCCTTGATCCCAGGTGAGCGTGCGCCGCAACCCTGCGGGCAGGTCCTGCAGCGCGGTCGTGATCGCGCCGCGGACCGCGTCGGCGGTCGGGATCGCGGCGGGGAACGCGAGCAAGATCACGTAGCGGGTGGCGCGCTCGATCAGCGTGCCGATCGCCGAGCGGTTGTGCGGGCCCATGATCAGATCGCCCTCCCAGTGCCCGAGCTGGATGCGGTCTTCGACCTCGGCCGGGCGCTCGTGGATCATCGTCATCGCCGTCAGCCGCCCTCGCCGCTGCAAGCCCGCCAGCCGCCGCCGACGGCGCCGGCGACGTGCGGGCCGGGTGAGTTCGACGGCCGGGTCGTAGATCGCCTGATAGATCGATTCCACGCATAGCCACCGGCGGCGTTGGCCGGCGAACAGCACCCTGAGTTCGTGCGCGACCTGCTCCGGGCTCCAGCGCTGCGCCAGCAGCCTCGCGACCGCGCCCGCCAGCGCCGAGTCGGTCGCCAGCCGCCGCAGCCTGGGGCGCAGCATCCGCGCACGGGCGGCGTGCTCGGCCCGGTGCGGTCGATATCGCCCGTCCCGGTCCCGGTTGCGGCGGATCTCGCGACTGATCGTCGATGGCGAGCGTCCCAGCTCGCGCGCGATCGCGCGGACGCTCTCGCCGTGGGTGAGTCCGTCGGCGATCGCGATCCGCTCGGCTTCCGACAGATACCGCGGGCTGCGCCGCTTGGGTTCGATCAGCTTCACCGCGGGATAGTGCACGCGCTCCCCGGCGGAATTGACCACCGTCCGCCCGTACCGCCAGCGCGTGCCCGTCTTGCGATCGATCCCGACAATCCGGCACGCCTCCGAGTTGCTGACCCCCTGCGCGATCAAGCGCACGAACTGCTGCTGCTTCTCGACCTGACCCCCGGTCTTCCGCGACCGTCGACGATCTCGCATCCCAACCTCCACACCGCGTCGGTGTTGCGACGCTCACTGGAATCCGCCCCGTCGTTCCTAGCCCGAACAGCTCTGCGTGATGCACTACGGCCCAGCCGGGGAGTCGTCGAGAAAGGCGGCAGCGTTCACGCAGAAATGCGAACGCGTCATCGACGGACCAGACCGGGAAGCCGTCCGGGTCGAGACGCGGATGCTCTCGGCCGCGATCGTGGGCACCCTCGTGCAGGAAGAAGTCCAGGTCGAGGTCGAGCACACGCTGCATCGTGATTAGGTCTTCGGCGGGGATAGGCACCAGAAGGGGAGATCGTCGACGCGAGCGATCGTGGAGCCCAACCGCTGCTCGCGCACTAGTCCCACGTCGTTGTCCCTCCGGCGCGCTCAATCCACGTGCCCAGGGACATGAGAGGCACGAAATCCTGGTCCCGGAACAGCTCCCTAGCTAGCTGCTCCGCCAGCTCGCGGTGCCGTTCAACGCGGCGCGGGAGACCAAGCGAGACCTGTCCGGCACGCCACCACTGGTCGAGATCCTGTTCGGCCTGGCCGGCCAATCCGGTCATCAGCCAAGAGAAGTCTCCGACGCGCGACAAGCATGCGAGCACGGGGTCGTCCTCATCCGAGGTCTGCACGAGTTCGCTGTAGCGCTCGGCAAGGAAGTCGCTCGCGGCGACGCGGAATCCCAGGTGCCACAGCGGGACGGCGCGTGAGGAGATCGACGTATTGGGACGAGCGCGCGCGAGCTCCTCGCTGAGTCGAGTTGCCCGCCCCTGCCGTAAGACTCCGAGCGGCCTCTCGTCAGACGTCCTGCAGTCCCAAATCGCACGGACGACTGTCCACGCTCGCTGCGCGGTGGCCCACGCTCCCAGTACGTGTACGACCATCCAGACGGGTACGCGTGAGCCGCGTCTCCACTCCTGGGCTGTCGACTTCGTCGGGACTTGGCGCTCGGCGAGCGCGCTGAGGGCGTCGAGCTCCTCAGTGAGGCGATCCGGGTCGTACTCCACAAGCGGCAGTAGCGTGGCGAGGCGTCGCTCGACGAACAGCCACAGTCGTTGCTCGAGCGCCTGCATCGTCGGCGAGTCGATGTTGCGTCCCATGACGTCGCCTGCGTCTGCGAGAGCTCCGAGGACGCCGACTTCCCAACTCCGTCGTTCCGCACGGAGCAGCTCCCGTGCTCCGACCGAGTCGCCCGCTCGAATCAAACCAACGAGCGTGTCGCGGAGGTCCACGTGCGCCTCGTCAACTCGCGAGGCCGAGTTCGTCTCCTGTCGAGGCGCCCTCGCGGGCAGCGGGTGTCCCTTTGCCCGTTCCAATCCGCGTCGATGTGCGATAGCGCGACTGATCTGGTCAGCCACCGCCTCGATGCCGCTTTCGGTCTTCGCCGCCAGAAGGTCGGCGAGCGGGGGCGAGACGTTCGCCACGTAGGCCGCATCGACCCGGTGCCACACAGGCAGGATCAATCGTTCGCCGCCCGACATCTCTCGCGCGACAAGGCCCTGCAGCTCACGACGCGGCCAGGGCTTGCTGAAGAACTCCCGCGACAGGATCACAACGCCGAAGCGAGAATGCGCGAGTCCCCAGTCGATCGACTCGGACAGTGACGAGCCGAGCATGAGCTCGGCCTCGTCGAACCAGGTGCTGTGCCCGCGGTCGCGTAGGGCCTCAACAAGCGGTCGTGCGATCTCGTCCTTGTTCTCGCTCGCGTGTGAGACGAACACATCCCGGAGGTCGTCGGGATTCTCATCCAGGGGGGCGACGTCCTGCGCGACCGCGACCTCAGCCCGGTGGGCGGCAGAACCGCGGCCGAGGTCGGCCCGTGCGTGGTGGGCTGACAGGCCCTGCGGTGTCACACGGACGTTGTCCATGCGCTGCAGATGCTGTGGCTGATACATCCGGCCCGACGAGGGTTCGCGATCGTTCGGCCACGGCTGCCAGTCCCAGTTGATCCATCCGTCGTGTCGGAGGTCGCCTAACAGCATCGCGAGCTGTCCATGGCCCTGTTCGTCGCCGGCGATCCTTCCCTCAAGCGCGGCGAGCTGAGCAAGCGCATATCCGCTGCGCAACGCCTGCTGCCGCTCGTCGGAGGAGTCGATGCCTTCGAGCTCGACCAGCCAGGCGAACAGGGAACGAGTCGTCAGCATTCAGCATCGATGTTATGCGTTGCCGGCGCCAAGGCGCGCCTGCCGCGAGCGAGGCATCATCTGTGGATGCCGACCGGCGAGCAAATGGCTGATATCGAGGCCCACTTCCGTCCGAAGAGACGGGAGTGGTTCCAGCCAGCGATCGACTACGAAGGTCGAGGCCGTGCCGAGTTCGTCTCAAATCCTGGTGCGATTGAGGGGCCTGTCTCGATCTTCTTTCGTGAGGACGGCGTAGCTGACCGATTCGACATGGAGGTGGACTCGCTGATCGTCGGCGAGCAGGCGCAAGGCACGGGTGGTGATGGCGTCTTTGCTTTCGTCAACACGCTCCCGATCCCCGGAGCGCCTGGTGCCTACGGCTTCGGCGGCTTCTCGAATGAATGCTCGGGCGTCGACGTTGAGGCGGAGGGCTGGTCGATCTCGGCCGACAGTCCACACGTTTCGGCTTCAGGAGGACGCGCGACGTTTCGGGCCACGCGCACTGTCGCGCGGCGGATGGGCGCAGTCGAGCCCATCTACTGGGTAGCGCCACTACTGAATTTCCTGTCGCACTTCGTCCAAGCGGGGACTGAGCTCCAGGGCCATCCGCTCCGTGTTCGAGAGACAGCCCCATACGAGCCCGTCGGTAACGACACGGATCGATTCCGTGCGATGGCCTACAGAAAGTCCAATGCGTTGATCGCGTTCCATTGTGAGGGTCATCTCGGATTCGTCGAGCCACTGTGGGACTACGCGAGCCGGCGTGATCGCGTGCTGGCCGGCGACACGCTGGCGACTGCCATCATGGTCGGCCGACTTCCACTGGATTTCTCCGCCGAGGATGGCACCGACTGGTTCCCCAGTGATCTTCTGACGCTGCTCGGGCTCGCTGGGGGTCGGGAGATCGGCGTCCCGTTCGTTGAGTTGCGCGGGGAAGCCGGCCAGATCGTCTCGAGGATGCACCTTCGCGCCGGAGACCCGGCTACGCACCAACGGCGGCCGCTCATCGACGAGTCGATTGATCGGTCGACCGGCGCCCTTCTGACCGCGTTCCTTGGCTCGGCGCATCGCAACGATCTCTGGCTTCGCGTCGCGCTTCGACACTTGCAGCGGGCGCTCGCTGGGGAGATGACTCTGGAGGATCGCCTTGGCCACCTGTTCAGGGTCGTCGAGGGCCTCGCTGGAGGGCTCGAGCTGAACCGAAGCCGCCCGTTGGAGCTGTCCGCCGAGACACGAGAGCGCGTCGTCGCGACCATCGATGCCTGTGTGGATCAGCTCGTGACGATCGCGGACAACGCTCCCTCAGACGACAAGGCGCGCCTTGAGAGCATCAAGTCTCGAGTCAAAGCTGTGCAATCTAATTCGCCATCGTTTCAGACCCAATTGCTCGACCTGGTCGGCTATGCGTCGCTCCCCGACGCGAGCTGGCTAAGAGAGTTCTCGTTCCGGGCAAAGCTCAAGGGCGAGCCGACATCGTGGTCCGCAGTCGCATCACAACTTAGAAATCGGATATTTCATCGCGGATTCGTCAACTTCGAGCAATTCGACGTCGAGAACATCGTGCCATTCATTGACCACTTGGCGGATGTGCTTTCCCGAGTGGTGTTCGGTTTGATCGGATTCGAGTCGAGCTACAGGCCGCCGTGCGGCGACAGCGGCATGGTTACCCACGTCACGCCCGATTGGGCCGATCCCGAGCGCCTAACTGCGGAGCGCCTCCGCTACGTTCCTTGACACCCTCTCCCGTCGGTTCTTACGCGAGCCTGGCGAGCTGAACGATTTCTATCCGTAGACCGTGTCACGCTCGGTCGCATGATCATCAGCGTGCGCGTCGAATACAACTCCACAATGGGCGAAGTCGGGCGCGTCCTACGGGAGATCAACGTCGACATGGGCGACAGCGTCACAGTCTGGGCCAGTTCCGAGGACACCATTGTTGGACGCAGCGACTCCGATTTCGAACCCGCGCGCGGGTACGCGATCCTCGACGTTGAGGCTCCCGATCGTGCCGCGGCGCACGCTCGCGTAGTGCGCGCCGCCAACGCCGCCGACCCTGACCAGCAAGTGATCGTCGGCGGAGATATCAGCCTCTCGCCGATCGACACCCACTAATCGACTTCGGCCTCGCTGCTCGTGCAGCGCCGGGGTGCGAGGCGCCGCCGTGGGCGGGCCGTGATCGTGGACGATTGTCGAAGCGGGCACGCCGGTGCTCGCCGCCCCACGGGGGCTTACCACCACGCTTCGAGTCGCCGCAGCCGTAGGCGGTGACGGAACCTGCGCCGTACACGTCGGAGTCGGCGCGGCGGCGTGGCGAGCGCTTCAGGGCTGTGCGGCTCATAGAACTCCCACCGCGCGCCGCTCGCATCGGTCCAGCGCACGACCGCCCACCATGCGCCGTCAGGTAGTTCAAAGCGCAACCGGAATGTGCCGTCCTCGTCGTCCGCCGGCGTGGCCGGCACGACGGTGCCGGGTCGCATCGCGCGAACCGGCGGCGTCGAGTGCCCTGAGAGCAGCACACGACGAGAGAACCACCGCGGATGACGTTCAGCAGTGGGCAGCAGTTCGGGGTCGATGGTGCACGACACGTCGAACGCGGTCCCGGGTCCATCGCTGTGCAGCCGGACACGCACATCGAGGTACGAACGGCGCTCTCCCAACTCGGGCCGGATATCCAGCTCGGGCCACACGAAGGGGCGATGTGCGCGCTCGACGCTGCGGCGGCTAGCGAGGGCGCTCAGCCACGCGGCGGTCGCGGACGCCGTGGACGCGCCCGCAGCGACAACCGCGGCGACTTGCGCGGTCGTCCAGGTCATAGCGGCGATTCGCAGGGCTCGGACATCAACGCGAGGGTGCCAGCAGGCGCGGACGACGCCGCGCAACGCCAGCTCGAGTTGGGGAACAGCACGGTGGTCTTGCGCGAGGCCGTACGACGCACGGCGGGCTGCGAGAGACGGGCGATCCTCCGCGGAGCGCGCCGCTGACGGCCGGTCACCAATTCGTTTGCGCGCCCGGGATGTTCGGCGGGTTAACAGATAGATGCTTCAGGTCAGCCGCGACGATCAGAAACGAAGCACCCATGAGGTTCAGCTCGATGCGGCGACGATTGAGGCGATCGCGAGGCGAGTCGTCGAACTCCTCTCGGAAACCTCGCGCGCAGACACGGCCACGCTTTTGAGCGCCGAACAGGTGGCAAAGCAGTTCGGTGTCTCTCGCGCGTGGGTGTACGAGAACGCTAACCGGCTCGGTGCAATTCGAATCGGCGAAGGCAGCCGGCCTCGGCTGCGCTTCGACTCGGACGAGGTCGCAAGGTGCATGTCCTCGGCGGCGCGGCAGCCCGCGGATGCGCCGGCACCTCGCGAGCATGCCCTCGGACGGAGTGATCTCATCCCGATTCGTGGCCTCTAGTCGAATCGGAAGGAGGCGGCCATGAGTCAGAGAGGAAGGCCTAGCACCGGGCACGTGCGTCGAACACCCAGAGCCGACGGGCTGACCACCCTGTCCCTGCGGGTGCGCGCGTACGGCGAGCGGTACACGATCCGTCTCGGCACCGAACTCGACGGGTGGACGGAGCCGCGGGCGGCGATTGAGCTCGCCAACGTCTGCGCGCAGATCCGCGCCGAGACCTGGGTGCCGCCGGCGGCAGACGACGAGGTCCCGGCCCCGCCGACGTTCCACGAGTACGCATCGGCATGGCTCAAGCGACAGGTGGCCGAAGGCATCTCCGAGAACACGCGCAAGGACTACTTCTGGCAGCTGAGCTGCCACGTGCTGCCGTTCCTCGGCTCCTACCGCATCGATGAGATCACCGACCAAGTCGCCGAGGCATTCAAGGAGCACAAGCTCGACGAGCGAGCGATGATCGTCGGCGTGCTCGAGGCCGGCGGCCAGGTCCGAGACCGGTCTGGGCGTGTGCGGCGGCCGCTGTCCAACACGTCGATCAACAAGTTCCTCGTGCTGTTGACGCGGATCCTGGACGGCGCCGTCCGTCGCGGGTGGCTCCCACACAACCCTGCGGCAAACGTCGAGCGCCTGCGCGTCCGCCGGCGCAAGGGAGGCATCCTCGAGGCCGACGAGCTCAAATCGTTGATCGCGGCCGCGCGGGTGACCGAGCGCGGGGATCCGAAGACTCCCGAGCGCCAGCAGCGCGTCCGCCAGTTGCGCGACGTCGAGAAGCTCTCCTGGCGCGAGATCGGCAAGCACCTCGGGATTGCATCCTCGACGGCTGTCTACCTCTATCGGACGCAGCCGAGCTCGGTGGTAGACGACGGGCGCCGCGCGCTAGTCGCCGTCCTAGGTTGCGGAGGCCTTCGTGTAACTGAGGCCGGCGACCTGGACGTCGGCGACGTCGACCTGGCTCACGCCAAGCTGCACGTCCGCGACAGCAAGACCGAGACGGGCATCCGCGAGGTCGACATGACGCCGCGGCTTGTCGAGGAGGTCGCGGTCTACTTCGCGTCACGGCCGAACGCGCGCGCCGGCGACCCAGCATTCCCGACTCGAACCGGCGGTCGGCGCGACAAGGACAACATTCGCAACCGAGTCGTCGCTCCCGCCGTCGCACGGGCGAACCGCGAGCGCGAGGCAGAGGGGCTCCCTGAGATCGGCGTCGCGGTCACGCCGCACACGCTGCGGCGGACCTACATCAGTCTGATGCTCTCGGCGGGCGCCGAGGTGCCCTACGTCCAGGCCCAAGTGGGCCACAGCGACGCGAAGGTCACGCTGGAGATCTACGCCCACGTGCTCAAGCGCCGGGACCGTAGCCGGTTCGGAGTAGCGTTCGATGCGCTGATGCGCGACGCGATTCCGTCCATGCAACAAGCCAAGATGCAGTCCTGGCGGCCGGAGATTGCCGCCTAGTCAGGTGAATTTGGGCCCATAATTGGACCCGTAGAGACGCTCACGACGCTCCGATGCAAGAGGCACATCCCGCCCAGAACACAGAAAAGCCCGCCGGAGCGGGCCTTTCGTCGTATGGGCGCGGCGGGTTTCGAACCTGCGACCTCTCGCGTGTGAAGGCCGCGCGAAGCGTTCTGAGGGCTACCGCACGTCACGGATTTCGCTCTGCGCCGTGGATTCGTCCGGGCCGGATTCCGGGTTCGCGCCGCTCGATGTTTCCATCCGCGTTTCCATACGCGCCCTGAGTAGCTCGCGCCGGCGATCGCCGAAGTGCGCGCGGTAGATCGCGCGGGTCACGTTCGAGTTCTTATGGCGCAGCAGGTCGCGCGCCTCCTCGGCGTCGTCGCAGTCCATCGCCGCCCCGTGACGCAGGGCGTGGAAGTCCGGCAGCCGCAGCTGGCTGCGCTTGACGTCGCGCAACACGAACGCGCCGTCGTCGTCCACCACCAGGCCGCCGCGCCGGTCGTGCTCGTACAGCTCCGGGAACGTCGGCAACCCCTCCGGCGTCCGTGCCCGCTCCTGCGCCCGGTAGAGCGCGCGCAGCACGTTGCGCTGATGGATCGGCCGTCCGATCCGCGTGCTGAACACGTACGACTTCGGGGTCGTCGGCGCCGGCGTGCGTGCCTTGTGCTTGAGCAGCATCAGCGCCGTCGAGCGGGGGAGAGGGAGCGTCGCCTTGCTCTCCTCGGTCTTCAGCTCTACCCGCTTGCCGTCGCGGTCGACCTGGAAGCGGAACCGGATCGTCGCCCGGTCCAGGTCCGCCAGCCCGAGGTCCTCCCACCACAGCCCGAGCAGTTCGCTCTCGCGCGCGCCGACGACACTCGCCAGGCGAAACAGCGTCTTCCACGGCTCGGTCGCCGCGGCGATCACCTGCGCGAGCTCGCTGTCGGTGTAGATGCGCCGCGAGGGCGTCATGCTCACCTTCGGACGTTCGCTCGTCTCCAACTCCGCGAACGGGTTGTCGCCCCGCCACGCGCAATGACGCCGCGCGAACTTGAACACGCGATTGGCCGCGCGGCAGATGCCCGAGATCGTCCACTCCGCCAAGCCGGCCGCACGCAGCTCGCGCACCAACCGCGCGGCATCGGAGACGTCGATCGCGTCCAGGCGCCGGTTGCCCCAACGCGGCCGCAAGTGCTTCTCCACGTAAGTGCGGTAGCCCGCGCGCGTCGACGGCCGCAACTCGGACACCTGCTCGGCCAGCCACCGATCCGCCGCCTCACCGAACTTCAACCGCGGATTCGCCGACTCGCGCTCCCCGCCACGAGCCTTCAACCGCGCATCGTCACGCGCCAGGCGCGCGGACGTGAGCGTCTCGAACGGACCGCGCCACCGCTGCCGCCCATCCGCATCCCGGTAGCCAACCTCGAACAGGCCATCAGCGCGCCAGTACACGCCGCGGTTGCCGGGCACGGCGACGCGTCGCTTGAGCCGGCCCCTCGCATCGGTCGGCCACGGCCGCGGCGGCTTCGGAGCACCGCTCACGCCGCCCGCCTCGACGGCCGCTCCCCACGACGCCACGCATCGATGTACTCGCGCCGGAACCATGCCCGACCGCCCCGCACCTCCTGCTCGAACTCGATCTCCCGCGCCGCCATCGCCTTGTGCAACGCGTGCGGCGACGTGCCCGCGTACTCGGCCGCCTCCCGCGTGCACAGCCACCCATCCGACTCCGCGTCCTGCCGATTCGGCAAGTACGGCGCCAGCAGCTCGGCGAGCTGTCGCAGCCCGTTCTCGTCACCCGCGATGATCGCCGCGATCGCCTGCCCGGACATCCGCGCAGAGCTGATCGTCGTGGCCGTCTCGCTCACCTCGAACCTCCCGTCTGGAACTCCATATCCCGCACGAACCGCGCCGCCAACCGCTGCTCACGCGCTCTCGCGGCCGCCGATGCAGCCAACAGCGCGTCGGCGGCTGTTACGTGTCCGACGCCGACGAACTCGAACGCTGTCGTGCGCGTCTCCGCGGCGGCGATCGCGCGTTGGGTCGCGTCGGTGGAGCGGGCGAGGATCTGCGCGTGCACGTAGGCCTCGCGCGCGGCGCGGAGAGCTTTGAAGGTCGTGGAGTAGCGGCGGCTCTTGGTCAGGCAGTGGCCGCGGTAGCCGAAGGCGTGCGCGCAGCGGGCCAGCCGCGGGTCGCACCGATCGCGCCGGCGGGGCGCGGGCCGCCGGGCCGGGCCGACCGAGGCGATGTCGGCCAGGTGCACGCGCGCGCCCGTGTCGAGCTCGACCACCAGCGTCGTGTCGCGCCGCTCAGCCGCGGCCAGCAGGCGGACGACGTGGCCGGTGTGGACGGTGTTGTCGTGCTCGCGTACCCGCACCGGCTCGCGTGCGCCCATCGCGTCCTGGAGACGGATCGCCAGCGCCGCCGGGTGCCAGTCGGTCTCCACGTTCACCGGCGGCCGCGTGGCCCGCGCGGGCCGGGGCGTGTTGCGCTGGGCGAGCGTGTCCAGCTCAAACGCTGTGCGCATGAACGCGCGGACGTGTTCGCGGACCGG
>Ga0182742_1004932_pt1 | contig 11640 bp, 8 predicted proteins | sample eDN5th37CBELigMG_FD_128880 | JGI IMG/M metagenome (GOLD analysis project Ga0182742, IMG submission 128880) | Enriched Miracle-Growth compost microbial communities from Emeryville, California, USA - eDNA 5th pass 37_C BE-Lig MG (version 2)... ... | reverse complement strand
GCCACCGGCGCGCTCCTCTGCCACCACCAGCGACTGATCCACGAGCGACCCGAGGAGATCGAGCACCGCCTCGGGCGGGCCGTCGGCGCAGACCTGCTCGACCGCGTCGAGCGTGAACCCGCCCACGAACACCGCCAGCCGCCGCAGCAGCGTCCGCTCGTCGTCGGTCAGCAGCCCGTAGCTCCAGTCGACGGAGGCGCGCAACGTGCGCTGACGAGCCAGCGCGGTGCGCGGCCCGCCGGTCAGCAGGCGGAAGCGGTCCGCGACGGCGGCCGCGATCTGCTCCACGGAGAGCATCCTCAGCCGCGCGGCCGCGAGCTCGATCGCCAACGGCATGCCGTCGACGGCTTCACAGATCCGCGCGACCGCGGCCGCACCGGGTTCCGTCAAGGCCAGGCGCGGCTGGGCATCCCGCGCGCGCTCGAGAAACAGCGACGTCGCGTCCGAGTCGGCCAGCGCTGTCGCCGGCAGCGACAGCGGCGGGACCCGCCAAGCGGTCTCGCCGCACGCCGCCAACGGCGCCAGGCTCGTCGCCAGCACGACCGGCTCGCGGCCCGCGCGCAGCAGCGTCTCGGCCGCGTCGGCGCAGGCGCCGAGCAGGTGCTCGCAGTTGTCGAGCACCACCAACGCCCGGCGTGGGGCAAGGTAGGCGGCGCAGGCCTGCAACTCCGAAACGCCGGGCAGCGGACGGACCCCGAGCGCTTCGCCGATGGCCGCCGCCACGAGCCGCTCGTCGGCCACGGGTGCCAGGTCGACCCACCACACGCCCCCCGGAAAGCGATCGGCAAGCTCGGAGACCAGTTGCAACGCCAGCCGCGTCTTGCCGCACCCACCCGCGCCCGTGAGCGTCAGCAACCGGGTTCTCGCCAGTTCGTCGCGCAGCTCGGCCAGCTCGCGGGCGCGACCGACGAAACTCGTCAGCGCAATCGGCACCGACTTCTGCGAAACCACAGCAACCTCCGGTCTCGGGCCGGCGCCGCCCCGCCATCCTCCCACGCGCGCCGACTCGCGTCACCTGGGCGGGGGGAGGCGCGCGAGCGCGCGCTTGGCGTTGTGGCGGACCCAGGCCTGCTCGTGCTGCAGGAAACGCTCGATCTCTGCCCGCGCCTCCACCGCGCGTAGCCTCGCCAGCGGCTTGAGGGCGTAGCGGCCGAGGTCGTCGTCGCGCAGCAGCCGCCGCAGGATCGGGACGGCGCGATCGCGCTGCCCGGGGAAACGCCCGAGGTAGTCCTCGATCAGGATGGGGCGTGCGGATCCGGTGGCCGGGTCCTCGATCAGCTCTGCGATCGCGTCGAAGTAGGAGACATCAGCGGTGAAGGCCAGCGCCTGGCCGAGCGAGACGCGGAGCTGCTGTGCCTCGGCGTTCTCGATCGGATCCGGCGCTCGGCGGAGCTCATCCAGCAGCGCCGGCGCGGCGGCCGGGCGGGCCGCTCGCACGGCCAGCGCTGCCGCGAGCGTCATCTTCACCGGCGCGTACTGCACGCGTGGCAGCCACGCGATGAGCACCGGGATCTGCTCGGTGTAGTCGATGTCGCGGTCGGTCAGGTCGCCCAGGCGCTTCACGCGCAAGCCGGCGTCGGCGAGCGCGTCGAGCACCGGACGCGCGTCCGCGTCGAAGCGCTCGAGATGCGCCCGCAGCGCCGGGTCCTTGGCTGCCTGCCTGCCCGCCGACCCGACCGCGCGGCGGATCCCCCACTCAGTGATCGTCTGCCGGAACCCGCGCCGCATCGGAGGGGAGGCAGTCTGACGCGCGGGTGGGTCCGGTGAGCCGGCTCAGCGAGAACGCGGCGCCCCGGGGTCGGCGAGCACGGAGCTGCGGAACGGCGGCCGCTCGTGGACGGGCGCCGGCACGCGGCCGCCGAGGTCGGCTGGAAGGCGCGCGCGGTCGACGACGCGCTCGCCGCTCAGGCGTCGGGCCGCGGCGAGGTCGGCGAGCCGGGCGTCGGGCTCTCCTCCGGCGCCTGGTACGGGCTCGAGCCGCTGTTCGACGCCGTGCGCGAGCGCCACCCGGGGCTGCGCCTGCACGTGCGCCAGCAGTCCGCGCGCCCGCTGTTCGACGCCGTGCGCGCCGGGACCCGCGAGCTCACGGAGGCCGGCCGCGGTCAGGTCTCGCCGGCCGAGCTCGCCGGCGAGACCGTCGCCCTCGATGACCCCGCCGAGGGACCCGACTACAACGCCGCGGTGCTCGGCGCGTTCGCCGCCGCCGGCGTCACCCCGCGCACGCGCGTCGGACTGACCGTGCGCTCGGCGATCCACTCTTCGCACCGCGACCTGCACCTGCTCGCCGTTGCGCCGCGGGTCACCTTCCCGCTCGACCTGCTGTGGCAAGACGAGCGGCCGGCGATCGCCGCCGTCGCCGCGATCGCGGCCGAGGTGACCCGGCGAGAGGGCTGGCCGGCGCCGTAGCCGGACGCCTCAGGGCCGGCACGTTCGTCGGCGCCGCCGATAGGCCCGGCCCGCGGCGATCGCCGCTGCATGGTCGGGCGGCGCGGCCGCCTCCAAGGCGCTCCGGCCGAGCGCGGCGTCCATCGCCGGGCCGGGATGCTCCACGACCTTCCCGTGTCCGGCGGCGAGGCGCGACGGGTCGAGCGCCCGCAGTGCGTGGGCGCTGTCCAGCGCGGACGGCCGGTGCCAGGTGGCAAGGCCGACGAGCGGAAACCAGGGCCGGGGACAGGCCGCGGTCGCGACACCGCCCAAGGTCGTGAAGGCGTCGCCGCAGTAGAGCGTGCCGTCTCGCGGGTCGTGGAACGAGACGTGCCCCGGTGTATGCCCCGGGCTGGCGATGACCTCCAGCGGTCCGACCCGGTCACCGCCGACGACCGTCCGGGTCGGTGTGGTGCCGGCCCCTGGATAGCTGCCACGGAGCCGGTCAGGGGGCTCGCCGGGGTCCAGCGTCATCACCTTGTCGAGATAGCGCGCGTCGCGCTCTGAGATCACGACCTCGGCGTCCGGCAGGGCGGCGGCCAGCTCATCGAGGGAGCCGATGTGGTCCCCGTGGGCGTGGGTCAGCGCGATGGTCGTGATCGGCGCGTGCAGGGCCTTCGCCGCTTGCAGGATCGCCTTCGCGCTCCTGGGCAGCATCGTGTCGATCACGATCAGTCCGGCCTCGCCGGGCACGAGGTAGGCGTTGACGAACCCGAAACGGGTTATCCGTGTGACGGTCACAGGAAGGCGCTCAGCGCCGCGTTGACCTCGTCGGCGTGCGTCCAGAGCAGCCCGTGGGGCGCGCCGTCGATCTCGACGTACCGCGCGTCGGGCAGGCCTTGGCGGAAACGGCGCGCGGTGGCGTCGATCGGGAGGATGTTGTCCGCGGTGCCGTGCAGGATCAGCGTGGGCTTGCCGCTGGCGCGGACGGCGTCGACGTCGGCGCGGAAGTCCTCCAGCCACGCGGGCACGACCGCGTGGGCGGCGACGGGCGCGCTCGCGGTCGCGACGTTCCAGCTCGCCGTCACCGCCTCCTGGCTGATCCGGGAACCGAGGTTCTCGTCGAGGTTGTAGAAGCCGGCGAAGAACTGCGTGAACCACGCGTAGCGGTCCCGCCTCGCGGCGGCCTCGATGTCGTCGAAACCCGCCCGCGGGAGGCCCTCGGGGTTGTCGTCGCGGGCGACGAGGAACGGCTCCAGCGAAGCGAGGAACGCCAGCTTCGCGACGCGCTCGTGGCCGTGACGCGAGACGTAGCGCGCGAGCTCGCCCGTCCCCATCGAGAAGCCGACGAGCACGACATCGCGCAGATCGAGCGTCTCGAGCACCGCGTGCAGGTCGGCGGCGAACGTGTCGTAGTCGTAGCCCGAACCGACCTTCGACGACTGGCCGAAGCCGCGCCGGTCGTAGGTGATGACGCGGTAGCCGGCGGCCAGCAACGCGCGCGTCTGGTGCTCCCAGCTGTGCCCGTCGAGCGGGTAGCCGTGGATGAGCACGACGGGCTGCCCCGTCCCGTGGTCCTCGTAGTAGAGCTCGATCGCGGCGCCGTTCTCGTCACCGACGGTGATGAAGCCCATGGCTTCGTTCCTTTCGTGGGGGTTGTATCGACGTCATCGCCGCGGCTCCCAGCGGAACATCCGCGCGGCGAGCACGATCGCCACGCCGAGCCACACGAGCGTCGGGAGCAGCAGGAGCAGCGAGTCCGCGAGCGGCGCTCCGCCGTTCCAGGCGTCCACGATCAGCTCGGTGGACGCGCCGCCGGGCAGGAGCCGCTTCAGCGCGGCGAGGCTCTCGGTCCCGGTGATGCCGACCCAGCTGGCCACGGCGATCGTTCCCAGGCTGAGCGGGAGTGCGGTGACCTGCGCGTGCTCGGGCGAGTTCGTCATGCCGGCCGTGGCCAGCCCGAGGGCGAGCAGCAGCGCGAACGACGACAGGATCGCCAGCGCGAGCAGCCCGGCGTGGGCGGGCCCGCCGGTGACGGCGGCGAGCACGGTCAGGATCACCGCCACCTGGACCAGGGCGATCGCGCTGACCGGGAGCACCAGCCCGGTCAGGATCGCGAGGTCCCCGGCCGCGGTGGAGCGCAGTCGCTTGAGAAAGAGGGTCTGACGGCGGCCGGCGAGCGTGGTGACCGTCGTCGCGTAGAGGCTGAAGCCGCCGATGGTGAACACGAGCACGGCGCCGATGTAGCCGAGGCCGCCGTCGCCCTCGAACATGTCGCGGGACCTGATGATGAAGGCGCTCGCCGCCATCGGCATCAGCAGGCCGGCGATCAGCACGGCTCGGTTGCGGACGAGCTGGCGCAGCTCGTGGTGTGCGATCGCAAGCATCAGGCGGGGACCGGTTCGGCGTCGACGGCGCGGAAGACGTCATCCAGCGAGGTCGGCGAGGCCCGCAGCCCGATCAGCTCGACCGCGCGCACGTCCGCCCAGTCGAGCAGGTGCTTGAGGTCGGACTGCATCGCGAAGGTCTCGATCAGGTACGACTGCTCGGACACCCGGGCGGGTCGCAGCGGCGGCTCAGGCGCACCCGGGGCGAGCGAGAACCGGATCGTGGCCGGGAGCGTCCGGGTCAGCTCCGACACCGTGCCCTCGTGCCGGATGCGGCCGTGGTGCATCAGCCCGATGCGATCGGCGCGCTCCTGTGCCTCCTCCAGGTAGTGGGTCGTCAGCACGATCGTGGCGCCGTCGTCGCGCAGGCGTTCGACGACGTCCCAGAGGGCGTCGCGGGCCTGGATGTCGAGCCCCGTGGTCGGCTCGTCCAGGAAGATCAGCTCGGGCCCGCCGAACACGGCGGTGGCGAAGTCGAGCCGCCGCTTCTCGCCGCCGGAGAGCTGCGACACGCGCGTCGTCGCCTTGCGCGTGAGGCCGACGAGGCCCAGCACGCGGGCGACCGTGTCGGTGCGCCCGGAGAGCGCGCCGATCAGCCGCACCGTCTCCGCCACGGTGAGATCGGGCGCGAACCCGCTCTCCTGGAGCATGATCCCCGTGCGGGACCGCACGGCGCGCCGGTCCGTCGGACGCTTGCCGAAGACGCGCACCGCGCCCGAGGCCGCCTCCCGGTGGCCTTCGATGACCTCCAGGGCCGACGTCTTCCCCGCCCCGTTGGTGCCGAGCAGGGCGTACAGCTCGCCCCGCTCGACGTGGAACGAGAGGTCCTCGACCGCGTGGAAATCGCCGTAGGTGACGTTGAGCCGCTCGACCTCGATGACCGGCCCGGCGGCGATCGTGTCGACCCGGTGGCCGAGCTCGGCGGCGAGATCCGCGTTCGCGTCGGCGCCGCGGAGCGTGACGGAAGCCCAGATCGCGGCGAGGATCATCACCCCGGCCCCGGCGACGCCGGTGACGACGATCGCGTCCGTGAACGCGGCCCCGGCGGTCTCGAGAAGCGCAGCGCCAGTGCCCCCGCCCACCTCGGCCGCCACCAGGACGGCCTCCGCCATCGTCGAGGACGCCCGCTCGGCGGCGCTCGCGGGCAGACCGAGAGCGTCCGTTCCCGCGGTGACGGCCCGGGTGTAGGAGGCGACGAGCACCCCGCCCAGCACGGCCGTCCCCAGCGTCGTGCCGATCTCGTACGCGCTCTCGGAGGTCGCGGCGGCCTGTCCGGCACGCTCGGGCCGGACGGAGCTCATGATGATGTCGTTGCTCAGCGCCAGTCCGATGCCGGCGCCCAGCGAGACCAGCGCGAGTGAGGTGGCGACCAGGGCCGGGCTCGACGTGGGCGACAGGAAGCCGGTCAGTCCGAACCCGACCGCGGCGATCAAGAGCCCGACCGTGATCACGTGCGCGGGGAGGAAGCGGTTGACCAGGAAGGCCGCGGTGGCGGCGAGGACCGCCTGGGGGAGGAGCCAGACGGCGGCCTGGAGCGGGCTGAGGCCGAGCACGAGTTGGAGGTGCTGGACGAGTGCCACCAGCGCGCCGACGATCGCGAAGATCGACAGCAGGTCGCCGATCACGGCGCCGCGGAAGTAGCGCACCTTGAACAGCCGGACGTCCAGCAGCGGCGTGGGGAGCGTGAGCTGGCGGCGGACGAACAGGGCGATGGCGGCCAGGCCGGCGGCGAGGGCAGCCAGCCCGTACGCGATGTCCGTGCCACCCGTGAGCGTCTTGATGGCGTAGGCCACGCCGATCATGCCCACGAACGAGAGCACGACGCTGCGGAGGTCGACCCGGTGCAGGTCGGGGTTGCGGCTCTCGGGCAGCAGGAGCGGGCCGAGGATGAGCAGGAGCGCCATCACCGGGACGTTCATCAGGAACGCGGCCTTCCAGCTGAAGGTCTCGATGACCCATCCGCCGGCGATCGGCCCGAGCGCCGCGCCGGCCGCCGCCATCGCCGCCCACACCGCCATCGCGTAGCGGCGCTGCTGACGGTCGAGGAACATGTTGCGGACCAGCGACAGCGTGGAGGGCATCATGATCGCGCCGCCGACGCCCAGCAGCGCGCGGGCCCCGATCAGCATCCACGGCGTCGTGGCCAGCGCGCCGATCACGGACGCGACCGCGAACACCACGGCACCGATCAGCAGGTTCCGGCGCCGCCCGAAGCGATCGCCCACGGTGCTCATCGCCACGAGCAGGCCGGCGAGTACGAGCGCGTAGATGTCGATCATCCACAGCTGCTCGACGCCGGTGGGGCTCAGGTCGGCGGAGATCGCGGGCAAGCCGAGGATCAGGACGGTGCCGTCGATCGTGATCAGCAGCAGCGGCAGGACCAGCACGGCGAGCCCGATCCAGCTTCTGGTGGTGGCGGTGGTCGTCATGGCGTTGACGCAGGCTCGCAACGACCGCGGCCGTTCGCATCGGCAAGAGTCCCTGATGTGGTCACCTACGGATAGGTGAGAGCGACGTGAAAGACTGCGTTGTTCATGAGCGCCGAAGCGAACGCGGCGCATCTCTTCGGTCGGCGCGCAGAGCGTGAGGCGGTCGAGCAGGTGCTGGCCGGGGCACGGGCCGGAACAAGCGGCGCGCTGGTGGTCCGCGGGGAAGCGGGCATCGGGAAGACCGCCCTGCTCGAGTACGCACGTCGCCTCGCGGCCGCGTCGGGGTTCAGGGTCGAGACCTCGGTCGGGGTCGAGTCCGAATCGCACTTCGCGTTCGCGGGTCTGCATCAGCTGTGCGCGCCCTTGATGGATCGCGCGGACGCGCTGCCCGACCCGCAGCGGTCCGCCCTGGGCGTGGCGTTCGGCCTGCACGGTGGCTCCGTGCCCAACCGCTTCCTGGTCGGGCTGGCCACGCTCAACCTGCTGGCGGAGGTCACCGAGGGTGAGCCGCTGCTGTGCCTGGTCGATGACGCGCAGTGGCTCGACGAGGCGTCCGCGCAGGTGATCGCGTTCGTGGCGCGCCGGGTGGCGGCCGAGCGGCTGGCGCTCGTGTTCACGCTGCGCGACTCCGGCGACGCCACGCCGTTCGACGGTCTGCCCGACCTGCGCCTGCACGGTCTCGCCGGGGGCGACGCGCAGGCGTTGCTGGCGGCCACGGTCCGCACCCCGCTGGATGACGACGTGCGCGACCGCATCGTCGCCGAGGCGCGCGGCAACCCCCTGGCGCTCCTGGAGCTGTCCCAGCCGGGGCTGGCCGGCGGGTTCGAGCTGCCCGACGTGCTGAGCGTCCCGCTCCGCGTCCAGGACGGCTTCCAGCGGCGTTCGGCCAGCCTGCCCGCGGAGACCCAGATGCTGCTGCTGATCGCCGCGGCGGAGCCGACCGGCGACGTGGACCTGCTGTGGCGGGCAGCCGCGCACCTGCGGATCGCCCGTGACGCGGCCGCGCCCGCGGAAGCCGCCGGGTTGGTGGAGATGGACACACGGGTGCGGTTCCGGCATCCGCTGGTGCGCTCGGCGGTCTACCAAGCCTGCACGCCGACCGATCGGCGGCGCGCGCACGACGCGCTGGCGGCCGCCACCGACCCGCGGCTCGACCCTGACCGGTTCGCGTGGCACCGCGCGCAGGCGGTGCTGGGCTCGGACGAGGATGCCGCCGCCGGGCTGGTGCGGTCGGCCGATCGGGCTCGCGCCCGCGGCGGGCTGGCCGCGGCGGCGGCGTTCCTGCAGCGGGCGAGCGAGCTCACCCGTGAGCCGGCCGGCCGCGCCACCCGGGCGCTCCAGGCCGCGGAGGCCAAGCACGAGGCGGGCGCGTCCGACACTGCTCTGGGGCTGTTGCAGGTCGCGACGGCCGGGCCGTTGGACGCCCTCCAGTGCGCCCGTGTCAAGCTGCTGCGCGCGCAGATCGCGTTCGACCGGACGCGCCGCAGCGACGTGCCGGAGATGTTGCTCGACGCGGCCGGCACGCTGGCCCCGCTCGACGCCGCGCTCTCGCGCGCGACCTACCTGCACGCGCTCGACGCCGCGATCATCACGGGCGGCCCCGGCGACGGCGTGCTGGCGGTCGCCCGAGCCGCCCGGAGCGCACCTCCGCCGCCGGGACCGTCGGCTCCGTCCGACCTGCTGCTCGACGGGCTCGTGACCTCGTACACCGAGGGCTACGCGGTCGGGCTGCCCGAGCTGCGCCGCGCGCTCAGGACCTTCCGCGCCGACGATGCGGACACCCGCCCCTGGCTGTGGCTCGCCAGCCGAACCGCGCTGCGGCTGCTGGACGACGAGCTGCTCCACGACCTGGCTCACCGCAACGTGCGGCTCGCGCGTGAAGCCGGCGCGCTGTCCGCATTGTCTCCCGCCCTGCTGTTCCTGTCGGCGCTGTCGGTGCTCGCCGGCAAGCCGAAGCGGGCCGCCGAGCTGATCGCCGAGGAGAACGCGATCAGACAGGTGACCGGCGGAGTGTCGCTGCGCTTCGGCCGGCTCGTGCTGGCCGCGTGGCGCGGGCAGCAGACCGAGACCGTCGAGATCCACACCGCCGCCGTTGCGGAGGCCGGTGAGCGCGGGAACCGCGCCGAGGTCTCTCTCGCCCACCACTCGCTGGCCGTGCTCCACAACGGCCTGGGCAACTACGGCGCCGCCCTGGACGCCGCCGTGCAGGCGTGCGAGTCCCACGAGCCGCCGCACACCAGCCTCGCGTTCCCCGAGCTCATCGAAGCCGCCTCCCGCGCCGGCCAGCCCGGCCGCGCCGCGGACGCGCTGGAGGCGCTCGCGTCGCGCGCCCAGGCCAGCGGGACCGAGTGGGCGCTCGGGCTCGCAGCCCGCTCGCGTGCCCTGACCACCGGCGGCGCGGCCGCCGAGCCCCACTACCGCGAAGCGATCGAGCGCCTCGGCCGGTCGCGCATGGCGGTCTTCCTCGCCCGCACCCACCTCGTCTACGGCGAATGGCTCCGGCGCGAAGGCCGCCGCCGCGACGCCCGCGAGCAGCTCCGCTCCGCCCACGAGCAACTGACGGAGATGGGCCTCGACGCCTACGCGGCCCGCGCCGCCCGCGAACTCCGCGCCACCGGCGAGCACCCACGCAAACGCAGCTCCCAGCCGACGGACGCGCTCACCGCCCGCGAGCTCCACATCGCCCGCCTGGTCGCCACCGGCGCCACCTCCCGCGAAGTCGGCGCGCAGCTGTTCCTCAGCCCGCGGACGATCGAAGCCCACCTGCGCACCATCTTCCGCAAGCTGGACATCACCTCCCGCCGCCAGCTCAGGCAACTACCGCTCTCTTGAGGGACTTTCACCGATGCGAACCCGCCCGCGCCGGTGCGAGCCTGCCGTATGAACCGCCATCCAGACACGTCCGTCCAACCCCGTGTGCGGGCATCCGCGAACGTCACCGCCGACGCCCGGGACGGAAAGCGTGCCCGGCGGCGGGCGCCGCGCCGGGCCGCGGCGCGCTGGGACCCGCGGTCCCGCACCGAGCCTGCGCTCGCCCGGCTGCGGGCACAGGAGGCGGTCCGCGACCCGCAGCTCCTGCCGCTGCGCTACGCCCGGATGGCGTCGTCGCCATGGGCCTACCTCCGCGGCGCCGCCGCCGTCATGGCCGCCGATCTCGCGGCGGCACCGCACTCCGGGCTGACGGTGCAGATGTGCGGCGACGCGCACGTCCTCAACTTCGGGCTGTGGGCGTCCCCCGAGCGGCAGCTGCTCTTCGACGCCCGCGACTTCGACGAGACGCTGCCAGGACCGTTCGAGTGGGACGTCAAGCGCCTCGCGACCAGCCTCTACGTGCTCGCGGACGCAGAGCGGCTCCCGGAGGGGTGCGGCGAGGAGGCCGCCTCCGCCGCGCTCGACGGCTACCGCAGCGCGATGCGCCGCTACGCGCGGATGGGCGAGCTGGAGGTCTGGTACGACCGCATCACCTCCGACGTGCCACTGCAAGGTCTTGCCTCCGCGCACGCCGAGGCCGTCTCCCGCTCGATCCGGAAACAGTCCATCAAGCGCACGCACCAGGGAGCGGCCCGGCAGCTCGTCTTCGAGGAGAACGGGCAGCGCCGGATCAGCCTGGACCCGCTCAAGCGCATCGACGAGGGCATGACCGAGGAGCAGCGGGTCCGGGCCTACGAGCAGGTCTACGACACCTACCTCGCGTCGATCCCCCCGCATCTGCGACGCCTCGTCGAACGGTTCCGGCGCATCGACTCGGTGCGCCAGATCGTGGGCGTCGGCAGCGTCGGCATGCGCGTCTGGCTGCACCTGATGGAGGGCGACAGCGGCCAGCCCGTCTTCTTCCAGGTCAAGCAGGCCACCGCGTCGGTCTACGAGGACTTCCTGGGCCCCAGCGAGTTCCCGAACCACGGCGAACGCATCGTCGTCGGCCAACGCCTCATGCAGTCGGCGAGCGACATCTTCCTCGGCCACATGCGCGTCGACGGCAACGACTGCTACGCCCGCCAGTTCCGCGACATGAAGATCATCCCGAGCGGCAAGCAGATCTCCGGCTACCTGCCCCAGTTCGCGGCGGTCTGCGGCCACGCGCTGGCCAAGTCACACGCCCGCAGCGGCGACCCCGCGGCCATCGCCGGCTACATCGGCAACGGCGGCGGGTTCGCCGCGGGCATCCTCGGCTACGCCCGCGCCTACAGCGCCCAGACCGTCGCCGATCACGCCGACCTGCGCGCGGCGATCGCGAGGGGAGAGGTGCAAGCCGCGGAACGCGGGTGGTGATATGTACAGACGTTCAGATGTTACGATGAGCGGCGGTGCCGCTCCCTGAGGAACATCTCTCGCCGGACCGCCCGCTGGGCGACGAGGAGGCGGAGCGTCTCGCCGAGCGGATGGCCGCGTTCGCCACGGCGAGCCGCCTCAAGCTGCTGTACGCGCTGGTTCCCGGCGAGCTGAGCGTCGAGGAGCTGGCG
>Ga0182742_1004930_pt1 | contig 11645 bp, 12 predicted proteins | sample eDN5th37CBELigMG_FD_128880 | JGI IMG/M metagenome (GOLD analysis project Ga0182742, IMG submission 128880) | Enriched Miracle-Growth compost microbial communities from Emeryville, California, USA - eDNA 5th pass 37_C BE-Lig MG (version 2)... ... | reverse complement strand
CGCCACTAATTCTCCGAGAAACATCATTGACTAAGGCTACTTTCTTTAAATCCGTCGTCCGCTCAGAAATCCTGACAAGTCTTGTCGTCTCAGGCTGACCATAATCTGCAGAGAACATAATTCCTGTCGGTGTCACATAGCTATGGGTTTCCTCAATTCCAAACGCCAGGGCAATTCTTCTCATTGTATCTTCAACCCGATAAGTCTCCGCTCCACTCCTTAACATAATCTTCCCTGCTAACAGACATACGTTCATGATTTCATAGATTTGATTTTGATTATTCATAATCTCCTCACTTAACATAGGAACGAAACTCCCATAATTTCTACTACTTAAAATACCAGAAACAAGCAAAAAATGATAAAAAAGAGTTTTTCTCTCTAAACAAATCCATTTTCCTTATGAATTAATCTGCGATAAACTTGTATTTCTACTCATTTCTTATTAGTATAAAGTTCTATAGAAATGTATAATGATGATAATACTTTACATTAAGTTTACTTCGTACATTTGATGTTAAAATCCTAAAACCCATTTTAACGTAGGAAAAGCTATTTTGTATGTTGTAGGTCAATTTTTAGACTCTTTTCTTAGAAAGTTGGCAGTTTACTTACACGCTTAAATGCAACTGAGTTTGGGAGAAGAGTCATACATAAAAGAACGGAAAGGTGATTCAGGTTGGAAGAAAACTCAAATTTTATTAAAACCATTATTAAGGAAGATTTGGAAACTGGGAAGCACGATAAAATTGTTACTCGGTTCCCGCCTGAACCGAACGGCTACCTTCACATTGGTCATGCAAAGTCAATTGTGATTAACTTTGGTCTAGCTGATGAGTTCAATGGGAAAACCAACCTCCGCTTTGATGATACAAACCCTTTAAAAGAGGATCAGGAATATGTTGACTCCATCAAAGAAGATGTCGCGTGGTTAGGTTATGAATGGGACGACCTTTGTTATGCATCAAACTATTTTGATGAGATGTATGATCGCGCAGTTTTTTTGATTAAAAAAGGCAAAGCATTTGTCGATGACCTTTCTGCAGATGAAATTCGTGAATACCGTGGTACACTAACTGAACCAGGAAAGGAAAGTCCATATCGCAACCGTACTGTTGAGGAAAACCTTGACCTATTTGAACGCATGCGCAAAGGTGAATTTGGGAATGGAGAAAAAGTCCTCCGTGCTAAAATTGATATGGCATCACCCAATATCAACTTACGCGATCCAGTGATTTATCGAATTTCCCATACAAGCCATCATAATACTGGTGACAAATGGTGTATTTATCCAATGTATGCTTTTGCACATCCGTTAGAAGATGCCATTGAGGGTGTCACACACTCTCTGTGTACAACTGAATTTGAAGATCAACGCCCTTTTTATAATTGGGTTGTAGCGGAATGCGAGATGAAAAACGTTCCTCAACAAATCGAGTTTGGACGTTTAAACCTCACCAATACCGTCATGAGTAAACGCAAATTAAAACAACTAGTAGAAGAGAATTATGTTGACGGCTGGGATGACCCACGACTTCCAACCATCTCTGGGTTAAGAAGACGCGGTTTTACACCAGAGGCAATCCGTGAATTTGTTGCTGCAGCAGGTGTTTCAAAAGGATATTCTACCGTTGACGCCCAAATGCTTGAACATTTTGTAAGGGAAGATTTAAAACTAAAAGCACCAAGAACTATGGGTGTTTTAAAACCATTAAAAGTAGTCATCATGAATTACCCAGAAGGACAAGTTGAATGGCTTGATGCTGAAATCAATCCTGAAAATCCTGAGATGGGCACAAGAAAGATTCCTTTCTCACGCGAAATCTATGTGGAACAAGACGACTTTATGGAAAATCCACCGAAGAAGTATTTCCGCCTCTTCCCTGGAAATGAAGTCCGCTTAAAGCATGCCTATTTCATTAAGTGTGAAGAAGTCATCAAGGACGAAGCCGGTAATGTGATTGAACTTCGTTGTACGTATGATCCTGAAACAAAGAGCGGCACTGGTTTTACTGGCCGGAAAGTGAAAGGAACCTTGCATTGGGTAGATGCAAAACATTCGATCCCAGCTGAGTTCCGCCTATATGAACCGCTCATTCTTGACGCTGATAAAGAAGAAAGCGAAGAAGAAGAGAAAACATTCCTTGATTATGTGAACAAAAACTCGCTTGAAGTTCTACAAGGATATATTGAGCCAAATATGAATGAAGCTAAGGCACAAGATAAATTCCAGTTCTTCCGTCACGGCTATTTCAATGTTGACCCTAAACATACAACAGCTGACAAACTTGTCTTTAATCGTATTGTTTCACTGAAAAGTTCTTTTAAATTATAAGACATAACTAATTCAAAAGATTAGTGTCCGGCTCTGACTTATAAAAAAAGCGTTTTGCCTTTTGGGCGTGTCGTATTGATGGCGCACACTAGGCAAACGCTTTTTGTTTTTTTATTGTTATTGGTGACCTTAGAGTGATTTTTCCATTACTTTTGGTCACAAGTCAAAACTATTGGTTTCCTTTCTCTCGATTTTTTCCCCACTTAGGGCACCAATCAATCCTATTCGTTTCCTTACTCTAAGTTCTTTCCCCACTTTGGGCACTAACATACCGCGTCCCCCCTTCTGTCTAACTGTCCCCTAAAACTACGTCCATTCACCAAAAAAAGAACCATTTCCCAAATAGAAAATGGTTCTCCCAGCTAGTGTTATTGTTGCTGTTCTTTTAAAAATTCGATATTTGGTTCGATTCCAAACCACTTTTTATAAATCTCAGTGTATTTACCATTATCAAATAGAGTATTAAGAGCCGTATTAAATTCCTCTACTAGCTCGCTACCTTTAGGGAAGAGAATGCCATAAAACTCAGAGTCAAAGCTTGTATCTTCAATTACCTTTAGATTTTTATTAGGGTTGTTTTTCGCATATTCTTCAACGACGGCATTATCAGCAACCACAGCTGCTGCACCACCACTTTCCATTTCCATAATCGCTAAATTGTTATCTTCGAACTTCTTAACGTCTTTATGATTTTTACCTACTAAGGCATCCATTGCTGCTTGTCCAGTTGTTCCATTTTGTACTGCGACAATTTTACCTTTTAAGTCCTCAGCTGACTCGATCTCACTATCGTTTGGAACTAAGATTTTGTTCGTTGACTGGAAGTATGGAACTGAGAAATCAAATGTTTGTTTTCTCTCATCATTTATTGTAATAGCTGCCATCGCTAAATCTGCACGTTTACTTTCCGTTTCAACAAAGATTGGGTCCCAACCAATATGTTCAATCGTCAATTCATATCCAGCTTCTTCAGCTACTGCCTTAATTAAATCAACATCAAAACCAACAACTTCTCCTTTATCGAGATACTCCATTGGAGCATAAGTTGCATTTGTCACGACTCTTAATGTTTTCTGCTCTTCGCCTTCATTCGAACTGTTTCCCTCACTAGTGGTTTCCTCAGCAGTTCCACAAGCGGATAAAAATAGGACAATCGCCACACATAGACTTAATAAAGCCAGGATATTCTTTTTCATGTTTGTTCCCCCTTGTTTCTTAAAAATGAAAGATTCCTTCTTCCAAATATTTTAGTTTTAATAGAATAGCATTATTATAACTTGAATTGTATTATTATTCAATATGATTTATAAAAATTCTTTTTTTGGTTGCAACAACAAAAGAGGAGTCAGTTCCTAAGCACGTCTATAGTGCTTAGCAGCTGACTCCTCTTTTATGTTTATAAAATCTTACTAAGAAATGCTTGCGTTCTTTCATGTTGAGGATTTTCAAACAATTCCTTTGGTACGTTCGCCTCAACAACATAACCGCCATCCATAAAAATTACGCGGTCCCCTACTTCACGGGCAAATCCCATTTCGTGAGTTACGACAACCATTGTCATTCCTTCTTTGGCTAGTTGCTTCATGACCTCAAGTACCTCTCCAACTACTTCCGGATCTAGCGCAGAAGTTGGTTCATCAAAAAGCATAATCTTCGGTTCCATTGCTAACGCTCTAGCGATCGCAACACGCTGTTTTTGTCCTCCTGATAGTGAACTTGGGTAAGCATTTGCTTTTTCTTCTAGACCCACTTTTTTAAGTAATTCCAACCCTTTGTTGCGCGCCACTTCCGGAGATACTTTCCTCACTTTTGTAGGGGCCATCATCAAATTTTCAATAACGGTTTTATGTGGAAAAAGATTAAAATGCTGGAAAACCATCCCCACTTCTTGACGCATTTTATTGATATTATTTTTCTTATCCGTAATATCTTTTCCTTCTATAAGAATATGTCCATCCGTAATCGATTCAAGGAGGTTAATGCATCTAAGTAGTGTTGATTTCCCTGAACCCGAAGGACCAATGACAACCACTACTTCTTGAGGCGCAATATTTAAGTTAATATCTTTTAGGACTTCATTATCTCCAAATGATTTTTTCAAGTTTTGAATTTGAATCATTCTGTTTTTAACCTTCTTTCAAGTCGATTTAAGAGAAAACTTAGACTGATGGTCAACACTAAATAAATCAGTGCGGCTGTTAAATAAGGCTCCCAAACTTTATAATATTGTCCGGCCATCGCTCTTCCCCAGTACATAATTTCCGGTGCTGTAATTACCGCCGCTAAAGAGGATTCTTTTATTAAAACAATAAATTCGTTTCCTAATGGCGGAATCATCCGCTTAAATGCTTGGGGTAGAATGACATTCCACATTGCTTGTACATGTGTCATTCCAAGTGAACGAGCTGCCTCCATTTGCCCTTTATCAATCGATTCAATCCCCGCACGGAAAATTTCTGCAATATAAGCTGCCGAATTTAATGAGAGGGCAATAATCGCCGCATAGATGGCATTTGTTTCACCTAAAAATAGCGGGACTACCCCGAAATGAACGAGTAAAATTTGAACAAATAATGGTGTACCACGAAAAAAAGTAATATAAAGCGTAAATGGGAAAGCAAGTAGTTTATTCTTCATCATTTTCCCTAATCCAATAAGTAAACCGAGTACCGTTCCTATTAAAATCCCTGCAATGGACAAACCAATTGTTAATAAGGTTCCCTTTAATAGGAAAGGAGCGTATTCTGCAATAATATCAAACCGAAAATCCATTCTTTTCCCTTCCCTCTATTAAAAATTACAATTTATTATATATATTAGAAGTCTTATAGATAAAAATTGCGTAACTATTAGAATCAGTTACGCAATTTTAGTCCCCCTTATTGCTGTTCCTTTAGTACCTTAATATTTGGTTCAATGCCAAACCATTCTTGATAAATCTCTGAATATGTTCCGTTATCAAGCACGGCATTAATGGCTTTATTAAATTCCTCGACCAATTCACTATCTTGAGGGAATAATAGTCCATAAAATTCTGAATCAAAAGCAGAGTCTTCTATTACCTTTAACTTTTTATCCGGGTTGTTCTTGGCATATTCTTCGACAATCATATTGTCCGCAACAACCGCATCCGCGCCGCCACTCTCCATTTCCATGATGGCCAAGTTATTGTCCTCAAACTTTTTGATATTAGGATCATTTTTTCCTATTAAAGCGTCCATTGCCATTTGACCTGTTGTTCCATTTTGGACTGCAACCTTTTTCCCTTTTAAGTTTTCTGCATTTTGAATGTCGCTACCTTCTGGAACTAAGATTTTGTTAGTAGATTGAAAGTATGGTACCGAAAAGGCATAGGATTGCTTACGCTCTTCTGTAATTGTAATAGAGGAAATAGCAATATCTGCCCGTTTGCTTTCAATTTCCACAAAGATTGGGTCCCATCCAACATGCTCTACCTCAAGTTCGTAGCCAGCTTCTTCAGCTACCGCTTTAATAAAGTCAATGTCAAAACCTACGACTTCACCCTTATCTTGAAATTCCATTGGTGCATAGGCTGCATCTGTAACAACTCTTAATTTTTTGGGGGCCTCTGCTTCAGATTGACCTTCCTCCTGACTACTGCTGGTCTCTTCTGCCGTCGTCCCACAAGCTGCTAAGAAAGCCATTAACAATAAGACAATTCCCCAGATCGCCTTCCGAGTTGTTTTCATTCTCTATTCCCCCTTTTTATTTAAAAAATATATGCTGTTCCCCTTTAAAAATACTTATGCTTATATTATTTAAATCTATTATAACGACTGTTGTATCTTTATGCAATTACACATTTTATAGTTTCTTGCATTTAAACCATTAAAATATACGTATATATCATATAAATGTCTTTATAATACATAAACAATAACTTATTTTTATACAGTTATCAGTTGTGGGAAAAATTTTTTCTCACAATCTCCTTCACTTCCTTTATCTACATCCGCTATTTTTTATAAAATTGTGCTACTATTAGAGGCGAAATGCTATCAATTTAGTTACATTAAATAGGCTATTCATCAGAATGACAGGAGCTTGGTTTACTCATGCGGAAAAAGAAGCTGTTTATCATATTTACGATTATTAGCGTAGGCTGGATTTTTGGAACAAACTTCTTAGTGGAGTCGTTTGCTCCACCACATTTTGCTAGACAAATCGAACAGACAAAAGAATTGTTGTACGTCCTTATTACGGGATTATTCTTTTATTTTTATATTCTAAAATCAGAGGAATTGAATGTAAGTAAAGAAGAAGAACGAAGATTATCAACCTTAATTAATTCAATGGTCGATGTCGTCATCTTTAAAGATGGTGAGGGGCGCTGGATTGAAGCTAATGAGTTCGGCCTTAAGACTTTTAAACTTGAAGATGTTGATTATCGTGGAAAAACTGATGCCGATCTCGCTGAATACACTCCTTTCTACCGTGACGCTTTACTAGGATGTATCGCAACAGACGAAGAAACTTGGAATAAGAGGGAAATTACTAGGGTAGAAGAAAATATCCCGTCTCCAGATGGAACAATTCAAACATTTGATACCATTAAAGTACCACTCTTTCACGCTGACGGCAGTCGAAAAGGATTCGTACTCATCGGCCGAGACATTACGGAAAGAAAGCATGTAAAAAAACTCCTTGAAGAAAGTGAACAACGCTATCGTTCATTGTTTGACTATAATCCCGATATTGTTTATATGATTGATTTAAAAGGACACTTTGCCAACTTAAATCCTCAATTTGAGGAAACTACAGGGTATAAGGCCGAAGAAATCATTGGACAAAATGTTGGTCATTTTCTTGCTAAGCAGGACCAGGAAGAACTTCGGAATATCTTTTATAGAGTTGTTGACGAACAAAAACCCGAGAAATTCGAACTTCAAATTCATCATAAACAAGGGCATTTGATTACACTTCAATGCGCTTCTGTTCCGATGATTATTAACGGAGAGGTATCCGGGATTATTGGATACGGTAGAGACATTACCCAAATTAGAGAAACAGAAAAACGCCTTAGAAGAACGGAAAAACTATCGGTAGTTGGAGAGCTCTCAGCAAGTGTTGCCCATGAAATACGCAACCCCCTTACTTCCCTAAAAGGGTTTGTACAATTGTTAAAAATGGAAGATGAAAAACATCATCTCTATTACCGAATTATGTTGGATGAACTAGACAGAATCAATCATATTGTTAGTGAATTGCTACTACTTGCTAAGCCTCAAAAAATGAAATATAAGAAAGCAAGCATTGAAAATATCTTAAATGATGTTATATCATTGCTGAAACCTGAGGCTAGTCTCCATAACATTCAAATAGAGTTCGAAGCTCCTGGTCATCAGGTAGAAATTGAATGTGAACCAAATCAACTCAAGCAGTTGTTTATCAATATCATTAAAAATGCAATTGAAGCATCTAACATTGGGGATACTGTCTCCATTTCATTAAATCATGTTGACCAAGATGTCTCCATTGTGATACAGGACAAAGGGTGTGGGATTTCAAAGGAACGGTTAAAACGAATTGGAGAACCATTTTATTCTTCAAAGGAAAAAGGAACTGGCTTAGGTTTAACTGTCTCATTTAAAATTGTTCAATCACACAATGGAAAAATTCAATTTAACAGTGAAGCACAACAAGGAACGGTCGTAACCATCGACTTACCAGTTGAAAACAATCATTCAAATACCGGTACCGAACCTGCTTCCGTGGAATAAATAAAAGGACCTGTCTTACATAATAGACAGGTCCTTTCGCCTTAATCTTCATCCTTTACATCAATATCTTCCGGAATCGGTTCACTTAAATGCTCTTCTAACAATCGTTTGTACTTCTCAACTTGTTGCAAATGGGTATTAAACTGTTCTTTATAAATCATATACTGCTCTCCATCAAAAATAGCTCTGATTCTTTTTTGCTGAATTAGTTTCTCAACCTGCTTCACTGGAATGTCTAAATATTCAGCTGTCTCGTCTATACTCAAGTACATCTACGGTCACCCTTTCACAATTTACCACTTCTACCCTTTGGTTAAGTCATCCACTAGTTTTTCAGCTGTTCGTCTATACAAATTACTCATACTCACTAATGAAGCAATAAGAAGGACTGTTTGAAGATACTCACCATCTTTTTCTCCAGAATCGACTTCCTCTACTGCATCTGCCACTTTTTCTTTTAAGTTTATTTTATAATCTTCGGTGTTTTTTTCAAATAGGTTCAGATAGCTCTGATAGAATTCCTCTAAATCAAAGTCATCACTGACTACTTTTTCATTTAAACCATTTAGAACCCCTTTTATTTCTGTGATAGAGAGGGCTCCTTTCAACTGATAAATCAATGAAATAAGCATGATATGATCATTTGTATATTTTTTGTTTTTCACCGGAAAAAATAATTTTCCCTTTGCATAATTATTAATCATTGTTTTCGTTAATATTTTCTCTTCTTCAGTCCGCTTTGAATCAGCAAAGGTCTTCTCAAATAATTGAATAACCTGATCCATATATAAATCGATACTAGGAATATTCTCAATCAAAATATTCTGCTTCGAATCTAAACCATTAACAAGTTCTTCCCATTCTTTCATTTGCGCTCTCACCTTTTCAAGTTCTTAACTTCATTATAACGATAACCTTTAGATAGGTAAATGTTGACCACATGATGAAATAAGGATATAATTACATGTAGTTATTAAAACTACATGTAATAGTTTGGAGTGTTTTAAAAATGAACCAACTTATTAGAGAACCCATTAACGGCCTTACACATCTAGCTGGTGCAATCCTTTCTTTTATCGGTTTACTCGCTATGGTGATAAAAGCTGCATCTGTTACAACCTCTCCTAAAACCCTTACTGCAGTGATTCTATTTGGATTAAGTATGATTTTACTTTATAGTGCATCAGCGACCTATCATTTGGTCATTGCCCGCGAGAGCATTATTCACTTTTTCCGACGTCTTGATCACTCAATGATTTTCGTCCTTATCGCTGGGACTTATGCTCCATTTTGCTTAATTACACTTAGCGGATTAACCGGTTCCTTATTATTCTCGGTTATAATGGCGCTTGCACTGGCTGGAGTTACCTTTAAAATGGTATGGTTCGAGTGCCCACGCTGGCTCTCAACTAGCTTATATATTGCCATGGGCTGGTTGATTGTTTTCGCTGTTGTACCTCTAACAAAAAACCTTCCAGAAACTGGGCTTTGGTTACTAATCCTAGGTGGGGTTTTATATACCGTTGGTGGTGTCATTTATGCGACCAAACCAAAATTCTTAGAGCTCAAACATATGGGATTCCACGAAATCTTTCACATTTTCATCCTCCTAGGCAGCCTAGCTCATTTTTGCAGTGTTTATTTCTTCGTCTTATAAAGGTCCTTCGCGTTTAAGCCCTAAATTAGTAGGGCTTTTTTGTTCGAAAAAAGTACGTTAGGAAACGTCACAACCTCCATGACAGAAAAATTGGATTCCATTACTCTATAAATACATTTGCATGAAACAAACTGAATTTGTATATGGTTGAGGTGAACACTATAAATGAAACGCACAAAAGAAACTCAAATAGCACTGCAAATCATTGCCTTAGATCTAAAACGGGATCAATTATACGAGGAATTATTAAAAACATTGGGGTGGAAAGCCCATGCGTTCCTTCGATTCGTACAAAATAACCACTCATCGGAAGGAGAATCCCATCATGAGTACTAACCAAAACATGAAATCAATCACAATCGTTCCCCTCTATAAAGGGCCCTTATTTATCAGAGCAGACGAAAGGAGTGACTGTCATGTCCAAACAGCTGCGACAAGGTATGGAAAAGGCAAAACAGCATTACATTGAAAAAATCATCCGACTAGGTTCATCATCCTACTCCCATCAAGAACTAAAAAGCTTTTCTATTAGTGATTTACAAGAAATTCTCAAACAAAATCGGAATCATTAAACACACAAGTGATTTATCCTGCTATGCAGGATATTTTTTAGGTTTAATTTACAATCTATTTTACGGGAGAGAAGGTTTTTCTAATAAATGTTGGCATTATGTCGAATCATGGTAGCCGTTCCCCCGTCTCTTCATCACAACAAGCACTATAAGTTATAGAAAAAAGGCAAAAAAAATACACAAATATCCTCTTCCTCGATACATTTGTGCAGAAGATTTACTTTCTTATATTGAAATGAGCATTTAATTGCCCCTTAATCATTTCATTTCTTACACTCTCTTTCTTCTTTCTTTCTTTTATTAACTCTTGCTTAATTTCGGCAGTTTGTACGCCTTCTTCTCTCCTTTCCGCTATTGTCATTAACGTATCCACATCGGCAAACGAGTACTTCCTCCCACCTCTCTCTGTTCTTCCCGGAGATAACAAACCTCGTTCCTCATAATATCGAATTTTGCGGAGCGATAGGCCTGTTAGTTCACTAACGATACCAATTGATATGACTTTTTTGTCTTTATACGATGTCATAACTCCCTCCCTCTTTAAAGATATATCGTTACTGTTGATTATCGATATTTTATTCTTTTCCACAACACAATTGGGAGAAGACCTAACAATCATTTTTCAATTCAGGACTTTTGGTACAGATTAACTTTTTAAATATTTCAACTTTTTCCTTTTTTAGTTTTTCTTTATGTGAGATAATATTACATATTTTTAAAATCCTTTAAGAGAAGGTGATATGGATGGCTCAAGAGTCCTATAAGGATAAAAAAGTAATAACCATTGGAATTGTTCGTGAACTTACTGGCTTATCAGAAAGACAAATTCGTTATTACGAAGAGCGAAAACTCATTTTTCCAGAACGCACTGCTGGTGGAAGCAGGAAATATTCTTTTTCAGATATTGAATTGTTAATGGACATCGCTGAAAAGATTGAAGACGGCGTTCAAACATACGAAATAAGACAAGAGATGATCAAAGATAAGAAAAAAGCCGAAGAAGCCAGACTACGTAAAAAAATGATTCAAGGGCAGCTTAATGCTCAGTTTGGAGTACGTAAAATTTAATTCTTACCTAAACGTTTCACCTTCAATTTAATCCCTCCCAAATAAAGTCGTTATCAACATTCTCTGTTTATTTTTATGTAAGGTTTTCTAACATCGTTGTAGAAAGTAATCTTACATAGTGCGAAAATACAATTACAGAAAGCCAAATAACCAATTTGGAAGGGGAGAGTTGATTTTGGATACGACATTCTTATTAAACAGTGTTTGGGTTATGGTATCTGCCGTGTTAGTCATTTTAATGATCGGGGGTTTTATCCTATTAGAAACAGGTT
>Ga0182742_1004927_pt1 | contig 11649 bp, 7 predicted proteins | sample eDN5th37CBELigMG_FD_128880 | JGI IMG/M metagenome (GOLD analysis project Ga0182742, IMG submission 128880) | Enriched Miracle-Growth compost microbial communities from Emeryville, California, USA - eDNA 5th pass 37_C BE-Lig MG (version 2)... ... | reverse complement strand
TCACAAGGAATAAAAGCGAAAGAAACAGATAGAAAAGATTTGTCAAAGATTAGAGATATTCCTTCAAGACCTCCTGTTGTAGGATCGAGTAAGGCAGATACAAAACCCTCTTCAAACGCTGTAACAACAAAGAAAAGCGATCCATATAGCAAAGAAAATGTCGCATTATTAACTCTCAGAAAGATCCTTGAATCTAGTAAGCTCCCAGGACTTGGTCATACCCAGTGCTATGCTTATGCTAAAGTTGTGATTGTCACTTTCCCAGAATTACAAACTTATTCAAGCAGTCTGTCAAGAATATCAGAAATTCTAAGGAATATTTTACATTATAAACATATTGGACAAAGTCTTGTTGAAAAAGGATTTGAACCAGCTTATCTGAGAAAACTGATGGCAAAAAGTGAAGGAGATTTGAAAATCCTTGAAAATGAACTCAAACTCAAAGCTCAAAAAGAAATGGAAATTGAAGAGCCTGAAATAGCACAAAATAAATCTATAAAGAGAAAGCTCAAAACTAACAATAAAACAGAAGATGAGTTGAGACATTTATTGCCAAAACCTACTGAAAAGAAAGAAGAGACATCAGTTTGGTCCTTACTCAAGTTTGGAGATGAGAGTAAAAAACCCGTTGAGAAAAGTTTTAGTAGTTTAAATGGATTGTTTAAGAAAGAAACTATTTCCAAAGGTAATTTATTTTATTTTCATTGTTCAATTTTTAGATAATAAACTTCTTGCTGCTCGCGAAGATTCATTAGTAAGTGAAACATTTTCTCAGGATGATGGACCCAGAGACTTTGACCTTCCTCTAACAAATAATAGAACCATTTATACAGGAAGAAAAACACCGCCAAAGACTTTAAGGTCAATGTCAGATGCCAATCTCAAACCAATCCTTTACGATCCTGATAATCCAACATATGAAAACAGTAACACTAATGGGACGGATCCATATGATCCCGATATGCCAAGAGAAATTCATGACAGTAGAAACAATTTTGACAAAAAACAAGAAAGGGAGATAGTTGACTTAAATAATATCCCAGAGGGTTCTATTCTTAAGGTATAGCTTAAAGGAAGGTTTCTTTTAATTTTGCTTAGATTTTTGAAGGAACATTAATTTGTGGAAACGATAAAATTTGCTCGAAGACAGGACTTTTCACTTGTAATCAGTTAGATCTGGTCACTAATATTCCAGAAATCCTCCAAGATGACCATACCACACTGAGGATGTTGGGCCGAATCTCAGTAAACAGATTCCAAGCTTACATAAACAAAGCTCTAAATGGATGGGAAGGAAAAGGTGAAAAAATAATCTCTGGTTGGGTTGAATCATTTATTTCAATGTATCAACACATTTGCGATCATATAGCAACAGACCTTTCAAAGGAAGGAAAAGTTGGTGTTATTGAATATCATGAAAGTTCAAAAATCTTCTTTCTTCATAAAAATGACTTTCCTGTTGAGTGGAATTCACCCTTGGGGCTTAATGTTAAAAAAACTCAGGGAAATTCTAATCCTTCTTTATATTTTATAGTTTACCATAAACCTGCCAAATTAACAAAGAATGTTAGATCAATATCACCTGAACTTATCCCAGTATTTGATAACCGTGACGCCAATATAAGCTATGATTTGAAAAACTTTGCTGTTGAAGAAGATAAAGATGATTTTATTGAAAATTCGCTCTCTTGGTCACAAGGTTCAATTGATTCTATAGAAATGTTCAGCTCCAATATTGAGACTGATATTGAGTTTTTACATAAGAACCCTTTTGCATCAAAAAATCATAATGAAGTTAACACTCAAAAAAAAATTGAAGATAATTTGAACGCACAAACTGAGGATGTTTCGTTAAATAAAAAAAGACCTTTTGAAGAAATAAAAGAGATAAATACTCCACAAAAGAAGGTGGTAGCACTTGACCCAAGATTGGAAAGATCGCAAGGTAAAACTCCAGAGGATCCAAGAAAGAAACTAAAGATTGGAAAGTATGAACAATTATCAAACTCAGATAAAAAGGAAAACCTTTTGAATTATCCTGAAGAAGAGCTTCTTCAAAAACTTTCCAAGATGAGCAATGAACAAGTCGCACATTTTGCAAGAGACCTTGATGAATCGACAAGAACTTATATAATAACAAAGCTTCAAACCATGGAAGGTGAGAAAAATAGCATTGAAAAATCATGTGAAATCTTTGATAAAATCACCACTATCGAAAACATCCAATTTGAGTCTCCCAAATTTGGTCAAGGAGTTTATCCTGTTAAGAAAGAAGACCCTTTGATCGGAAAAGAAGAAGTTTTCACCAACAAGCCAGAGAAAATGCAAGAGGAAGTTCTACCAATTAGAGAAGAAAACCAGGGAACTTTCTTCAGAAGACCAAATGAAAGATTAATCAGGCCAAACCAAAACTCTCAAACTCACCCTTTTAAACAAGACCAAGGATCTCATCAGCAAAGGAATCCCTTCTTGACTAAATACATTCCGCCAGACTACATACAAAAGTTTTACCAGTTATATACTCCTGAGGAGCTTGAAACAGCATCGCAAAAGATCAATTTATCAACAAATAAATTCCCTGAGCCAAGATTTACCAAACGAGTGCAACCAATAAGCTTAAGTCAATCGGAAAACTCCTCTGTATCAAAGCTAAAACCTGCTGACTTTGGATTTAATAACATTCCTGCCTCTGTGAAAGGATCAGTCTCCTCTCAAAGTAGCTTAACTTCGAATGATTTCGAAAGAATCAAGCAGCCATTTAATTGGAATAGAAACCAAACTCCAACCCTTATAAGTCCAAAACCTTCAAGTCTTGAAAAACACTTTGTTAATGAAGAATCAACAAGAGAGGACACTTTAATGAATATTGAAGCTCCTATTGAAAACAATAGTTTGAAAAAAGAAGTGAATGAGACTTTGATTGGATTAGAAAAAAGACCTTCAACTCCCCATACTCCTCGTATAACAACAAATACCTTGGAAAATAAGATTGAAAATGAGCAAGTCTTCGAATCTCCAATTTTTGGGAAAAATCGTCTTGAAGAGGATGATAAGAAAACCCGAGAAAAGCAAACAACACCAGACTGGCCGAGAGCTGTATCGAAAATTAATGAAGAATCTCCTTTTGCTGCGAAAGGTAATTTATCTATCCCAGTAAACCAGAACCAGAAAAAGAATGAAGACCCAACAAGCTTTATAAGTTTTACAATGGAAAATAGTAATGACAGTTTCAATAATGATGCTCGTGTTCCTCCATTTGAAGACAAGGTTGATAACTTGGAAAGTATTTTGAAAGATGCTCTTAACCCTGAAGGGAAAAGTACTGTTGATACCCAAGCGAATAAAATGTCAGGGGAAAATAGCACAAATAAAGAGTACCCAACTTCTTTTATTTTCCAAAATCTCCCAACCAGCTTTCTTTCGAACATGTCAAAAGACAATATGGCTTCTAAGCCTGCAAATCAATTTGTAACTTTTAATAACGTAAATATAAACTCAAAGGATTCACAATTAAATAAAGAAAATAATATTCGAAAAGAAACTTTATGGAGAGAAAATAGTTCTTCGAATTTTATCAACTCAGATAAAATAAAAGAAGAACCACAACAAAGACAAAATGATCGAATGACTGAGGAAGAAATCAAATCATCTCCTTTTAATAAACAAAAATTCACTCCACAACCAACTTTTTCTAATTCGGTCGAATCAAGTGTGAATACAAACAATAATTCGAATCAAACTAACAAAGTTCAAAACAACAATATCTCTTCAGCATCTCTTCAGAAGACTACCCTAAAACAAACTTTCTCAATGTCGCAGCCAACAAACCCAGTTACAACGCCTGTGACTAATGCCTCAACTAAAGCAAGTGTCGCATTAGGGAAAGGAGTTCAAATCACAAAGGATTCAATTACTCTACCCAAAGCTCTTTTAGAGTCTCTGAATCTGGCAAACCTTACAAACGTAAATAAAGCTCCGGTACTAACAAACCTGAACCCGAATATTGCCGCTAAACTCATCACTCAGCTTCAAACACCAAAGGAAACCCAATCAAATCAACAAACCCCTAAGGATCCCAAGCCGAATTTACTCCAACAACTTCAGCAAGCGGCTCAAGCAGCCGCAATTAATAAGCCTCAAGTCCAGGCACAATCTCAACCAGCTCCAGTGAAAAAACCTCTTTTAGTCAATTTGCAAAATTTGCAGCAAATTTCAAATTTGATCGCCCTTGCAAAGAAAACTCAAAATGTCCCAAAAGAAAACTGAAATGGAAACGCCGAAAGCTCTTTAAATTAGAGAGATATAAAATTGAAATAAGTCATCTTTATATTTTCTTATAGATATTATTATTAAATATTTTCCCCTCGTGTAACACTTCCTTTTCTGTAAGGTAAAATATTTTATCACTAATTTGTATGTCAATAATGTGTGTGTATTTTGTATTTCCCTAATGAGTATTGAAATTCAAATTCTAACTCTTGTGAAAAATAAATTGTTCGACTCGGAAATTGATCAGTAAAGCTACCTATTCAAAATATTTTTTATAAATATTTAGTAAATGACCAACTTCTTTTTTAACCTGGGAAATGTTAGAATAATTGGTCGGAGATTTGATCTTAAAAGAGATCATAAACAACTTAGTAATTTTGTATTATCCTTTAAAGAAAGTTAAATAAATAATATCATTAGGGTGATATTTTGTCGGTCTTTTTTCAGATCGAATCCTATTTTATATTTTGATTTGCTTTGATTATTAACCTCAATGAAAGCTCTCAAAGAAGTCGATAAAGTTGTCAAAAAGCTCTTTAAGCCAAGCGAACCTTACATTTACCACTTCCGTCTCACAAAAGGTTTGACTACTCAAAAGTATCGATTTCCTTTATGAAAAATTGAACTGTTTCTAGTGTTCCAACTTTCCTTGATAGACTTAGGCTCATGAGAGAATCTAAGAAACCTCCCAGAATATTTGCTCTCTCTGTGAATATTCATTCAGGAAGCCCTGTGCTTACAAAGACTCTCAGAGATGCCCTTCTTCAAACATCTTCAGATTTAAAGTATTCATAATAGATCACACAATTTTTATGAATATTTAGAGCGCCTCTTTATACATTTGCTGAAGATTGTGCTTTAGAAACAGGATTTTATCTCTTATCTGCAGGACATAAGATATTTGCCAGTAACCACATCAATAATAATTTCGATGAATAAATGTATAGATCCTTATTCTCTTTTGGGTGATGTAGCTTCAGTTCAAAGACAAGCTAAAATTGATAAACTAGTGCGAAAATACGTGAAGGTAACTCTAGTTAAATCAGGTAACAAAACTTCTCCAATTATTTTTAACTTCACCAAGGAAAATATAAAAATATTGGGCTTAACTTAGAAGAAACATCCCCTGAGACTGTAGAATTTATGCAAAAACTTGTTAAAGCACATCATCAAGATATGACACAAGGAATCCTAGAATCAAGAGATCTTTATTTCAGTAGAAAAGTATATAAGATCTATTTTAACATCTTTGTAATTTTATAAGGATATCAAATCTGATCAAGTTAAAAGCGAAGTCCTTGATGGAAGAACGTTTACTGCAAGTGAGGCTTTAGAAAAAGGGTAAATTAGCTATAGTGATTTCCATCTCAAATTATTAGACTTATTGATGGAGTAATGACATTCGAAGAATTCAAAGACAAGTTTTATAAAGATTACAATTTGACTGAATTCACTGTCGGAAAAGATGAAGGATTAGGATATGAACAATTCACAGGCTCAATTGCAAACTGGTGGAATATCTTAAGCGAATCTCACCAAAAGTCTGATACTTTGTTAGAGAGCTATAGCAATGAAGAAATAAGAGATCGTGTTGAAATAGCTCAAGACATGCTTCAACTTCTTAAATCCGAAAAGTTTATGGAGAAGTTGAAAGGATTTATCAGTGAGGAGATAGTTGGTGAAGTATATGAGAATATTCAGGGCAGAATGTCAATGACAGATATAATGGAATTCCTTGATCAAAGTGAAATTGAGAAAAAGAGTATATTAAGTGGCAGTTTCTAAACAAAACATAAATTACAGGTCATGAGGAATGGAGGTTTTAGTTCATATTATATATAAAAATGACATTTATTTATAAATGTTGAGACACTTCCTGAAAGACATATACAAATATTATCTTGTAAAAGCGAATAACAAAAATGTGGGAAGAAAAATTTTTCTATTACGAACATAAAACAAATTTAGCTTCTATTACTCCCTCTAATGAAGTTTTTTTTAGCCACTTTCAGTATAAAAAATATCTTATAAAAAAATGCTCAAATTTTCTGGTTAAAATATAGTTTGTATAAACACAAATAAAGTAATTCACATCGAATTTTTATATATTGATAAGGTATTTAAAAATGGAGCTATGGCTTATAAGGCATGGAGAAACAGCTGATAACCATTTGAGAATATTAGCAGGTCATCTCCCAGGCAAACTTTCACAACTTGGGGTTTCACAAGCTGTCAAAACCGGGAAAAGATTAGCTCAAGAAAATTGGACAGAAATTTATTGTTCAGATCTCGGAAGAGCAAAGGAAACTCTTGAAAATATATTGCTTCCTTGTCCAGACAAATATACTGACAAAATTCACTTTACAGAATTATTAAGAGAAAAAGGAGCTGGTGTTCTTCAAGGTCAAGCATTGGGTATTTGGAAAGCAAACGCTACAAAAGCTGGGATGTCGATAAGACAATATAAAGCAGAAAAAGGAGAATCATGGGAGGATGTTTATATGAGAGCAGATAAGTTTATAGAAAATTTGATAGAAAAGTATATTAAAAGAAAAACAACAGAAGATGACATTTTGAGTTTAGAAGATGTGAATCTAAAAGCGATTAAAAAAAGCAATTTTTCTATGGAAAACAAGAATTCCGACAAATTCGAAGAATCCAAAATCGAAATGGGAATACAAGGACAATCATTTCAACCTGTAAAGAAAACGATTCAATTAAATGCATCTGCCAAAGTAATTAAAGCGAAAGAAGAGCTACCAAAGATTTTGGTAGTGACTCATGGGGGCTTTATTATGGAGTTCTTTAATGCTCTCAATTATAGAAAGAGCAAACAGAAACCTATATTTTTAAACAATACCAAGAATTGCAGTGTTAATGTTGTGCGTATTTCCGAAAATATTGGAAAGAAGAAAGTTAATGGTGAATTAGTCTATGAAGTGACGGTTAGAAATGATGTTTCTCATGTAGAAGGTAATTAATTAAACTTCATACTCGTTCAAAAGATTAACAAACTCTAAAAGTTTATCGGAACAACTTTTTTTTAGTAGTTTCAAAAAATTTCAACAGGATTTTCGTGAGAGATATCATATGTTTTTGCATTAATTTATGAAAATTAGCATACTTTGAATTAAAAAAGATTTCATTAGATTTATTTGTTCTTTTTAAATGATAATATCAACGTTTTCATTATTTGTTTATATGTTTTTTGCAAATCTTGCTTATCTGTTACTGCTCATCATCTTAATAAATTCACTGTAATCAATCTATTTCATATGTAAGCATTTATTAAAAAAAGGGCAAATTACCTCTCCATCTCCATTCAAATCTGCTTCTTTAATCATTTGTTCATAATATTTTATATCATTTCTGAAATTATCATCAGCTAAAACAATTTAGTCTTTCAACGAGAACAATAAAAAAACCTCCCAAAACGTCTCTAAGCTCCGTGGCAGAAATTTTTCCATTTCCATCTTTATCAAACAGTCTGAATGCTGACCAAAGTTTTTCTTCCTTCAAATAAACACTTCTTTCCATTGTGGCAGCGATAAATTCTTTCAATAATAACTCAAATATTCCCTTGGTAAATTACCTGTGTAGTTAATAGTTCCGCTCTTATCTGTATCAATACTGTCCATAACAGCTTGGATTTCTTTAGCATGTTTCTCTCCCATCTCGGTCAAACCTATTCTAATTAGATAATTTCATAGAAAAGCTAAACCTGATTGCATTTCCTCAAAAGTAAGAACTCCGTCTCCATTCTTGTCAAGTTTGTGGAAGAGTTTGGCAAGCTCGCTGATTTCTAATTCAGACATTTGTGAAGCGATGAATGTAAGAGCAACTTTCTTAAGTTTTTCAGCGTTTCTGAAGTTTCTAAGCATTTGGTAGTTAAGTTTAAGTGGCTTGTCATCCTTCTTTTCAGTCTTTTGAAGCATCCAAGGATGTTTAAGGACTTGTTCGGCAGTTAATCTCTTATCAGGTTTACAGAGCATCTTCTTTATTAAATCTTTAGCACCTTCGCTGACATCTTTCCATTCTGGGCCTAAATATTACGTCAGTATTCTGGTTTTCTTTTTCAAAATTACTGTTGAAGTCGAAATAACCCTTTTTGACTGATTCAAGGATTTGAGCATCAGTATTTCCGTAGAAAGGTGGATAACCGCAAAGTAGAATATATAAGATGACACCAGCTGACCAAATATCACAAGACTCGTCATAGTTACCAGCAAGTACTTCAGGAGAAATATAGTAAGGCTAATAATATAAATATTTCTAATAATACTAATTTACGGTTCCTGCTCTGGTAGTCATGGCGACTTTTGGTGCTTTGGCGTTCTTGACATCACCGAATGTTTTTGAGAGACCAAAATCGATAACTTTGAGTGCGGCATCAGGCTTTTCATCAAGTAACAAGAAATTTTCAGGTTTAAGATCTCTAGAATAAAGCTAAATAAGGGAAGAAATGTAAATAATTACCTATGACAGATGCTATTAGAGTGACAATAGAAAATAGCATGCATAATTTGGATGAAGGTATTTCTAGCTTCAGATTCAGTGAAATGTCCTTTTTTGATAATTCTATCAAAGAGCTCACCTCCTTTACATAGCCTAGAAACAAGTTAGAATGGCTAATAAGCTGTTTATAATGTACTCAGTAACTAGATATACATGTCTGCTATCTTCAAAAGTTTCGTAAAGCTTGATAATGTTAGGATGATCCTAAACTTCATAAGTAAATAATGAGAATAAATGTACAAGGCGAGCTAATATTTCAATTTCTGACTTGAATCTTTCAGTATCCTTAACTTTTCCTTTAGGAATAATCTTTATAGCTCTTGGTTGATTTCCATCCTTGGTGGTTGCTTTAATTACACTACCATAAGTTCCTGTGCCGAGTACCTAAAAGTGTGAGCATAAACTAAGACTTGGGGTACTTCTTTGTTATTTCTAAGGTTGTAGTGGTCTTCAATTTTTCCGTCCTTTGAGAGGATGAACCAGGTCTTTTTAACTTTGACAGTATTGTCCACCATATTAATAAATTAGATAAAAAAAGGATTTATATTTTGGAAATAAATAAGTGAGACTTTAAATTAACTACCATGTAACATAAAAATTTATATGAACAAATTAAGCCGAAATTTTTGTAATCGGGTTGAAATCATTGATTTTTATAAAGAAAATTCTAAAAAAGGGAGTTTATCTTAGAGAGAATAAGAATCACTATTAAATATTGAATATTATGATCAAAAAGGTGTTTAATTAAATTTTAAGATAAATTTGGACTAATTATAGAAGGCATACAAAATTAAGAGACAGATACCGTCCAAAGAAAATTAACGGCTTTTTAAGACAATGCACATGTATTGGATCAAATTTAAACCTTTTGGGCAATTTTATGACAAAGTTATAAAAATTATTTAAGGTTTTCTCCTTCAATTATTAAAGAATAATTTGGATCCTTATTTTGCTAAAACTTCTTATCAATACTGTTCTCTGGAGACTAAATAAGGAAGAACCATTTTATTTATAATTATGGAATAAAAGTCAAAATCTTTTTATTAAGTTTTTTTTGTTTAGTGTTAAACCCAAAAAATACAAACAAAACATCATTAGGATACTTCCATTTTCTGGTGTTACATTTCTTTATTATTTTTCTATTTATTAGACAGTATTAAAACCAAATTTTAAAGGGAAAAATAATTAATTTTGCAGTCACAAAATGTTGAGAGTTTTAAAATATTAAGCAAATAAGAAATCTTTGAAAAATCAATATAAAATAATTTTCCTCTTGTCTTTATTTTATTTTTTTATTAAGTTTAGAATTCAATCAAACGTCAGAATAGTTTCTTTGTCTTTAAAAAAAGTTTACTTGAATTACCTTTGTTCTAATCTTAATTTCCTACAACTAACAAAAAGGTTGATGCTTTAGTCTTCTCCATCGTTTTCGAAAAGTTGAGTAAACCCTCAATAATCTAAAAGTTAGATTATAAAAAACTATTAAACTTTGACACCATTTCTTTCAAAATATTCCAATTGTCTCGTTTTTTGAGAATCTTTCGGAGTCAAGATTAACTACTGTAAAAAGTATATCGTAAAAGAATAAAAGTTTGAAACAAAAGAAGAAATATTTAGTCGCACCTAAGATGATAATTCTTGGGAGCAATGGATTTTGGCTCTCAATGGAATCTATTTTTTCCTTCTAGAAGATCTGGAAAACTTTATTCAATATGCATTTCAAGATAATTTTGAATGATTATTCATAATTGAGATTAAAGTCTGTATTTTTAAACATAAAAAAGACTTTGTACCTTCTTTTGTATGAGGGAAACGTTTATTTAATTTTTTTATTCAAAATAATAAATTTTATAAAATTGCGTATAAATATTTCGTTATTTGCGAGTAAACAAAAAAGATCTACTAAACTTGGTGGGATAAATATGGAAAAAACCTCTTCGAACATTTTTTGGGCATTTCTAAAATTATATTTTTAATCTTCGCCATACTTCTTTACTAGTTTAACTGTAAAATTCTATTATTTTTTAAAGGTAATTTTTTTAATAAATTTCCTTTTACATATCTGTTTTCAGAAAAATCTTTTTAAAAACAAGAGGACTTATCTCAACTCTTTATTTAAATCTATTCCAAGGATCATTTTTATTATAAATTGGAAAGAAATTAATTAGTAATCTCCACAATAAAATTCTTATAGTTGCAATTTAAGAGAACTTATAAATGTTTTCTTATATCCTCGATTCACAAGACATTTAAAGTTTTTATACTTTCAATATCCTTCAATAGAGAAACAAGACAAGCAAATTCTCTTATTTATTTTTTGCTCATTAAATTAACAAATTCTTCATAATCAATCTAATCAATCCATATTAAAATCTTCAATAAAACAAAATTACTTCTCCATCTCCATTGAGATCAGCTTCTTTTATCATACTCTCAAAGTATTCGGGATTTTGATGGAACACAGGATCACCTAGGAAAATAAGAAAAATTAAAAGAAACCTTTCATACTTCCTAAAATGTCTTTGAGTTCTTCTGCTGTGATCTTTCCATTTCTATCTTTATCAAACACCTTGAATGCATCTAATAATTTGTCTTCCCTGAGATACATACTCTTTTCCATTGCAGCAGCAACGAACTCTATTTTATAAATTATACAACCTATTTCCTTATTAAAAGGTTACCTGTGTAATTGATTGTTCCATTTTTATCAGTATCAATACTTTCAAAAACTTTCAAGATTTCTCCTCCAAACTTATCTTTTATTTCGTTTAATCCTTTCCCCATTACTTCAGATAGAAAATTCTTTATCATACCTGCTTGCATTTCTTCAAATGTAAGCACTCCATCTCCATTCTTATCAAGTTT
>Ga0182742_1004924_pt1 | contig 11653 bp, 19 predicted proteins | sample eDN5th37CBELigMG_FD_128880 | JGI IMG/M metagenome (GOLD analysis project Ga0182742, IMG submission 128880) | Enriched Miracle-Growth compost microbial communities from Emeryville, California, USA - eDNA 5th pass 37_C BE-Lig MG (version 2)... ... | reverse complement strand
TTGGGTCCCATGGAAATACACCAGCTTTGAGCGGGTCCGTCCCCAGATGCTGGCATTTTACAATGCTTCGTAGCGACAAAGAATCCTTCTGTCCCAACAAGTTGTGGGTTATTCAGGGTCGACAGCCTTAGCAAAAATGCGCCGAAAGCCCTCTCCTCTTCAGGGAGAGGATGGACAGGCGCTGCGGCGATAGCCGCATTCACCTGTCTTGAACCTTGGCCATTGTGTTCGTATATCGGAGCCATGGCCGGAACAGAGCAAGAACCTGCGTATAAGACGTTCAGCTTTCGCGTGAAGGACGCGACGAGCGGGAAGCAGCTGCTTGCGCTCGGCCATGCCACCAATACGGTCTGGAACTACGTCAACGAGATCAGCGCGCGCTCGGCTCGGCCCACAATGGGCGACGAAAAAGCAGCTGCGCGATCTGACGAAGGGCGCTAGCAAGGAGCTTGGCCTTCCCTCGCAGGTGATCCAGGAGATCATCGACGAGTTTCTGACCAAGCGGAAACAGGCGCGTCGGCCGAAGCTCCGCTGGCGGGTCAGCCGCGGGCCGCGCCGCTCGCTCGGCTGGATTCCGTTCACAAACCAGGACGTCGAGATTGCTGGCTCGATCGCGCTGTTCTGTGGCCGCACCATCCGGCTCTGGAAGCACCGGGAAATCGAGGGGCGGTTCAAGTCCGGCAACTTCTCGCAGGATGCGCGGGGCCGTTGGTACTGCGATATCGTCTGCGAAGTCGAGCGCCAGACGACGAACCGCACCCGTGTTGTCGGGATCGACCTCGGACATAAGACGGCAGCCAAGTCCTCCGATGGACCGGAACTGCCCCAGGCGCGGTTCTACCGTGAACTGGAGGACCAACTGGCCGAGGCGCAGCGGCGCGGCCGCAAGCGCCAGGTCCAGACGATCCACGCCAAGATCGCCAATCGAAGGAAGGACGCTCTCCACAAGTTCTCCCGGGCGGTGGTGAACCGCGCCGGCGCCGTGTTTGTCGGCAACATCTCATCCCCCTGGCAGATCGCCTCGGGCGCCGCGAAGGCGACGCACGATGTGAGCTGGTCGATGCTGCGCAACTTCCTTGAGTACAAATGCGATCACGCAGGAGTTGTTTTTGCAGAGGTGAATGAGGCCTATACAACGCAAGCCTGTTCTGGGTGCGGTGCACTCAGCGGCCCACAAGGTCGAGAGGGTCTTGCGGACAGGCAATGGGTGTGCAGCGCGTGCGGTGCGGTTCACGACCGCGATCAGAACGCTGCACTGAACATTGCCCGTCTCGGGTGCGAGACGCTTGGTCTGAAGGGACCGGGAAGCTTCGTCCTTTAGGGCGAGGAGGCATCACAGAGCTCTCCCATAAAAGCAATAACGAGATCGCCTTCATTGTCGGTGCGACCATCCTGAAGGCAGCACCGGATTTGGCCCAGGAACTCGTCGAAAAATATGCAACAGTCGTGGACAAGAAGAGGCTCGAAACGCGTGGTTTTGCCCATGCCCTAGAGGATGCCCATCAACGGAGATTGAAATTCCAGCCAGAAGCGATACTGACAGAGCGGATACAATTCCGGAATGGCGCAGTTGATACTCAAGTCGCCTAGATCGCGACTTTGGCGGTCAGAGACGATCTGCCGTCACGATCAATCCGCCCGTGATCGACTGCATCGGCAATTCCTCGCCAGTGTCGTGGCGCTCCCGTAATTCCCGGAGCGCCTCGATCTCCTGATCCAGACGAGCAATGACTTCGGGATCACCGTTCTCCTTTTGCAGGCGGTCCCGTTCAACGATCCAGCTGTCGCGAAGGAATCCGAGGATCAGCCGTTCTTCAAGGCGGTTGTTCATTGGAGATTCGGCGCTGTTTTCTTACCGCGCTGTGCGTCTTCCAGCTTCGTTACATATGGCCGCCGCAACTTGTCGAGCGCCGTTTGGATGTTGTGCCGCGCTGTGAATTCCAGAGCGGAAAAAGGCTCGCTCAGGTAAATCCGGGGGCGAGCGAGGAACCGCTCGAGGATTTGGGCCCGACCCCGGCGATACTCGGTCTCCGGCACATGGGCATATTCTTTCCGGATCGCCTCATCGTAAGCAACGAAATCAGGCTCATAGGCGGCAAGGATTGCTAGGTCCATATCCAGAAAACACGCGCAGGTCTGGGCGAGATCGGAAGAAATCCCTTCGGGAACCCGATGGCCTACGGTCGCGAGGATCAGGGTTTCCGCCTTATCGAGCACCTCGGGCGATGTATGCTCGCTCATCATGGTCCGCATGAGATCGGCGCTGCGCCGCTCATTGTCGGTAGCCTTTGGATCATAGACGGCGTCATGAAACAAAATCGCCAGGACGACCTCATCCAGATCGTCGAGGTTGAGCGTTCTCGCGTGCTCAGCCATCTGCTCGAGATGGTTCCAGGTATGGTAATGCCGGTGCGGTTCCGCGTAGCGGGCCCTGAGGTCGGCGAGAATGTGAGGTGCTGGGCTCATGACGAAGCTGAATTTGATTTGGCCGGATCCTGAGCGACGAGGGCGCAAAAGATCTCGCCGTCCTCGCTTTTCAGATCTCCCATCGGCATTCGAACATAGTACGGGCGCCCAAAGGGTGCCATGGCTTTCAGTGCCCGCTCAAGGAGCTCATTGCGTTCGTCGCGCTCCTTTTGCATCAGGATCTCGAGGCCTTCGGTGATGAAAGGAGCATCCTCAGGCGGGACAGCCTGCCGGATCTCGTAGATCAGTTGGTAGAGATTGCAGCTCAGCGTATCCGGATGATCGGACGGCCAGAGGGCATCATGCATCGGCAGGGCCTGGAAGTGCCTCAGGACGTATATCACGTGGGCCGGTTCCGTGTGGCGGAGATGGCCACGGGGCATGCACTCAATCTCGACTCCGTCATCGAAGACCAAGACAACCAGGTGCATCACACTGGTCAGGAGGGCCTGGACCGCTGGAGTCAGACGATGGGGAAACTGGCTTACCGGCGCGATGACCGTGGCATAGCTGGTCAACGCATCGTGGCGTGATACCATATCACGTGGCAGGTTGGCCCGGCTCAGAAAATCAGGAAGAACCGCGATCGCGGGTTCCTTCACCGCAAAAGGCACCCCGTCTTGCGGGGGATCCTGGCGGATGGCACGCAATCCACCGACGGTGGTGGCGACGAGATCGTCCAGGTTTGGCCTCACGAACATGTACTCACTTCCGATTCAGTCTTCGCTGAGCCTACTAACGCTGGCGCTAAGCTGAAAGTCCCCAGTGCCTTACTAAAGCTTTTTAGTCAGCCTTACGCGGCTTACGATGGTCCGGAGCAAAGTATTGCGGGGAAAATTCCCGTTCTTGGGATTTGAGCACGTGCTTAAAGCGAAAGGGCCATGGCTACCATGGCCCTTTCCGGAAATTTCTCAAGAAATGACGTAATATACGACGAGAGCCAAAACCATGATGGCGCCAAACACATACGGGAACCATTTTGGGAATGGCTGGTCATGCCCATTAAAGTTCATTCGGATCACCTGAGGATTTGATTTGGGTCGCGTCCAGCTTTTTGGCGCTATTTCGATCAGTGGGTGCGTGAGAGAACCTCCTCCCCGGAAGAGCGCTTGCTCTTGGGCAGACCGGAGTGGATCGTCGATACCGACTATTTGGTGAGGACGCAATGGCCAAGCGAAAGCAGAAGATCGAGGACTTTGACGCTCAGCTCGCCGAGTTCGCTCGGATGATGGCGTTTGATTCCGGGGACGATCAGGTTGGTCCTTCCGCTATCGGCATGTCGGCCTAGGAGGATGAACTTACCCCCAGGGTCAGGGATGACGAGAACCTGGCTCCAGAGCCGTGCGATGAGCGGTCCGATGCGACTCCAGGATCTTAACCTTCGAGAATTGTAAGAAATAATCGCGCGGATGAAGTGACGTTTCTCGGGCACTCTGGTATTTGACGCCAAACTTTCCAGGTTTGGGCATAAATAGAGATAACAAGGTGCGGTTATGACGGTCGGGCTGCCGGAACGGAGGGCATGCAAGCGATTCCGAAGTGAACTTGAAGGTTGGATCGAAGGCAATGATAGTGCCGCGGAACTAATCCCCTGTAAGCTTTGGGATATCTCGGAAAAGGGCGTTCGTCTTATCTTCCCAGAGCCTTGCGAAGTTCCTCTCGAGTTCAAGCTTCATATTCCGGGCCAGAATGCTGTTGCAAAAGCCCGTCTCATCTGGTCGGACGGTTATTTCTTCGGCGCCCAGTTCAGCGACTGACCGGCTAGTGTTCTAGCCGGTCCATGAGGTTACTTGGCCGGGGGTAGCTTTCGGCCCAGGGCTTAAGCTGCCAATGCCTGGTCCTGCTCCGCGGGGACGTCAAAGGTGACGATGCACGTCTTGACCATGGTCCCGGACGATCTGAAGGCCCCGTCAGGCGGTTCTTCCATCGAACCACCGAGGGATTCGACCCAGTCGCGGAACTGAACCGCCTTGCTGTTCGTCCGAAACATTGTACCGGCGGCCATGATGGCGACCATGCGGCCACCGGGCTTCAGGAACCGCGCTCCATGGGTCACATGGTCAATATCGGCCTGGCGGCTAAAGGGCGGATTCATAACGACGCGGTCGAACTTGGGCTCCGGCTCGACGAGCAGGAAGTCGCCAAGTTCGATGCCGCCGTCGGCGAATAGGGAGTCCGAGAGTTTCTCGAACCGCTCCGGGTCCATTTCGTGAGCCACTACCTCGGCGCCGGCCGCGCGGGCTCCGCGGACGAGATTGCCGACACCGGCGCTCGGCTCCAGAACCAGCATGCCGGGTTCGATCCCAGCCAGCTCAATCGCCCGGTCCACGACATCGGGCGGGCTGTCGAACTGTCCAAAATCCTGCTTCTTGGTCACAGTGCCGGTCAGGATGACCTGCTCGATCGCATCGGCGGCATCGGTCTCGAAGATGTGCGCCTGAAGCTTCCGGTTCCACTTGCCGCCGGCTGCCTCGATCACCTTCTTGGTCGCGGCGTAAAGGGACTTGTCCAACTCGCCGATAAGATGGAGGGAGGTCGCCTCCTTGATGGCCGCGTCGAGGACATTGAGAACGGCAACCGGTATCTTGGCGCTGGCGATCCGCTCGGGGGATGGTTCGTCCTGGACCAGAGGAGCCGTACTTTCGGACTTGGGGGCTACCGCTCTGGCTGACCAGGCAGAGACCTCTGCCGCTCGCTCCCGCCTGATGAGTGCCCGGTCGGCTTCGTGCATCAGGGTCTCAACCGTCTCGGACCGATCGAGCAGTGCCATATGGGCACGAACGATGCTCGAGCCGCACATCGCGATCACCAACAACCCATCCTCGCGAGCGACGATCTCAAATCCAGCGAGGTCAAACATGCCGGGATTGTTGGTGCCGGTCGAGCCATAGGAATTCGACCACGCCTGGAGGACCTCGGGGCGAGGCTTCACATAGGTCGAGTGAAAGACCGACCCATAATGGGTTCTGACAGGGTTTCCGCTTGCGTTCACGCGAGTTTCCCGCGTTCCGCCAACGCGCATGGACGGGACTGCTCCCTCCGCACGATACCCGGAACAGAAGTAGAAACCAGGCTCAGGCCGGAGGCGATGGTCCGGGTCGTTTGGAAGGAACCGGGCGGTCTCGAAGAGGTCCGAGAACGTCCGGGCCAACGGTAGATGGAGCGGCTTATGAAGGTGGTTGTTCGGAAACCGCTTCACAGTCTGAAAACACCGCTCGCCATCGGCACCAAGGTTGGCTTCGAGCCAACGGATGCCGGTTGCGGCGACAAAGTCGGTAAAGGTTTGAGAGGATTCGAACGCGCTCTCGTGAGCCGCGAACGCTTCGCGGATCTTGTCGAAATAGCTCTGCATAGGGATTTTTCCTGAAATGGTTCAGCGTGCGAGCGATACAAAGAAAAAGGCCGCCTCCGGGCGGCCTTGCGGGGTAGATTTTTGTTGGGGCCGACCTATGCGTTCAGGTGGGCCCAAGCTTGTACAATACGTTCTACGATGAGGCTGACTGGGAACCACCATCCGCAGTAGCGTTCGGAGCCGGCCAATGGGCACGCCTATCTTGCCCTCGCGTGAGCTCGGCTATCCAGCGTGCAGCGAAAGCTTGCTCTTCCGGGTTGGCCGATCCGGCGATAAGTGCGCGCCAGATGGGGTCGTTTTCGACGTGTCCGGTCGGAACATCGGAGACGAGCTTTCGAGACTCGACACTGACGTCCATTGGTCAACTCCGCATCACGGTCTTGGCGGAGCGCCGTTCGCGCATGCGACCAAGAGCGATTTTGTAATCGCGAATTTTCTGCGGATCCGACACGAAAACCGCGTTCATGCGGTGGACCATTCTATTGATCGTTGAAATCAAGCGATCGACTTCCGCGTCGACTGTCATTTGCGGCCTCAAGGATAAAGCGTTTACGGACTTGGCTCAAACATTTTAGCAGCAATTCGGGTTTCGCGAACTAGGCTGCTTGCTTCCTTACGGCTGAGGCGAGAACATTGAGCCCTTCTGCTGTAATATTAGCCGAGTGGCGGGAATCCTCTCGGATCCACCCGACTTTAACGAGCTTCTGAAACTCGGACGGGCCGACTATTTCGTTTCCAGCGTAGGCACGCAGCTGAGCCCGGTGGTATGTGATCGAGATCCCGCCTTCCGCAGCGGCTGTGAGGAACCTGCGCCGGCTAGCTGTGATCTTCATCGACGCGACGAAGGCCGCATGCCAAGCAGCTTTTCGCATCTCTTTGGCAAGCTGAACAGCCTCGCGAAGTCGGTTGACGGATGCTGCAGCCTCTTGAGGGCCATCAAATGGCCCGGCCGAAAAGTCATGCTCCTCCGGATCATAGGCAACACCGGCGGCCGCGGCCGCCTCGCCATAGCGGAAACGGACCTCATGATCGCTTCCCTCATGCTGATCGCCACAGCGAGCGGTATAGACGCCATCTTCGATCGAGAAGGTTTGATATCCGGTCCTGACCCAGTTCGCTCCGTATTGGGTCACTGAATGCCCCGCTGCTTCAAGAGCAGTACGAAGAGATTGGGTTTTGGCCTCCACTTGGGCATGCCATTGCCGGTCGCGTTCCTCGATCCTCTTCAGGGAGGACTGCCGTTCATCACGGTCGTACTGAGCTTCGTCGTGCGCGATCACCGGGACGATCTCCGCAAGGCTGTCGCCCGCCGGACGAGCCTGATCGAGCCGGGCGACGATGACGGCTCGGTTGCTGTCGCGGGTCTTCGGCTGCCACGTCCACGCTAGGGAATTTTTGTTGCCCGCAAGTGTTAGCCCGGAGACAAAGGCGCCTGCAGCGTCGGAGGTCTCGAAGACGTGGAGTTCGATCCGGTGTTCGGGAAGTTCGTCAATCCTTAGGGAACCGCCCGCCACCAGGGAGAAGCCGGTTTCGGTATCGGGATCGCTGAGAAGTTGATCCAGGATGTCGCCCATCTCAGGTTGCGTCCTGGATCGGCCAGAGCGCCCGCATTTCGGCGTCTGACAGGCGCCCGGCCCGCGGCTTCCACTCGTCCTCGCTCCCATCGGGTGAGATGCAGGCCGAGAGGGCGAGGTGGACCTTCGCGCCGGCAGCCTCGAGGCACTGACCAAGGGCTGTGATGCAGCCGCCATCAGCGTCGGACCAAGCCCCGGAAATAAGGACGGCCGGGCGCTGCGCCGCGTGCATCCTCTCGCATAGGAACTGGGCGGCCGCTTCGAGGTCGTCGCCGTAGAGAACGGTGTCGGTGTCGTGGATCTGCTGAATCGCGCCGGCGAATTCCTCGGCGGAATTCGACACGCCAAAGGCATAGCTGCTGGAAAACCGGTGAAGGACGGCTAGATCCCAGTCGGCCTTGATCAGGCGCTCGACGTCTTCGGCCTGAGCAATCTGGCAGCTCATGGAATATTCGAGGATGCTCTCAGGGTCATCCGAGCCAGCCGCGTCGTCTTTCGACTGAACGACGTCACCCGGGTGAACAAGGATATAGAGCGGTCGCTGCGGGAGATATTCTGGAAGGACATCGATAGCGTGAAAATCGTTGGCCTCGCCCCCGTCATTACGGGCGAGCTCAAGCACTTGAGCCCAGATCGGATCCGAGGGATCGTCGTACATCAAAGAATTCCTGAGTTTGCGAATAGATTTCGGCTGACTGGGGATCCCGGCGCATCCGAACGTTTTCCCCATGCCGGGCCGACGAGCCAACGGGATGGAAACCAAAGCGGCTGTAGTAGGCGATGAGCCGCGGCTCGCCCGAAATGACCACAAGTGTGAGGGGTTTTCCGATGTTGTCGGCGAAGTGGGTCAGCCCAGCCATGGCACGGGCGCCAGACCCTTTTGGGGATTTCTCCTGGCGCCGCAGGTGCGACACGAAGATATCTTCTCCGTAATCGAAAAGCGCCAGAGTGACCCCGAGATTGTCCCCGGCCCACGCCGAGACATCATCAGTTGTGCGGAACTTCGGATAGAGAACGTGCATGGCGTAAGGAGACGGCGAGAACCGGTTGCGCCGTCCCCTAGACAAGGTCAGGCGTTAAATCGCTCCCAATCAAAATCCGGGGGCGGCATGACGGTTGAGATCGTATGCTTATATATAACCTGGGAGCTTGAGCCACGGGTGAGTTGAATGCAGTAGCGATCAGCCCGGACGATCTTCCCGTTGAGCTTGATCCCATTGATCAGGAAGACATGGACGTCGACCTTCGCCTCGATCAGAAGCGCGTAGAAGGCATCATGGGACGTCGATTTGATCGCTTCCGACACAAAACTCTCCTTGCATTACGCGGCCCTGGATACAGACGGTCCGTGCAGTCACCAAGCAAGAAAAGAAGGCAGCAATGCCACCACGGCCTGAATGGGCGCCGGATGAAAAAGCCCTGCCCCGAATGGGGGCAGGGCCAGTCTGTCTCCTCACCCTCGGTCTCCACCGAAAGTAAAGAAATTAGGGCACATGGTGGAGACAGAGTCAAATCGTACGGCGCTTTAAGATTTCGGTAAGCATAAATGCAGGGCTGCTCCTAGGACAGCCGCGCCGTTCCCGGCACTGTTGCATCTATGCCATAGATATTCTCGGCAACTGGAGCATAATCACTGCCAGTTACGCCTCTCCATCCAAAACGGAAACACGATGAACACTCGTCTTTTTAGCCTGCTTGCTGCCACTGCCTTCTCCGTTGTCGGTCTTACTGCTGCTTCTGCCGCGGACCTGCCGTCCCGCGTCGCTCCGGCGCCGATCTATACCCCGGTTCCGATCTTCACCTGGACGGGCTTCTATGTGGGTGTGAACGCCGGTATCGGCTTTAACAACAGCGATGACGGGGATCTCGTGTTTGGCGGCGTGCCGGTCATCGGCGATAGCGACGATGACGCTGGCTTTGTTGGCGGCGCCCAGGCCGGCTACAACTACCAGATCGGGTCGTTCGTGGTCGGTCTCGAAGCCGACATCCAGTATGCCGACTTCGGCGGCGTCAACTACGACTTCGGCCCGCTCGGCATCTATGAGAACAACAACGATGATTGGTTCGGCACGGTCCGCGCCCGCGCTGGTGTGGCTTTCGACCGGGCCCTCATCTACGCGACCGGAGGTTGGGCGTTCACGGACGACCGCAACGGCTGGACCCTGGGTGGCGGTCTTGAGTACGCCTTCACCAACAACCTGACCGCCAAGATCGAGGGTCTGTATGTGAACCTCGAAAGCGACGATTTCACCTTCGCCGGTACGACGTTCCGGACGGGCGATACCGATTTCGGGGTGTTCCGGGCTGGCCTGAACTTCAAGTTCGGCAGCTACTGATTAACCCCTCCCCCTTAGGGATTGGAGAGGCCCGGGTTTTCCCGGGCCTTTTTCTATATCACTTGAACAGCTTTGCGAGCAGAGACCAGAAGCTAACGGTCGATCGACTATAGACCCGGTTGTAGGCGGCCTTCTTCGGATTGGTGAGCCAGCCCATCCCGCGGGGCGCCTTCACGCCCAGATTATGCCGGACAACTCGCTTGAGCGACGTGCGGGCGGCAAGGCTCTTCTTGAGGCTTGGCGTTCTGATGCCGAATTTCATATTCCCCCCGAAATTCTAGGATTGTTTGGATTTGGATGCCCTACTTTGCTTATGGCGCAGGGGTGATCGAACATTCAACAACATTCGCCATCGCATCGAAGCTGTAGATTCTCAGGGCTTGCCGCTTCTGGAGCGGGCGACAGGGCCGCCGACCGTTAATCCTCGTTGTCGTCATCCAACTGGGCCGCCTCTTCATCGTCGGCCTCGACATAGCCTCGGGCGGTCTCAACAATGTCGTCCGGATCCAGACCAAGCTCGATGGCAAGGTGCAACAGATCCGCCATTACATCCGAAATGACGGCGGCCTTGTCGACGGGAGCGCCCTCGCGAAAATCCTTGTTGTGAGGATAGTTCTCGCAGGCTGTTCGAACGTACGTGGTGTCAACTGCCATGGGGTTTCTCCTGGCTCGCTCAAGATTTAAAGCGGGTCGCTGGCAAGAAGGCGGGAAATGAGCTCATTCTGGCGACCAGGCGGCAGGGCCTCCCAGCTCTCGTCGGTCAGATTGTGCTTTGCGATGACCTGGCTGATGATACCGCCGGCGATATGGGAACCCCGAGCCTCGATGACCTTGTCGATGAGGCCGTCAGGCATGGGCTCGCTCGATACATCGCCGTCCTCGTCATCATCGTCGGCCTCGGAGAATACAGTCCAGTCCTCCTTGAGGCACTCGTCCTGGGCATCCTGCGTGTAAACGCTAAGCCCTTCGTCCTGACGCTTGACCACGATGGTCAGACCCTCAGCATGGACGACTACCTGGTCGCCGCTGCGGCAAAGTGTGAGTTCAACGGACTTCATCATTCGATCTCCTCGCCGCAAAGAACCATCGTCTCGAGATCATCGTAGGCCGCCTCCCAGGCCTCGTCCTCCGTCGGCCAGGGGCCATTATCGGCATCATTGCCGTGGGGGTCATTGAAGACGAATTGACCGGGCGCCTTCTCGTTGACCGTGTATCCCTTGTCTCGAGCAATCTGCGTCTTCTCGGCCGGGGACGGATTTTCCGGAAGGAGGACAGTATCTTCTTCCTCATCGGAGATATTCCCGAGGAATGCGATCAGATCGGCCGCCTGCCCTTTGGCATCGAGGTGCTGGCAGATCAGATTGAGGAGCGTGTCCTCGCTCCAGCCGGCTGAACTGGCAATGGTTTGAATTGTCGACTTTGTATTGAACATTTTCATATCTTTCCGGCCGTGGGGCCAATGGGGAATGACTGTTTGATCAGGCAGGTGAGCGTTCAAAAATGCGATGCGGATCGGCCGCCGCCAAATCGGCCAGCGGTTGGTCCGTCAGAGACGACAGTAGCGGATCGGCCTCGATGAAACGGCGAGCTCGCGTGATCTCGGCTCGTCCGATCCCCTCGACCGTGAAGGCCTCGGCAACTGCATCGGGATCGGCCGCTTCAAGGGCATAGCGCGCCGATGGCGGGAGCCGCATTCCTGCGACAGGCATGCCGGCGGCCGGATAGCCGACGGCTATCCCATCGACATCAAGCCATCTGGGAACATCGGGATCGATGATGACCACCGCGTGGTAGTCGAGGTAGGCCTCGTCGCCCTCTTCCCCAAGATCGTCCGGGTAATAGACCCGCAAGAGGCCGAGCGGGAAACCGGTCATCTGATGAAGGGCGATCGCGAGAGCGTCGCACATCCCCCAGCGATAGATCTG
>Ga0182742_1004923_pt1 | contig 11655 bp, 10 predicted proteins | sample eDN5th37CBELigMG_FD_128880 | JGI IMG/M metagenome (GOLD analysis project Ga0182742, IMG submission 128880) | Enriched Miracle-Growth compost microbial communities from Emeryville, California, USA - eDNA 5th pass 37_C BE-Lig MG (version 2)... ... | reverse complement strand
GCAAAGGAAGAATGTTTTGTCGCTTGTGCAGGCCCAATGCAAAATGTTTTTTTGATTGTTTTAATTTGGATATTTGGCCAAGTTGGATGGCTATCTTATGAATGGACACATTACATGATTCAAGCGAATATATGGTTAATATTATTTAATTTATTACCTATAGCACCTTTAGATGGTGGAAAAATGGTTCAAGCTCTTTTAAGCTTGTCTCTTTCTTATTTTTATTCTTTGAAAGTGGTCACTTGGATCAGTATTATTGGTTCACTTGCTATGATAATTTATGCATTAACCTACAGCTTTTGGTTTCATACGACAGGGCCACAATTAAATTTATTAATGGTAGGTATTTTTTTGTTTGCTGATAATTTAACGCGATTAAAGCATTTACCTTATTTATTATATCGATTTATTTTACAGCGGACGAAGATGCTACAAGAGATGAATGAAAATAGTAATCAGCATGAAGCTATACCTGTTATTGTCTCAGAGCATGAAACACTTTACTCATTGTTCAAAAAAATAAAACGAGAATCCACTCATTTATTTTATTGTGTGATATCGTCTACAAAACAAATGAAAATTAAAACGGAGCAAGATATTTTAGAAAACTTTATACAGTCTTCACATCTAAATCGTGCGTTAATTGAAATTTTCGATTAAAATAAAGTCAGAAAGGTTTAGGTGGTGAAGGAGATATGAGACAACTTGTCATTCATATGGAAGATCAATTGACTCAAACGGCTTTATTAGCGGACGGCGAGCTTATTAATTTTATGATTGAGCCTGTTACTAATCGAAGCTTAGTGGGTAATATTTACAAAGGTATTGTACAAAATGTTTTGCCAGGCATGCAGGCGGCATTTATTAATATAGGTCTGTCTAAAAACGCATTTATCTATATCGATGATCTTCTACATCCCAATCAAGAAAAACATCCAACACCAAAACCAACAATTTCTGAAGTTGTAAAACCAGGTGATAAACTACTCGTTCAAGTTGTAAAGGATCCATATGGTAATAAAGGGGCAAGAGTGTCCACACATTTTAATTTGGCTGGGCGTTGGCTAGTATTTCTACCAACCGCTGACTATATTGGTATTTCGCGTAAAGTTACCAATGATGTAGAACGTGAGCGACTAAGGTTATTGGCTACTTCCTTAATACATGAAGGAGAAGGCGTTATTTTAAGAACTGCTGCAAACGGTGAAAGTGTACAAGCATTAGAGGTGGATGTACAGCGATTACGAAAAATATGGAACGTGATTAAAGAGAGATATGAGCAGGCTCAAGCACCTAGCTTATTACATTCGGAAGCAAATCTGCTTGAGCGTATTTTCCGTGATTTTTATACACGAGACGTTAAAGAGATTTGGGTGAGCTCGAAAGCTACTGAAGAAGAGGTTAAAGCACTTCTTCAAACTATTTCAGCAGAGCAGCAACCGAATATCAATTGTTACCTACAGCCACTAAATAAGCTTATTACACAATTTTCTATTAATAAAAAGGTGTTACAGGCGTTTGATAGAAAAATTCCATTGCAAAGCGGAGGCTACCTCATTTGGGAGGAAACGGAAGCTTTGACGGTTATTGATGTTAATACGGGTAAGTTCATTGGACATGATAATTTGGAAGAGACCTTACTACAAACCAATAGCGAGGCTGCTAAAACAATAGCAAGATTATTACGAATAAGAGATACTGGTGGCATAATCATTATTGATTTTATTGATATGCAAAGTGAAGAAAGTAAGGCACAAATATTGAAGCTGATGCAATATTACTTACAAGAGGATGGCACGAAGAGTGCATTGTTTGGATGGACAAAGCTTGGATTAATGGAAATGACACGTAAAAAGACAAGAGATAGGTTTACGGAAAAATATTTAAAACAATTTGAGTTGAAGTAAGTAAAAAAATGTGATAAACTGTTTTAGTATGTTGTTTATTACAATATATATACCGCACCAAAAAGGTTATATAAGTATAGCTTTGCTATCACCTAAAGGGCGAGTCTTCGAAAATTAAGGAGGTGCACCAAATGTTCGCAATTATCGAAACAGGTGGCAAACAGTATAAAGTTCAAGAGGGCGATGTAATTTACATCGAAAAACTTGACAACAATGAGGGCGAAACGATCGTTTTCGACCGTGTTCTTGCTGTATCTGGTAGCAATGGTGTTGTAGCTGGCGCTCCAACTGTAGCTGGCGCTAAAGTGTCTGGTACTGTTGATAAACACGGTAAAGGTCAAAAAATCGTTGTTTATAAATACAAGGCTAAAAAGAACTACCGTCGTAAACAAGGTCATCGTCAACCGTACACTAAAGTGACAATTTCTAAAATTGAAGCTTAATTGTAGGGAAATACGATGATTAACGTATATGTTTCACGTGAGAAACAAACCAATTGCATTACTTCTTTTGAAGTAAAAGGACATGCCAATTATGCTGAGCATGGTTATGACATTGTTTGTGCAGGTGTTTCGGCAATAACGGTTGGTACAGTCAATGCAATTGAAAAACTAGCGGGTATTAAGCTGCCGGTAAAGGTAAAAAGTGGGTTTGTATCATCGAAAATTGCTCAGTATAATGATACTGAAGTAAATGAGAAGATACAATTATTACTTGAGTCAATGCTGGTTATGCTTCAATCAATCGCAGACAGTTATGGTGATTATGTTGTGCTACATAACGCCAATTCTAATAAAAGCTAAGAAGGAGGGACATCAGATGTTAAAATTGAATCTTCAGTTGTTCGCATCCAAAAAAGGTGTAGGTTCTACTAAGAACGGTCGTGACTCTCAAGCTAAACGTTTAGGAGCTAAACGTGCGGATGGTCAATTCGTTTCTGGCGGTAGCATTCTTTACCGTCAACGTGGTACTAAAATTCACCCAGGAACTAACGTAGGTATCGGTAAAGATGATACGTTATTCGCTAAAATTGACGGCGTGGTTAAGTTTGAACGTTGGGGCCGTGATCGTAAAAAAGTTAGCGTGTACCCTGTTGAAATAGCACCAGTTGCTGCTTCAGTAGAAGCTTAATTTTCTTATAAAACAGCTCTTACCGTTTCGGTAGGGCTGTTTTTATTATGTATATGCTATTTGAGAATAAAGTTTTATCATCTAACAGCTCGTGTTATACTACAACTGTAAAGATGAAAGGTGGCAAATTAATGCGTCAGTGGCAAAAGTTACGAGGATGGTTATGGTTAATAAGTATACTCCCAGCAGCAGTCATTATTTTTGTGTCATCACACAAATGGATAGCATTAATTATGATCATAAGTTTATATATACTTGCTTTTGTTTATTATAAACATGAAAAAAGGCATACTAAGGAACAGCTTCATGAGCACATGAACAATATTGAGCAAAATCAGATTTTAATGTTAAGTCATCAACGACATGATGCGATGAACGATGTACAAGTTTTACTAGGTTATATTCGTTTAGATAAAAAGGATAAATGTATTGAGTATGTGGAAAAGATAAAGGAAAGAGCTGAACAGGAAAGCTTAATTGCCAAACTGAAGGATTATCAATTGTTAAGTTACATACATCAGCTTAAATCGAGCAATTATCCGATTGCATTAGAACTAGAGTTTTTAAATGCATCTGTGAATTGGAAAAAAGAATTTACTCGTTTCATGATCTCAGTTATCACGTGTTATCAAAAATACACGGTTAATCATGAACTAAGTGAACCACAATTAACAGTTTATTTAACAGTAGGTGACGATATTCATATTCTGTTTGAATACAATGGTCAACTCAGTGATGAAAATGCGTGGAAAGCAGAAATCGAATTAGAGGCTGCTCAACTGATTCATGAAAAACGATTAATTTTAACGATAGATGAGCAAGACATAAACAGCACTTTTTTAGCTTGAATGGAGGCAAAAAATGTTTGTCGATAAGGCGAAGGTATTTGTAAAAGGTGGTAACGGTGGAGATGGACTTATTTCCTTCCGTCGTGAAAAATATGTAGAAAATGGTGGGCCATATGGTGGAGATGGAGGAAATGGGGGAGACCTGATTTTTGAAGTTGACGAAGGCTTACGTACATTAATGGATTTTAAGTATCAAAAGCATTTTAAAGCTGATCGTGGCGAACGTGGTAAAGTAAAAGGGATGCATGGCGCTAGTGCAGAGGACATGATTGTCAAAGTACCTCCTGGAACGACAGTGACTGACGATGATACCGGTGAATTAATAGCTGATTTAACACGTCATGGACAGCGTGTAGTCATTGCTAAAGGAGGCCGTGGTGGACGCGGTAATATGCGTTTTGCTACACCGACAAACCCAGCACCTTATATCGCTGAAAATGGTGAAGAAGGGGAAGAGCGTTGGGTTGTATTAGAAATGAAGGTCATGGCTGATGTAGGCTTAGTAGGCTTCCCAAGCGTAGGTAAATCTACTTTACTATCGGTTGTTTCTGGTGCACGCCCGAAAATTGGAGCTTATCACTTTACGACACTAACGCCTAATCTTGGTGTTGTTGATGTTGGTGATGGTCGAAGCTTTGTAATGGCTGACTTACCAGGACTAATTGAGGGAGCTCACGAGGGCATTGGGCTAGGACATGAGTTTTTACGACATGTTGAGCGTACAAAGGTTATTATCCACGTTGTCGATATGTCTGCAGCAGATGGACGCGATCCATTTGATGATTGGATAAAAATTAATAATGAGCTTAAGCTATATAATGAAAAGCTAGCTGAGAGACCTCAAATCATCGCTGTAAATAAAATGGACATGCCTGAAGCAGAGGATAATTTACAAATGTTCCTAGAGCAATTAAAGGAACATGAACCAGATCATGAACATATAATTGTGCCTATTTCTTCCTTAACAAAAACAGGCATACAAGAGCTGCTTTATAAAGCAGCTGGCTTACTTGAGCAGGTGGAAGCGAAGCTAGCATTAGAGCAAGCAGAAACGATTATTCCTGAAGAGCAAGCTGAGCGTAAAGTGTTTAAGTATGAGCGCAAAAAAGCTGAGCCATCGTTTGAAATTAAACGCTACAACGAGGATTGGGTGCTTATTAGTGAGCAAGTAACGAACTACATGAAGCGATTTAATATGACAAGCCAAGATGCATTAATGCGCTTTGCACGTATGCTACGCCGCATGGGTGTTGATGAGGAACTTCGTCGTCGTGGAGCAAAAGATGGCGACATCGTTCACATTGATGATTATAGCTTTGAATTCTTTGAAGGTACGGACTTCGATTATTAATACAAATTAAAAGCACTTATAACCTTATGGTTATAAGTGCTTTTTTATCATCGCTAAGCTAATGTTATAACATCAGAGGAGAAGAAAACAAGTCCGAAAAGCGAAGCGAGTCGCCTTCAACTTCTCATGTAACAAATAAAGTTGTCGGAGGCATGAGGAGTTGAACCGCGACAATAGGAAATGTTTACTTAGGAGTGCTGAGTTGGACAGCACATCTAAAAAAGGCTTCAGTGGTACATCAACGAAGGATCTCAAGAGGTTCAGCATGAATTTGCGAAGAAGAAAAACATCAGCGTAGAAGAAAACAGTCCGAAAAGCGAAGCGAGTCGCCTTCAACTCCTTATGCTACAAAAAAAATTATGGGAGGCATGAGGAATTGAACCGCGACAGTAGGAAATGTTTATTTCGGAGCACTGAATAAAAGCAACAGTATATTAAGAAAAGGCACTCAGCGGTACATCAGCGAAGGCTCTCAAGAGGTTCGTATGCTGAGGCTGTGCATAAGCAAAGGCATATACAAGAGGAGCAGCATGAGGTTGCAAAGAAGAAAGACATCAGCGTAGAAGAAAACAAGTCCGAAAAGTGAAGCGAGTCGCCTTCAACTCCTCATGCAACAAATAAAGTTGTCGGAGGCATGAGGAGTTGAACCGCGACTGAAGGAAATGTTTACTTCGGAGCGCTGAATAAAAGCGACAGTAGGAACTGTTCTCTTCGGAGTGCTGAATAAAATCTACACTACAAAGCACTGAAAACATACATCTCCATGAATTTCTTGAGCGCAATGTACCGCCCTTTTTATTTAAAATGTTAAAAATGATATTGTATAGTGATGCAAAATCCGATATAATGTCCTCTATAAGAATACAATTGTCTTTCTAAGGAGGACAAAACATGACTGCTAAATTTTATGCTGTTAGAGAAGATTTGCTTCCAGAGGCAATAATTAAGACATTACAAATTAAATCAATACTAAGTAGCGGCGAAGCGACATCGATCAATGAAGCTGTAGAAAAAGTTAATTTAAGTCGAAGTGCCTACTATAAATATAAAGATGGTGTTTATGCACTTTCTGAAATCGCAAAGGAACAACTCGTTACGCTAGGAATGGACTTAATGCATCGAGCAGGTGTACTATCAAAGGTATTAAGTACAATTGCAGCACATGAGGGAAATGTTCTAACAATGAATCAGAGTATACCTCTTCAAGGATACGCCAATGTTGTGTTATCAATTGATGTATCCAGATTACTTGTATCATATCAAGACTTCGTTCAATTACTTAGAGAGCTTGATGGTGTACGGCATGTAAAAATAATTGGTCAGGCTTAAAGGGATAAATAGAATGCTAATTGGAGGATTAAGTAAATGAAACCGATAAAAATTGGGTTACTTGGATTAGGAACTGTAGGCACTGGTGTAGTTCGAATTATTGAAAATCATCAAGATGACTTGCAAAATCAAATCGGGAGTCCTGTCATCATTGAGAAGATACTTGTTTCAAATGTAAATAAAAAAAGAAACATTGATATTAACCTTGATAAACTAACTGAGGATGCATGGGAAATTATCCGTAATCCAGAAATCGATATAATAGTTGAGGTTATGGGTGGAACGACATTAGCAAAAGAGTATTTAATTGAAGCACTAAATTTAGGTAAAAATGTGGTGACTGCCAATAAAGACCTTCTTGCTATGTATGGATCAGAATTATTACAGCTAGCTGCAAAAAACAGTTCAGATATATATTATGAAGCAAGTGTTGCAGGCGGAATTCCTATTATTCGTACACTTGTAGAAGGCTTCTCAAGCGATCGTATTACTAAAATTATGGGGATTGTTAACGGTACGACAAACTATATTTTAACGAAGATGTCACAAGAGGGTGCCTCTTATGATGATGTGTTAAAGGAAGCACAGAAGCTGGGATATGCAGAGGCAGATCCTACAAGTGATGTCGAGGGGCTAGATGCAGCTCGCAAAATGGCTATACTTGCTCGACTAGGCTTCCATACGCCTGTCGCATTAAGTGATGTAACAGCTGAGGGTATCTCTAATGTATCTAAGGAAGATATCTCATATGCAAAGCGTTTAGGCTATGAGCTAAAGCTATTAGGTATTGCTGAATGTGATGAAAATCAAATTGCTGTATCTGTTCAACCTACGATGGTGAAGAAAAGCCATCCACTTGCATCCGTAAATGGAGTTTACAATGCAGTTTTTGTAACGGGAGAAGCAGTGGGTGAAACGATGTTTTATGGTGCGGGAGCAGGTGAGCTTCCAACTGCGACATCAGTTGTGGCAGATATTGTTGCTGTAAGTAAAAATATTAAGCTTGGTATTACAGGTAAACGTGTAAACACGACATTTAAGAAAACTGAACAAAAAACGAAGGAGCAAATTTCTTCTAAATACTTTATGTTATTACATGTAGCTGATCGTGCAGGTGTATTAGCACGTATAACTCAAGCTTTTGCTCAATATGAAGTAAGCTTAGAATCCGTTGTTCAACAGCCTAATCCGGATAATATGAACGCTGAAATAATTGTTATTACACATGATGCTAGTAAATTAGCTATTGAAAATATTATTGAAGAATTAAATTGTTTAGAAGTTGTAAAAAGCGTAAAAAGTTTATATCGCGTAGAAGGGTAAGTAGATAAATGAGCCAATTTTCTCAGTCAACAGTAGTAGTAAAAATTCCTGCAAGTACAGCAAACTTAGGTCCTGGATTTGATGCAATAGGAATGGCACTGTCACTTTATGCATGGTTAGAATTATCAGTTTCCAATAAAACTGAGATTGTGTTATATGGTGATGGAATGGACGGCATTCCTACTGACGAGACGAATTTAGTATATAAAATTGCACAGCAAGTGTTTACTAAGGCAGGTTTTCAAGAACAACCAATAAAAATTAGTATGTACAGTGATATTCCACTAACTAGAGGATTAGGTAGTAGTGCGTCAGCGATTGTTGGTGCATTAGTTGCAGCAAATGCATTAATAGGAGATTATTTCACAAAGCAGGAGCTCTTTAATATGGCTACTGAAATAGAAGGTCATCCTGATAATGTAGGTGCTGCTATGTTTGGTGGTATTATTGTGTCTTCATGGGATGGTGTTAATGCTCCATATGTCAAAATAAAACCGCCAAAACAATTAAGCACGATACTTGCAATTCCACATTTTCAACTATCAACTGAAAAAGCTCGACATGCGTTACCTGATTCATATAGTAAGCAAGATACAGTTTTCAATTTAGGTAAGAGTGCATTACTTGTTGCTGCTTTGGCTGAAGGAAAGCTTGAGCTTTTAGGTGCTGCTCTTCAAGATAAGGTTCATCAGCCTTATCGGGCTGCACTCGTGCCAGGCTTGTTAACCATTCTTGAGCAAGCTCAAGAAAAAGGTGCATTAGGTGCAGCATTAAGTGGTGCTGGACCAACTGTAATAGTGTTTGTTGAGCATGAATCTAATTCTTCAGATTTAGAGAAATTTCTACATGATACATTCGCAAATCAAAAAATCGAAACGACAATATTATGCTTAGCTCCAGATCTACTAGGCACTCATATTATTTATTCATCCACAGAGCCTCAAACTGAGCTTGATTTTATTGATTTAATTAAAGGAGCAAATTAAGAATGAGAACGATAGCATTGTTACCTGCTGGAACTGTTTCGGATGAAGCTGCTAGACTACTTTTTCAAGATGAAGAGATAAATTGTAAATATCACCGTATGATATCAGACGTTTTTATGTCTACAGTAAATAAAATTAGTGAGTATAGTATCATCCCTATTGAGAATACAATTGATGGCTCTGTTAGTCTTCATTTGGATTGGTTGATTCAGGAGGTGGATTTACCAATCCAGGCAGAATGGGTTTATCCCTCTATTCAAAATTTAATTGGTAGAAAGTCAGAGCTAGTAAATGAAGCTGGAGAACTTGATTTTACTAAAGTGAAAAAAATAATTAGTCATCCAGTTGCGATGGCACAATGTTTACATTTTATTCGAGACAATATGCCACATGTTGAAACAGAGCATGTTGGAAGTACGTCTGAATCAGTAAGAATTGTTCGTGACAATCCAGAACAGGGTATTGTTGCAATTGGAACAAAATTGGCTGCTAAAAACAATAATTTAGATGTTTTAGTTAGTAAAGTGACTGATCATGATAACAATTATACTCGTTTCTTTTTAGTAGGAGATAAACCATTTAAGCTGAATAAGGAGGCTATTACTAAAACAAGCTTACTTATTACGCTGCCTGAAGATTTTCCAGGTGCATTACATCAAGTGCTATCTGCATTTGCATGGCGTAAAATTAATATGTCTCGAATTGAATCCAGACCGACTAAGAAAAAGCTAGGAAGTTATCACTTCTACATAGAAATTTTAATGAGCAGTGATCAATTGTTATTTCAGTCCTCTGTTCAAGAGATTGAAGCGATTGGATGCCAGGTTCGTATATTAGGTAGCTATCCAAGCTACAAATACGAACAATTATTATAATATTTAGCCAATGTTTTTATATGAATAGCTAATCTTATTCATATAAAAAAACATTGGCTTTTTTTTTATTTGCTGTGACGAATACCTAATTCCTGCATAAGATGTAACAAATTAAGTATGGCAAATGCATAGCTTGTGTCATATAAAGATGAAACATCTAGGAGGTACAAAGAGTGAGAGTACACATTATAAAGCCTGGCGATACATTGTATAGTCTAGCAAGCAAGTATAACGTCACAGTCGATGAAATTATGAAGCTGAATCCGAATATAAATGCAAACAATTTACAAGTAGGCAGCAAAATTCGTATTCCGTCAACTTCCCAAACTGGTAACCATAATCAAGGTGAAATTGTACATCAACACGTTGTAAAAGCCGGAGATTCACTTTGGAAGCTATCACAAAGCTGGGGAGTAACACTAGATGAGCTTGTAGCTGCAAACAAGCATATTACTAACCCTAATGCTTTAAAGGTAGGGGATATTATTAATATTCCAAAAGCAGGGCATGGTCAACATACTCCAGTTGATCAAGGTGGTGCTACTTCGCCTGTTGGGCAGTTAATCGAGCAATTAATTCCAGGATTGAGCTACCATACAGTGGTAGAAGGGGATACACTATATAAAATAGCTCAAGCTAACAATATTTCAACTGATATACTCATTGCCTTTAACCCTCAATTAAGTAATCCTGATGAATTAACAATTGGTATGAAAGTAGTCGTTCCAACATCATTACAAGTAGGTTCTGTGCAAGCACAAAGCGTTGGAACAAAGTCACAATTAACTGCTCCTATGCAAAACAAAGCTGCTCAAACAGCACCTATTAGTGCACAATCAGTAAAAGCACAGCAAACGGCTAAAAAAGAAATATTGGCACCTAAACCTCAAATCCAACAAGCAGCAAAGCCCCAAGTACAACAAGCGGAAAAACCTCAAGTCCAAAAGGCTGCAAAACCATCGATTCAACAAGCAGCGAAAAAAGTAGTTCAACAAGCAGCAAAAGTAGTCACTCAGCAAGCTACAAAGACAAAGGTGCAATCTGCTGGAAAAATTGAACCATTGCAAGCAGATAAAGTGCAAAGCTTATCTACAGGAAAAGTAGAGGCACAAAATGCTGCCAATGTTCAAGGGTTACAGTCTGCCAAAGACGACGTTAAAGTAAATATTGGTGGGAAAGTTGTTCCTGCAAGTGATAAAGTAAATACAACTTTAACACAGCAATTTGTAGGTAAAGGTAATGTGGCTGCTCAAAACGCCCCTATTACGACAAAGGTAGAGTCTTTATCAGCAAACAAAGTCGCACCGTTAGCAACAAAGGTAGAGCCTTTATCAGCAAACAAAGTAGCACCATTAGCAACAAAGGTAGAGCCTTTATCAACGAATAAAGTAGCACCATTAGCAACAAAGGTAGAGCCTTTATCAGCAAATAAAGTAGCACCATTAGCAACAAAGGTAGAGCCTTTATCAGCGAACAAAGTAGCACCATTAGCAACAAAGGTAGAGCCTTTATCAGCGAACAAAGTAGCACCATTATCAAGCAATATGATGGGTCAAACGTCCAATCAGGTCGCACCACTATCAAGCAATATGATGGGTCAAACGTCCAATCAGGTTGCACCATTATCAAGCAATATGATGGGTCAAACGTCCAATCAGGTCGCACCGCTATCAAGCAATATGATGGCTCAAACTTCAAACCAAGTCGCACCGTTAGGTGAAAACAAAGTGGCACCATATGCAAGTAAAATAGAGCCTTTATCAGCAAACAAAGTTGCTCCTTATGCAGATAAAGTATCACCTTATGCAAGTAAAGTAGAGCCTTTATCAGCAAACAAAGTTGCTCCTTATGCAGATAAAGTATCACCTTATGCAAGTAAAGTAGAGCCTTTATCAGCAAACAAAG
>Ga0182742_1004922_pt1 | contig 11655 bp, 7 predicted proteins | sample eDN5th37CBELigMG_FD_128880 | JGI IMG/M metagenome (GOLD analysis project Ga0182742, IMG submission 128880) | Enriched Miracle-Growth compost microbial communities from Emeryville, California, USA - eDNA 5th pass 37_C BE-Lig MG (version 2)... ... | reverse complement strand
CGTTCATCCTGCACGTCGTGACAATCCATCGCAGTAGGCGATCACGGCTGATCGGCGGCCCGGCGGACTTTCTCCGGTTCGCTTCTCGCATCTCCGGCACGATCATCGGCATCCCGGGTCCAGTGGAAGTTACACCGAAGACTTTGCTGGATCAGGCAGCCGATTAGCTTAATAGCCAAAAGTACTAAGCGCGCGTTATCGCCCGGGGCACTACAGTGGCACCGAAACATCGCGCCGCCGAAGCTGCGGCGGCCGACGGAGTGCTGGCGATGGACGGGCCAACCAAGCAGCAGGCGCGCAGGATCGGCAAGGCCGACCGGTCACTCCGGATCGGGATCGCCTTTCCCGGCGGCTTCGAATTCGGCGGCATCGGCCGGATGATGCTCTATGCGATGGAGGCCTTCGCCGCCATGGCTGACGGTCCGTGCTGCACGCCGCTGGACGCGAGGGGCAGCGGCCACATCGCCATGATGCCCGTCCACCTCCTGCGGTCGGTCGGCTGGCTGGCTCGGGCGCGGCTGAGGGGGCAGATCGACCTGGTCCACCTCAACGTCGCCGGCCGGGGCAGCACGCTCCGCAAGATCGTGCTGAGCGAGGCCGCGGCATTGCTGCGCCTGCCGACGATCGTGCACCTGCACGATTACGACTATCGGGCGGACTTCGGCAGGCGCGGCATGGTCGGGCGCCGCTTCGTGCGCCGGCTGTTTCAGCGGGCCGGACGGGTCGTCGTGCTGGGGCACCGCGACGAGGTCACCGCCACCGAGTTCCTGGACGTCGCGCCGGCGAGGCTGGTGCGGCTGCCCAATGCCGTCCCGGATCCGGGCTCGCCGCTGTTGCGGCAGGAGCGGGAACGGCCGGCACGCCTGGTCTTCCTGGGCAATCTCGACGACCGCAAGGGCGTGCCCGAACTGCTCCAGGCGCTGGCATCCCCGGCATTGCGCACCCTCCCCTGGACAATCGACTTTGCCGGTGGCGGCGAGACCGCCCGGTTCGCCGCGCAGGCAAACGAGTTGGGCATCAGCGCGCGGACCAGCTTTCATGGCTGGCTGGATGCGGCCGCGGTCCAGGCACTGTGCCGGAACGCCGACATCTTCGTGCTGCCCTCCCATGCCGAGGGCCAGGCCATGGCGCTGCTGGAGGCGATGGCTCATGGGCTCGCCATCGTCACCACCCCGGTCGGCGCCCATCTTGAGGCGGTCACCCCCGGTCGGGAGGCGCTGCTGGTGACACCTGGCGATGTGGCCAGCCTGGCGGACGCGCTCGCGACCCTGATCACCCGGCCGGAACTGCGCGCCAGGCTGGGCAGTGCTGCCCGCCAGCGCTACCTGGAAGCCTTCGCCATCGCCGCCTATGCCGAGAAGCTGATGGCCCTCTATCAGGCGGTGTTGCGAGACAGCGAGCGGGTCAGCCCCCGGCAGGCCCCGGTGATTTCCGAGCTCAAGGGATGACCGGTGCGGTAGAGCCCGCCTAGCCAGCCCAGCGCGGCGGCGGCGCAGGCGATGATCGTCCGGCCGATATCGAGATCGAAGCCGGCCGGTGAGCTCAGCACGATGGCAGCCGGCACGGCTGCCGCCGCGGCCGTGACCGCCATGCTGGCGCGCGAGGCCAGCAGCAGGTCGCGCCAGTTCAGGTCGATGACCCGCGCGATGAAGTGGAAGGCGACGGCCATCTGCAAGGGGGCCGTGAGGAGCATGCTGGCCGCCAGCGCCTCCGGGCCGGCATAGGCGGCAGCAACGACGATCAGCACCGATGGCGGCAGGCTGATCAGGCTCGCGAGCAGCGCGTCCCTGACCCGGCCGACCGCGACCAGCAGCGGGTAGGTCATGAAGGCGGGCGCCAGCATCATGGTCGCGATCGCCATGATCCGCACCAGCGGCACCGCCTCCAGCCATTGCGGGCCCAGCAGGATTCGCACCACCGGTGCGGCCAGCAGGGCCAGGACCGCCAGGGTCGGCCACTGCACCGCCGACATCAGCTCGTGGCCACGCAGATAGGCCCCCTTCAGATTGCCTCCGTTGCGGACCTGGGTAGCCATGGCCGGAAGCACCACCGGGCTCAGCGCGCTGGCCAGCATCCGGTCCGGGAGCTGGCTGAGCGTCGTGGCGCGGGTGAACATGCCGGCAGCACCGAATCCCCACCACCGCCCCAGCAGGAGCCTGGGCAGGAGGTCGGCGCCCATGTTGACCAGGGTCAATACGCTGGCCGTCATGCCGAACGAGCCGACCTCCCGCCAGTAGCGCAGGGATGGCCGGAAGAACTCGAGCCTCGGCCGGCAGCAGAAGGCGATGACGGTCGTAACCGTCCCGGACAGCACGGCTCCCCAGACATAGCTGGCTGCGCCGAACCCGGCGGTCGCCAGGGGGATGGCGAGACCCGCACTGGCCAGCGCAGCCATGACATTGATCAAGGCGAGCCTGCGGAACTCCATGCCCCGGCGCATCAGGCCGATCAGCGGTGTGCCGAACGGCACGAGCAGGAAGCTGAGCGTACCGATCCGCAGGATCGTCACGAGTTCCGGCGCGTCATAGGCCTGGCCGATCCAGGGGGCAGCCGTGAACAGGCCCAGGCCCATCACGATCGACATCAGCATGTTGATGGTGAAGGCCGTGCGCACCGTCGGCAGGTCGGGCGTCCTGGTCTGCACGATATAGGCGCCGACGCCGAAGTCGCGAAACGCCTCGATCAGCAGGATCAGCCCGTAGCCGATCATGAACAGCCCCGTCTCGGCGGGCGTGAGCAGCCGGGCCATGATCGCGGTCGTACCGATCGTGATGGCCTGGATCAGGTATTTCTCCATGAAGGAGAAGGCCAGCGAATGGCGGATGCTGTCCGGCACCGGCCCTGCCTGCGGTGGAACCGGAACGGCCGCCGGATGCCGCTCGGCATGGCACGACTTATCCATGCTCGGATGCGTGCGGGACGCAGGCAAAGGAGCGGCGTGGCGCTGGGCCGCCCGCCGGTAGACCGTCAAAGTGCGCAGGGCGACGGATCCGGCCGACAGTGCGCCGGCAGCGGCCGCCGCGGCAGCATTGGCATGGCGCCGCATCGCCTCGGGATCACGCAGGAGCAGGACCATGGCTCGCGCGAGTGCTGCGGCATCTGTCGGCACGACCGGGCCCATCCCGGTCCGTCCTGCCAGGGCCCCGATCTCGCCCACGTCGGTGGCGACAACTGGCAGGCCGAAGGCCGCCGCCTGCGCCAGCACGCCGCTCTGCGACGCTTCCAGATAGGGCAGCACCAGGAGATCCGCGTCACGGAACAGCTGCGCCGCTTCCCGGTCCGGCACGTAGCGGTCGCGCAGCTCGAACCAGGGCCTGCTGGCTAGTGCCGGCCGAAGCCGTGCCAGGTCCGGCCCGGTGCCGGCGACCACGAAGCGGGCATTGGGGACATGCCGGACGACCTGGTCCGAGGCATCGATCAGCAGGCCCACGCCCTTGTAGGCCATGATCCGCCCGAAGAAGAGGATGCAGGGGCCAGGGCCTGGCGTCTTCGCCAGCCCGGCCTCGTCGGCAATGCGGCGGTGGCGGTCCAGCACCGGATGCGCCACCACATGGACCTGGTCCGGGTGCCCGATGCCGGAATCCAGCAGGGCCTGGCGCAACCCCGGCCCATGGACGATCAGGCCGTCCGCGGCATGGCGCAGCAGCCGGATGGTCGCTGCCGGCACCTTCTGGGACTGCACGTCGCCCGGATGGCAGGTGACGTCGTGCACGGTGACGACCTTGGTCCGGCGGCGCAGGAACGGCAGGCCCAGTGTCAGCCAGAAGACGCTGTCGCCCAGAAAGTGGATGACGTCGGGATCCATCCGCCGGACGAGGCGCAGGAGCCGGCCGAGCAGCAGCAGGTTGCGCAGGTCGCGATGGCGCGGCCATGGCATCGGGTGGACAGCGACCGTGTCCGGGAGGTCATGGCCGAACCGCTCCACCATCGGCACCGGCGCCGCAAGCGTCACCTCGGCGACGCCGGACAGGGCCCGCACCATCGCGATCGCATATTCGTCGGGCCCGGTCGGCAGGCACAGCACCCGCGGACGTCGATGGACGCTCATGACAGCCCCCCTGTCCGGAGAGCCGACTCCCGGCTCAGGGTCGATGCGGTCGGCAGGAGGATGGCGAAGCCGGCCAGGGTCCAGGTGAGGTCGGAATGCGCGAGCAGGTCGGACTCGCTGAAATTCCGGAACAGATAGAGGCACAAATAGAGGAAGGCGAACCGGCTCGGCAGGTCGTGGGGGTCGCGGATGAACCCGCGCACCGCCCGTACCAGCGCTCCCAGCAGGACCCCCAGCGCCAGGACGAGGCCGACCAGCCCCAGCCCCAGCAGCATCTCGCGGTAGCCATTGTGCGAGTTGGGCGCACCCCAGCCGATCCGGGCACTGATCTGCTCGGCGACGCTCGCCACCTCAAAGAACGCGCCATAGCCGTAGCCTGTGATGGGCCGCTGCGCGATGAACCCGTCGATGAAGTCCCAGAGCTCGGTCCGGCCGGTCAGCGTCACGTCGCGTCCGAGCGCCAGGATGATCCGGTTGCGTGCCAGGAACAGCGGCAGGAGGATCGAGACGCAGCCGAGCAGCAGGAACAGCATGCCGCCTGCCGCCATGCGCCGTGGCCAGGCCGCGATCACCAGCGGCAGATGCAGGCCGGCCAGGATCAGCAGCAGCATCACGGTGGTCGCCGAGCCGACCGGGACGGCCAGGGCCACGATGGCGGCATAGCCGAGCAGCAGGGTCGGCCGGGGCATGAGCCGGGCGTGCCATGCAACCGCGATGAGCAGGGCCGCCAGCAACAGGCCCAGCCCCATGCCGTTCTTGTGGGTGAAGACGCCGCGAAACTCGCCGCTGTCCGGCATGAAGGCGAGGTCGGGCAGGCAGATGCCGAACAGCAGGCTCAGCCCCAGAATGGCCAGTGCGACGGCGGCGAGCGTCCTGGCCAGGACGGCCGGACTGAAGGTCACTGCTGCCCAGGCGACGATCACGGTGTTGGCGGAGAACGAGGCGGCCCGCCGCAGCGTCACGCCCGGCTCGACCGACCAGATGGCGGACAGCCAGATCCAGATACCCAGCAGGATCAGGCAGGGATGGCGGCAGAGCAGTCCGGTGACGGCGCGCCAGCGCAGCACCAGCAGGATCGGCGCCGCGATCAGGCTCGGCAGGAGCAAGATCCGCAGCGTCTCACTGGCCGCGGCAGTCAGGGTGGGCTCGCGTCCGAGCATCCACAGCGGAAACACGGCGCTCGAGCAGATGAACAGCCAGCCGGCCAGCGAGATCAGGCACAGGAGCTGGCCGAGCGTTCTGGGCGCGGCCAGCGGCCAGCGTGTGGTCTCCTGGAAATAGGATGCGTGCATGGACTGCCCTGGCCGTCTGCCTTTGCCGGATCATGGCAGATTGGTCATGCCGGCCGGATTCAGCTGAAGGGCGTAGTCGCCCCCATCGGGCGGAGCAGCCAATAGTCGAGCGGTTATCTCTGCCGCCATCCATTGCCCGGAGGCCCCTGCCGATGAAGCTGCCAGCCCTGGCCCTGGTTCTGGCCGTGACACTGATGGCCCTGCCCGTGAGGGCAGCGTCCGATGATGCGATCGACCGGCGCCCCCGCCTGCACGCGCCCGCGGCGCCGACGCCTTGGACCATCGGCTTCCTGCGCCAGCTGTATGTCAGCGGCTCCGGCTCGGACACGGCCGCCGGAACGCAGGACGCACCGCTGGCCACGATCGGCGCGGCCCTGGCCAGGGCACGCTCCTACGGAAGTGGTACGGAGATCCTGGTGCGCGACGGGATCTATCGAGAGGGCGAGCTCCTGGTCGACTTCGACGGCGCCCCTGGCCAATGGAACGCGCTTCGGGGCTTTCCGGGCGAGCGGCCGACCATCGCCGGGGTGGCGAGTTGGCAGCTCGTGCACCTGCGCGGGGCCTACTTCCTCCTGGAGGGCTTCGAGATCAGCGGCAGCAAGCTGGGCTCCGCCACCAGCGACGGCACCCCGATCCGCTCACGGGCGGATCTGGTGGCCTGGGGCCGGCGTCAGGGCGACTGCCTGGCGACCGGGGAGAACTGCGGCAGCGGCGTCTATGTCGAAGGCTACGAGTCCCGGGCGGTCCACCATGTCGTGGTGCGCGACAACGTCGTCCATGACTTCCCGGGCGCCGGGATCGCGGCCAACGCCGCGGACTATCTCCTGATCGACGACAACGTCGCCCACCACAACGCCTTCACCTCGCTCTACGGCCATAGCGGCATCTCGGTCTGGCACAGCCGCAGCATGGGCGAAGGGCCCGCGGACGAGGTCCGGATCCTCGTGCGCAACAACATCTCGTTCGCCAACCACCAGCATGTCGCCTCGACGGCAATTGGCATCGACCACCCGACCGATGGCAACGGCATCATCTTCGATCAGAACACGGCCTTCGACTATCCCTTCCGGATGCGCGCCGAGAACAACATCGTGTTCGACAATGGCGGGTCCGGGATCCACGTCTACGACAGCGCCAACGTGGATCTGGTCAACAACACGTCCTGCCGCAACGCCGCGGGCGAGAGCCAGAACGATGGCGAGATCTTCGCGAACACCAGCAAGGGCGTGCGCATCTTCAACAACATTCTCCTGGCCCGCCCGGGCAAGCGGATCAACTCCAACTGGTCGAACACGGACCTGGCAACCGGCCGCAACATCCTGTTCGGCACGGTGGCGCCCGAGCTGATCGGGCCAGGCGACCGGATCGCGGATCCGCGATTGGCTGGCGTATGCACCGAGCCGGTGGTCGAGCGCTTCATGCCGAAAGCCGGATCGCCCGCCATTGACGGTGCGGCGGAAGTCCATGCCAACGCCAGCGATCAGACCGGGCGGGCAGCCACCCGGCGTCGCGACATTGGTGCCGTGGAACGTCCCTGAAGGCGGCGCCGGCAACCCTGCCCTACCAGCGGACCCGCCGGCCTGCGGCCTTGGCCAAGCGGTCCATGAGGGTGATTCCGAGCTGAGGGTCGGCACGCAGCGCCCGCAGCGCGCTGCCGACCTCGCGTCGGCCGAGATCGCGCAGCAGCCGGCGATAGGCCAGGGAGCTGCGGATCAGGTCCGCGCGGCGCGCCAGCGCTGCCTGCAGCCGCACCGGGCCCAGATCGCGGGCGGCATGCTCGGCAATGGCGTTCTGCTCGAGCATGCGGGTGAGCGTGGTGAGCGGATCGACTGCGGTCAGCGAACCCGGCCGCCGCCGATAGTAGTAGAGGGGCTGGTTCAGCAGGCCCATGCGCGCACCGTGCAGGCCGCAGTCGACATGGAACAGGAAATCCTCGTAGCGCTCCTGGCCCAGGCGAAACGCCAGCTGGTGGCGATGGAGAAAGCTGTGCCTGACGAGGGGCTTGAGCGTGCCGTAGCCCACGATCTCGGGCGGGTCGCGCACCACCAGGTGGGCGACGTCCATCCGCGACACCCCGGCAGGCTCGCTGCGCAGCACCCGGCCGTCAGGCCGCGCATTCGGCCGGCTCACCATGAACTGGTCGTCGGCCAGCCAGTCGAGATCCATGTGTTCGGCGGCCTCGACCATCCGGGCCAGGCGCCCGGGCTCCAGCCAGTCGTCGCTGTCGACGAAGGCGATCCACCTGCCCCGCGCCACGGCAAGCCCCTCGTTGCGCGCTCGGCAGACTCCGCGATTCTCGGTCATGCGCACCAGGCGCACGCGCGGATCCTGGCTAGCGTGCGCGGCCGCCATCCTGGCCGTCGCATCACAGGACGCGTCATCGACGACCAGGATCTCGAGCGAGCGCACGGTCTGGGCGCGGATCGAGGTCAAGGTATGATCGATATACAATTCGACGTTATGGGCCGGCACGATCACGGAGACGATGACCGGCATGGAGCAGTCAACGGCCGCAGGGGTCTGGCTCATGATCACAACTTATTTGGGGGGTCTGCAACGCTCCGTGGCAGCTCGTGATGCCGCCGTCCATCCACCCACTTCGGAGTACCCCCAAAAGCAGGAGGTATTTCTTCAATTGGCATAACTGCGTGTTCGACCGGTCCATGCCATAGCTTGGGCTGATCAAGTCAGGTGCGGCAGGCGAAGTGACCGGAAACCGAGCAATGACATGGGCAGCCATGACCCGGATCGACACTGGGAGAGCCGATGGCATCGAGCGCGCACCGGGCATGCTGCCACACGATCCCGCCGGGCGGGACGACGAACTGGTCAGGCTCGCTCGCACGCTGCTGACCCGCTGGAAGCAGATCGGCACGGTCGTGGCGCTGGCCACCGGCTTGGCGGTGCTGGGGCTACGGCAGTTGCCGCCGGCCTACATCGCCACTGCGGAGATCCTGATCGATCCGGGCCAAGCGCAGTATGCCGATCTGGCGGATGCGGGGGCTCCCCGTCAGACCACGGTCTGGCCCACCGAGCTCGAGACCTACATGAAGGTGCTCTGGTCGGACGAGCTGGCGGCGGATGTCGTCAACACCGTGGGCCTGGCCGCCTTCACCAAGGAGGCCCCGCCCTGGGCACCGCTCGAGGCATGGGTCCTGGAGCTGGCCCGCCCGCTCCTGCCCCATTTCCAGGATCTGGCAGCGTCGCTGGGCCTGCCGTCGCAGCCGCCGCTCCTGGCGCTCGACGCCGATCCCGCGGCGAGTGCCGCCCGTCCGGGCGAGACGGCTCTGGACAAGGCGGTGGCGGTGTTCCGCGAGCAGCTCGTGGTCAGCCGCGAATCGTTGGCCGCCGTCATCGAGATCGGCTATCGGGCCGCCGACCCCGAGCTTGCGGCGAAGGTGGCCAACGCCACGGCCGAGGCCTTCCCACGTGAGCTGATCCGGGCCGAGAAGGCCGCGCTCGGCGCCTCGGCCAACTACCTGGGCGAACGCGTCGCGGCCCTGGCCCAGGAGCTTCAGGCAGCCGATGCCGAGGCCCAGGCGCTGCGCCGCCGGCTGTCGGACTTCGGCAGCGGCTCGCTCAACGAGCGGCGTTATGCCGAGCTCCTGAAGACCCTGTCCGAGGCCCAGGCCCAGCTGGTCAACGCACGCAATGATTCCAGCCTGGTGGCGGACCGCACGCACGGGCTGAGCGAGCGGTTCACGACCCCGCAGCTGAAGGAGCTGCGTCTTCTGGAGACGGAGCTGGCACAGCGCCTGGCCGAACTCGGCAGCGATCTCCAGGCCAGGCATCCCGCGGTGGCGACGGTCAGGGCCGAGCAGGCGGAGATCCGCTCCCGGATCCGGGCCGAGGAGGAGGGGATCCGCCAGCAGATCGCGAGCGAGGAGCAGCTGTGCCTGGCCAAGGTCGCCTGGATCGAGGGTGAACTGCAGGCGATCGAACAGGAGCTGGCGCTCAGCGCCACCGACCAGCTGCAGCTCAAGCAGCTGACGACCCGCACCGACAGCACGAGGCTGCTCTATCAGGACATCCTGACCCGCTACCAGCGGGCGCGCGAGCAGCAGCTGATGGTGCGGGCACCGGCCCGGATGATCAACGCCGCCCGGGTCCCCACCCGACCGGAGGGCAAGAAGCGGCTCATCCTGCTGGGCGGGGCGCTGCTGGGCTCGCTCGCGGCCGCCACGGGCCTCGTGCTCCTGCTCGAGCTGCGCCGCCGGGGCTACCGTTCGGCCGAGGAGCTGCAGCGTACGACCAGGCTGCCGGTGATCGGCTGCCTGCCGGCCGTCGACCGGCGGGTCTGGGGCGACCGGCCGGACGGCGGCCACGGCTTTGCCCAGAAGGTGTATGGCGAAGCAGTGCGCCGCGCGGCCCTGCGCCTGATGACCGGCCGCCGATCGCCCCAGGGGATGGCCGAGCTGATCCTGGTCACCTCGGCCAAGTCCGGTGAGGGCAAGACGCTGGTGTCACTGAGCCTGGGCCGGCAGCTCGCCGGCAACGGGCTGAAGGTGCTCGTCATCGACACCGACCTGCGCCGGCAGTCGCTGACAGGCCATCTGCAGCACCTGGTCCTGCCGAAGGCCGACCTCGTGGCGCTCCTCACGGAGCCGGTGGCGAAGGTGGAGGACGCGCTCGTCCGTGACGAGCGGTTCGGGGTCGACTTCCTGCTGGCACAGGAGACCAGCAGCGATCCTGCCCGTCTGTTCGGGTCGCCGGCCATGGCCGGTCTCCTGGCGGAGCTTCGCACCCGCTACGACGTCATCCTCTGCGACTCGCCGCCGATCCTCGCACTTACCGACACGGTGCCGCTGGTCCCGCTGGCAGATCGGGTGCTGTTCGTCACCCGCTGGCAGGACACCGCGCGGAACGTGGTGGAGGTCGCGCTGGACGAGATCCGCCTCCATGGCGGCCGGTCCTGCGAACTCATCCTCAATGCGGTCAACCTGCGCAAGTACGCGCGCCATGCCGGTTCCGACCAGCTCGCTCATTTTCGGCTGAGCGCCAGCTACCTGCGCTAGCGCGGGCGAGCGGCTCATCATTTCAGGTGAACCAGGATGAAGGCATTAGTCAGGGACACCGCGTTCCCCGACCGGGACGTGCCGTTGCTCGGCACCTTCCGGCGGGCCGGCCGGAGCCTCCGCCGGATCGCCTTGCTGGGTGATCTCGCCGAATGTCAGCGGATCATCGCCGCCAGCGTCGCTGCCTCCCCGTCCTGCCAGCTGGTCGGCGTATTCGCGCCGACCGAGGAGCTGGTCGAGGCACTCGTCCGGCAGGCACATGAGCGGGCGCTCGAGGAGGTGCTCATCGTACCGCGCGGGGTATCCGACCAGCCGCTCGCCATGGCGCTGGAGCGGCTGGCCGCCTGCCCGGTCGACATCAGCGTGGACCTGGGTGTGCTGCGGGACACGGTCGCCGACCTGATCACCCCGCAACTCAGCCGCGATCCGGCCGGCCGGGTCATGCTGATCCGCCAGCCCATGCGCGGCCCCGCTGCCTGGCTGAAGCGGCTCATGGACGTCCTGGTGAGCGCGGTGCTGCTGGTCCTGCTGGCCCCGTTCCTCTGCCTGATCGCGTTGCTGATCCGGCTGGAATCGCCGGGGCCGGTGATCTTCCGCCAGACCAGGACCGGGCTGGATCGCCACGAGTTCCAGGTCTGGAAGTTTAGGACCATGCAGGCCGATCCCGGCCGGGAACGGCACGGCACCTGCCAGGCGACGCGGGATGATCCGCGGGTAACCCGGATCGGGCGCTTCCTGCGCCGCACCAGCCTCGACGAGCTGCCGCAGCTGGTCAACGTGCTGCGCGGCGAGATGAGCCTAGTGGGACCGCGGCCCCATCCCGTACCGCTGGATCGCCGCTTCACGCCGCAGCTCCGGCTTTACGCGGCGCGCCACCGGGTACTGCCCGGCATCACCGGCCTGGCGCAGATCAATGGCTGCCGGGGCGAGACGAACTCGCCCGACAAGATGGCGGCCAGGCTCCGCTACGACCTGGAATACATCCGGGCCTGGTCGCTCTGGCTCGACCTGAAGATCATCCTGGCGACCCTGTGCGGCCGCTTCCTCCATGCCAATGCCTACTGACTCCCGGGCTGACCGCCGGGCGCTCGTGCCGCATGTGCCGCGCTACGAGCTGCTGGGCGTCCGGATCAGCGCGCTCGACCTCCCGCAGGCCGTAGCGCACATCCGGCTCCTCGCGACCACGCCCGGCCGGGCCGGCTATGTGTGCGTGCGCGACGTCAACGGCATCATGGCCTGCCAGCGCGATCCGGAACTGCGCCGGATCCATGACAAGGCGGCCCTGGTCACGCCCGACGGG
>Ga0182742_1004921_pt1 | contig 11656 bp, 9 predicted proteins | sample eDN5th37CBELigMG_FD_128880 | JGI IMG/M metagenome (GOLD analysis project Ga0182742, IMG submission 128880) | Enriched Miracle-Growth compost microbial communities from Emeryville, California, USA - eDNA 5th pass 37_C BE-Lig MG (version 2)... ... | reverse complement strand
CGGCCTCCTCGAAGATGGCGAGCCGGTCCTCGACGATCTCGGAATTGGGGTGGTTGAAGCGGGAATAGACGAGACCCGCCGCCTCGCCCTTCGGCGGCTCCCGGCGGCCTGCCACATAGTCGAAGAACTCCTTGCCGTGCTCGGCGCTGTTGAACACGAAGGTCGAGGTCAGGAAGACCGGCGGCTTCACCGCACCTTCCGACAGGGTCGGGTCATAGCCATAGCCCAGCATCAGGGTTTCGGGCTTCAGCTTGTGATTACCGATTCGGTCCTTGTGGTAACGGTTGTAGGCCATTGGTCATCTCTCCCAGTTTGTTTGTCATGGGCTTAGCCTATGAAGGCGATTGCCGAAAGGCGGGGGCGGGACTTAAAGCGTCGGACCCGAAGGTGGACTTGCGCCTTTGGGGGCCATCCGATGCTTCTTTTCTGAGCTGGCGCATCGTTGATCGCGAAAACCGGGTCCACTTTTCCGCACGATGCTCTAGGGTCTGATGAAACCGAGGAATGGTGAGAATGGCGCGTTTTGCCGGTACGGAAACTTATGTGGCGACCGAGGACCTGACGGTGGCGGTCAATGCGGCCATCACCCTGGAGCGGCCGCTCCTGGTGAAGGGGGAGCCCGGCACGGGCAAGTCGGTCCTGGCGGAGGAGATCGCCCGCGCCATGAACGCCCCGCTCCTGACCTGGCACATCAAGTCCACGACCAAGGCCCAGCAGGGGCTCTATGAATACGATGCGGTCTCGCGCCTGCGGGACAGCCAGCTCGGCGACAGCCGGGTGTCCGACATCCGCAACTACATCAAGCGCGGCAAGCTGTGGGAGGCCTTCGCCTCCGAGACCCGGCCGGTGCTGCTGATCGACGAGATCGACAAGGCCGACATCGAGTTTCCCAACGACCTCCTGCTCGAACTCGACCGCATGGAGTTCTTCGTCTACGAGACCGGCGAGACGGTGAAGGCCGCGCAGCGGCCCATCGTCATCATCACGTCCAACAACGAGAAGGAGCTGCCGGACGCCTTCCTGCGCCGCTGCTTCTTTCACTACATCAGGTTTCCCGACGCTGAGACCATGGCCCGGATCGTCGAGGTGCATTATCCCGGCATCAAACACCGGCTCGTGGAGGAGGCGCTCAGGATCTTCTTCGAGGTGCGGGACGTTCCGGGCCTGCGCAAGAAGCCGTCCACCTCGGAGCTGCTCGACTGGCTGAAGCTCCTGCTGTCCGAGGATATCGGCCCCGAGCAGCTGCGCGAGCGCGACACCCGCAAGCTCATTCCTCCGCTCCATGGCGCGCTTCTGAAGAACGAGCAGGATGTGAGCCTGTTCGAGAAGCTCGCCTTCATCGCCCGACGGGAAGGACGCTGATGCTCCGTCTCCTGCTCCTCCGCCACGCCAAGGCCGCCTGGCCCTCCGGGACCCTCGATCTCGACCGGCCTCTCGCCCAGCGCGGCCAGGAGGCTTCCCTCGTCATGGGGACCTATCTGAGAAGCGAGCGTCTGGAGCCGGATCTCGTCATCGTCTCGCCGTCGCGGCGGACGCAGGAGACCTGGGAGCGGATCCAGCCCTTCCTCGGCGAGATCGAGACCCGCCGGGACGGTCGCATCTACGAGGCTCCCGTCGGCCGGCTTCTGGAGGTCGTGCGCGAGGTCGGGCCTGAGGCGCGCACCGTTCTGCTGATCGGCCACAACCCGGGTTTCGAGGAACTCGCGAGGCTCCTCATCGGCGAGGGCGACATGGAGGGGATCCTTCGGCTCGGCCAGAAATACCCGACCGCCGGGCTCGCGGTGATCGACTTCGCCTTGGAGGACTGGGCCGATGTCGCCTACAAATCCGGGCGGCTCGAACGTTTCGTGACGCCGAAATCGCTCGGGAGCGGCGAGGACGATTAGAGCATTTTTCGGCGAAGTGGTTCCGGTTCGCCGTCGAAAAATGCGGCAGGCCAAAGAGAAGGGATGATCTCGCTTCCGGGGGGATCTCTAGACAGTTCCGGGCTGCGGAAGGTCGAGATAAAGCAGCTCCTCGTCGTAGAACGTGTCGCCGACCCGGAGGGCCTTGCGCTCGATGCCGTAGGGCCTGAAGCCGAGGCCGTGATAGGTGCGCCGGGCGCCTTCGTTCGCGAGGCCGACCCCCGCTTCGAGCATGATCACATGCCGGGCGGCATGGTCGATCACGCGCCGGACCAGTGCCTTCCCGACCTGCCGCTTCCGCCATTGCGGCTTCACGAAGACGCCCCACATCACGCCCTTGTGGCGCGCCTTCAGCCGATCATAGACGGCGAACCCCGCCATGCCGACGAGAGCCATGCCGGCGAAGGCGCCGAAGATCGCATTCGGGCCTGACGTGGGAATGCGCGCCGCGACCGTCTCGAGCGCCAGCGGCGCCTCTTCCTCGTAGCTGGAGCCGAAAGCTTCCGGGCTGGTTCTCAGCGCCTCCAGCCTCAGTTCCTGATAGGCCTGCGCGTCCGACGGCCGAAGGGGCCGGATCGAAAGGGCGGCGGATAGGGGTTCCTGCCGGGGCGTTGCATGGGGGCGAGTCATGGCGGCCATTGAGGCAAGAGACGTCCGGTCATGCAAGAGCGTCGGGCATCGAGACTGAACCTATCGGCCCGACCATCGTTCTGCCTGAAAGCCTTTTCATTGTTTCCGGCCGAAGCGGGGGCTGATCCTCATCATGACGCCTCAGACGATTTTGGTGCTCGCCCTCGCGGCGCGCGCGCTTCTGCCGGGTGACGATCATGGGACTGCGGGGGCCCCCTCGCAGCCCGCTCAGGACGCACGGGCGCAGCAGGCCCGCTACGAGCCCGAAAGCCGCGAGGTCACGAACTGGCGCCGGGAGGCCATGGCGGCCCTGGAGCCGAAGCCGGTCGTCGCCATGGCGGCCCTGTTCAGGGCCGAGCGCCCCTTCGTCACCCGCTGCGTGAAGCTCAACAATTACTGGTGCATCAAGAGCGCCCGCTGGAACGGCGAGCTCGCCACCGACAGCGAGGGCCATGTGGGGTTCGCCTCCGCCGATCACGGGGCCGATGCCGCCGCCACCCTGCTGCGGCGCTATTATCTCGAGTTCAACCGCAAATCCGCCCTCGACATCGTCCGCCGCTGGGCGCCCGCCGAATGCAACGTCGCGACGGGCATCGGCGGCATGGCGATGCTGGCCGTGCGGGGCATCGGCGGCACGGTACGGGCCCAGTATCTCGCCTCCCGCCGCAAGAAGGGCGGGGCGGTGCGGTACACGGCGAAAGCCGGACCGAACGGCAAGCCGGGCCGGGTCTCCGTGGTGATCCCGCTCACGCCGAAGACGCCGCAATACCGGGTGCCGAGCATCGCGGAGGGCATGGGCGAGAAGCCGAAACCGCAGGCGAAGCCATCACCTCCGCCAGCCGTCGCCCGCCGCAAGCCCGTGAAGGAGCCGGCCGCCACCGCCTCGGCGGCTCCCAGACCCGCCCCGAAGGCCCAGGTGGCCAATGCCTGCCCGTCCGAGGAGCAGCGCCACCGCAACTATGCGGGCCGGATGGTCGAAGGCCTGGGCCTCAAGCCGACCGACGACCTGAAGCTCTTCGCCGAGGACGGAACCCCCCAGCCCAACCTGACCCACGTGATGCTGGCCATGTCGGCCTTCGAGCTGGGCGCACTGCGCGCCAGCCCGGATCTCGTCGAAACGGCGGTTCGGCGTTTGCGCGAAAAGGTCGCCAAGGCCGGTATCGTGGGATCCATGCTGCCTTAGCCACCAAGTCGCACCTTTATCCCGGTGCATCGGATGCTGACGGGATCGATCTTATATTTTATAACGTTCATAATCCTGGGAACCTCATCCCCAGGCGCCTCCAAGATCCGATTCCAGCGAGCGATTCATGGCCACCTACAACCCATCCACCCGGTATTGGACTCTCGATGCGAACGAGGTCGATTTTGCCCTGCCTGCAGGCACGACCACCGACAATATCAGAGATAATGCGCTCTCCAATCGTCTGACGGGAGATGATGGCAGTAACCAGTTGGAAGCCCACCAGGGCGGCGCCGACACGTTGGTGGGAGGAAAAGGTGATGAACGGTATTGGATTGCATTAACAGATACGGTTATTATAGAACATGATGGTGAAGGAATAGATGAAATATACCTTGATACGAATGTGAGGCACGTTCTTGGAGATATATCTTACACCATTCCTGATTTTGTGGAAAAGTTTTGGTTAGATACGAACCAGCAGAATTCCATCATTGTCGGCAATGATCTCGATAATGAAATTAGGGTCAATGGCGATAAAATGGGGGAGAAAAACCATTTTATCGACGGTGGTGGTGGGGCGGATACTTATAAGATCGGCAAGGGATATTACACATTGGTCGTTAATAACGTTAACGACAAAGTGATTTTTAACGTTTTACCTCCACAACGTGTGACCATCGAATCCAGCCTTTCTTATACTCTTGCGGCCAAGTTGAACGATCTGACGTTGACGGGCGCCAATGCGCTGGATGGCACCGGCAATGAGCTCGCGAACATCCTAATCGGCAATGGCGCGGGGAATATCCTCGATGGACGTGGGGGAGACGACACAATCCGCGGCGGCGGCGGGGACGACAGGCTGCTCGGCGGAGCAGGAATCAACGTCCTCGAAGGCGGCGCGGGTGCCGACACGATCGACGGCAGCGGGGGCACGGCCTATGCATCCTATCTTCATGCCGGAGCAGGGGTGAGGGTCGATCTGCGCACCCCGGACGGGTCAGCGAACACGGGTGATGCCGCCGGCGACGTCTTTGTCGCGATCGGCAATGTCGAAGGCTCCGATCACGCCGACACGTTCATCGGCAACGATGTGGTCAATGTTCTCAAGGGGCTCGGCGGCAACGACACCTATATCATCGATGCGACGGACGTGGTGGTCGAGGGGGTGAACAAAGGTATCGACACCTTGATCGTAGGGTTCAGCGCCTCACTGGCGACCTATGCCAATGTCGAGAACCTGACGGCTTCCGGAACTGCTTCGATCAGCCTCACCGGCAATGATCTCGGCAATGTCCTGACTGGCAATGCCAGCGACAACGTCCTCAACGGTGCAGGCGGAGTTGACACCATGGCCGGCGGTGCCGGCAACGACACCTATTATATCGACAATGCCGGGGATGTGGTGATCGAGGCCCCAGGGGGCGGCACGGACACCGCAGTGGTCTCGCTCGATTTCCGCATCGATGCGCTCGCCAACGTAGAGATTCTCAAACTTGCTGACGGGACTCAGGCTTCGCGGGTGACGGGAGGTGAAGGCAACGACCATCTGGTCGGCAATGAAGGCTTCAACGTCATCGATGGCGGCGCGGGTGCCGACACGATGGAAGGTGGCGCCGGCAGCGATGTGTTCCTGGTCGACGATGCCGGTGACGTGGTGATCGAGACGATCGGAAACGGCACCGATGCGGTGCAGACAAGCGTCAACTATACGCTTTCTGCGGGGGGCGAGATCGAGTTCCTGACAGGGCTGGGGGCTGGAAGCCTCTGGTTGACCGGCAACGAGTTCGGCAACACGATCTCGGGTACGGCAGGTGCCAACAGACTGACCGGGCAGGATGGCAACGATGTCCTGATGGGATATGCCGGCAACGATACCTTAAGGGGCGATACGGGCAACGACACGCTTCATGGCGGCGCCGGCAAGGACACGCTCTATGGCGGCGCGGGCAAGGACACGTTCGTCTTCGACACCAAGCTCAACCGCAAGACCAATGTCGACAGGATCGCCGACTTCAACGTGAAGGACGACACGATCTTCCTCGACAATGCCCTGTTCAAGGCCAACAAGGCATTCCATGCGGCGATCAAGAAGGGAACGGAGGCCAAGCCGCTCAAGCTCAAGAGCGGCTTCCTCCGGGTTGGTGACAAGGCGAAGGACGGCAACGACTACCTTGTCTACAACAAGAAGACGGGCGTCCTGTCCTATGACGCCGACGGTTCCGGCGCGAAGGCGGCGGTCCAGATTGCTACCCTGTCGAAGAACCTCAAGCTCACCCACCACGACTTCTTCTTCATCTGAATCTGAGGCTTCAGGGCCGGGCCATCCGCCCGGCCGGAAAAAATCCCTCGAACCTTTGCATTTGGCTTGGCCGCGCCCATCTGATGGAGGTCGAGAGCATCGGGTCCAAAAGTGGATTTGCACTTTTGGGATCGATGCATTCTTTTCCGATGAGAGCATAGGTCGGGACTTCGTGTCAGTGCTTACCAATATCGCCTCCCGCGCCGGGTCCGCTGCGCAATCGTTCTGGGAGGCTTCCGGACAGCTGATCCAGCCCTCTCTCCGCCTCGGCGTCACGGGGCTCGCGCGCTCCGGCAAGACCGTCTTCACCACCGCCCTCGTGCACCATCTCATCCGCGGCACGAACCTGCCCGCCTTCCGGGCCTCCGCGGAGGGGCGCATCCGGCGGGCGCATCTGGCCCATCAGCCGGACGATGCGGTGCCGCGCTTTCCCTACGAGGAGCACATGGCGGCCCTCACGGAGAGCCGCCGCTGGCCGCAATCCACAAACCGGATCAGTGAGTTGCGGGTGGATGTTGAGTACGAGCGCAAATCCGGCTGGCGCACGGGGCCGGCCTCCCTCGCCCTCGATATCGTGGATTATCCCGGCGAATGGCTGCTCGACCTCGCGCTCCTCGATGCGGGCTATGCGGAATGGTCCCGCCAGACGATCGAGGCGAGCCGCAAGCGCGACCGGGCCCCTGCGGCCCGGAACTGGCACGAGGTTCTGAAAACCCTCGATCCCGCAGGCGCTTCCGACGAGATGCTCGCGTCGAAGGCGAGCGAAGCCTTCAAGGAGTATCTCACAGCCCTGCGCGCCGGGTCCGAGGCCGTGGCCACCACGCCGCCGGGCCGGTTCCTCATGCCGGGGGATCTCGCCGGCTCGCCCGCCCTGACCTTCGCGCCGCTCGACCTGCCCCGGGACCAGCTGATCGCGCCGGGCAGCTTCGCCGCCCTCATGGAGCGGCGGTTCGATGCCTACAAGACCCATGTGGTCCGCCCCTTCTTCCGCGACCATTTCCAGCGCATCGACCGCCAGATCGTGCTCGTCGACGTGCTGGCCGCCATCGATGCTGGGCCGGTGGCCCTGGCTGAGCTGGAGGAGGCCCTCGACCAGGTGCTCATGGCCTTCCGGATCGGGCGCAACACGCTCCTGTCCCGCCTGTTCTCGCCGCGGGCCGACCGGGTCCTGTTCGCGGCCACCAAGGCCGATCACATCCACCACACGGATCACGACCGGCTGGACGCGATCCTGCGCCTTCTCGTGAACCGCGCCTCGCGCCGGACCGAGGCCGCAGGGGCCCGGGTCGGGACGGTGGCCCTCGCGTCCCTGCGGGCCACCCGGGAGACGACGATCCGCGAGGGCCGCGAGACCCTGCGGGCCGTCGCGGGCATTCCCGAGGCGGGCGAGCGGGTCGGGGGCGAGGTCTTCGACGGCGAGACGGAGGCCGCGATCTTCCCCGGCGAACTGCCGGAGACGCCGGAGGCCGTGTTCCAGGGCGCCGTCCCGGAGGGCTCCTTCCGCTTCCCGCGCTTCCGTCCGCCGAAGCTTCCGGTCGATGCGGCGGGCCGCATGGCCAAGATGCCCCATATCCGCCTCGACCGGGCCCTTGAATTCCTGCTGGGGGATCGTTTCGCATGAGCCGCCAACCTCGCGCCTTTCGTCTCGACGACCCGAACGTCACGGCCGGCGCCGTTCAGGTGACCGAGGAGCCCTTCGACGCCATCGAGGCCGCCGACGGCGTTGTCGTGCCCATGGGCGAGAAGCGCCGCGCCCCGTGGGCCGGAATCCTGATCTCCGCCCTGTCGGGACTGCTGCTCCTGGGGCTCGGGCTCGCGGTGGAGAAGCTGATCGTCGATCTCTATGCCATCGCCCCCTGGCTCGGCTGGGTGGCGATGGCGCTGGCGATCCTCGCCGTCCTGGCCTTCGTCGCCATCATCGGCCGCGAGGTGGCGGGGATCTGGCGGGAGCAGAAGATCGAGCACCTGCGCGAAGCAGCCGTCGATGCCCTCGCGGTGAAGGATCACAAGGCGGCGAAAGGCATCGTGTCCGACCTCCTGAGCCTCTATGGCGGCCGGATCTCTGCCGCCCAGGGAAGCGCGAGGCTGCGCGGCCTGACCGACGAGATCATCGATGCGGACGACCGGCTCGCCATCGCCGAGCGGGAGCTCCTGGCGCCCCTCGACGTCCAGGCCAAGCGCGCCATCGCGGGCGCGGCCAAGCAGGTCTCGCTGGTCACGGCGGTGAGTCCCCGGGCCATCGTCGACGTGGCCTTCGTGATCTTCGCGGCGGTGCGGCTCCTTCGCACCCTCTCGCGCATCTATGGCGGACGTCCCGGCCTGTTCGGATTCCTGCGGCTCGCCAAGGCGGCCTTCAACCACCTCGCCGTGACCGGCGGTATGGCCGTGGGCGACAGCCTCATGCAACAGGTCTTAGGCCTGGGCCTCGCGGCGCGGGTCTCGGCCAAGCTCGGGGAGGGGGTTCTGAACGGGCTCATGACCGCCCGCTTCGGCCTCGCGGCCCTGTCCGTCTGCCGCCCGCTCCCCTTCATCCGCGAGGAGACGCCCAAGATCGGCGACGTGGCCGGCGAGCTGATCAGCCGGGCCGAGGCGGCCGCCTCCTGAGGGGTGCGGCAAATCGTTCTGGCCCGATATTTCCAAGGCGCAAAAGAGGTGTCCGGGCGTCTTAGACAAATCGATGACGCTTAATCTCGTTGTCCCCGACCCTGCTTGCCTATATAGGGGCGCCACAGCTCATCGGGGAAGAACGGCTGAACATGACAGATATCGTGATTGATGAGGGTTATCGTCCGACAGAAGACGAGCCCTTCATGAATGAACGGCAACGGGAGTATTTCAGGCGCAAGCTGATCCGCTGGAAGAACGACATCCTCAAAGAGGCCCAGGAAACCCTCGCCACCTTGCAGAGCGAGAACGAGAATCATCCTGACCTCGCGGATCGTGCTTCCTCGGAAACGGATCGCGCCATCGAGCTTCGCGCCCGCGATCGCCAGCGCAAGCTCATCGCCAAGATCGATGCCGCGCTCGCGCGGATCGAGGACGGTTCCTATGGCTATTGCGAGGAGACCGGGGATCCGATCTCCCTGAAGCGCCTGGAGGCTCGGCCGATCGCGACGCTTTCGCTGGAGGCGCAGGAGCGTCACGAGCGGAACGAGCGGGTCTACCGGGACGACTGAGCTTCCTGAAGCCGCAACCAAATCGAAAGGGCTCCGCTTGCGGAGCCCTTTTTCTTTTCACCATTCGATGGCCGCCGAGGCGTCTCAGCTCTTCTTGGACGGATCGAGCGGGCGACCGAGCAGGCGGGCGAATTCCGCCTCGATGTCCTCGACGGAGAACGGGTCCGTCGGCTTCTGCGGCGCGGCCGGCGGCTCCTTCGCCTGAGGCGGGAGGGGAGCCGACGCAGGCGGAGGCGGCACAGGGCGGATCGGCTCGGGAGCCGGAGCGGGACGGACCGGCGGAGCGGATTGGACTTCTTCGGCGAGGGCTTCCTCGTCCTGCGGCTCGTCGTTCACGGCGACATGGTCCGCTTCCGCCGGAGCGGGCTCGGAAAGCTCCTCTTCTTCGTCCCTGACATCCTCGGGCTCTGCCGGGGGCGTCACCACGGGTGCCGGCGCGACGGCGGGAGGGGGAACGGGGATCGCCGGGCGCTTCAGGGCCTCCTCGAGCTGCTTTGCCATGTCCGACAGGATGCCGACGCCAGGACCCGACCGCTCGGCGGGAGCGGGCTTCTCTACCGGTGCAGGCTCAGGCGCCCGGGCCGGTTCCGGCTGCACCGGAGGCGCGGGAGGAACCGGCGTCGGCCGGGACTGGAACGGCGGAGGCGTGAAGTGCGGGCGCGGCTCGGGGCGTTCCACGGCAGGGGCGGGCGGCGTGTCCTGGAAGGACGGCGTCCTCGCCTCGGCGCGCAGGCCCTGGATGGCAGGAGAGGCCGAGACCGCGACGGCGTCAGGCTTCAGCACGGGCTCCGGATGCGCCGGGACCGGGGCGCTCGCCGTGGCGACCGGAGCCAGTTCCTGATCGATATCGGATTCCTCCGAGGGGCGCCGGACGAAGGCGCCGAGCTGAGCCGCGAGCTGGCTCTCGATGGAGGGGCGCCCGTTGGGCTCGACCTGCGGGGCGCGGCCGGGCTGATCCAGGGTCGGCTCGAGCCGCTCCACGCCCGTGTCGTTGGACGGGGCGGGGATGCGGGCGCCGGCGACGCGAACGATGTTGGTCTCGATCACCACGTCGTTGGGGCCGCCGATGAGCAGAAGATGCTCGACATTGTCACGGCGCAGGAGAAGGAGCTGCCGCTGCCGGTCGAGATCGTAGACGTCGACGATGCCGAGCCGCGGCTGGCGGCTGCCGCGACCGCGATCACTGCCCGGCATCATCAGCCGCGCGCCGGTCAGCTTGCGGAAGACTACACCGAAGAGGACGAGCAGGATCAGAATGATCGCGAATGCAATCGCGAATTGGACTGCTCGTGACGCTTCGATACCGAAAAGAGATGACACGTTGTACTCTCAAGTGTTTGAAGGCCCGTGCAGGCCGGTTCCGTGGTGGTTGTACCACATTGACCGCCAAAGCCAGCGACAAGGTTAACAGATGGTTAACGAACGCTGGCCCCAGAATGCAGTCGTGTGGATGAGGATCGGCCCTCGATGATGGGACCAAAATGGGCCCGATCGCCCTTTCATCAAGGAAATTTAGGATTTCCTATGGCGAAAACACGCCGCGAGGGCATCACTTGGGGACTTGACCCCTTGCATCGGCGCTCGCCTCCGCCTTAGAGGTCGATCAATAATTGGCGTGTAAGATGAACGACAACGATCGTGCGGCTGGCTGCAAGGGTGCGGCCGGTGCCTTGCGGCACACCCGCCTCCGGTGAGGATGTTGACATTCCATGGCTTACGAGGGCGACACGCCGAAAGGCTCGGCCATCGACCGGTCTGACCGACACGGCCATATCGGCTGGGTCCTGCTTCTGGCAGGCGTCCTGGTCGGCGCGACCCTGAGCCTGCGCTACTTCGGCATGGAGCAGACGCAGCCCCTGGTCCTCGGGCTTCTCGCCTTCTTCGCGATGGCGGGCGTCTTCTTCCTGTTTGCCATGTCGATCGGCGTCGTGCAGTTTTTCGGGCAGACGACGCGCAATGATATCACCAAGCTCATGGCCGACACGTCCACCGACGGGCTCGTGGTGGTCGAGGACGATGGGCGCATCACCTATGCCAACGAGGCCTATCTCTCCTTCGCCGGATTGCAGGGCGGAGAGGTGCGTCCCGTGGAGCGCCTGTTCATGGGCGCGCCCGAGGTTTCGGAGGCGATCTACCGGCTGGCCCAGGCTGCGCGCGAGCACCGGACGGGCACGGAGGAGATCCGTCTTTCGCCGGCGCTGAACGGCACGCAGGAATTCGGCTGGTACCGCGTGCGGGTGCGCCCGGTGCCGCGCCCCAGCGGACGGCAGGCGGCGCTCTGGGTCATCTGCGATGTGACGCATGAGCGCGAGCGTCAGGAGAACGTGTTCCAGGAACTCCAGCACGCCATCGACTATCTCGATCACGCTCCGGCAGGTTTTCTCTCGGTCGATCCCGATGGCTCGATCATCTACCTCAACGCGACGCTCGCCTCGTGGCTCGATTACGATCTCGCGCAGGT
>Ga0182742_1004920_pt1 | contig 11659 bp, 8 predicted proteins | sample eDN5th37CBELigMG_FD_128880 | JGI IMG/M metagenome (GOLD analysis project Ga0182742, IMG submission 128880) | Enriched Miracle-Growth compost microbial communities from Emeryville, California, USA - eDNA 5th pass 37_C BE-Lig MG (version 2)... ... | reverse complement strand
GGCAACAGGCGAGAACCGCGCAACCGAGGTGCAGAATGATGCGAGCCAAGGCCTGCATGACAAGGACAGCCAGTCACGGAACAGATTACGCGTCTGCACGGACGTGGCCTTGGTTCCGGCTTCGACAGAACGCGCGGTCCGCGCGAGAGCGCGCAGCAGCGCAACGATGCCAGTGGCATCGCCTTCCGACAACAACCGTCACAGCGGCAGAGAAGATTTGGCTGGGGAACTAGGATTCGAACCTAGATCGACGGAGTCAGAGTCCGCTGTTCTACCATTGAACTATTCCCCACGATCACGGGCGACCGGGCGCGGCCGACCGCGAGTCGGCCCCTAGATATACGGACCTGTCCTGCATTTCAAATCCCGCGCGCGGCCGGCCGCTCTTGCGAGCCCGGCGCCGGCGGCGCGGCGGCTTGTGATGGTGCAGATCCGCTTCGTGGCAGAAAATCCCGCAATAGAAGCGCTCCGCGCCGAGTTGCCAGGCCGACAGCTCTTCGAGACAGCGGCCGCAACCGGCACACAGAAAACCGAACATGGGGTGATTTTTGGCGGACGACGGCAACTTGCTCATTGCGGCCCCCAACGCCCCGGTGCGCCGGACGTTCCATGGTGGCTGGCCGGTCTGCGCGTGCCGATCGGGCGCCTTAAGCCGTCCTTAGCTGCGCCCAAGCTATGGTGGCGATCCCATTTCACCGCAACCGAGCCGCCATGCCGTCCCGGACGATCGCCGCGCCCCCTGCCCCTGCGGAACTGGCGAAGCCTGTGGAACTGACCCTGTTCGGCCTGTGCGTTGCGAACGCGGTCTATCTTGCGGTGGCGCTTGCGCAGGGCGTCTGGCTCGTCGGCAGCGACGGGCTGCCGATCGCGACCGATTTCGTCAATGTCTGGGCAGGCGGACGCCACGTCTGGGAGGGACATCCCGGGCTGGCCTACGATCCGGCCGCGCACAAGGCGGCGCAGGTCGAAGCCATCGGTCACGATTTCGACGGCAGCTACCCGTGGGTCTATCCGCCGACCTTCTTCCTTGCCGCGGTCCTGCTCGCGGCGCTGCCGATCACCGCTGCCCATCTCCTCTGGGTCGCCACGACCTTCACCGCCTTCGCCGCCGCCATGCGCGGCATCATGCATGGCCGCCTCGGCCTCGTATTCGCCTGCGCCTTTCCCGGCATCGTCGCCAATGCCACGGTCGGGCAGAACGGCTTTCTCACCGCGGCGCTGATCGGCGGCATGCTGGTGTTCCTGAACAGCCGCCCCGTGCTGGCCGGTGTCCTGCTCGGACTTTTGACCTACAAGCCGCATTTCGGCGTGCTGATCCCGCTTGTGCTGGTCGTCAGCGGCCACTGGCGCGTGCTGGTTGCCGCGGCGGCGACCACGCTGGTGCTGGCGCTCGGGGCCTCGTTCGCCTTCGGCTTCGACACCTGGGAGGGCTTCGTCCATGCGTTGCGCCACGCATCGCAGGCGACGCTATCGGACGGCCGCGCCGACTTCGCCAAGCTGCAGAGCCTGTTCGGACTGGTGCGGATCATGGGCGGCGGCGAAACGCTGGCCTTCGTCCTGCAATGGACGCTGGCGGGGGCAACCGCTGTGGCGCTCTGTCTGCTCTGGAAAAGCCGCGCGCCGTTCAATCTCAAGGCCGCCGGGCTTGCGGTCGGCGTCCTCCTGGTGCCGCCCTATCTGTTCATGTACGATGGTGTCACGCTCGCGGTGGCGATGGCGTTCCTGTTCCGCGAAATGCAGACGAGCGGCGCGCGACCGGGCGAGCATGTCGCGCTGGCTTGCGCGCTCGTTCTGGTGCTGATCTTCCCGCTGGTGAAGCTGCCGTTGGGATTCATCGCGACGGTGATCGTGGCGGCGCTGATTGCGCGGCGAGCGCTGACGGCTCGTGCGGTGCAGGGTGCAATGCTGCACCGCTGATCCGGGATCCAACTTTCATCGCACAACCGCGTCCCGGTTCTGCAGCGCGCGCCGCTTCGCGTTGCCTACGCACTGCGCTGCGCCCGGATCCCGAGACCTGGACAAGCTCTACGACGCCGCACGCATCCGCTGCGGCACCAGCCGTTCGCTCCTCAGCGCCTGCTGCACGCCCGACGCACCGGCCTCGTGATATTCGGCATCCTCGTTGACGTCCCACACGTCGTAGAGCCGCTCGCCGGCGAGGATATTGCGCGCGGTGAGCATCGCCGTCATCATCGCATGGTCCTGATTATTGTATTTGTGCATGCCGTTTCGGCCGATCAGATGCAGCGTCGGAAACGACGAATCCAGGTCGAGCCGGATCATTTCCATGTTGCGCCGGTAGGCGTCGTCATAGACCGGATAGGCCTTGGGCTGCCGCACGACGCAGGCATCGACCACATCATCCGCCGTGACGAGCCCGATCTGCACGATCTCCTTTTTCGCGAGCGCGATCAGGTCGGCGTCGCTGGACTCCCAGAGCTGGTCGCCCTCGAAGCAGAAATATTCGAGGCCAAGGCAGCTCATGCCATCGGGCACCATTTCGGGCGACCACGAACTGAAATTCTGCACCCGCCCGACCTTCACTTTCGGATCGTGCACATAGATCCAGTTGTCCGGAAAAAGATTGTCCTTCTTGACCATCAGCGCGACCGTGAGGAAGTCGCGATAGCGCAGGGCTCGCCCATGCAGAAGCGAGATCGGACGCGGCGAAAGCGTCTCGAGCAATTCGCGCACCGGCGCCGAGCTGATGACATGGCGCGCCATATAGCGTTCGACCGAACCGTCAGGGAGCGTGGCTTCGGCGGTCCAGAGCCTGCGGTTGGGCTCGTATGACAGAGACTTCAGTTCGCGCCCCTTCAGCAGCACGCCGCCCTGCTTCTGGATCTTGCGGGCGCAGGCCTCCCACATCATGCCGGGGCCCTTGCGCGGATACTGGAAGCTCTCGATCAGCGTCTTGACCACCGCGCCATCGCGTGACGCCGCCTTGCGCTTCGGCTTGAGGGCACGCGTCAGCGCGTTCTTGATGGCAACGCCAAGATCAAGCCCCTTGATGCGCTGCGCCGCCCAATCGGCGGAAATCTCGTCACAGGACATGCCCCACACCTTCTCGGTGTAGGTCTTGAAGAAGATCGAGAACAGCTTCTCGCCGAACTGGTTGCGCACCCATTGGTGAAACGTCTGCGGATCGGCGATCGGCCTTGCGCGCGCATAGGCGTAGGACAGGACGCAGGCCGCGCTGCGGAACAGGCCCAGATTGGTCAGCGCCTCGAATGCGCTCAGCGGATAGGAATAATACTTGCCGCCGTAATAGATGCGCGACAGCCGCGGCCGCTCGATGAAATCGTCGGGCAGGATTTCCTGCCAGAGATCGACCACCTCCTTCGCCTTGGAGAAGAAGCGGTGGCCGCCGATGTCGAACAGATAATCCTTGTAGCGCACGGTGCGGCTGATGCCGCCGACATAGACGGGGTCTTTCTCGATCACGAGAACCGATGGCATCTCTTTGGTGAGGCAATAGGCCGCCGTGAGACCGGCGGGACCTGCGCCGATCACCAGAACATCAACGTTTCTTGTCATGACCGCACGCCGCTGCCGATTTCGGGATTGTCGTTTGGCCGCGCCGGCGCGAAGGCGAACAACCGGTGACCGTTGTAGGAGATCAGCGCGCCGCAGGCGGCGCCGGCAATGATCGCGGCCTGCGGCTGGCCAGCAAGAAACGTCAGCATCAGCATCGCGAAAACGGCATAGCTCGTGCCCTGCGCCGCCGCTGTGACGATGCCGTAGCGCAGCGCTTCGCGATGCTGGCGGCGCCCGCTGCGATCAAACGTCAGCGCACGGTTGAGCCGCCAGGTCACGAGCGTCGCCAGCGCCAGCGACAGGAGCCGTGCCACCAGCGGCGGAACGCCGAAATGCAAAATCAGGCTGAAGCTGCCAAGATCGGTGATCAGGCCGAGCGCGCCTACGGTGAGGAACCGCACCGGCCGCGGCAGGCGCTCCGCGAGCGCACGCAGCGCGTCCCGTTCCATCTGCGTGGCCGGGTCGATCTTCTGTCCCCCGCCAAAGGCCATCGACTTGCCGTGCATTCCATGCCCGTCCCGAATTGGCGCCCGCGCAAACTGACATGCGTCGGTTCGTCCCCGAGGTATCCATCGCAGGTGCGGGTTAAGCTGCGGCTTATCCGGGGCGTGAAATACCGTCTTTTCGAATACGGTTAAGCAAATCGAAAAGGATCGCCGGGATATTCAAGCCGCCAGGAGGGGGCGCGGTTCCACCTCGGGAGGACGGCCAGATGTCGGTGCAGGCGGCGCCCCTGCCGGCGCAACAGGCGAACCGGGACCTGTTCTTCAAGCTCGCCTTCGCGTTCGGCGTCCTGATCGCCAGTCTTGAAATCGGCTATCTCGTCAAGTCGCCGCTGCCTTACGATGCAGTCGGCTATTATATCGGCCGCGATTTCGTGAATGCCTGGCTTGGCGCCAAGCTTGCGCTCTCCGGCAATCCGGCGCCCTATTTCGAATACACCGCCTACCAGCAGCTTCTGCAGGAAAACTTCGGCGCGAAATACCCGATCCATATCTGGTCCTATCCGCCGCTTCTGCTGCTGTTCACCTGGCCTCTCGGGCTGATGCCCTACATGGCGGCCTATGTCCTCTACTGCGTGTTCGGCCTGATCCTTTACCTCGCGGTCGCAAGCGAGGGATCGCGCAAGCCCGAGCATCTGGTCGTGCTGGTTCTCGCACCGGCGGTGACGGTGAACATCTGGTGCGGACAGAATGGCTTCGTCGTCGCGGCGCTCCTGATCGGCGGCCTGACGCAGCTCGATCGCCGCCCGGCCCTCGCCGGCATCCTGTTCGGCCTTCTGAGCATCAAGCCGCAGCTCGGCTTGCTGATCCCGCTGATGCTGCTCATGACCGGACGCTGGCGCACGATCGTTGCAGCCGCCGTCACCATCGCCGTTCTGGTCGTGGCGACGGCTCTCGTGTTCGGACCCGAAGTCTGGACCGCCTATATCCGTGACGCGCTGCCGATCCAGCGGCTTCACACCTTCGGCAGCGTGCAGAATTTCATGCTGCACATGCCAACCGCCTTCATGAATGCGAGGATCGCCGGGCTGCCGATGGGGGCCTGCATCGCAATCCAGGCCGTGGTCTCGGCCGCAACGCTTGCCGCCGTGGTCTGGACCTTCTGGCGCTGGCGCGACCCGGTGCTGTCGATGGCGCTATTCGTGACGGCGATGTTCACGGTCACGCCTTATGCCTTCAACTATGACATGGTGGTGTTCGGCTGGGTGGTCATCAAGCTGATGGACCGCGCCGACAATGAACCGCTGGATTATGCGCTGATGCTCGCGGTCTATGCGTTGCCGGCGCTGACGGTCGCGCTCGGCATGACCGGCTTCCTGCCACTCTCCAGCCTCGTGCTGATTGCATTCGGTGCGCGCCTCTGGTGGCGGATGGCGCGACCTGGCCTGATGGCTTCGCCGGTCGAGCGGATCTGACATTCGCGGTCCAGCCGGGACACGGGCTCGTAAAGCCAATGTCGAATTCACGTTCCCAGTCGCCTCCACGCGAAATTTCCGTCGCCGATCGCTCTGCATTAAGCTACGCATACGCTTTGTGGATTTCGGGTCGAGGGGACGGATTTCGTGTCCAGGGCAATCGGTTTTTCGATCGCTGTCGCGATCGCGCTTCTCACCATCGTCCCGGCATCAGCCCAGCGCATCGACATCGAGGCGACCAACAAGCGCTACCAGCGGTTCTACGCTGCCGGCAATTACGGCGCCGCGCTGGTGGAAGCTCGCAAGCTCGAACAGGCCGTGCGCCGGCTCGGCGGCACCCATCACCCGAACTATCCGCTGGTGCTGGAATTTGTCGGCAATGCGCTCGGCGGCCAGGGAAAATACGCGGAAGCCGCTGAGGTGCATCAGCGGGTTTTGGCAATCCGCCAGACGATGTATGGGGCAGATAGCGCGCAGGCTGCCGACTCACTGAACAATATCGGCACCACGAAGCTGCGTCAGGGTCTCTATGCCGAAGCCGAGGATTATCTCGCCCGTGCCGCAGGCATCCATCAGCGGTCGAAGGGCATCCGTTCGCGCGAGTTCGTCTTTGTCGTCAGCAATCTGGGCGTTGTGTACCAATCCCAGGGCAAATTCGCCGACGCGGAAAAGGTGCGCAAACACGTTCTCACCATCTATGAAGAGGTGTACGGGCCAGATCACGCGGAGGTTGCCGATGCGGCCAGCAAACTCGGCACTCTCTATCAGGAAATGGGCCGCTACAGCGAGGCCGAAGCGCTCTTCCGGCGCGCGCTTGCGATCCAAGAGCGGCCGGGCCTCGATCAGATCGCAGCCGCGCGCACGCAAAACAATCTCGGCATTCTCCTTTTCGCGGTCGGACGGCATTCGGATGCCGAAGTCAGCTTCAAGCGCGCGCTCACGATTGAGGAGCAGGTGCTCGGACCGGAGCACCCGATGGTAGCCGAGGCCCTGCAAAACCTTGCCGCCGTGCTGAAATCGCAATGTCGCTTCGACGAGGCGGAAAACCTTGCAAAGCGCTCGCTGGCGATCCGTGAAAAGGTGCTGGACCGCAACCATCCCGGCATCGCCGCGCTCCTCAACAATCTCGCCAACATCTATGTTCTGCAAAAGAAGTTCACCCAAGGCGAGCAACTCTACAAGCGCGGGCTTGCGATGCAGGAGCGCGTGCTGGGCAGCGAACACCTCGATGTCTCTTATACGCTGCACAATCTGGGCTACGCCGCTGATGCGCAGAAGCGGTTCGATGAAGCGGAAACCTATTACCGGCGGACGGTCGCGATCCGTGAGCGCGCGTTCGGACCGAGCCATCCGGAGCTTGCCGCCACGCTCGGCAATCTCGGCAACACGCTGATCGCGTCGAAGAAGTATGACGAAGCCGCGACCGTGCTGGAACGCGCATGGACTATTCAGCTCAATGTGCTCGGCCCTGATCATGCGGACACCGCCCGCGCAGCCAGCAGTCGCGCGCTGGTGGAACTTCGGCTTGGCAATGCCAAAGAAGCGATGGATTTTTCGCGCAAGGCCGTGGACGGGCTGCTGAAAGCCGCGGTTACCGCCTCGTCCAACGATCAAGGCGGTCAGGGCTGCCTGGTCGAGGACCTGTCGAGCCTCTTTACCGGCCGGATCGCGGCGCTCCGCGCCGCCGGCGGCGACAAGCGCGATGCGTCCGCGACGAATGAAGCATTCGAAATGGCGCAATGGGCGAACCATTCGGCCGCCGCGTCCGCCCTCCAGCAGATGGGACTTCGCTTCGCGGCCGGGACAGACGCCCTGTCCGCGCTCGTGCGGGAGAACCAGGACCTGATCGCATCGGCACGCGAACGCGACAAGGCGTTGATCACCGCGATGTCGAAGCCGGCCGCACAGCAGGATGCAGCCGCGATCGCGAAGACCCGGCAGGAGATCGCGGACCTGCGGATCAAGCTTGCCGATGTGGGCGCGCGGCTGGAAAAGCAGTTCCCGGATTATATGGCGCTGACCAGCCCGAAGCCGCTCCCGGTCAAGGATGCGCAAGCACTGCTTGGCCCCGATGAGGCGCTGATCCTGTGGATCGCATCGGAGGACCAGACCGAACTGTTCGCGGTGACGCGCGAGAGCGCGCACTGGCATTCGCTGCCGATCACCAAGACGGCACTCGAGGAAAAGGTTGCCGCCTTCCGCCGCGGGCTTACGGTCGAGGCGGCGGACACGGACGCTACCGGGCAATTCGATCTTGCGCGCGCGCATGCGTTCTATCAGGAGCTGCTGGGCCCGGTCGAAGCCGTGCTCAAGCGCAAGCGCGATCTCCTGTTCGTTCCATCGGGCGCCCTGACCGCCGTGCCGTTCCAGTTGCTGGTGACCGCAGCGCCGGCGGCCGCCAGGGGCGACCTCGCCGCCTATCGCAACGCCGCATGGCTCGTGAAGCAGAATGCGGTGACGGTGGTGCCGTCGGTCTCGGCGCTGAAGACGCTGCGCGTATTCGCGGCGAAGGACCAGGCGGCCAAGCCGATCGTGGGCTTCGGCGATCCGGTGTTTCAATCCGGCATGGACGCCGCGCCGGATGGCGGCCAGCGCGCCGTCAACAAAAAGCGGCGCAAGGATAAGCCGGTGACGACGGCAAGCGTGGCGAAGATGCCGACGCGCGCCGCCGGCCGGACGCGCTCCTATACCGACTTCTGGCAGGGCGCGAGTGTGGACCCCGCGCTGCTCGGCCAGGCGCTCGGGCCGCTGCCGGATACGGCCGACGAGATCAGGGATGTCGCCAAGCGCCTTGGCGCTTCGGCCGGCGATATCTTCCTCGGCCGGGCCGCCAACGAGACACAGGTCAAGTCGCTGCCGCTCTCCGATTACCGCATCGTCTATTTTGCCACCCATGGTCTGGTGGCGGGCGACGTGCAGGGACTGGCCGAGCCGTCGCTCGCGCTGACCATCCCGCGCAATCCGACGCCGCAAGACGACGGGCTCCTGACTGCGAGCGAGATCGCGCAGCTCAAACTCAACGCGGATTTCGTGGTGCTCTCGGCCTGCAACACCATCGCCGGCGAGAAACCGGGCGCGCAGGCGCTGTCCGGCCTCGCGCGCGCTTTCTTCTATGCCGGCACCCGCGCCTTGCTCGTCACGCACTGGGCCGTGGATTCGGTCGCGACCACAACAATTGCGACATCGACCTTCGCCAATCTCGAGGCGGATGCCAAACTCGGGCGGGCCGAGGCGATGCGGCGCGCGATGGTCGCCTATCTGGGCGATGACACCAAGCCCGAGCAGGCTTATCCAGGCTATTGGGGCGCGTTCGCCATCGTCGGTGAAGGCGTGCGGCCGTGACGGGAGCGTGACATGACCAGCCGTACGATCGTGGTTTCGTTTGCCGGATTGCTGATGGTGCTGCCTGCAGCGGCGCAGCAGTCCAATCTAGCGATCGGCATGAAGCTGGAAGATGCCGGCTTCAAGATGCGCGAGGCCGATACACCGCAGAAGATGGCGAGGCTGCGCAGCATACCGCCGCACACGTTCGTGCCGCATCGCAAGGACGGCGTGCGCTACTATGTCTATGCCGACCCGACCGCATGCCGCTGCGCCTTTGTCGGTGACGAGACTGCAATGAAGGCCTATCGCGACATGGCGCCACCGCGCGCAAACGGATTACCGGGCGTCGGAGATATCGGCCGCGATACCGGCGGTATCAATCTCGAAAACGAGATGCAAACCGAAATGAACGACGAAAGCGGAACGAATTTCGACGATATCTTCCATCCTGGATTTTGAGCAAAGCCTGCACGGTACCAGACTGCCACCCGCTGGATGCCCCGAAACAGGCCGGCAAAGGCCTCAGCGACTTGCGATTCCGGCAGAATGCGTGTCCACTGGACTTATGGGGCAATCGGCACTCATTGCGACGGATCGCGAAACACCCGCAGCGGCCCCGCGGCCTGCCGCATCGCGACGCTTCAAGATCGTGCTGATCAAGCCGTCCCATTACGACGCCGACGGCTATGTCATCCAGTGGTGGCGCTCGACCATTCCCTCGAACAGCCTCGCCAGCGTTTACGGCCTGCTGCGTGAATGCGCGGACGAGCATTCGCTCGGACCTGAAGTCGATATCGACATCGAGGCGATGGACGAGTGCAACACGATCGTCGATGTCAAGCGGATCGTGCGTGACATCCGCGCGGCAGGCGCCGGCTTTGTCGGCCTCGTCGGCGTGCAATCGAATCAATATCCGCGCGCGATCGATCTCGCCCGCCTCTTCCGCCAGCACGATATCCCGGTGGCGATCGGCGGCTTCCATGTCAGCGGCGTGATCTCCATGCTGCCGGAACTGACGCCGGAATTGCAGGAGGCTCTCGATCTCGGGGTGGTGCTCTATGCCGGCGAGGCCGAGGGCCGCATGGCCGACTTCCTGCGCGACATGGCATCGGGGCAGGCGACCGGCATCTACAACCACCTGAAGGACTCGCCCAGCATGGAAGCGGCGACCTTCCCGATCCTGCCGCGCGAAGTGGTGACGCGGGTCGCCGGCCATTATGCGAGTTTCGATGCCGGCCGCGGCTGTCCCTTCCAGTGCAGCTTCTGCACCATCATCAACGTGCAGGGACGGAAATCGCGCTACCGCACCGCCGACGATGTCGAGGGCATCGTGCGCGCCAATGCGAAACAGAACATCACGCGTTTCTTCATCACCGATGACAATTACGCCCGCAATCGCAACTGGGAGCCGATCCTCGACCGGCTGATCGAGCTGCGCGAGAAGGAAGGCTTCAAGATCCGGCTGCTGCTGCAGGTCGATACGCTCTGCCACAGGATTCCTGGCTTCATCGAAAAGGCGGCGCGCGCGGGCTGCACCGCCGTCTTCATCGGACTCGAGAACATCAACCCGCAATCGCTCGCCGGCGCCAAGAAGCGGCAGAACAAGATCTGGGAATATCAGGAGATGTTCCACGCCTGGCGCAGGGCGAAGGTGATGACTTTCGCCGGCTATATCCTCGGCTTCCCGACCGATACGCCGGACTCGATTGCGCGCGATATCGAGATCATAAAAAAAGAATTGCCGGTCGATATCCTGGAGTTCTTCTATCTCACGCCCCTGCCCGGCTCCGAGGACCACAAGGTCTTGCATACGAAGGGCATTCCCGTTGATCCGGACCTGAACAAATACGACCTCGAACACGCCTGCACGGAGCATCCGATCATGTCGAAGGAGACGTGGGAGGAGGTCTATCGCAGCGCCTGGACTCGCTATTACTCGGACGAGCATGTCGAGACCATCATGCGGCGTGCCGCCGCGACCGGCCTGAACAAGACCAAGGTGATCGACGGCATCACGCTGTTCTCCGGCGCCTCGCGGATCGAGGGCGTGCATCCGCTGCAATTCGGATTCGTGCGCCGCAAGATCAGGACACAGCGCCGCTACGGCATGAAGATCGTCAATCCGCTGATTTTCTATCCGTGGCGCGCTTATGATTTCACGCGCACCGCGGTGCGCTGGCTCAAACTGGTCCGGAAGTATCGCAAGATCGTCAAGCGCGTCTATGCCGATCCGGATGCCAACACATATACCGACCACGCCATGGACCCGCCCGCCGGGCACAACGCCCCGATGTCGGATTTCGTGAAGACCTATGCGGACAAGATTCCGCAGACACATGGCGCACCGGTGCGCGAGGCGGCAGTCAGCTAAGCTTTCGGAATTTAGACTTCGCCAGCCTGTCGATCACGGCTTCGAAGAAGCCGCGGCTCGCGACAACCGTAGCGCTCGCAACCGTGCAGTCCTCTCACGGACCGCGGCTGCGGCAGCGTGATAATCGGCCCACGCCAGTGGCGCATCGCGCCGTAACTCTTCCCTGACCTTGGAGTGCGGGTCGGCAACTTTCTTGATCGTTGGATTCTGCATGTCTGGTTTTCTCCTTTCATTCACGCTGGCCTGCTCATTCGTTCTAAAAGGCTGGCAAACTCCGACGATCTCTCGTCTGACCAAAGCGGCTCCCGTTCCACTGCCGCTTTTGACTGCTGGACATTTCTTGTCCTGTTCTGATGAAAGGCGGGCATGGCGGCGCCGGATCGGCGGCCTTCAAAAGGCTCACGCGAGCCTTTTCCTGTCTCAGGCGAAGGGCGTTCAACAAGAGAACGCGGCAATGTTCGCAACTACAGCTTTAATATGGGGTCGAACCGCGAAAATTCAATGTGTCC
>Ga0182742_1004918_pt1 | contig 11669 bp, 12 predicted proteins | sample eDN5th37CBELigMG_FD_128880 | JGI IMG/M metagenome (GOLD analysis project Ga0182742, IMG submission 128880) | Enriched Miracle-Growth compost microbial communities from Emeryville, California, USA - eDNA 5th pass 37_C BE-Lig MG (version 2)... ... | reverse complement strand
GTGATTGATATTGGGATTGTGTTAAATGAAAAAGCAGCCTTGGGTCAGGTGATGGGGGCGATGAGTATGGGTCTATCGTTTGCGGGGAGAGAAACCTTTTACTACGATGAGCTTGGCAGGGTGTTAAACCCGCAACTGCGAACGTATCGACCAATCCGGTATGGAGAAAATCCTGAATACCTGGTTGATTTTGTGTATACCCCTGACTTACAGGCACCCTACGGAGCGCGCGGGGTTGGGGAACATGGTCTACTTGGCATGCCTGCTGCGCTGGGAAACGCCCTTTCTATAGCGGCAAATGTGTCGCTTCATCATCTTCCGTTAACCCCGGAGTTAATTTGGAAGACAAAGGTAGGGAAAGTGTAATGTTGCCATTTGGTTTTGATTATTACCGCCCGAAATCGCTGGAGGAAGCTGTTACACGTTTTCAACAGGCAGATCAAAGTTTGAAAGAGCCGATGTATTTTTCCGGTGCAACAGAATTCCTCACGCTCGGTAGGATCAATCAAGTATATACAGAAGCAGCTATTGATTTAAAAGGCCTTTCTGAAGGAAAAATCATCCAGTTTGATCAAGGATATCTTGTTTTAGGTGCCAATTTAACCTTGACGGAAATCGAGGAAGCGAATGTATTTCCATTGTTGACCAGTACATCCAAGGAAATAGCGGACCATACAGCACGTGGGAAAATAACCCTTGGTGGGAATATCTGCGGACAAATTTTCTACCGGGAGGCTGTTCTCCCACTTTTATTAGCGGATAGCCAAATGGTGATGGTTGGGCCAGAAGGGATAAAAGTAAAACCAATTCATGAGATTTTTCACGAACGACTGCTGTTGCAAAGAGGGGAGTATCTGATCCAAGTGGCTACAGAATCTCGATATCTTGACGCCCCTTTTATCAGTATTAAACGGCGGCAGCAATGGGAAACAGGTTACCCATTAATCACCATAGCCGCTTTAATAATGGAAAACAAGTTAAGGGTGGCCATCAGCGGACTTTGCCCGTTCCCGTTTCGATCAAAAGAAATGGAAGGGGCGTTAAATAACCTTGAAGTATCGCCACAAGAGCGGATTCAAAATGCTTTAGCTAGCATACCTGGTCCAATTCTTCATGATGTAGAGGGATCATCTGATTACAGGTTGTTCGTCCTAGAAAATCTCCTGGTTGATGTTTGTGAAGCGTTAAAATTCGGGGAAAGGGAGTGATGGGGTGAAACTCCATACCATTCATTTAAACGTGAATGATGAAGAGCAAAAGGTGACCGTTCGATCAGGAGACACGCTTTTGTACACGATAAGAGAGCAACTTGGTCTAACGGGTGCAAAACCTGGGTGTCTGAATGGAGACTGTGGAGCTTGTACCATTCAGGTTGACGGCTGGCCGATGAAATCTTGTTTAATGATGGCGGTAGAAGCGGAAGGAAAGCAAATTACAACGATTGAAGGCTTAAATAATACTCCGATACAGGAAGCGTTTGTTCATCATTTTGCTTTCCAATGTGGCTATTGTACACCAGGGTTTATTATGAATGGTCACTCTCTTATAGAAAAAAAACCAGATGCGGATGATTCGACCATTAAAGAATGGCTTGAATCGAATATTTGTCGCTGTACCAGCTATATCGAAATCGAAAAGGCCATCAAGTTTATCTTGGATAAGAATAAGCCGACCTCCTAATCTAGTACAAAAGAATGATAAACCCCTTAACATGGCATGTCATCTACCTTTCATATAGGCATTTTCTGAAAGGTAGAAAGATGGTGATGATAACCTCTTAGGTTCAATGATTATTTGAATAAGAGAGGAGAAAGAGTATGAGGAAAATCTACAACATACTGAAGAACTGCTGGGAAGAAGGAAAACGAAGTGTACTTGCAACAATCATAAAAGTTGATGGTTCCGCCTACCAAAGAGAAGGAACTCGGAGTGTAATACTGGAATCGGGAGAGGTGATTGGAATGATTAGCGGAGGCTGTGTAGAAGGGGACCTTTTAGAACATGCCAAAGATGTCATCCTCTCTCATACACCAAAGAAAGTCGTTTATGATTTTAGGGGGGATGAAGATGATTTGTGGGGGATGGGCGTCGGTTGTAATGGTGCCATCACGGTCTGGTTAGAACCATTTGACCCGATCAATCAAAAAGAAAGTGCCAAACAGATCCTCGACGAATTTCAGGCAAGATTAACATGCAATGACGCTTATTATTTTTTCATGTGCATCGACACTGCTCACCCAGACAAAATTCAGGTTGGAAAATATCTATCTATTTTTCTACAAAAGAAGGAAATGGACTTTTTAAATGATTCGATCAAAAGTGGACTAGTGGATACGATGATGGATGGGGTTAAGGTAAGCGGATTTGTCGAACGAGTAAAGCCACTGCCTTCCTTATTGATTATTGGCTCTGGTCCTGATGCAACAATGCTTGCCAGATGTGCCCTTGACTTAAATTGGAGAGTGAGCGTGATCGACCATCGCGAGCAAAATCTGACCTCTTTAGTTCCAGAAGCGAACCGTCTATTGATTAATAGAGGGAATTATACTTCGATAAACATTCCAGTAAATCCTTACATCGTGATTATGACACACAATTTAGAATTGGATTATATGGCTCTTCAAACGTTTATCCAATGTAACTTCAGTTACATTGGGGTATTAGGTTCACAACAACGAACGAGGAAACTAGTGGAACTGTTGAAGGAAAACCACGCTATTCATCAGGATCAGATTGCCAATATTCACTCGCCAATTGGTTTAGATATTGGCGCACAAGGGCCGGAAGAAATCACATTGAGTATTATGTCAGAACTAATCGCCTGTAAAAATGGGCGGGCAGGTGGTTCCTTGAGCAGGTTAAGTAGATGAGGACAAAGAAAGCAGAAAAGAGGAGGCAAGAAGTTTGGATTCTCGTACTTGCTGCAGGCTATTCCAGAAGAATGGGACAGCAAAAGTTATTATTGCCGTTTAATGGGGAAACCCTAATACGATTTCTCGTGACAAGACTTCTTGCAACAAGTGCGGATGGAATTGTTATTGTGACCAATTCAGAATGTCCTAAAGTGAAGCTAGAAGTAAGGGATTTGCCAGTTGTTGTGCTTGAGAATCATCAACCTTATAAAGGGATGAGTTCCTCGCTGAAGATGGGGATTCACTATTTAAAGCAACGAAAGGTTGGAGTCGCCGTAATTGTCTTAGGTGATCAACCTTTTATTCGTCTACAAATGATTGATCGATTGATAAAACAATATAAAGATAAAAAAGATCAAATTCTTCAACCCATCTATAAGACAAAACCCTCCCATCCGGTCCTTTTTTCCTTTCATTGGTTTTCTGAAATTCTGAAACTTGAAGGAGACGAAGGGGCGAAAACTATCCTAAAATATAATCAGGAAAAAGTGAACCGAATAAAGGTAGATTTTGAAGAACCACGTGATCTTGATCGCATGACGGATTATGAAGAATTATTAGTTTTTGGAAAAAAGCACGGGTTTTTGTAAATTCTTTTATGATAAGGGAGCCTTTGACATTGATTGTTACGATTGCTAAGAGCATAAACGGAAATAAAGTGAATAAATTTTGGAAAGAGGTGATCTTTTGAATCAGTTTTCAAATCTACCTTATAAGCAGTTGTTCGTTCCTCCATTTAGGAAGGAAACCATTATTTCTTCAGAGGATGTCCCTGTCTATTCTACAATCAATCCAATCGTTCCCCCGTTTCTTCCTCTTCCTTATCGAAGTGTGTCCTGTACAGAGCTGCAGATGTGTTAGACGAAATGATGGTGATGCTTCCCAATCTGTTTCAGATACTCCACCTCTGTTTGAATAGCGACAGGAGTCGAAGTTTAATTTTCTTTTCAGCACTGGTCGTTCAAACTTTTGGAAAAAGGGAGGCTCTTTATATCATCACCCCAAAGTTTCAGGAGCTTTCTGAACTCTGGTAAAATGAAAAATAGCTCAAATCACTGTGATTGAGCTATTTTTCAAGACAAGCAAAGACTGACAAGGTTTACAATTTATTACCAATAATAAGGGTAGCCATAACCATAATACGGATATCCAAAACCATAACCATAGCCAGGGTACCCAAAACCATAGCCATAACCAGGGTACAGCAAGGCACTACCTAATAAACCGCCTAAAACACCTCCTAAAAATGGGTTGAAGCCAAAACCCCACGGTCTAAAAAATGGCCGGCCAAAGAAGGGTCCCCCGAAAAAAGGTCTCCCAAACCCAAACGGACGACCAAAGCCAAAAGGTCTTCCAAATCCAAAGGGGCGGCCAAACCCAAACGGTCGGCCAAAAATTCTTTCCTCATTCTCGTGTGTTTGAACAGGAGCAAGCTCATTATACATATTTGTTTTCCTCCCTAGATGTTCGTTTTTATGAACCTCTTTGATTTTCATTTCCAGTCGAACAATTCGAATCAATTTTACTCACGATGAATCCTCTATTAGCTAGTTGTGTAGTCGCATGATTGATGCCAACAAAGTCTTCTTCACAAATTTTAAATCGGATCGTATTAATAAGGATAAATGGCTTGAATTTCATCACGATGATAGGACCAAGGCTGATGGTGGAACGGATATCCTTCATAATAAGGGCCACCAAAAAATTGTCTTTCCATTTTTTATCTCCTCCCCAAGACATTTCAAAAATAGTGTATGTGTCCATATCCCAAACTGGATGGATGGGTGCCTATTTAACTTCATATTTTTACTATTTTTTATGTATGTTCCTAGTGAATTTCCTTAGGATTCTCATAGTCTAGGGTTCTTTACTCACTTGCCATAAAGCTTATTTAGCGTTTCTAAGTTTTTAGGCAGAGAATCTCAAACCTATAAAATCAGCCTATTTCTTGTTCTGGAAATTGAAAAAACCCTGCAATCTTTGCAGGGTTTTTCGATGCAAGCAATTTCTTAATAAAGCTATTTTTCACCTGGATGACCGTACAATTCTTCTAGCGGTTTTGTAATGATTTTATTTAATTCAACCATCAGCATATTCACTTGGTGATCGGCTTCCATTAAGTGTTTAAATGTTTGATTTTGTTGGGCAGTTGTCTCCATATTTTGCAATGCTGCGATTTCTTGCTGTTGAATTTCCTGCCCCATCATTTGTTTTTGATGTAATTGGGAATGAAGCTGATTGATTTGAAGGTAAAGCTGTTTGGCTTGTGGGTCTTGATTTAGAGCTTGATAACGTCTTTGTAAATTTTTATATTCATTGCTTTCACGAAAAACTTGTTCAAAATACAATGCTGCTTCAAATAAATTACCGGACATACCAATATTTCCTCCCCCGTAAGAAATTTGATTCTCTTTCTAATGGATTCGAAATTAGTGTATGTCACCTATTGAAAAAGGGTTAGGCATTTATCTAAGAAACCTCAAAACGCTTACAGAATAGTTTACCTGCCTCCTAACTAGCATTAGGTGCAACAGTTAATTCTCTATTAATAGAAGGACATTTCATGAACATCTTGCATAGGATAGGTAAAAATTTATGATGGAGTGGATCAAAATGTACAATGGCCCTTACTATTATTCAAACCCGTATCCATATCAAAACCTTTATTATGGTCATACACCAATGAGATGGCACAATGAATATATCACGCATGATACAGCAAATACATTAGGGTATAATCAATCACCAAATGGAAGTAGGATGGAGCGAAAAGATTATGGAATGACCCCATTTGTCCTCAATATTAATGAAGCTGCAAAACGAAACAAAAATTACCGTACCACAATATGGACAGGAAATCATTTACAAGTAACATTGATGAGTATTAAAGTTGGGGAAAGTATTGGATTGGAAATGCACCCACACCTTGACCAATTCTTACGGATTGAACAAGGGCAGGGGATTGTTCAAATGGGCAAGCATAAAAATCAGTTAAACTTTGTACGGAAAGTGGGGGACGACTCGGCAATAATGGTACCTGCTGGGACCTGGCATAATGTAACAAATACAGGAAATGTCCCATTAAAGCTTTATTCCATCTATGCACCCCCACAACATCCATTTGGTACAGTTCATGTAACGAAAGCAGATGCTTTAGCGGCGGAGCGCATAGCTTATTAAATAAGGCTCTTTTCAAGATAAAAATACAATTGAATAGGCTATGTTAAACTATAAAATTGCCTACATTTATGAGAAAAGAGCTTATAGATTTATTTTCAACCTACCAAATGGCTTTATTTAAGTCAAAATCGGCTTTAGGATTTTAACAACAATCTTTACGAAAGGCTCTTTTCTCTAACTTTGTTGCTTTTAATATAATGAGAAAAGGTAATAGCTGTGTTTTCACTCAAAATCAGGAGAAAAGAGCCTGCAAACTTAGTATGAACGCACAAAATGGTTTATCAGGCATTAAAATCGGCTTTAGGATTTTAACAACAATCTTTACGAAAATAGCCTTACGAAAACAGTCTTATATAGAGAGATTGAGAAAAACATGAGTTGAGGATCAGTCCATCAAACAAGATTCGTCCTTTTTAAGAAAAAAGACGAACAGAACAAATAAGGGAACCAAAGTTGGTTCCCTTAAATGGGTCGTCACCTAGATCAAATACAACAAGTTTACTTAGTTGTTGCTGAAATCCCCAGAAAAATTCTTCACTACTGCTTGTATCTCAGCTAATTTCTCTGGCTTTATTAAGCTAATCATTTTAGGAATAAACGTTTGAATATCCTCTTGTGAAAAAGTACCTTCATCTTGTTTCTTAAAATTTTCTAAAAGTATCTCTCTTGCTTCCTCTTCTTTTCCCTCTTGAACTCTTTGTAAAATAAAACTTAAAAACTTTTCTTGACCTTGTTTGTCCATTCATTGCACTCCTAAAGAAAAAATTTAACACCAGTAAGTCTTGTGTCAACTATAGTTTAAATGAGTCTTTGCAATAAGTACAACTCAACTCAATATTCTCACTTGTTAAATTTGAATAACTGGTCCTCCAATTCCATCAGTTATAAATCAACAATATGAGTTGACCGATCCTACAAGGTTATCTACTAATATCATAACTATCTAAATAAGAAACAACGGACTTTCTTTGAACAAACCCATCAAATGTGTAAGCTTTATGTATAACAAAAATGTTTTCTAATAGAACCAATTCGAATAAAGAATCCAATGTAAGAATAAAATGATTGCGGTAGACATTCGAAAAGTATTCTGTATAATTTGAGGTTTTGTTTGGTTCGAAAGGGGGATATGATGATTCATGGTTCATGGAGAGCGTTAGCATGGATTGGGATTGCTGAATTATGCGCATTAAGCTTATGGTTTAGTGCTTCGGTAATCGCACCTGAACTCATTCAAGCATGGAAGCTTAACTCCAGCGCAGAAGCATGGTTGTCTGCCTCTGTTCCTATTGGTTTTGTTCTAGGTGCATTTATTAGTTCTTATTTTGGAATTGCAGATCGGTTTAATCCTCGAAAAGTTCTTGCTGTTTCAGCGTTTCTAGGAGCACTATTGAATATCTCTCTTATCCTAGTCGATCATGCGTTTTTCGGGATCCTCCTTAGAATCTTAACAGGTGTATCACTCGCTGGTGTATACCCGGTCGCTGTGAAAATTTTATCACAATGGTTCCCCAAAAAGCGTGGGCTGGCTATGGGCATCTTAATCGCCTCATTAACTCTAGGGTCCTCATTGCCACATTTTATTGTGATGTTCTTTTCTTCTTTAAATTGGCAATTTGTGATTATTTGTAGTTCCATATTGGCATTACTGGCAGCAATCATTGTCAATTGGGTTGTGGAAGATGCACCAGTAAAAACAAAAAAATTACCTTTCTCTTTTCAATTAATCAAAAAGGTCGTAGCAAATAAACCAGTCATGCTTGCGAACTACGGTTATTTTGGGCATATGTGGGAATTGTATGCGATGTGGACGTGGTTTCCAATCTTTTTGACTGCTAGTTTTACAAGCTATTCGCCGGGGATTTCTCCCTGGTTCATTGCATTATCCTCTTTTGTGACAATCGGAATTGCAGGGGGAATGGGGTGTGTAATCGGTGGCGTAGTGTCCGATAAAATTGGAAGAGCCAACTTAACGATAATTTCGATGTTGATCAGTGGAATTTGCTGTATTTTGATTGGTTTTACCTTTGGAGAATCAATTTGGTTCACTCTCATTCTTTCAATCATCTGGGGGATGTCTGTTATCGCAGATTCTGCACAGTTTTCTGCTGCCGTTTCAGAAGTAGCAGAAGTTGAATACGTAGGAACGGCCCTAACGTTTCAAATGTGCATTGGTTTCCTCATCACAATCTTTTCAATCAATCTAGTCCCTATCATTCAAAGGGTTATAGGTTGGGAATGGGTCTTTGCTTGTTTAGCGATTGGACCGATTCTTGGGATTGTGTCGATGATCCGATATAAACAGCATGAATTGAATCAAGTTAAAGCGGCAGCAGGCTATTATAAATAAATTTAAATTAAACAGGTTGGTCGTGAAGGGAATTTAAAGATACTTAGAGTAGTTAAAGATTCAAAAGAGGTTAGAGTGAAACATGGGGTTGTCGATTTGGCAACTCCTATTGGTCATGCTAGAAGGAGGATCGCATTTAAAAACAAAAGGTTAGAAACGAAGAAGGGAACGAGCAGGATTGTACAACGTTAGAAATGAAAAAATATTTTAAAACTTGAAGAGGATAGAAGAAAATTACCTAATTTACGTGGTAATATTTGGTTGTAGGAAAAAGAGTAAAAAGTATTTCTCTTATCAGATATAGTGGGTTAATAGAAATCATCTGTTTATTACATATAGAACGTAGGTACGCTTTTCAATGAAGGCAAGTTGAAAAGTGAAAGGGGAAGCAAGGATGAAAGTCTTACTTATTTTAATCGAGTTGTTCATCATTAGCTTTTTAATTTTACGATTGAGTAAGCTTTTTAAAAGCTACAAAAAAAAGAATAATGATGAAAATTTTCCTACAAAACTTCAAATAGTATTGATGGAAACCCTCCCTAAACATATTGCTCTGATCGTATCACGAGAGATCACGATGCTTTATTATTTGTTTACGAGAAAAACAATGAAAGAGGAAGGCATGGCGTTCTCTTACCATAAAGAGATTGGCTATAATGGCGTACTTTTTGCTTTAATTGGGGTTATCTTAATCGAAAGTGTCGGTTTATTTTTCTTATTACATGCTTGGATTCCGGTTTTATCTTGGGTTCATCTTGCTTTAAATGGATATGGTTTACTCTATCTAGTTAGTGATTACCGTGCCATTGTTAAACTTCCAATTATCCTCACAGAACATGATCTTTTTATTAGAGTCGGGTCTAGAAGACAGATCAAGATCCCATATGAGCGGATCGCTTCGATAAATGGAGGGGATCGTTTTTTGGATCAAAAAAAGGAGAAAGGTATCTTTAAAGCTATCTTGATCGAATTTGATACTCCTCAATTTGAACTCAACCTAAAAGAACCAGTTACAACAACGAATTTGATTGGAAAACCACAAGAAATCATGAAGGTCTATATTACAGTTGATGATAAAGAAAGATTTCGTCAAACCTTGCATCAAAGACTGGCTTCCTCCCAGCATGCAAATGCAAATGAGGAAATCCAAGAAATGTAACAGATTCAGAAATGCTTTGCAGAGATTCCTTTTCGGGCGGAAGCCTAACGATGGAGGTTTTTACAATGAATAACAGGTGACTATTTTGGGGGGGTCTTCAAAAGTACAAAAGTCTGAAAAAAGAGCCTTGAACCCACATGGAAAATTGTCATTTGATGGTAAAATAGGATAGGGGTGAATACATGAAAGAAAATTTGAGGTTAGCTTGGATGGCGTCATGGTTTGCGCTTGTGGGGCAGCTAGTGTTTTTTATAGGAGTATCGATGTTCACAGGAAACTGGCGTTTTGCAATGTGGAGCTTTATGGTGAGTATGTTGGCAGGAGTGCCAAGTATGATTCGAACGGTTCAAGCGCAGAAAAAAGCTAATAATGAATTGGAATCAACTTACAAAAATTCTTGAAGTTCTAATGAATGAAAACGCTTGAATCCAGGCGTTTTTTGTATTCATGGTCATGGCTTCTTAATGCGATTAGTGGTGTAGTGCTTTTTCTTTTTCTAATCGTTATTTGATGTAAGCATCCCCTTTCATTTTTTTATAAGAATTAGCCCAAATAAACAACAAATAGTATAAAAGTTTTAATTTCAGAATAATTAGAAAAATTCAAGGATAAACGAAAGGGTATTCTGGATCAAACTAGAATATAATTGGTAGCGCTTACATAATTTAGTTTTAGTACAACAAATTTGATTTTAAAAGGAGGCATTTGTGGATGGCAGATAAGCAACAAAACGTTCCAGTGTTGGATGCTGTGGTCGTAGGAGCTGGTTTTTCTGGATTGTACATGCTTCATCGACTGCGGGAAGCAGGATACGCAGTTCAGGTTTATGAAGCAGGGGATGATGTAGGTGGCACTTGGTATTGGAACCGCTACCCTGGTGCCCGATGTGACATCGAAAGTATTTACTATAATTATAGTTTTTCAGAAGAGATTTTGAACGAGTGGACATGGAGTGCCAGATACGCTGAACAGCCAGAAATCTTGCGCTACATCAATTTTGTGGCCGATAAATTGGACTTGCGCCGGGATATCCAGTTCAATACGCGTGTCACAGCTGCTCGCTACAATGAGCAAAACCGCAACTGGGAAATTCGCATGGACGACGGTACGCTCGTGATTACCGAATATTTTATCACGGCACTTGGCTGTCTTTCTGCCTCCAATATCCCGAACCTGAAAGGCTTGGATGCTTTTAAAGGCGAGATGTATCACACAGGAAGATGGCCGCATGAAAAGGTCGATTTTACCGGAAAACGTGTCGGCGTGATAGGCACAGGCTCCAGCGGCATTCAAGCGATTCCGGTGATTGCCAAAGAAGCTGGTCAACTCACCGTTTTTCAACGGACACCACAGTATAGCTCCCCTGCGCAAAATCATCCACTTGATACAGAAACCATCACCCAGACAAGAGAAAATTACGAAGAACTAAAACAACTCATGCGTTACTCGATGCATGGTGTACCGACCGTCCCTCGGATGCGCTCAGCCCTAGAGGATTCTCCTGAAGAACGAGAAAGACTCTATGAGAAAGCTTGGCAAGAGGGTGGCTTGTTTACACTCAGCTACAATTACAATGACATTGCGATTCTCCCTGAAGCCAATGAAACGGCTGCATCTTTTATCCGCTCCAAGATCAAGCAGATTGTAGATGATCCTGAAACGGCACAAAAGCTGATGCCAACCTATTACTACGCGACAAAACGACCGATCATCGATACCAACTATTATGAAACCTACAACCGAGAGAATGTCTCGCTTGTTGATTTAAAAGCAGAGTCAATTGTTGAACTTACTCCAAATGGAATCCAAACCACAAATGCTGAGTACGAACTGGATGTCATTGTGTTTGCCACCGGCTTTGACGCTATGACGGGTCCTTTATTTAAAATCGATATTCGCGGGAAAAACGATGTTTCGCTAAAAGAAAAATGGGAAGATGGGGCCAACTTAAAGACTTACCTTGGACTTGCCACTTCCGGATTCCCGAATCTATTTATGTTGACGGGACCACAGAGTCCATCGGTTCTTAGCAATATGATGGTCTCAATTGAGCAGCACGTGGATTGGG
>Ga0182742_1004916_pt1 | contig 11676 bp, 8 predicted proteins | sample eDN5th37CBELigMG_FD_128880 | JGI IMG/M metagenome (GOLD analysis project Ga0182742, IMG submission 128880) | Enriched Miracle-Growth compost microbial communities from Emeryville, California, USA - eDNA 5th pass 37_C BE-Lig MG (version 2)... ... | reverse complement strand
TTCATTCAAAATTTGAACTTATTTTCTTAAGAAAACGCAACAAAGCTCAAAACATAGTTCTCATGGACAAAAGAGTCTAGAAAATTTAGAAGGAAAAACTAATGATTACCCTGGCCATAGTCATGGAGGAAACGTTAAAAATCCTTCAGGCGGTGGCTCTCAAAATAATTACATGCAGAATCTCGGTCAAACATCAGCTAGCAATATTTCTAGTGCCTTAAGTAGCATTATGACAGAAATGAACAAAAATACTCCAAATCCTCATATTAACCCTAATATTACTGTAAATGCAAATAATGCTGCTACAAATGTCTCAAATCAAAATGTTCAAGGCGCTAGTTCTAAAGGTTTGTCAACTTATTCTTCAAATCAGCAGTCTAAAGGTTATTCTAACCTTGGTGCAAATGCCTATGGAGAAAACTATTATTCTGCTAACCAATATGCTAATGTAAAAAGTCCAAAGAATATCACAGCAGGATCCAAACCTCTTCTATTTAAAGCTCCCGATGAGAGAGAAAGAACTGAACCGAGTTATCAAAGTACTGACAAGAAGAGGACTGAACCTGATCTTTATCCAAAAAAGTTTGTTCCATCCAGCCAAGCACAAACAACATCAAGCCATACTGGAATTCATGCTGGGCCAAGTAATAAATATGTGGGAACTGGTTATCAATTTTCTTCCAATAAAGTCACCACTCACGAAAGTAGCAGCAAACATCAAATTGGATATCAAGGATTGAGAAATATTGAAGGAAGTACAGGTCCTAATGTAAATAAAGGGATGGGAAGTAAATATGGAATATTAAATCTTGGACTAAGCAAACCTGGAGGGATGTTCAAAGGATCTAAAGAATAAATGAGACAGAAAATGTAAATATCAGACTCTTTGTGAAAAATTAATGTTTTTCGTTATTAGAAATGTTTAAAAATAATTTTTATTGCAGAAAGTTTTCCTACTTTTGTTTTATTTTACGCCGGATTTAACAAAAATGTAAATCCGTAACTTAAAATGAGCTCGAATTCTAGGTCATAGTAAAAAGAGTTCTCCTCATTAGTAGCCTTGTTCTTCATACTATTATAAGCATTGTGCAGTTAACTCTATACTTGTCACAACTCTTTTGTACTCTCCTTATGAACTGTTGATCCTGAACGAATTTACAAGTAGATAAAAGTCAAGAGTTTCATTCGAAAGAAACAGAAAACTTTTCAAATTTTTTGTTATTAATTTGTAACGTTTCTATGTTAAAAAAAAAAGTTCACTCAAAATAAAGAGAAGAAATTAGAAATAGTTAAAAGTGACCTGTCATTGAATTTTGATTGAGAATCTTGTATTTTTCTGATTATTAAATAAAGTTTTTTAATTCCAGCGTTTTTATTACAAACTGTATATTAAAAAAAAATGTCTCTACAAGCGAAGTTGATTTTTTTTTGGAGTTTTTAGCTATTAAAATGGATGTTTTCCCTTATTAAAATAAATTTATGATCAAAATATAAATCAAGATAAACTTTCTTAAGGTTAACATCAATAAAGTTTAAGAAGTTAAAGATTTCCTTATTGTAAGACAATGCCATTTTTCTCAAGAGATCTAATAACGATAGTTTCATATTCAGGGTAAGAGATTTTTCCATCTCTATTGGTATCAACCATGTTCAAATAGCTTGTAACATCTTCTTGAGTGATAGTTCTTTGGACACCAAGGATTCTGTAGGTTTCTTCCAAAAGATTTTTAAGTTCATACTGATCAATGAATCCGCTTCTATCACTATCAAATTTCTCAAAGATTCTTTTGATTTCGTCGAGTTGAGTTCTTTTGACAACTTTAATTTGTCCAGAACCGCTCAATTCGCTTGGGACGTTTCCAGCTCTCTTAACATATTCTCCACCTTGATTTCCGCTGACAGAGACTTCATAAGTTCTGCTTCCACTCAAGCCATAATCATTATATCCATAGCCAGATCTCTTAACAGTTTCACCAGCGTCTTGGAGATATCCACCAGCAGCAGTTTGGGATTTAGAAAGAGCGTCTTCACCGACCAAGTATCTAATGCAGAGAGCTTCAACATCTTGGAGAGTAACTCTACCATCTCCATTTCTATCAAGAACCTTAGCATAACTTTCAACATCTAATTTGGAAGGGGTGAAGTTTCTGTTCATGCTCTTGTAAACGTCTTGTAAAAGAGGACTGATTTCGTAGTTCTCAAGGACAGTGCTACGATCTCTGTCGTAGGTTTCGAAAATCTTGCGAGCAATTCCCTTAGCAGATTCAATATCAGTTTGGACACTGTTAGCAATAGTGACGGATTTTCTAATGTCGACCATGAGAGAGGTTGTATAAATATGAATTTGTTTTATTAATTATATCTTTGCAAGATTTGAAGATCCTTAAGAAGCAGATACGTGCAATAATATTAATAATATTTGCGACACGCGAATAAATTAAGGCAAAAATAATCATTTTGCTTCCTTAAAAAGAAACGCTAATCCTTTTTCTTATAAACCATAAAGAATTAAAAAAAGAAAGAGTTGTCAAATGTAGTTTGCTCTATTAGTTAAGAGTTTTCGGCTAACGAGAAATAATTCTAATAAGGAAAAATTTTGAGTAAAAGAGAATAAAGTCAAGTGTATAGTTGTTTTTTTTGTCAGAAAATTCAAGTTTGTACTTTACTAACAAAAACAAAGCATCAAAAGACTTATGAAGTCTTTTATAAACGCAAGATATACGTTGACTTTCTAATCGAATTGTGGAATTAAAACTTCATTATTGAAGCTTCACTAGAATCATTAATGCTATTTTTGAAAGAGTCCATTATTTCTTTCAAAGACTTGATTTGACTTCAAAGTTTAAGAGAACTGGTTAGAAAGAAAACTCTTTTCAATGTTATTTTAAGATAATGTCTTTAGAAATGTAAAAATTTCCTTTTGAAGGATTAATTAACTGACATATCTTTCTAGAAAATTATTTTTGGATTCAGAAAGGTTTGAGGTTTTATCAATATTAAGTTAAAAAAATAATTTGAGATTTTTAAGGTTTAGAGCAAAAGCAAAAGAACTTTGTGATTCTAATATTTCTCAAATCTTGTTTGCCTAACTTTTGAAATTCATAGTTTTTTGAGATAATTCTTTTCTTTGTATATTGGACTTACACTTTCTTCAGTCTAATCTTTATGATAGTTGATCTTAGCTTTAAAAAAAACTGAAAAAGCAAATAAAACTGACTTATGGAATGATTGTTTAGTTGAACAATGATTTTGCCAGATTTGCCCTAAAATAGGTTTTTTTAATATATTTTAAAATATTGACAAGCGTTAATAAATAAACTAAACCTTTTCTATTGATTAATTTTTGGGGGTTTTTTTTGAAGAATGAAAGGGATTTTCTCATTTAGACAAATAAACCTCACCTAATGAGAAGACTATTCAGAATGCCAACGTAGAGAAGAATATTTTGTTATATATTATAAATGAGGAGTCAAATTATTTTAGAAAATTTATGAGGAATCTTAAATAAAAAAATTGAGCGTTTAAAGATGTTTAATAGTTGCCAACTCAAGAACTCACTAAAAACTAGCAAAACAATAATTTCAGCTTTTAAAATTTAAAATATTAATCCTTTAAAAAATCTTAAAAATAAGATTCATATGTTTTTATAAATTAAGCATAAAAAAAAACCTTTAAGGTTTTGAAAGTTAATAAATAGAACAATATAAAATTCTTGTTTTTAAACTCGATTTATCATTCTGAAACATTGCCAAAACAATCGTAGGTATTGACTTACTTATTATCCACGGAATGATATTATGAAAAGCTTTTCTTTAACAATTTTTTTTGTGACAATATATTAAAAAAGAAATCTCTTTTGTAGTTACGATTAAAGGGTTAAAAATCATGAAATTCAGTGTTAAAATAAGTATATATAAACGATTTTAATTCAGCTATTATGCTCAATTTTCATTGTAGATCTCTAATTTCACAAAAAATAGTAAAAAAGTAATATCAAAACAATTGCTATATCACTGAGACTTCCTTTTCATCTTCAACAATTTTATCTAGAATAATAAGAAACGAAAAATGCTAAAATTTATTACCGATGGTAGGTTTAATAATTTTCTCTTTGTCTCTTCTTCTTTCATTTTCAAACAAATTGTTTTTCAAACTCAAGTTAACCAACTCATAAATTTTCTTGAGTTTTTCTTGGTCATCCATTTTACCATCTTTAGTTATTTTCTTCATTGATACAAGGTTTTGATATAAGCTCTTTGCTTCATTTTCAGAATATTTATTTTCTTCAGAAAGATCTCCTCTTTTTCTCATTGGTTGAGACCTATTAGTACCATCCCTTAATGCAGGACTTCCACTTTTTAAGTCTTTGTTTCTTCCATGATAAGCAATTGTCGGCTGAGTGGTAGTTTTCTCTTTTGTGGGAGCGATAACTTTATGGTTATTTTTTCTGCTTCCAGTACCTACCTGTTTATCAGCAAAGCTGAAATCAGGTTCAACATTTCCTCTTCTGGCTTCTGGATCATAATCTTTGCTGAGCCCATGGTTGAGATCATAATAACGTTTCATCCATTGAGCAAATTCGAGGTTATCTTGGTATTTTGCTTTTGCTAGTCTCTCGATCTAAAGAAATTTAAATCATGTCAAAAGAAAAACAATAAAGAGCGGGAAGTGAATTACAACTTCCCATCATATAAAACTGATAATATAACGCTAAAGAGGAAAGAAGAAGAGAAGATGATCGAGAACTGACCCAAGAGTATGGATATCTCTTAGAAAATCATATAATCATTGATATATAAACTCAATTTCAAAAAGATAATTTAAACAAAACAAAACTTACTTCGATGTATTTACTAAGCTTGCATTTTAGAAAGGCTTGCTGAAGTAGTTTTAAGTTGTTAATGAATTCCCATTCAAGGTGAGCTTTCCAATTGACTTTTGACATATTGATTTTCCCAGGGTGAATAGCATCAAAGATCTGGCAATATATAGATCCTGACCCAAATTGTTCGATTTTGCTAATGTTTAACTAAAGATATTAGAAAAGGAGCAAAGGATCTTACATGGAAAGTATGGTTAACCCAATCAATTAATTCGCCTCTCGAAACAAAGAAGGCGCCTTCCATTATACCAATTGCCTCGCTCATTTTATATCAAATTGAAATATTAAATCTATTTCTAACAATTACTGAAACTAAACTTTAAAATAAACGTCCGGAACATATAGGGAATACCTTTGAATTTAAATTATTTTTTAGAAGACTCTATTTGGGCTCAAAAGCTTTCCTTAAGTTCATAATGAATTTCATGACGATATATCAACTTATGATTTCAAGCTTAAAAGCAATATATCTCTCTGTTGTTAAGTCTTCTCTATATAATTTATCACAAAACTTTAAGAATATCAAAGAGTTTTATCTCTTGTATGTATATTAAGTCAGTTCATATCTTTCTTTTTGTTGTCAAAAAGTTTCCATAACTCTAGCCAATTTAGTCGTTTAGTGTTGAACAAAGAAGCAGGCATTTTTTATGAATTCGAGAAAAACAGTTTTTCCTTTTGAATCAAAGCTTTCTTTCACTTTTTTCTGATAAAAGTTGAAGATACTTAGGTTGTTAATTTTTCAATAAAAGTGCGTTAATTGAACAATAATATCCCTTTTGTAGGTTTGCGTTATAATTAACTGTAGAATTTTATTGGTAAATTAAAATTAATGAAAAGCAACTCTAAGGATTGTTCATCTATATATAAATTATATGACTGGGAAAAATATGCAAAGCAAGAGTTCAATGTCCTTTCATTTTAGCTAACTCAAGTTAGCAGATTTTTGGTTTATTTTTATTCTTTGCATTTCCTTCCTCTATAGGGTTTCTTTCCTTATTCTCTGTGATAATAATGAGAAGCTTTCACTTTCTGCATGATCATTGATGATAATTTGATCAATTCTTCAATATATCTAATTATATTTAGCATTAACAATCATAAAAATAAAATAGAAGTTTATAAAGCTTTTCTTCATTATCTCTTTTATGCGAAAATGATAAAATTTTTACTCTGGCGAAAGATTGTTGAACTCTTTGTCTTCAGTGACATGAATTAGGTCCTGAATTTCATAGACCTTAGATAAAGGAAGCTTTTCGCTCATGGATGGTCCTATAGAAAACATATGATAAATAAATAAAAAAAAAAGTACTTTTAACTCCTTCTAAACTCAACCCATTATCAGCAAAGCCATTGAATAAATTCGATCTCTTTGAAGTAAATTTATCATTGGTTTCCTTTTCTTTATTCTTAAAGCTTTCGCTGACAAAACTAGACAAAGTCTTAAGACTTTCACTAGTAAATTTGTTTCCACCATCTTCTCTTTTTTCTGGGCTTTGATTAAGCAATATACGACTTGACTTTAGTTGACTAAAGCCTTGTGAAAGTGCGCTATAAGGTCTATCGGAATCCAATCTACTGGGGGAGGCCCTTTGTCTTGTTGGAGTTGGGTTATTATCTCTAGCAATTATAAGCTATAACTTCAAAAACTCTTACAAAATTTTTATAAGACTTTGTTTCATTTCCTTGGTTGCTCGATTTAAAGATCTATCTCCCAAATAACTGGTTCCCAGAATTTGAGATTTCTTATAATTTGGAGTTCTCGATTCAATAAGTGAACCACTAAACACTTTAGCTTCTTTCGAAACTTTATTTATTACTACTCTTTAAAAGGTGATCTGCTTTTCTTAGTGAACGAAGTTCTATAATTGGGAGATAAATGAGTATTTTGAAGGTTAAATTTCTTTTCTAAAGAGTTCAAGAGAGTTAAATCTCGAGAAGCGTCTCTTCTTGGAGGAGATCGTTCTTGAATTTTTTTGTTCATATCTTTTATTACGTCAAAATTCTTCATAGAGGTCTTTGAAGAAAGTGAAGGTGTTGCTCTCGAAGGAAAGCTCGTTTCAATCCTGATTGGACTTCCTCTTGGTTTTATATTCAGTTCGATATTACTTCTATCCTTTATACTTCTGCTATTTTTTGGAGAAGGAATTCCCACAAATTTAGTTGTAGATGTTGGAGACTTTAATTTTTCAGTAAGTTGTTTGCGTAAGCCTTGTCTAAAACCTTCTAAACTTCCCATTAACTCTGAAGTATTCGGAGAGACTTGGATACGTCTGGATCGATCATCAATTTTAGAGTATATCCCAGAAGAGTTTGTATCAGAGATGTTAAGCTTAGATCTTGACTAAAATAGAATTTTAATAAAATGGGGGAGGGAATAGATTTACTAGGAAGGACATAAACCCAAGGATTTGTGATTAAATTAATATATCCTATTCTTATGTTTAAATAAATGAAACTAGAAGTTTATTTTTAAAGGTTTTTTAGTTTAAGTAATAAACCAACTTAAAAAGAAGAAGGCTTTTCCAACTCAATTCACTAGTTTTTTGCTTGCTGTTGTAGACATTCTTTATTTATCATGTAAAACATATTATATTCTGGTTGTTCTTATTCACTCCAACAGCTCTACATTTATTTTTTCAAATATTCCAAAAGGAAAAAAATTAATACAAATTCATTTTATTAGTTAGGATATTATCAAATATTTTACCAATTGGAACAATTCTTTCATTACTTGTTAGAAAATATTTAATAAGCCAATTTATTTTTATTTTGTAGAGCGTTTTTGAAACTATTTCAGAAGAACATTCTTCCAAAGGACTAATTTCCTCAACCTTCCGTTTGAATTAATCTCTAATAATGGTTGAGCCAATTGGTTAGCAGAACTCATCCTCAGCAAATTTTGAACTTTCTTCCTGAACATTCAAGTCAAAGAATTCTTTGGCGGGAAATTGGTAGGTAAGGGTTATAGGAGTATAATTTAAGTTTTTGAGTAAATTCAAAACTTTCTAAAAGGTTTTCTTTAAAATCAGAGAAAGGATGGGCCAAAAGAAGTGAAAATTTTAAAAGATATACATACAACAGATTATAATTATGTCCTTAAAGTTCAGGAGGGTCATAAAAATATTAAAAATAAGAATTTTTCCTGAAATTATACTCGACATCAAGGTTCAATTCTATGGTTTATAATTTTGTAATACGATATACTTTTCGAAGTGAAACCCAAACTATAAATTAATTTTTATATTTTGCCCACATGAACAACCCTAATTTCTCTTCTATTCTAGACAGACACTTTAAAATGACCGAGGACTATTTAGTGGATCTTGTTTATGACCTGTTTGAAGAAGAAAAAGTAAATCTCTAAAACTTTTGCTATTTATTTTTCTTGCTCATGATTATTTTCCTTCCTTTTCTTACTTTTGATTAGAAGCTTGAGGTCACTTCCAATTATTATGATAACGTACAAGATAAAGAGATCACTCCTAAAATGAGAACCAAGCTTGTTGAATGGATGATTCAAGTAAACTTCTAACTGGAGGCTTTTTTAAGATTTTCTTTTTAGCTAGCTGACGAAATAAAGCTTGGATATAAAACAAAGCAGATGGCAATTATCATAGTCGATATCATTCTCTCCAAATTAAAAATCCATAAAAAGTACTTGCAGCTTCTTGGAATCACTTCAATTTTTATTGTTGTTAAGGTAATAATTTACCCAATTTTACAAGTTATTCAACCTTTTCCAAAACCATTTCTATTTTAAAAGCTCTTCAAATCCTTAGCCTTCTTCATCTCTTCAAAGAGTTTAATTATCACTTTCTAAAAGAAATTCCTTTTTTTTATCCCTCCCTGATTCCTTAATCAGTTTCTAAAATTCTTTTAGTCAGAAGAAAGCTTTATATATACTCTTACTCATGCCTGTGATCACTGTGCTAATGCTTATTCAAGAGACGAAGTGAGTGCTATGGAAATGTTGATTCTCAAAGGTTTAAAATGGAAGCTGCAATTTCCTACGCCAGGTGAAATTTCTAGAAGACTTGTTCAACTTGCAAATCAAACTTTGAATGTAAATCTAGCCAAATTCTTTAAGAAGATAGATAATTTTATCGACTTAGCAATTTCAGGTAAAGAACTTTAAGAGAATCATTTATAAAAGATAAATAGATTATGATATAAGTATATTTTCACCAACTTCAATTGCTGCTGCAGCAGTAATGTGCGCTTTTGAGAACTCTTTAATTCATGTTGACGCATGGAGAAACCTCATGATTGAAAGTTTTCAACTTGATTTTGTAATTTTTAATTCCTTTTCGTTTTTGTCTCCTCTTTTTGTTATTCTTCAAATTGATCTTGCTAACTAAAGATAGGAAAATAAAATTGACATTCTTTACCAAAGTATCATACAAAAGCTTCACAAGTTTTATCCAGATTATTTTAGCTTCCCCGTAAGTCAGGACAGCAGTATAGGTTACTCTGATCAGAATACAACTGCTACAACTGAAAATGGCTACCAGGATAGTGGAATGGTTCCAATCCAGACTAATGAACCAGACTCTGGAATGAGTATGATGTCACAGGAAAATTTTACGCAAAATGGTCATCAAGCTCAAAGTGATATGGTGTTAGAAAATGCTCCATATTATGGACCGTCTACTGGAATCGTAAATTCTGGAATGGAAGAGGAGACATATTAATAAAGGAGTTTATTACTCGCCAAAGCAATTTGGATTTTATTAAATATGGCAATTTTTTTCAGCTCGTATTAATGGTTCCAAGTAAAATTAAGTTTAGTTTAAAGGGAGTTGGAAAACAAGAATAATCAGTTGGTTGCTCAAGGTTAATCTACATTTGATTTTGGAATCAAAGTACAAGCTTTTTAACTTAATAAACTAATTTTACATATTTATGAATTAATTGACAACCGTATTACCTTCACCTTTCTGTTTTTCAATCTGTTTATATCAGATCTTCTTATGGGTGTATAAGTGTATAGGTGCATTTATTTTGCACATTACTATGTGGTCTCATTATCTTTATCTTGATATTTTTTACCATAAACAATAATAAAATTGAAAAACCATTTCTTTATTTTTATTGTGATGTTTCAGTTTGATGTACATAAAAGTCTCATAGTAAAAACTAATGAACTGTATCTAGTCATACTTCTTCAGTGAATCTATAATTTTATAATTATGTTTGTACTCTTAAAAATTTAACAGAATAATAAATTCAAGAGTTTTTAAATTCTCAATAACAGTTATGAAAACCTAAGGTGTATCCTGAAATCATGTTTTCTTGAAGAATAGTATCTTTAAATATATTCAAATCACTGAACTTTCTAACACGCTTTATAAACAAAAGCTATACGATTTTTGGTTCACTCCTTAACTTATTGACATGTTCCCCTTTTGAATTATTATTATCCAAACCCTCTTAGTTTTTTTCTGAATTACTCCCTCCTTTTGACACTAGATATACAGTAAAATATTTAATGAGGACTTTTATTTGTAAACTACAAAAATAGTATATTAAATGTTCATCACTTTGAGTTTGATTAGTTTTGATGTTACAATTTAAATTTAACTCTTTATAAAATACAAATTTTACATGGAAGACTCTCAAGCAAAATCTGAAAATTCAGCTCAAGCAGAAGTTCAAGAAGAAAAGATTGAAAGCCAAAATACTGAACCAACAAATGAAAATCAAAAATCATCACCAGAAGAGTCAAAAGTTTCAGAAGAAGCTGAAGTGAAGGAAGAAACCAAAGTGACAGAAGAAGTTCAAACAGAAAAAACAAACGAAAGTCAAAGAGATACAAATGAAAAAGGAGGGACAGATCCTGAACCAAAACAAAAGAAATCTCTAGCTGATGCTGCAAGACAAGTTATGAAAGAAATGGAAAATCAAAGTTTTTCCAGCGTTTATGAAGGAGCAATTCTTGATAGAAAAAAGGAAAGTTTTTTGAATTTCCAAAATAAAGATCAACAAAGGAAAGCAACAGTCGAAACCCATAAAGGGATTATTACTGCAATGGTTCATGAAATTGATGCAAGGCTAGGCTGGATTGGAGCAGGAATTGAAAAAACTGTGAAATTCTTCAAGGAAAGAGCAAGTCAAGAAGAAGAATATACGAAAATAATGTCTTCAGGTCTTCCTAAACTTGGAATGTTTTTTAAAGATCCAGCTAAACCTGATCTCTTTGCAAACCTTTCAAAGGCATTGGAAGGATGTGACGAGTTTCACATTCGCCAGAGTAAGAATAGTGAAATAATGGCCATATTCTTAAAAAAGGACATTCTGGAAAAGATTATCTTAGCTTCAGAAAAAGAATTCAAAAAACACTATGAGGTCTTAAGATCGCCTATTGAAGAATTTAAGAAAAAGTTTGTTAACATCTCCCAAGAAAGGGTAAAAAGACAGAGAGCATATGTTTTTGCATATAATGAAGCACAGAGAGGAGGAAAAATCAATAAAGAAAGAGACATGTGTTTCAAAGAAATAGAAAATTCAATTTCTGGGTATGAAGAATCAAGACTCGTCAGGGGTTATGGAACTCAAACACTTTTGTTACTGAATGAAACTGTGAAGTTGCTTATTAAAAGAATTTCTGAGATTCAAAAAGCCTTAAATTTATACTTCCAAAAGTACATTGAAGTTTATGGATATAAGGCATCAAATCCAGAGGACGTAATGCAAGCACTTCAAAGATTTAATTGTGCTGAAGAAATTCAACAAGTTTTTGCTGTCAAGAATATCCTTACTCCTGACGGGCTTCAATATTTCCGAGCTAAAACTGG
>Ga0182742_1004914_pt1 | contig 11681 bp, 10 predicted proteins | sample eDN5th37CBELigMG_FD_128880 | JGI IMG/M metagenome (GOLD analysis project Ga0182742, IMG submission 128880) | Enriched Miracle-Growth compost microbial communities from Emeryville, California, USA - eDNA 5th pass 37_C BE-Lig MG (version 2)... ... | reverse complement strand
CGACCGGGCCTGCCCCGCCGGACATCGGGGGAGTCGGAGGTGGTGTCCACCGCGGTGCCCGTCTCGGGCGCCGAGGAGGGGGACGATCCTTCGTTCTTCTGCTGCTTGCGCCTCATGCGCCTAATTCCACCCGCGCCGCCGGGGGATTATCGAGTCCAAGCCTGTCAACCTGGACAGCGGGAACACCGTACCGGCATCGAGCCGAAGGCCTACGTGCGCCTCGCGCTCGCCGCTGCAGACGAAGGGCGCGAGATCCCGCTGCCCCACGAGCTCGCACAGGCGGCGTAGGCTCGGCCGTGAGAGAATGGCGGCGATGCGAAAGATCTCCGCCACCATCCTCGACTTCGGCACGCCTCTGTTCGACCTCATTCCGCCCGACGCCCCGATCGACACGCAGAGAGAGGCGCTCTCCATCGCCATCCTCGTATGGAACGCCGTGATCATCGACGAGGCGAAGGGAACGTCCCATCTGAATGACGCTCGAAAGAGCCTGCGCGCGCTTCCGACCGCCGGCCGGGCCCTGTTCGACAAGGCTTTCGACGAGTTGGTTGCGAGCAAGAACCGCGACTTCCGCGACGACAAGCGTCTCGTCGGGAACTGGGAGCTGCGCGTGGCGCCCGGAGGCGGTGCGAGCCTTTGGGCTGAGGCCCGCGAGCTAGGAGCGCCGCCCGCGTCCACGCCACCGCCGGCCCGCCCGATGATCAAGCCGCGCTTTCGCTGATCGCTCCCGCTGCGTGAGCACGCCCAGCGCAATACGGGGGCCGGCGAGGACTTACGGTGAAGTCGAGCGCCCCCATGCGGCCCGGTAGGTGGGCCTGGGGGAAGATCACCGCGCACGCCAATCGCGCACGCGGCGCTGGAGCGTGCGGAGCTGGCCCTCACTGAAGACACCGGTCTCCTTGCGCCGCAGCTCCTCGAAGATCGTCTTCGCTTCAAGACGCCCCTCCGTGTCCTGCTCGAGCAGCGGGACGACATCCGAGTCCCACACCGCCGCAAACGGGTCGGGGCGGGTGCGCCAATCTCTCGTCGGTTTTGCCTGTGAGGGCAGCGGCCCATCCTGCCACTTCCGAGCCATCCGCTCGCTCATGCCGGCGGCAGCAGCGGCCGCCTCCAACGGCTTGCCAACCATGCGCTTCTTCCTCAGCAAACGGACCTGCTCGTCGGTGACCATCGGGGCGTTCTCCGCCCCGGAGCCTGCCCGAGATTGGGTGGCTCTCGGCCTGCCAACGAGCGTCCGCGCAGCGCACGAACCGGCAATTCTAGTTGTCGTCGACCGGCAGTTCTAATTGTCGCTGGTCAACCTCGTTGTTCTCCACTCCCCAAACCGGATATGAGACCTGATCTGCCGACCCGGTGGGCCTCCGGCAGGAAAGAGAAAAGCCGACGACTCTGCGCGCCTTCGCGTTGCAACCGTTGGAGGGCCCAGGCGGTACAGAGTGCCGCGCGTCAGCAGCCCCGTCCGCCTCATCACCTGCAGGTCGTCAGTCGGGTCGCCGCTGCTTCCTGGACTGGCACATCAGGCAGCTCGCGACTGCCGAGGTGCAAGGAGCCGGCAAGCCGCCCGCAACAACCAGGGCCGAGGAGGTATCACGGGCCGCCCCCAACAACGCCTGACCCATCGAGCCCCGGCGGCGTAGTCGGCATATTCCCGCAGAGCGCGCGTCCCACCGCCGTGCCGCGCCTCTTGCTTCACCCGGTTGCGCAAGACGTGTTTGACTGCGCCCACCTGCCGCGGCGAACCGAGCACGACCGCATGCAAGCGGTCCACGCCCACCTTCCCGACCGCCCCAACAACAGATTTAGCGCACGAGCCACGTCAGCCGGCCACGCCACGGCTGCCACTCCGCCAGCCCGAGCGACGGGTGATCGAGGCGCCGCGCCGGCGGGGTGCGCGATCCGGCGGCGTTTGGGGGGGCCCCTTCCCGCAGGGAAGGGGGGGACCCACGAGCGCCGACCGGGAGCGCGAACCCGCCGGCAAGCGCGGCGCCGTACCGCCCCCTACATCGCACGAGCCGGCTGCCGGAGCCCGCAGCCGCCCGCACGCCGTGCCCAAACGCCGTGCGCAGGAACGCCAACGGGCCGGCAGAAGCTCTCGCTTCCCACCGGCCCGCGGCACGTGGCGAAACTGGCGCCGATCAGCGGATCAGCTGCGTCGCCTCGGTCTCCCAGACCTGCGCGTACTGGCGCTGGCCCGCCTTGGTGAGGAGCTCCTTCACGCTGGCGATGGCGGCGGTGAGCTGCTCGCGCGACACCTTGCTCTGCCGCCACTGGGTGAGGGCGGTGGCGTACTCCTGCATGCCCTGCTCGTACTCCTTCTTGGCGAAGCAGAGCATGGCCTTCTCGACGTAGAGCTCGGGGTTGAACTCCTGCGCCGCCTGCGCCGCCTCGAAGGCCTTGGCGGCCTCGTCGTACTTCTGCTGCTGGCGGAGGATGGAGCCCTTGGCCACGTAGAGCTTGCCGTTGACCTCGTTCTCCTTGATGCCGAGGTCGTACTGGACGAGGGCGTCGTCGAACCTGCCGGCGGTGCGGAGGGCGTTGCCGTACTCGAGGAAGTACTTGTCGTCCTTCTTGAGCGGGTACTTCTGCAGGTAGGCGAGCGACTTGTCCGCGTCGAAGCCGGCGGCGAGCAGGGTGCGGGCGGCGTCGAAGTAGAACGCGGCGACGTAGCCGTCGGCGGCGATCGCCTTGTCGAAGGAGGCGGCGGCAGCGGCGGCGTCGTTCTTCGCCGCCTCGGCACGGGCCTTCGCGGCGAACGACCACGCGAAGGAGGGATCGGCCTGGGCGGCGCTCTGCGCGGCGGCGATCGCCTCGTCGTACTTCTGCTCGAAGAGCGCGAGCTCGGCCTTGGCCACGAGGGCGCGGGCCTTGAGGTTCGGGGTGAGCTCCGCCTCGCGATCGAGGGCGGCCTTGATCGCCTCGGCGGCCTCCTTGAGCCCCTGGCCGCTGGCGATCCGGGCGCGGGCGGCGCCGATCATCGAGCCGAGGTGCTCGGAGTTGGACTGCAGGCCCTTCGCGTAGTAGGCGAGCGCGTTGGCGGCGTCGCCCTCCTCGAGATAGCTCTCGCCGATGAGGGTCGCGAAGCGCGGGTTGCGCCAGTCGGCGTCGAAGGCGGCCTTGAAGGCGCGGCGCGCCTCCTCGAGCTTGCCCTGCACCCGCAGCGCCTCGCCGAGCGCGGCGTAGATGCGCGCACCGCCGGCGTTCTTGTCGATCACCTCGGCGGTGAGGAACTTCTCGGCCTCCGCGGCCTTGCCCTCGGCGACCATCATCATCGCCTTGGCCGCGTACTCCTCGGCGGTGCTGGTCTTTGCGGCGACGGCCTTGCCCACGAACTCGCTCGCCGCGGCCTTGCGGTCCTCGACGTTGTGCTCGACGTAGAGGATGGCGTTGAGCTCGGCGAGGGCGGCGAGCGAGTAGCCGTGCGAGTCGTCGTAGTTCGCGAGGACTTCCTTCAGCTTCGCCTCCGCCTGCGCGTAGGCGGCGGGGTCGTCCTTGAGGAGGAGGTCCTTGGCGACCTTCGCGGTCTTGTCGGCAGCCGCCTTGTTCTGGGAGGTCTTGTAGTACCAGCCGAAGGCACCGGCCAGGATGGCGGCGACGATGACGACGTCGCGGATGAAGCGACCGCCGGTCTCGGTCTTCTCCCAGTTGTCGCTGCCAGGCTTCTGGACGTCCTTGCTCATGCATCCTCCCGACGCACGCGTGTCGGAGACGGGAAAGTCATGTGGGGATAGGGCCAGCGTGAATAGCAAGCGCGCGGAAGGAGTGTCAAGGCACCGAAATCCCTTCTTAAGCCCTTCCGCGCGTCGAGACCGCGACGTCTCGTTCCCCGGTGCCGCCGGAGCGCATCGTCGCACCGAATGGACAAAATAGCAGCCGCCCCGCGCACGGCTTCGCGCACGGGGCGGCGGGATGCGGGCCCGGCGGGCGTCCGGGCGCCCGTCCGACGGCCCGCGCAATCGCGCTTTCGTCACCGCGGCAGCGCGGGCAGGGACGCACTCGGCCTCCCGCCTCTTCGCGCCAGCCCCCGCCTCGCCGCGCTTCGGGCGGCACGCACGACCGACGCACGCCGCCTCGCGCACCTCCGCGCCGCCTTCCGCGCCAGCCCCCGCCTCGCCGCGCTTCGGGCGGCACGGACGCCCGACGCACGCCGCCTCGCGCACCTCCGCGCCGCCTCTCCGCGCCAGCGCCCGCCTCGCCGCGCTTCGGACGGCACGGACGCCCGACTCACTCCGCCTCGCGCACCTCCGCGCCGCCTTCCGCGCCGGCGCCCGCCTCGCCGCCCTCCGGCGGCGCGGCGCCGCCGGGCTGCGGCGAGCCGGGCGGCTCGAGCCCCTGGGGCTGCTCCGCCTCCGGCGCGGTGATCAGCGACGCAGCGGTCCGCTCGTCCACCGCGCCGGTGGGCTCCCACCCCTGCGCGGTCTGCCACGCCCGCACCGCCTGCCGCGTCGCGTCGTCGAGCCGCGCGGTGGGCGCCTGGTGGAGGAAGCCCTCCGCCCACAGGGCGCGCTGCATCCGTTCCACCTCCTCCGGCGTGAGCTCCACCGTGTCCTCGGGCGGCCACGCGGTGCGGACCTCGCCACCCTCCTCCACCTCGGGCCCGCGCACCAGCGCCTCCGCCTCCTCGCCCGTGGGCAGCTCCATCCCCGCCAGCGCCGCCTCGCCGCCCAGCTCCTCCAGCTTCTCCGCGTGGAGCAGGAAGAGGTGCTCCGCCTTGGCCGCCTGCGCCTCGAACCAGCGCCGCCGCTCGTCGCTCTCCGCCCGCAGCGCCCGCCCCCGCAGCTCCCGCGCCGCCGCCCGCAGCCGCCGCGCCTCCTCGAACTGGTAGGCGGGATCCGCGGCGCCGGCCGGGATCTCCGCGCCGAGCTCCACCGCGTCGGGCACGGGGGAGGCGGGCCCGGGCTCGCCCCCCACCTCGCCACCGCCCGCGGTGGCGCCCGCGGTCCAGTAGACCCCCGCACCGGCGACGATCGGGAGCATCTCGTCCGGATCGAGGCCGAGGTAGCGGGACGTCTCCTCGTCGAGCCAGCCGGTGGGGGCGAGGTCGCCCGCCCGCTGCGCGGCGAGGAGCGCCTCCCGCACCTCCCCGGGGAGCGGGCGGGCATCGAGCAGCCCCCGCGCCTGGAGCGCCGCCTCCAGCCGGGCCCTGCCCCGCGCGTCGAGGAGCTCGGGGGGACGGCCGATCGCCCGGGGGTCGGGCGCCGGCGCCGCGCTCCGCTCCGCCAGGGGAAAGCCGTCGGGCGGCGTGGGCGCGCGCCCCGTCGCGCAGCCGGAGAGCGCCGCAGCCACCACCACCGCCGCCGAGATCCCTCGCCTCATGGGAAAACCGTCGCCATGGGGGCGGGCCGCGGCAAGACGGGGGCGCGGGCGGGCACCTGGCCGCCCGGCAGCGCCTCCGCCTGCCCTTGGAATAGTTTGACAGCCAGCAGGTTGGAGGGCAGAACGCCTGTCCCGCCCTCGAAAAGGCCGGAGGTAACCCGAACGTGAAGCGCTCGATCCTCGTGGTGCTCGCCGCCCTCACCGCCACTGCGTGTTCCACGAAGTACATCGGCAACACGCGCATCAAGGACACCGAGGAGAACCGCGAGCTGCTGCGGTTGGTGGAGCAGTACCGCCGCGCCGTCGAGGATCGGGACGTCCAGCGGATCCTCTCGATGACCAGCGACCACTACTTCGAGGATCCGGGCACGCCCCACGACCCCACCGACGACTACGACAAGGACGGTCTGCGCGAGCGGCTCGAGTCGGCGTTCTCGAAGGTGCAGGACCAGCGGCTCGCGATGGACGTGCGGAAGATCGATTACAGCGAGGACGAGACCACGGCGTACGTGGACTACCGCTTCGTCTACCGCTACCAGCTCGACCTGCGCGGCGCCGACGAGTGGCGGGAGCAGTCGGATCTCAACCGGCTCGAGCTCCGCCGCGAAGGCGACGAGTGGAAGATCGTCTCCGGCCTCTGATCCGCACGGAGCGCGCGCCGTGAGACGGGCGGGCGGCCGCTCGCCCGCGCCTGGGAGGCCCACCGATGGCGACGAGAAGGACCACCCCGCCGGCGCGCGGCGCGAAGGCCGCCGGACGCGCCCCCCGCAGGCAGAGCCCGCCGCTGCTGGGCGCCCCGCTTCCGCCGCCCCTCCCCATCGCCACCATCGAGCGCCTCCTCGGCCTGGCGATGAGCCGGGGTGCCGACTTCGCCGAGGTCTACGTCGAGCGGGGAACCCACACCGCCGTCACCCTCGACGAGGAGAAGATCAAGTCGGCCACCGTGGGGATGGCGAGCGGCGTCGGCATCCGCGCGGTGCAGGGGGCGCGGGTCGGCTACGCCTGGAGCGACGACCTCGACGACCGCACCCTCGACCAGACCGCCCGCACCGCCGCCGCGGTGGCCGCCGCCACCGGGAGCGACGCGCCGGTCAAGGTCTCGCGCATCGCGATGCCCCGCCACTACCACGTGGTCGAGCCGCTCGCCGACGTGGAGATCGCCCGCAAGGTCGATCTCGTCCGGCGCGCCGACTCGGCGGCGCGCGCGTACCACAAGCGGATCGCCCAGGTGACCGCCGCCTGGGCGGACCACTCGCGGCGCATCGCCATCGCCAACACCGAGGGACACTACGCGGAGGACGTGCAGGACCTCTGCAGGCTCCACGTCTCGGTGGTGGCGCAGGGGCGGGACGGCGAGCGCCGCACCGGCTTCTACGGCGGCGGCGGCCGCGTGGGGATGGCCCACTTCGAAACCTTCCGCCCGGAGGAGGTGGGCATCGAGGCGGCGCGCCAGGCGATCGCCACCCTCGGCGCCATCGAAGCCCCCGCCGGACCGCAGACGGTGGTGCTCGCGCCGGGCTGGAGCGGCATCCTCCTCCACGAGGCGATCGGCCACGGCCTCGAGGCGGACTTCATCCGCAAGGGGACCAGCCTCTATGCCGGGAAGATCGGCGAGAAGGTCGCCTCCGACAAGGTGACGGTGATCGACGACGGCACCATGGCGGGCGCCCGCGGCTCCATCAACGTCGACGACGAGGGCGTCCCCGCCGAGCGGAAGGTCCTCATCGAGAACGGCATCCTCCGCGGCTACATGTTCGACAAGGTCAACGCGAAGCTGATGAAGCAGCGGAGCACCGGCAGCGGCAGACGCCAGTCGTTCAAGCACGCGCCGATGCCGCGGATGACCAACACCTATCTCGCCCCCGGCGATCTCACGCCGGAGGAGATCATCGCCAGCGTCGAGCGGGGCCTCTACTGCAAGGCCTTCGGCGGCGGGCAGGTGGACATCACCAACGGCAACTTCGTCTTCGAGGTGGCCGAGGCCTACCTGATCGAGAAGGGAAAGCTCGGCAGGCCGGTGAAGAACGCGACGCTGATCGGCGTGGGCCCCCACGCCCTCGCCAACGTGTCGATGGTGGGCTGCGATCCCGTGCCCGATCCGGGGCTCGGCACCTGCGGCAAGGACGGCCAGAGCGTCCCTGTGGGCGTGGGCCTGCCCACGGTGCGGATCGACGACATGACGGTGGGCGGCACGAAGGTCGGCGGCGGGAGGATGGCCTAGATGGCGCAGACCGATCTGCTCGAGCTCTGCGAGCGCGTGGTGCGCCGCGCGCGGCGCCTCGGCGCCACGCAGGCGGAGGCCTTCGGCGAGCGGACCCGCGAGGCGACGGTCCGGGTGCGCGAAGGCGAGGTGGAGGATCTCACCCGCGCCGAGGGGAAGGGGATCGGTCTCCGCGTCTTCAAGGAGGGGCGCCTCGGCTTCGCCTTCACCAGCGACTTCAGCGACGACGGCCTCGAGCTCTTCGTGCGCCGCGCCCTCGCGCTCGCGGGCGCTGCGGGCCGCGACACCGCCAACAAGCTCCCGGACGAGCGGCTGCTCAAGCTGCGCAACCCGGAGCTCCACGGGCTCTTCGATCCGGAGATCGAGGCGCTCGACGCAGACTGGAAGATCGCGGCGGCGAAGGCGATGGAGCGCGCCGGCAAGGCGGAGGACAGGCGGATCGCCGGCTACGAGTCGGTAGGCGCCGGCGACTTCGTCGCGGAGACCGCCATCCACTCCAGCGAAGGGCTCCACGAGCGCTACCGCGGGACGTACGTCTACCTCTTCGCCGCGCCCGTGGCGAAGGGCGAGGACGGCCAGCTCCAGACCTCGTACTGGGTCGACTACAAGCGGCGCCTGCGCGATCTGGAGACGCCGGAGGAGATCGGCCGCACCGCCGCGCGCCGCGCCGCGCGGATGCTCGGGGCGAAGAAGGTGAAGACCCAGCGGGTGCCGGTGGTCTTCGAGCCCACCATCGCCGCGTCGTTCGTGGCGGGGATCGCCGCCGCCGTGAACGGCGACATGGTCCGCAAGGGGTCATCGTTCCTCGGCGACAAGCTGGGGAAGAAGATCGCGCCCGCGAGCGTGACCATCGTCGACGACGGGCTGCTGCCCGGCGGCATCTCCACCGCCCCTTTCGACGGCGAGGGGATCGCCACCCGCCGCACCGCGGTGATCGAGGAGGGCGTTCTCCGGAGCTTCCTCTACGACAGCGCCACCGCGCGGAAGGCGCGGGCGAAGCCCACCGGCAACGCGCGGCGCGGCTACTCCAGCCTCCCCTCGATCGGCGTCACCAACTTCCACCTCGAGGCGGGCGACACGCCGGCGCAGTCGATCGTCAAGGGCGTGAAGAACGGGCTCTACGTCACCGCGATGCTCGGCCGGGGCGCCAACACCGTCACCGGCGACTACTCCCGCGGGGCCAACGGCATCTGGATCCGCGACGGCGAGCTGGCGGAGCCGGTGCAGGAGATCACCGTCGCCGGCAACATGCTCGACATGCTGGCGAACATCGACGCGGTGGGCGACGACATCGACTTCCGCGGCAGCCTCGGCGCGCCGACGATCCGCTTCGCGGAGCTGACCGTCTCCGGGTCGTGAGTCCACGCGCTACGATCGACGGATTCGGACGCGGCTCGCGTTCGGACTCGTCCCCGCCTCCGATCGAGCGACGAACCAAGGGATCGCCCTGGCGCAGAATGCTCGCGCGAGGAAGTCAGCTGGCCTCGTCAAGTCCTCCTCGCGGGTTGTCGTGAATCAGTACAACCCCCATTGACAGAGATGGAAGCCTCCCGCCATAGAGCACTTTCTGTAGGTCTAAACACAACCAACAGTAAGGAGCGGATCGATGAAGCTGTTCGCACTCGCAGCGACAGCCGCTGGAGCGCTTCTCTTTCCTTCCGTGGCGACCGCACTGACCGTGGCGGACGTCCCGTCGAATCTCTACGCTCTTCAGCGGAACGCCGATATCGTAGCGCTCGTCACCATTGCCGACATCCAGAGCAGCGGTTCCGGCCGGATCTCACTCTCTCGGTCGAGGGTGTGGTGGCAGGAGACGCCGAATCCGAGATGGAGGCCCTCGTCGATGAGCGGCGGCACTTCGGGCGCCATTACGCCGTCGGAGAGTCGCTTCTTGCCATTCTGACGAGCACGGATGAATCGCCTGGCCTGCTCCTGCAGTGGCCGCCCCTGCCTATCGATGTCGATGAGCAGTACGCCATCTCCGAGAGAATCGCCGGTGGTACGATCGAGGACCTCCTGCAACTCGGAACGCCAGCTTCTCACCGTGCGGCGCTCGCGTGGGCACTCGAGACGGCGCCTTCGGACATTCAACAGGAGGTGTTATTCCGGGCTGTCGACCAGCTGTATGCGGTCCCGGACGCCGAGGACCTCTTCCGAGACATCATCGACGCATCCGCGCACATTCTTCCGGCTGGCGATCGCGCCAACCTTCTCGCCCCATTCGCGGAAAGCTTCATCCGCCACGATACAGGTATCGCCCTATACAGCGCGTACGCCGCTTCGCCTGCACACCACTGGTTGTTTGAATCCGGCCTCGAGTCGAGATACGTGCATGCTCGTGCGGCTGCCGTGGCCTGCGCGGGCATGCTGCCGGATGAGGCCGAACTCATTCCGCGAATCGAAGAGATGGCCGGCGTGGAAACCTCCCCGGTCGTCCTGGCGGCCATGCCTGAGGCACTCCTCGCCAAGGGGGCCGCTTCGGGGCTGGAAACGCTCGCAGCTCGGCTCGAAACTCCATCCCCCGCCCTCGTCCCATACGTGCGCCTCGCGCAAGGGCTCTCGCCTACGCCTGAGAGATTCACCGACCTCAAGTTGGCAGTCGAGGAGGGGGATTCCTCGGATCGGGCAGCTGCCCTGTCGGCGTTGGCCACCATGGCAACTCGATCGGGCGAGTTGGGTACGGACGCTGCCGATTTCCTCCTTGGTCTGGAGCCGTGCGCCGACTCGACGGATCTGCTCCTCCAGGTCCAGGCGGTGTCCAATCTGGCGCCTTCGCAGGAGAAGACGGCGTGGCTCCTCGGCGCAGCACTATCCCCGAGCGCCACGGCTTCGGTGCAGCAGGAGGTCAGCTGGACGCTGATCGGTGACTGTGCGAGCGAGGATGCGATTGCCGACCTTGCGGACAACGCAATCAACGTCGAGCTCGCGTCGCTCCTCAACGCAATTCTGATCGACTGGACTGCCAACGGGCGGGGGTGCTGACCGTGAACCGGACATCGAGCTTCGTGATTGCCGTTGGTCTGCTGGCCACGATGACGGGTGCGAAGGCCGGAAGCTGCTGGGGTACGAACACGCCGCCTGACGCGTTCGTTGCTGGCAACCGGTTCCTTGTCGAGGGCATGGTTTTCCATGACGTCAATCGAAACGGCGTCCTTGACAACTACGACGGTGAAACGGGAATCGCTAACCGTGACGTCTTCATCGTCGACGAGGGGGCGACGTACCAGGATGGCGACGACCAGATTCTAGCCGTGACGACGACGGACGCGAGCGGCTGGTTCCGAGTGGGCGTGCGACCGCCCTCAGGGACGGATCTAAGCGATGCGCTCGCAGTGTCGATCAGAGATGCCAGCGACTACACGCGGCTGTCGTCGTCCTTCGCTTATCGTGTCCTCATGCCTGACATGGCAGAGGTCGACTCGCGCCAGGTCGTCTGTCTGCAATACGATCCGGGCTTCTGGTCGAAAGCCTTCGCGCTCATGCCTCAGGAGGAGGAGGCCGGATTTGCGTCCATCCCCCCTGCGCACCGTCGTCACTTCTTCGAGCTGACGATGCGTGAGCGCGTGGCTGCGCTGGTCGAGATTAAATACAGGGATCTCGATGTTGAGGTCTATCGCCCTGGGCCGTTCGAATCGTGCGACGACGCCCCCGCCCGGACACAACTCATCAAATTCCATCCCGGCTGCGCACCAGGAGAACCGTCGATTCAGTCGGGTGAGTGCCCGACTGCGGGTAGTACGCTGCCCATGACCGCCAACCACTACCTCGATGTGGGCAACCGCTTGGCCAATGACGAGGTGAACGTGTACTGGGGCGGCATCTTTACCGTAACCGAGAGGTTCTACCTCTTCGACGAGCCGTCGACCTACGTCGAGCGAGGCGAGGATATTGCCCGGGCCATCGCCAACGTAACGGTGCACGAGCTCGGCCATGCGCTGGGACTTGTCCCGGAACCGTTCCCCGACGCCCACTTCGGCCACAACTACGAGTACACGGGCAGCTGGATCACGGTCCCTCCGTTTTCTGGACCTCATGCACTTGCTGTGGGTAGCGGAAGGGGTGGGTCGAGCGTGATCCCGCCGCAGCAGAGGTGGATCATGGCAGTGAGGGCCTGAGCGCTATGGAAGCCGAACGCACGACGGGTGAT